>Ga0210396_10000714_pt1 | contig 39831 bp, 28 predicted proteins | sample IncBWH17OmetaG_FD_155466 | JGI IMG/M metagenome (GOLD analysis project Ga0210396, IMG submission 155466) | Forest soil microbial communities from Barre Woods Harvard Forest LTER site, Petersham, Massachusetts, United States - Inc-BW-H-17-O ... | reverse complement strand
CCCTGTGGACATCCATGCCGATATACTTCGTGTTATTCATTGGGGACGCTCCTTTCGGTAGGCGATGACGCCAACACTCATCAACCTACTCCAAGGGCGTCCCTTTATATTGCGTCCGCTTCTAAGGAACTCATAGGTTAAGTTGCTGAATCAGCCGGAACCGGGATGATTTGGAACCCAAGTAGCGCTGCTTGTTTGCGGAGTCTCATCTCTGCCCGTCGCCGGGCGTGTTCATCAGACCGGTGGAAGACGGTCTCGGTGTAGGGTTGCTTGGTGCGCAAGACGTGGTACAGGACACGAGCGATCTTGTGTGCCGTTGCAGTGATGGCCTGCGCGGTTCCGAGCTTGGCACGCATACGCCGGAAGAACTCTCCGAAGTAGCCCTTGGCACGGGATAGAGAGTTGGCGCCTAGCCGAAGAGCAAGAGCAGCACGACTCTTTACCTTGCGTGTTTTACAGGACAAAACCTTGCCGCCACTGACTCGATTCTCCGGGCAAAGACCGAGCCAGGAGGCAAACGCAGAGGCGTGACGGAACCGACGGAGATCCGGGCCGATCTCGGTCAGGATGACTTGTGCTGTAACCGCGCTGACTCCAGGAATATCGGTAAGATCGACGCCAGCGATGCGATAGAGCTGCCCTCGAAGGTCGAAGCCGGGATCGTTGCCTTGACGCTGAAAGGCAGAGTGCTTGGTACGCTGTGGAATTTCTTGCCCGGTCTCTACGGCGCTGGGCAGGGTCTGCATCAGGCGCTGGATTTCACGGTCCAACTCGGCGATCAGCTTCTGGTAATAACGGTAGCCATCCAGTGATTGCTTCAGCGTGAACATGTGCTCGGGTCGGTAATCGCCCTCCAGAGCCTTGGCTACTTTTTCGCGGGGACTCTTCACACGACAGTTGCAGAGTTGTGCCAGTTGTACCGGATTACGCTCACCGGCGAGGATCGCGTCCAAAATCGCTTGCCCACTGGCTCCGGTGATGTCGCTCAGCACATGGTGGATCTGCAGGTTCATCTGGCTGAGCGACTTCTGCATATGCAGGATGTGCTCGGAGGCCATCTGCAGCAGACTGGCTCGATGCCTCCAAAGGGAACGCACCGCGCAGATGTCCCTGGCTGGGCGGAAGCTGGCTCTCAGCAATCCAACCGAGTGCAAATACTGAATCCACTGGCAATCGGAGACATCGCTCTTGCGGCCGGGAACACTCTTCAAGTAGTGCGCGTTGACCAGGTAGACTTCCAAGCCTCTGGCTTCCAGAATCTGAAACAGCGGAATCCAGTACACGCCCGTGGACTCCATCGCCACCGTGCGAATCCGACACTTCTGGAGCCAATCTGCCAGCGCGTGCAGATCACACGTAAAGCTGCTGAACATGCGTATAGATTCTTCGTCCCGGTCGGGAGGAACAGCCACGTAAATTTCTTCCGCTCCGATGTCGATCCCAGCGGCATCCGGCTCCAGCACTACGGCTCTGCACTCTCGCTTCTCTGGTTTCTTGGCCATCGTTTTCTCCTTGTGCGGAGAACGCGGCCCGAGGCGCGAAACCTTGCACTCTTCTAATCGAGATCGCTGTTGTTGCCAACAGACGTCATCACTGACCTGTCCACGACCTCGGACCCATGCTTATCGACGGGCTTCACAAAGCACCATTGAGGACTTCGGGCCGTAGCTTGCCGCATCCTCACGCCCCACTATCATCGCTCAAATCAAGTTCCTTCCGCCCCTGTCTGGGCGGAGCCCAGTAAGCTGCTTACCGGAAACTGGCTTTTTGGCATCGCGGAGCGGCCGGCAGCGTTTCTCAGGACTCGGGATTGGCGACGGGACCGGCGAGTCGGGCGGCTTGGTCTAGGAGCCTTCGACCTTGGGCGTCGACTGAGCTCCTGGCGGTTCGCGGAAAGGATCCATCGGAATCGGCGCATACTCGACGTCGATGATCTCGAGATGTTCCGTCTTTGCTGGCGCACGCAAGTCCACGCGGTCGCCGGGGCGCGCCTTCATCAGCGCAATGGCGAGAGGCGAGCGCCAGCTGATGTAGCCGCGGTCGAGGTTCACCTCGTCGGTGCCTACGATCGAGACGACGTGTTCGAGGCTGGCGGCGTCCTTGTAGGTCACGGTTGCGCCGAAGAAGACGCGCGCAGCGGCTGATCCCGGCCGCGGAGCGGCGGGGTCGACGACCACGGCGGCGTCAATGCGTTTCGTGAGAAAACGAATCCGCGAATCGATCTGGCCTAACCGTCGTTTGCCGTAATGGTAGTCGGCGTTTTCACTGCGGTCCCCGTTACTGGCAGCCCACGCTACGACCTCCACCACTGCGGGCCGCTCGCGACTCAGCAGGAAACGATGCTCGTCTTTCAGCCGCTGCAATCCGGCGGGCGTGATGTAATTTTTGAGCGGCGGTCCCGCTTCCTCTCGCACCGGTCCTCGGAGCGGCCGCTTTGTTCGCATTTGCCAATCTGCCATGGGATTTCGTGTACTTGTGGGTGACCCAATCTCGGAAGGTCCCCGCCTCGGTCCCGATAATTCCTCGCGTGGTGAACGTGACGTACGCGGGCTAGAGGTCGAATGATACATCGGTCTTTCCTGTTGCGTTGTTAGAAAATGCGGTCACCCGTCCGATTGCATAGCAAGGCGAAGAAGTTTGCGGTTCACCTAAGCGATCAGCCGACGAGGTGCCCATTTCCAATTAATTGTTTGTGTTCGACCTGTAGGCGCACACTGATTCCGAGCAGATGGGCGGCAAACCGGAAGTTACCCTCAGGTGAAACTCGGATAGGGCCCGAGAAGTCGTTTCTTGGGACTTAGCCCGATTGACAGGGATGTGAGAGGATATTCCACGCGGCGGATCACTGTCGGAGGATGCTAACATGGACAAAGTGTCGATCGAGATAGATTCAAGATGGGTTAAGGTTGCGCGCTCACCCGTTTACTTCATCGTTGCTGCTCTTCAGGGAATCTCGGTTACCTTCGCTCCCTTGCTCCTCTATTGGAGTGGTAGGGGAAACTATTTTGATGGTCTTGAGTGGCTCGTCGTGCCATTGTGCTTTGCCATCATTTTTCTTGTCTCGGGGTTCTATTTCTGGCTCGGTGGCTCAGTTATCAGGCAGTTGAGGCAAAAATGAGATGCGGAAGTGCGCTCCATCCAATTTGTTAGCTTCTAAATTAGAGGGACTCAGGATATTTGAAGCCACAAACGGCCCGCTGAACCCGGTTTACGAGACGTATCAGAACTTCGCCAGTACATAGCCATTCATCCCTGTATTCATAGGAACGCCAGACAAATATGGGTACATGGCTATCTCAACGGTTTCTTCCTGGATAGTTCGCGGCGTGATGACCTCTGAAGTTGTCGACCTAAATGCTTCGGAGGTTCGCCATTTTTTTCACCACGTACGATTACCTGTCGGCTGGGTTTAGCGCCTTGAAAGCGCTTGCGGCAACAGCTCCACCCGCGAAGTCAGCGACAAGGTAAATCCAAATATTCGACCATGACGACAGTCCCATGACCGAGATGCCAACCGCAACCGCTGGGTTAAACGCCCCTCCCGATATATTGCCGACGGAAAAGGCGCCAACCATTACCGTAAATCCGATTGCCAGGCCATAAAAAGAATTCCCCGACGTACCCTTTGCCGTAGCGGCATTCAGCACGACATAAACAAGAGCAAAGGTGAAGAGAAACTCTGCAAGAAGGGCAGGGACAGTAGCTGGTTGCAGTGGCGTTACGCTGGCGCCGCCTTTTAAGAACTCGACAGCAAACGCCGCCAGCACGCCGGCGATAATCTGAAAAGTCATGTACGGTGCCACATCTTTGGTATCGCACTTCCCGCGCAACCAAACGCCCAGCGTAACGGCAGGATTGAAGTGACCTCCAGAAATATGACCACCCGCAAAAATCATCACCATAAGCGCGGAACCGATCGCTAACGGCGCCAATGCTCCTGCACCGTTACCGATGACCGTGCTCCCGATGGTCAGAACAAGGAAAAAAGTCCCAATAAACTCAGCGATGTACTTGTTCATTACAAACCTCCTTCAGAAGCTGGATCGAAGATTTGGACCTCGTGGGAGGCGGGATTGTGCCATGAGGACCGTTTCTCGGGCGTTGACACACAGATTGATCTGTGAGGAAGACGATGCGAACAATGAACAATTGCGCTATCGAATTCCACGATTCTGCTCGGCACGAAGGTAATAGACCGATCGGGGCTCTGGGCGGCGGGGTCAATGGACCCTGTCTTCCGCTGCGGTGAAGGCTGCTTCAACGGCCAGAATCAATTCTTTTGGGGCATCCATTTTCCGTCCGGGCCGGATGCGGACGAATACATCGACGGCAGATTCGCTTACAATTTGGCAAAGCATCGGGATATGACCTTGGCTGATGACGACGAGCATGACCACTGGTCTTCCGAACCAAGAAGAATACGCGGGCGAACAATCTTTCGTTCTCTCTGCGATCATGCTGGAGGGCTTCTCTAGATTCAATGATATCTCTCTCGCTCTACGCAAGTCTCACCGATGGGCTGAGAGCATCGTGTGGACAGCGTTGCTGATCGCATGGTATATTAACAAAACGATTACTGCACCGACCACAGCAACCAAAATGCTGTAGAGGTTCAGACCGGTCGCGCCAGACGCGCCGAACTTATCGAAAAGCCATCCTCCGAATACGGCACCGACGATCCCCAAAATGATGTCGAGGACTACTCCCTCGCCTTTCTTGTTTACGATCTTGCTGGCCACAAAACCTGCAATCAAACCCAAGAAAATCCATGTCAGGAAAGACATCGACATTCTCCTTTCCGCGTTTACCCACCAGCAATTCTTGAATTCCCCTTTCGGTTTGGCCATCTTTCTACATATAGAAAGTTTGCAAATTGGACAGGAAAAGTTAACTGTCAATTTAACTAGGCTCCGGAGAAGGTTAGATTAGTGTCTATTCACCGGCCTAGCCGGATGTTGCCGTCTCAACAAGTCACCTGAGTTGAAAACGAGCCGTCAAACTTGCTTCGAAGATTACGAAGTGTGCTGCAAATCCATCAAACCAAATAAATGTGGGAAGAATCATCGACAAGGCATTCTGGCGTTGGGCTCCGGAACCGACGGTCAGGCGTCCCAGTTAGCCATGTCCTGGTAAGTCGCTTATCGGAATGTGGCCTTACTAAGAGGTCCTAACGTATTGATCGACGAAAGTGGATCAAACAGTGTCCGGCTTCTTTGGCAACGGAGATGGTAGATTTTCATGCCCTGCGTTCCATGCGGGAGAATCACTCGCGGGAAACGATTCCAATGAAGCTTCCTCGACTGGGTCCTCCGCTGCGTTCGGGGATCGTAATCCCGGTTTAGTTTCCTTCTTGGATACGTGTTTCGTGCGAATCTTTGCCATAAAGCGCCCTCAATTTAATTTTTGCTCCTCTCAGTGGAGGGTGTCAACTGCGCACAAGCCGATGGACACATTTAGCATCGGCTCGAAGCTGAGGGTCAAATCTCACGCTCCGATAAGACCTAACTTATCGGAAGGCAGCTTTTGCGGCCTCTCAGGGTCAAATTCCCCCATTCCGATAATCCATTATTATAAAGTGTATTTGATATTCCTCAGGGGCACTCGGGAGCCATCGCCGGTCGGAAGACGATGGGCACGAGCTGTCCTGGTGGCGGCTCAATTTTATGAATTGATGTCAGCTCGAGCAAAGTGAGGGCTTGTGCGATTTTGGACCGTCATAGGAATATCTTGCACCCTCTTCGCATTCTCGCCCGCCACTGCCATTGCCGGGCGCGGACTGGAGGAGCTAACCATCTCCGGAAAACTGATACACGTTGTTGGAGTTGGGGGAGAAACGACGGGCTGGGCTGTCCGCTTGGACTCGACGATAAAGGTGAACGGGAAATTGATGGAAACCATTGAAATCGCGGGCTCCACAAAGGAATTTTCAAAACTCGAAGGCAAACATGTGAGAGCGTCGGGAACAATTGCCGTGCGGCACGGCATTGAAAGGGGTGATTGGCCGGTCCTTCAAGTTACTTCAATCGAGGAAATCCATTGACACTAACGAGTAACCGGAAGCGCCGACATCTTCACCGCCGCGAGGCCATGGGCCTGCCACATACGGGATTCTAGGACACTTTCCGAGGATTCTGCTTTCCGCGCCACTAAGGGTATCCTAACTGCTCCTCTCAGACTAATCGTTGACAATTCACTATAATGATAACAAGATATATCCAGTTAGTCGCTTCCTTGCATGCGCGATTTCTCCGTCCCTAAGCGGGAGCCACTGGAGTGGTGTCCATGTTACCAAAGAGGGGTTCCCAGACCCTTATCGGATTGCTGTGTTGTCTGGCGACCTGCCGGGTCGTCAACGCTCAGGACGCTGCTAAGCCCGATATTCATGTAATCCGCCGTTCCGACTGGGCAAACCAGCCCAAGTACCGCCCGGACGAAGTTCTGGTCCGATTTCGCTCGGGTACGCAATCCCAAACCATAGATGCCGCCCATGCGGCCGCCCGAGCGAACAACATTAGATCTCTGACCAGCGTCGAAGGCCTCCAAGTCGTGCAAGTTCCAGCGGGTAGCAGCCTACAAAGCGCGCTGGCGGCGTACCGTCGGAATCCATCCGTGCTCTACGCGGAGCCAAACTACATCGTTCACGCGCTCGGGGTGCCGAACGACCCGCTTTTTTCGCAACAGTGGAATCTACAGAATACGGGGCAATACGGCGGTACGGCAGGAGCGGACATTCATTCCGCGCAGGCCTGGACGCAAACGACGGGCAGCGCGAACGTCGTCGTGGCAGTGATTGACACAGGCATCGATTACAACCACAGCGATCTTTTCAGTAACGTCTGGACAAATGCATCGGGTTATGCCGGCACTCTGAACGGCGCGGCCATCAACTGCGCCCCGGGCACCCACGGGTTTAACGCTGTGGCCAGCACCTGCGATCCACTGGACGACAATGGTCACGGCACGCACGTCTCCGGTACGATTGGCGCGATTGGGAACAATGGGATTGGCGTCGTGGGTGTGAATTGGACAGTTCAAATCCTGCCGTGCAAATTCCTGGATGCCAATGGCGCGGGAGACATCAGCAGCGCCATCAGCTGTCTGGATTTTGTGAAAGCGATGAAAGACAGCGGCGTGAATGTGGTTGCAAGCAATAATAGCTGGGGCGGCGTCGATTTTTCCCAGGCCCTCGCTGATGCAATCCAGGCGCAACAGCAGGATGGGATCCTGTTTATCGCGGCGGCTGGAAACGACGCGGAAACAAATGATTTTTCTCCGTTCTATCCGGCCGATTACTTTCTGCCGAACCTGATTTCGGTCGCGGCGACGGATCGCTTCGACAACCTGGCGTACTTCTCGGATGTTGGACTGCATACCGTGCACCTCGGGGCTCCCGGGCAGGAGATCCTCAGCACTACTCCGAACAACACATATAGCCTTCTCAGCGGCACTTCCATGGCGACGCCACATGTGACCGGCGTGGCCGCGCTTCTCGCCGCGTTCAACTCAAAACTGGATTGGCGCGCGATCCGAAATCTCATACTTGCCGGCGGCGACACACTACCGAGCCTTGCCACAACCATTACGGGAAAGCGCCTGGACGCGTACGGTGCCCTGACTTGCGCGAACTCTCCCGTATCAATCCGCCTGCAACCGACACAGGATGCGATTGCTGGAACCGCAGGCCAGCCGATCACACTTGCGGATCTCAATATCAATTGCGCGCAACCCGCCGGCGCGGTGAGCGTTACAGTTTCACCAGGCGGGCAGTCCATTCCTCTCAGGGATGACGGGACTGGGGCCGATCAGGCAGCAGGGGACGGGATCTATACCGCCCAATGGACACCCCCCGGTCCGGGCAACTACACACTGGCATTTCCTGTTGGGAATCCGGTCCAGGTAACAGTCCTCAGCAACTATTCGGCAGGGCTAGCTCCTCCCACATACGTTACCGTTGCTGGAACGAATCTCAATTTGGGCGATGATGATGTAGCGAAACTGTCGTCACCGTTTCCGGTTCAGTTTGGAGGTGGAGCGTTCAACGAGATGTATGTCAGCGCCAACGGCACGATCAGCTTTACAAACGCATTCAACAATTTCCTCGACCAGCCGCTGCCCCTGAATTACCTTGACCTGGAGAATTCCGGCAATCCCCCACCTCCTCCGTCGGATTTGCCCGTCGTTACTCTCATCGCCCCTCTTTGGCAGGACCTGGTTGCGATTAAGGGAAGTACTGAAAACGTCTTCTGGGGCGTAGCCGGTACTGCGCCGAATCGCCGGCTGGTAGTCGAGTGGCGCAATGTCCGTACCTATCTTTGCAGGGACGATCCGAACGCGAACGTGACGTTCGAAGCGGTATTTTCGGAGAGCAGCAGCGACGTCCAGTTCAACTATTCCAACGTGCTGTTTGGCGATGCCTGTGCCGATCAGGACTTCGGGAATGCTGCAACGGTCGGTCTCCAAATCAGCCAGAATGTTGGAACTCTGTGGAGTAGCGACCAGATGGCGCTGGCCAACGGAACTTCACTTGTCTGGACCATCGCTCCAGCCAATCCTCCCGCGAATCCAGTTCCGTTGATCACCGCGATCTCTCCAACCAGCTTGCCGTTTGGGGCGGGCGATTCGGTCGTCGATATCGTCGGGACGGGCTTTGTTCCTCAATCAACGGTATCCAATTATCCCACGATTTTTCAGAGCGACTCGCATTTGCAAATCGTCGTCGAAGGCGCGGATACCACGCGCCCGCTCGGATACACCACACAAATCCAGGTGTTTAATCCTGCGCCAGGCGGAGGCAAATCTCAAGGTGTTGCGCTTCCAGTCAACGGCGCGACGTCACAGATCACTTCCATCTCTCCCCCCAATGTGCCCGCCGGAAGTTTCGGATTTATTCTTGCGATAAACGGCTCAGGATTTGTCGAGGGCTCTGATGTCGTATTTAGTCCGTCCGTTGGTGGAGTGCCAACAATCCTTAGCACAACGCAAATGACGGTTCCTGTACCCGACTCGATGCTCCAAAATCCCATGACGTACAATGTGCAGATTGAGTATCCGTCCGCCAATGGCTTTACCTTTTCCAACGCAGTTCCTCTGACTGTTACACCTGCGGCCGGTGCTCCATCGGCTGGTACCACATCGACCGGCGGACCAGCAACGCCCTCCGGAACTCCTCCACTCGCGGCCGCACGACCGAATGTTTCGATCCCGACTCGATTCTTAGGCTGGAAATATGCGCAAGAATTTGGACCAGAGTATCAAGCAAAGTACGGACGTCCGCGCGCTGACACTGCGCCAGCCTCGTCGACTGCCACTGGCAGGCAGCTCCCGGGGGTTGCTGCGGGCGCCTCAGCGTCATCAGTGCTTCCGCCCATTCCCGGATTCAATTTCCGTCCCACGCTGCCCGCGGACTTCCTTCCTGCCGCAATCGTAACGGGGGATTTCAACGGGGATGGCAAGATGGACTGGGCAATTGCCAATGCAGGAACCAACAACATCTGGATCTATCTTGGAAACGGGGACGGAACCTCCCAGCTGCCGACAATCATTCCATTGAGAGGCCTGGCGCCGGTTGCACTCGTCGCGGCCGACATGAATCACGACGGAAAGTTGGACCTTGTTGTCGCCGAGGCTGACAGCGAAATGGTTGCCGTACTGCTTGGAAATGGCGACGGAACGTTTAAACCGGAACTGCAATTCGCAGCTCCGGGCGCCCCGATCAGTCTCGCGGTCGCCGATTTCAACGGGGACGGCGAACCGGACGTTGTCGCAGGCCTACTTGCGGATTCCTTCGTCGGCCAGCTTGCATTTTTTGCGGGCGATGGCGAGGGAAAATTGGGAGATCCGGTCACCCAACAAAACTTTTATCTGCCGGGAATTTCCTACATAAACTCGATCGTCGCCGCGGATTTGGACGGAGATGGGCTCCCCGACATTGTCGCGGTTGATTACGTCGTATCGCTGAGCATCGGCAGCGCTGGCGCGCGGGTGTATTTGAATCAGGGCATCGGCCGCTTCAAGGTGTCGCAGCATTTCTTTTTTGATGATTACCCCGTCGGAGCGTCAACGGCGGCCACAGCAGTCGCGCTAGCCGACGTAAACAAAGACGGCTGCGTGGACGCGGTAACTACTGATACGGACGGCAACGCGACCTATTTCCCCGGGCTGTGCAATGGCACCTTCGATGTCTCTCGAAAAAAAGTCTTTGCCACCGGCATCGTTCCGGCTTCGGTCATGCTTCGTGATGTGAACGGCGACGGGAATCTGGATCTGGTGAGCGCGGCGATGAATATCAGACAAGGGGGAGGCAGCGTTCGCGACGTGGGCGACGTCAATTCCATCAGCGTCCAGTTCGGAGAGGGCTCCGGGAATTTCGGTAGCCCCAGCTTGTATCACGGCAATTCCGGAATGTTTTCGATCGCCCTAGTGGATTTGAACGGAGACGGATTTCCGGAAGTGATCACCGCAAACCAGGACTCCGATACGGCGACCGTCTATGTAAACGATGGAAAGGGAGGCTTCTCCGCTCCTGGTGGCGGATATGTGGGATACCTCACTCAAGGCCAAATGAACACCGTCTCCATTGCCCCTTCCACGAGTTTTGCGCTCGTTGATGTAAACGGTGATGGGCACAAGGACTTGGTCACTTTTGAAAATGGCGCCCAATTCCCGCTGCCCGGCGTCGTTGCGGTCCTCCTTGGGAATGGAAACGGGAATTTTGCGTCTCCCATTCGTTCGCCGATCTTTGATAACTATCAGGGCGCTAACGATCTCGCATTCGGCGATGTCCGGCATTCAGGCCTGCCCGATCTGGTAATGGCTGTTACTGAAACCACTAACAATGGGCCGAGTTATTTGGGCTTTTCCAAGAATAATGGCGATGGGACTTTTCAGCGCCCTGCTTTGATGACGCTTCAAAATCTGTATCCGATGCATCTTGTTTTGGGAGACTTCAATGGCGATGGCAAGCTGGATGTCGTAATCGCGGGTAGTTCCACCACGCCCTCTGGTCTAGCTAATGCACTCATCGTCAGTTTGCTGGGACAAGGTGACGGCACCTTTATTCAAGGAAGCACTTCAGTTGTCGGCCTGGGAAGCATTTCCTCAGGTCTTACCATCAGCCAGGTATTTGCGGGAGATTTCAACCATGATGCGAAGCTGGACTTACTTATAGGCGGAAACGCGTTGAACTCATCGGGCGAGGTAAACGCTCTCTATGAGCTTCTCGGAAACGGAGATGGAACCTTCCAGCCTCCAAGGCTCCTGTTCAACAATTTCGGAGCAAATTTTACCGTTGTTGACTTGAACCACGATGGCTTGCTTGACATTGTCGCTGCCACCGTGGGTCCGGTTACAGCAAGCGGCTTCCCGTGGACCTACCAGATTTATCTTGGGAATCCGGACGGCACATTTCAGGCGGGCGCAAGCTACGGCCCCTTTTTCAACCAATATGCATTCGGGATTTTCACTGGCGGAGTAAGCGACCCTATGAATGCAACTCAGCCGTATGTTGGCGATTTTAACGGAGACGGTAACCCGGACATTGCCGTGTTTCAAACTTCAAATCAGAATCTTTTCAACGTCAATGGATCGTCGGGCTCCCCGCTATTCACTTCGATGCAGATTCTCGCCGGCAACGGCGACGGCACTCTTACGCCGTCCGGCTATGGCTATACCCTCGGCCGCTTGGCCGTTCCGCAACTCGCGGCCGATGTGAACGAGGACGGGCGGGCCGACCTCGTGCAAATGAATGTCTATACGTCTTCTTTCGACGTTCTTACCGCCACGACCGGACCGTCATTTGCGTTGAGCCTTGTCGCCGATCCCGTGATCGACGCAGACGGAAAGCTCCGTATCGCTCTGGCCTATCCCTCCCCTTCAGGGACAACTGTGCAACTGTCCTCTAGCGATCCCAAAATTTCAATTCCGGCGACCGTTACTTTCCCGGCCGGATCAAGCATGCAGGATGTTCCCTTTCAAATCAGCAGCGGTTTCAACTCCACTCACGTCTTTGCGATCACGGCTCAGATGGGAGCGGAGAGCCACTCCGCCTATGGCACGAGTGTGCCATCGCCATTGAATGCAGGGTTCGAAGCTGGCCTGGCGGTCCCGGGTACTCCCGTGATTTTCCCTTCACAATCCACAACCGCTTACTCAATCGCTGTGCTTAGCTTTGGAGGATACTCGACAATCATCCAGCTTTCCTGTGATGGATTGCCGAGCGGCGCCGTCTGTCAATTTGGGGAGAATCCGGTTCAGCTTCCTCCGGGTGTCCAGTTGATAATCCCGTTAATTGTAGCGACGCAATTGACAGTTCCCGTGGGACCACACCCCTTTACAATCATACTTACCGACGGATTCGTGACCGTGAAAGTGCCCGTGGCCTTCAACGTGGGCGACTTCTCCCTATCTCTGGCTCCCTCTTCTCAAACGGTTGGAACCACGGATTTTACTAGTTACACCCTTAACGTCGAAGGCCTGTATGGTTACTCTTTAGCAGTCCAGATCGCCTGCGGCCCATTGCCGGTTGGAGTGGCGTGTCCGGTGGGCCTGACCGGCGTCCAAGGTCCGAATTCGCAGACGTTCTTTCAAGTTCACACCCAGAACGCTGTTCCAGGTATATATGATTTCACCGTGATAGGAACGGCTGGGCCCGTGACGCACAGCGCTTCCGCCCAACTCGATATTGCCGGCGGAACGTTCACAGGCAGCGTTTCGGCGACTTCAGCGACGATCTCCGTCGGCGGGTCTGAAAATTTCAACGTGCAGGTGAATTCCGTAAACAATTTCCAAGGGCAAGTCAGCCTGTCCTGCTCCGCTCTCCTCGGGATTAATTGCCAGTTTGCACCAGGTCTGATTTCAGTCAGTCCGGCGGCTCCTGGTTCATCTGTGCTCACCATTTCGATCAGTACGAAACCTTCAATGACGCTCCCTTCAGGAGACGAGGCTAGCCGCAAGCCGCCGCGACATCTCGCTCCGCTACTTCTGGCAACGATCATGGCAGTTTTGATCATCCTTACTTTGAACGGGCGACCTGAAAAAATCTATCCGCGAGGAAACGTCATACGGTTTGTCGGTCCGCTACTCATGATTGCCCTGATCTTTTCGGTGGTGACCTTGTCTTCATGCGGAACAGGGGGAAGCGCGGCTCCTGCCGGAGGCGGGAATAACGGCGGAAATGGCGGCGGAGGCGGCGGCACGGGAGGAAATCCATTCACCTCACAGGTGATCGTACAAGGTGCCGTTGGTGGGACGACGAACACGCTTGGAACTATATCTGTGACCGTGCCCTGATCGCATGCTAGGTAAAAATGGCGGCCCATTCCTCGCTCTCTGTATTCCCGAGAATCTTTGAAGTACGGCTCCACTGTCAACGCCCTAGTCCCAATTATCGGGAATTTTATTTATAGTGACTTGGCGGCGACCCTTCAGAAGGTAAGGGAGCAAGAAGGCAGCGATGATATGAAATCAAGTTCATGATCTCCTTGAGTTGCAGCGAATACCGTTCCGACCGATTCTCCCATCTTGCGGGATATTTTCCGCCATGAGTTCCCTGCCGCTCGCATGGAAATAATCTGAGCCGTGTCGATGGACTTCTTGGGCCTACCTAGACGCTTCCCCTTGGCTCAGAACCGTTCAAATAATCTCTGCGGGGCGTTCTGGGCTCATTTCCACAGGTCGATAGACGATTCCTCATAATGCACTAGAAACCCGGCGCGCCATTCTTCTAAGAATCTTAGCTTGTACAAAACACAGAGTCGCAGAATTGAAATTAGGAATCATGCCCGGTAATTTGTCCCCACTCGATCCCAAAACGGTTGAGATATTTTCGCAGGCGGTCTGCATCGTTGGTGCTGGTCTTGCGAGCTCGCGAGGCATCGAAAAGTTGACGACCCGCCGCTGACATCGAGCGTGAATCGCGACAGATCTTCACCACATGGGCTAGCTGAACTCGGTCGAACAGATCGATATTGTCGATTGCGGTTTTGCTCAGAACTTGGGTAAGAAGCTCGTTCGATTCTTCTCGTTCATCGAGCGCAATCCAAGTCGCCTGGAGTCGTTCGATTTCTTCTTTCACAATTTCAACGGAAATTCGTCCACCCTGAGCCAATGTCGCCATCCGGACGACCGCGGCGTTCAGATCGCGGAAGTTGCCTGTCCACTTCGCAGAGGACCCGAGGCCGAAATCCAGAAAGGCTAGGCGAGCTTCCTTGTTAAGGGTTACCCGATGACCGGTGCGCTGCTCAAATTGGTCCAGCTCGAATTGCAAGTTGGGCTCAATATCCTCAGGGCGCAATCTCAATCCTGGCAAAGTGAAGGTCCACAGATTGATTCGACATAAGAGATCTTCGCGAAAACGACCGTCACGAACGGCTGAGAGTAGGTCACGATTCGTCCCCGCAATCAGTTGGAAGTCGCTGTGAGCTTCACGATCCGATCCAAGCGGCAGGAATGCTTTTTCCTCCAAGGCTCGCAGCAACATGGCTTGTTCGTCGTTGCCTAATTCTCCGATTTCGTCGAGAAATAGCATTCCTTTATCCGCGGCGCGAAGGACTCCGGGCCGATCCTTGAGCGCCCCAGTAAAAGCCCCTTTCACATGTCCAAATAGCGTGGACATCGCGCCGTCTCCCCGAAGGGTCGCGCAGTTCACGTCAATGAAATCCCCCATGATTGTGTGGCGCATTTTCTTCAACTCATAAATGCGTCGTGCCAGCCTCGACTTGCCGGCTCCGGTTGGGCCCATCAAGAGCAATGGGTCCCGGGTGGCGATGGCTACCTGTTCGATCCGGTCAATTAGCTGGTTGAAAGCAGCGTTTTTAGTGTCAATTCCTCCTTTTAGATAAGAGACAGCGTCACGCGCCTCCTGTCGAAATCGCGATGCAATGCGATCGTACTGAGAGAGGTCGAGGTCGATAATCTTCAAGCTTCCCGGAGCTTTTCGGTCACGATCTGGGGCAGACTGAAGCAGTCTTCCGGGTAGGTATCGAGACTCTGTTAGCAGGAAGAGACAGATCTGAGCAACGTGTGTACCTGTTGTGATGTGGATTAGATATTCCTCGTTATCCGTGTCAAACGGGAAGGCCCGAGCGAACTTGAAAAGGGTCTCGTACACCCGCTCGAAGTCCCACGGATCGCCGAACTCAATTTCATGCAGCTTGACAGTTGTCTCGGGTGAGACAGCCGATATATCGCTCGCCACGCGGTGGGCCAGCGTCTTGTCACGTACTCCGTGTAGAAGTTCCAGGCGCTTAATTACGAAGTCCGGTTGCATACAGATGGCAACGGTTGGCCGCCAACTCGACCAGCGGTCCTGCGAGCGGCCAGCGTCGAGCGTTGTGCCCAAGAGCCCGATGGCGACCTGTGGCTTATCACCCATATCCATAATTATAAGTTATTATCTTATGGGATCGCTATATTTAGTTCCGTGCTGGACTACGCCATGGTATCTCCCTTAATCGCAATGCGTTACCTTCGACGATCCGATTGGCATCAGGCCTGCACTTATCTTCCGGCAGAGACGATGGAAAAAGGGAGCGGGACGTTCGCGAGCGATGTGGGAGTCGCGAACCGAGGGAGGCGCGGGGCAGAATGCACCTCGCACCTCACGGGACCAAGAGTCCTGACATGAAGGAGAGTGAAATGTCCGAGCCAACCTACAACGTAATCGTTCCTGAGAAGGGCGTACCGATCAAAGCCTGGACTAAAGGTGTCGCTCTCGAAGATCAAGCGCGCCAACAGCTCGTAAATGTCGCGCAACTTCCGTTCGTTTTCAAATGGGTCGCGGCAATGCCGGACGTGCACTGGGGCGTCGGCGCTACGATTGGCAGCGTGATTCCGACCAAGGGCGCGATCATCCCGGCCGCGGTCGGCGTGGATATTGGATGCGGAATGATGGCCGTGCAAACGGATCTCAACGCGCGCGACCTCCCTGAAAATCTGAAGGGTGTTCGCGATGCCATTGAGAAAGCCGTGCCGCATGGCCGAACGAACCACGGTGGCCGAGGCGATCGAGGGGCATGGAATGATATTCCGGCTCGCACGCTGGACGTTTGGCAAACGCTGAAGCCACGTTACGACGGAATCCTCGAAAAGCACTCCAAGCTCGATCGAGGAAATCACTCGAATCACTTGGGCACACTGGGTACCGGGAATCACTTTATTGAAGTATGTCTCGATGAATCGGATTCGGTGTGGTTCATGCTGCACAGCGGTTCACGCGGGGTTGGCAATCGAATGGGCAGCTACTTCATCGAACTTGCGCGCAAAGATATGGAGCGAATGTTCATTAATCTGCCCGATCGTGATCTGGCGTACTTTCCAGAACACTCGGAACACTTTGATGACTACGTCGAGGCAGTCGAGTGGGCGCAAGATTACGCTCGCTGGAATCGACACCTGATGATGGAACAGATCGTTGGTGCAGTCCGTTTTTCCGGTGAAGTGCGACCATTCGTCGCGGAGTTGAAGGCGATTAATTGCCACCACAACTACGTTGCACGGGAGTCGCACTACGGCGAGAACGTTCTGGTCACCCGAAAAGGTGCGGTCCGTGCGCGCGAAGGGGATATGGGAATCATACCCGGCAGTATGGGCGCTCGTTCCTATATCGTCCGCGGAAAGGGTAACCCGGAAAGTTTCCAAAGCTGTAGTCACGGGGCGGGTCGTGCGATGTCCCGTGGCGAAGCAAAGCGACGATTTTCCGTGGCAGATCACGAACGCATGACTGCCGGTGTAGAGTGCCGGAAGGATGCTGACGTGATCGACGAAACTCCCGCCGCGTACAAGTCAATCGAGGCCGTAATGGCGGCGCAGGCTGATTTGGTGGAGATCGTTCACACATTGCACCAAGTTGTTTGTGTAAAGGGATGAGTACGAGTAAACGGAGCGGAACCATGATTCGGATTGATGGGTCTTCGGGCGAAGGCGGCGGGCAGATTCTGCGCTCGTCACTCAGTCTATCGCTCGCAACCGGAAAAGCGTTCCGCATTGAAAACATCCGGGCGAAGCGAGAGCGGCCAGGGTTGCTACGGCAACACCTCACGGCAGTTCTCGCTGCGTCCGAAATCGGAGCAGCAGAGGTCGACGGTGCGAGCTTGGGATCGAAGACTCTTACGTTCAATCCCGGAACCGTACAGCCCGGAACGCATCGTTTCGTCATCGGAACGGCTGGAAGCAGCACTTTGGTATTTCAAACGATCCTACCGGCTCTGATGACGGCGTCCGGACCGAGCCACATCACGATTGAGGGCGGGACGCACAACCAGGCGGCGCCTCCCTTTGATTTTCTTGAGAAGTGCTTTTTGCCCGTCATTAACAAGCTTGGACCGAGAGTCAGTGTAAATTTGGAACGATATGGTTTTTATCACGCAGGAGGTGGTTGCTTCACCGCGACCGTCGAGCCGTGTGAACACCTTTCGACGACCGACCTGACAGAACGGGGAGAAATCGCTCGCCGGAGTGTACTGGCAATCGTTGCGAACTTGTCTCCTGCGATCGCACGCCGCGAGATCGACACTGTTGCACACTTGCTTAATTGGAAGAAAGAGAGCATGCAAACTATCGAAACCAGAAATTCCGTCGGGCCGGGGAACGTGGTCTTGATCGAAGTGGGAACTTCTACCGGGATGACGGAACTGTTTTGCGGATTTGGCCGCCTCGGAGCAAGTGCCGAAAGCGTTGCAACGGAGGCAGTCAAGGAGGCTCGCTCTTACATTGCGTCTGAAGCGGCGGTCGGCGAACATTTGGCCGATCAACTCTTGCTGCCGTTTGCTTTGGCAGGCGGCGGAGTGTTCACAGCTTCGACGTTGAACCGGCACGCTCGGACAAATATGGATGTCGTATCCACTTTCTTGCCTGTCCGTTTCGAGGCTCGTGAGGAAAGTGGGTTCACGAAAGTCGAAGTGAGTCCGGCGACATGAATAATCCCGCCGAAATATATGAGTCTGGCATCGAATATTTACTATTGCGCAAAACAAGAAGTTCATCTAGAATCCGCGGCTCTGGAGAATGTTCGGAATGCAGCATAGCAAACACAATTCGGGGGATCGGCAACCAGGATTGATGCGGGGCCGGGATTGTGTCCGAACGTGGTCTAGCCCTTCAAGGTAGTTAACTTCTTTCATATCAATTCTTTGTCGCTTTCAATTTTCTGAGCCTGGGTGGCGCAGTCTGCGGTTTCATCGACTGTCACTCGAAAACAAGACCGCAGACGGTCATTCCCCCAGGATCAAACGGCCGGTGGCGTAAGACACGGATACTTCTCTGGATGAAGACTGCTCTTTGCGCAAGCAAAGAGCGGCGGGGTTCGAATCCCCAATAACGCCGTGCCTGATTTTCCCTGGCCACAATTTTCGCCAGTGGCGTAGTCGAGAGTTCCTTCCTCCTCCAACGTCGCGGAGGAGCGGAGGTCCTGCCAAGGAAGGGAACTGTGGGGACGGGGGCGTATTCCCGAACCACAAGGTACCCATGGGAAAGCCGCCTTGATGACGGACCCTGGGAGTTTGTTCCCCGGCGAATGATAGTGACCGCGAGCCGACTCGATCGGCCGCGCATTCGAAGGATCATTTATTGCCTTCATAGAAAGGAGGGGGTGATGGAAATCTACGTGAAGAACGGCACTCCGCTCGATCGGCCGTCGCTGTGCGAGACGTGCTCGATGGCATTTATCGCACGCGGCTATGGCGAAACAGAAGTTGTTGTGGTGTGCCAGGCAACGGATCCGGATATCCGGATTCGATTTCAGGTACGTGAATGCACGGAATACAGCGACAAAACAAAGCCGGCGTTCTGGCAAATGGAAAAGATCGCGCTGGTTCTGGATCGAGTCGCGTTGAAACGTGATGCGGGTTTCGTCCGGCGCGATGTTGACGAGGATAAAGAAAACCAAGTCGAACTGGTCCTCGACGATAACAAACAATGACGATTCGCCGGTGGCGAAGGCTACGGTTACTTCGGTAGAGCGCCCGTTGCGGAACCCACGGGAGGCGGCAGGTTCGATCCCTGCACTCGAATCTTCGAGTTAGCTCATTTTGAACGCTTGACGTTGCCGCTAATTCCCCGGCGAAAGATTTTCAGAACGCAATGGAAGGAGGCTAACAATGGCACGGCTGAACATTTTGAAAATTCCATTTCCGCGGGGAACTCGCACTCATGAAGGCGCCCCGGCGCGAAATGTTTCTTCCGAGCTTCAACTGCGGCGTTCGGTGCTCGCATGCTTGCTCTGGGAGGACCAATTCTATGAGGACGGGGTGGAGATTGCCGGCCGTATCCAGTCGCTCGTGCCAAAGGTGAAGGCCGAGACAGTGGCCGCGCTTGCCATCGAGGCACGAAGCAAGATGAAGCTCCGGCACGTTCCCCTTCTGCTTGTCCGCGAAATGGCTCGCCTGAAAACGCACCGCGAATTTGTTTCGCGGACGCTTGCAGAGGTGATCCAGCGCGCCGACGAGCTTGCGGAATTCGTCGCAATTTACTGGAAGGATGGCAAGACTCCGCTCTCCGCGCAGGCAAAGAAGGGGCTGGCTCAGGCCTTCCGAAAGTTCGACGAGTACCAGCTTGCCAAGTATGACCGCAGCGGACCGATTCGTCTCCGCGACGTTCTGTTTCTCTGTCACGCGAAGCCGCGTGAAGCGGGGCAAGCAGCGTTGTGGAAGCGGCTCATTGAAGGAGAGCTGAAAACTCCCGATACCTGGGAGGTGGTGCTCTCTTCCGGCGCCAACAAGCGGGAAGCGTGGAAGCGATTGCTCCGCGAACGAAAACTCGGCGCGCTTGCACTGCTTCGTAACCTGCGGAACATGAAGCAGGCAGACGTGGACGAGTCTCTCGTGCTCGACAGCATCAAATCCATGAATACCGGGCGAGTTTTACCGTTTCGTTTTCTTGCTGCGGCTCGATGCACGCCTCAGTGGGAAGAATCGCTTGAACGAGCAATGCTTGCCTCGATTGCGGAACAGGAAAAGCTGCCCGGGCGAACAGTACTTCTCGTAGACGTTTCGGGCAGCATGATGGCCGCGCTGTCTGGCCGGTCGGAGATGCTCCGAACCGACGCAGCCTACGGCCTCGCCATTCTGCTTCGGGAGATCTGCGAGAAAGCAATGACGTTCACGTTTTCGGACAACCTGGTTGAGGTGGCGCCGCGGCGAGGGTTTGCTTTGCGCGATGCGCTCCACATGAGCCAGCCGCACAGCGGAACGTATCTCGGCCGGGCGCTCGAAAACATCCGGGAGAAGTACGCCCGGATCATCGTGATCACCGACGAGCAGGCTCACGATCATGTACCAGGGCCGCGAGGCCGCGGGTACGTGATCAACGTTGCCAGCAACAAAAACGGTGTCGGCTACGGTCCATGGACGCATATCGACGGGTGGAGTGAAGCCGTTGTTGATTACGTCCGTGCGATGGAGCAGATTCCAAAAGCGTAAACCAGACGGGGGATAGTGGCAGGGCAAACACCGCTGTGCCTCAGTCTTGTAGCCGTAGATTGGAACAACTTTTGAGCATTTGAGGGAGAAGATTGGCGTCCCGAACAACCCAAAACGACGGCTGAACCACGAGTTATGATTTTGAAATCCGTGGCTGTTAACCGAAGGGTTGCAAGTTCGAATCTTGCCCGGGGAGCCAATTCTCAAAATCAAGGTTTGGGGACGGAATGGATTCCTTCGGCTGAGTGCGGGCGGAATTTGCATTTACAAGCATGTCAAAGGGTTGTCGGAAGACCCGCGTGAGATCCCCACCCTTCCAGGAGCAGTTCGAGATTAGGAAATTTAGTAGTCGGCGTTTCTCACGAGGTTTCTGCTTTTGGAACAGCCCGTGCGCCCGCTGCGCAAGGTCGAGAAGGCGAATTCCCTCTTCGAGGTAAGTTTGATTGGCTTTTTGATGCTCCTCGATCGAGTAGAGCAATTGGTCCTGCTCGCGGCGCCACTCTGAAGACTTTCGGTCGAAAAAGCCACCTTCGATACGCCCGTCAAGCTTGTCCAGATACATGGCATCAATGCGACTCTGAAAACGGCTATATTCCGCTTGAAGTCGCGTTATTGCTGCATCGTGGAATTGCTTCGCGTCGCAGTGGCTTTGACGAAGTGCCACTGTCACCCAGTCCATGATTTCATCATCTAGGACCAAACACCTTAGGAAATCTGCGAATTTTTCCTCTAGGACCTCTTCCCGAGTGTATGGCTCCGGACATTTTCCCTTATAACCGGTACAGTGATAGTAGATGTATTTTCCTTTCTTGATTTCGCCGACCAGCGAACACCCACAGTGACCGCATGAGACAAGCCCGGAAAAAGCGAAGTCGTGCTTCATCTTTCGGTGGCGGTTGGCATGCCGGCCATCGAGTACTGTTTGCACGCGTTCCCAGAGATCGCTCGTCACCAGCGGGGCATGGACCCCGGAGTAGATTTTCCCACCCCAGATAAAAGTGCCGGTGTAGAGTCTGTTCCGCAAGATCTTGTGAACTGTGCCTCTCGGCACGGGATCGTTGCTCTTGCGAAAAGTCATACCCTCGGCTCGGACCTTCTTCGTAAGTTCGGCCAACGAGTATAGACCTGAGGAGTACAACTCGAACATACGAGTGATGATTGTTGCTAGCGCAGGATCAGGCTCGATTATTTTTCTCCCATTTGGGTCAATAACATTGAGGTATCCCAGCGGCGCGAACGAAGGCCAAACCCCTTGCTCAGCCTTTTCCACCATTCCCTTTCTAGTTTCTTCGGAAAGGTTGTCGATATAGTTTTTCGCCATCAACACCTTAATTCCGTGCATGAACTTCTCGGATGAGCGCGAATCACGAGAGAGGACCACATTTTCCTTCACAAAGTGAATCTCTAAATCGAACTCATCGAGAGTAACCCAATCCTTCAGGTTGCGGTACAAGCGATCGGTCTTTTCAACCAGAAGAATCTTGCAGGTTGGATTCTTCTTGAGGAAATCCAGCATTCGGGTGAACCCTGATCGTCCCGCGTGTTTCGCTGTTTCCACATCGATGAATTCGCCAACCAAGTTGAGGTCCATCCCATTCGCGTGGCCACGCAGATTTTTGAGTTGGGCCGGGATGGAGTAGCCTTCTTTCTCTTGCTCCTTGGACGAAACACGAGCATAAAGAATCGCTTGGTGCCTTAATGTAGAACTGAATCCATTCGGCCGGTCGACTTTCCTTGCCATCTGATCACCTTTTGAATTCCCTTTCTACGACAATTTCATTCTCGCGACGATCTGTCCTATCTGCAACCACCAGCACCCAACAACGCCGCCGCGTTTGGGTGAAGCCCAACATCGATCCATCTTCGCTGCCACATCGACCCAAGAAGCCGGGGAGCCGATTCAGGAACTCTGCCGCGGCCATCGCGGTATTCTTGCTGACCCTAGCATTGCCGAGCCCCAGCTTATACACGGTCTTTGCAAGGGGAAGCAAGGGATGCAACCGTTTTACCACTCTATTGTGAACTGCCCTCGACAAGTACACCAAACGTTGCTATTGCCATTTCTTCGCTAGGAACAGTCCGACCCTTGCATTCCTTGCATAATCGAGCAAAACCAGCCTTTTCTAACATTTCTGCCGCTGCATAACCCTTGCGTCACGAGTTGCGTTCATCCGCGTACGCTTGATCATCTTCAATGAGTCTGATCCCCACCCAATGCCACGGCGCCCTTCCACTCGAGGGCCTGACCTCGTCCAGCATAGGGAAAATTCGCATAAGGGAGGATTTAATGCGCTTTTGAGCTACGGGGCGAAGCCCCTCGGTCTCGCACCAGTTTCGGTAACTACCGTAGAAGGTTTGCTTCGCAATTGTCGCGTAGGTGTCTTCTACCACAAACGCCGCAACGAAGGCGGCCACAGAATCGTTTTCTCGTTGATAGTCTTCGAGCGCCGTCTTGACTGCCTGCGGCTCGGTGAATTTCCCTTCGGAGAACAGCCGGTCAAGGCCACGTAATGCGCGGTTTAGAATTCCAGGTAATTCGTTTCGCAGTCTTGCGCGTAGCTCCTTGTCGGATTCTTTGCCTTCAAAGATTCGCTCAAACGGAATAATGAGCCAGCGCCGGTAAAAGGCGTGGGTCCGGTCTTTACTGGGGGGGAGACTGTTGGCGCTGAAGATAAGCCGGGCGTAAGAACAAAATGAAAATGGCTGGGCAAATTTGCGCTCAGCTTTAAGGCGGTCTCCACTTACCAGCATCTTGAATTTGGAGGATGATTTTAATGCTCGATCGTCGATGTCCGCGACGATATTTGCTAACTTTCCGAAGAGCTCTGCGATTGTAAACCGATTCTCCTCTAAATCCTGAAGGGGTACGTGGGCTATGTTGTCAGCTCCCAATAGAGAATTGATAGTATCCAAGAAAACGCTTTTGCCATTGCTACCACAACCCACGAGCATCACGGCTTTTTCAAAGCGAATGTCTTGGATCAGGCAGTACCCCATGATCTCCTCGACCAGTGGGATGATTTCCGGTGTTAGCGTTGTTTCGAGATAACGATCAAACTGAGGGCACGGTGCAGTGGGGTCATAAGCAACGGGCAATTGTATGACGTCGAACCTCGCCGGTGAATGCAGCTCTAAATTATGGTTGATCCAGTCTAGTCGCCCGTTTCGGAGGTTGATGAACCGGTGATCAGGATCTGGCGGTGCGGTGACAGTGGCCGTTTCTATATATCGGAGAGATTCAATGATACGATTTTCCCTTCGCTCTTCGCCCAACAGGTCTTGGGCTTCCCGTTTCACCACTAACTCGCCCTCAGGTCGATAAACCCCGTCGCGATAGATCCACAGAACACGGGCCGAATATTTAAAGTTCTGCCGTTCCATGATTGCTTCAGCCAGTCGTCGCGGGATGAAGGTTTTATACCGCAAGAACTCCTTCCCAGTGCCTGAATAGATACGAGGAAATGCTTTGCGCCCAGTCACCAGAGCCGTAACCGCTTCCCAAGCTGCCGAATGGTCAGTTCCAAAGGAACGGATGAACTGGTCCATATCTGAATCGAGCTTTGGCGTTGTGAACGCCTGGACGCTCATTATATTTCGCGCCCTGTCGACCAATGCGAAGCCCGCGCCATCAGAGTCGTTGTCATAGCAAAAAACGGGCCGGCTAGATGTTTCGCAAATAGTTCCGTAGTCCGCATTATTCACACCGCCTACCGAGCAGGCAAGGATGTAGCCTGGGTTCTGTCGTGTCATTTCGCCCTGGCGCAACGTGAGAGATTGCAATTGCAGTTGGTTGAATTCTCCTTCCATGATGATTAAGAACTCATTCAAAGAACATTGCTCTTCCGGCTGATTCTGCGCAAAAAGGCTGTGACCGAAGAGTCCAGCTATTGTTTTATGTGGCTTGAAGTATAGGATTCGCTTCGAGTAGGGCTCGCGGAAGCGGATTGCCACGATGCGATGATGGGCATCGGTGTAGAAGAATGCGATCCACCCATCAATGCCCCGCGTGCAGGTGAGAAACTTGCCGCGGGCCTCTATCAACAATTCTAGGTTGTGCTTAGCGGCATCGACCGCCTCTCTGTTTAAAGAACCATTCTTGATCTGCTCGGCTTTGGCCGCAGCTTCGATCTCCGATATGGCGAGATCGAATTTGGACGTACAGTCGTAACGCGGCGGCACCGCTCCCAACATCGAATCGGTAACGACTTGAGGATGGACCCGGCGTTCGTGAACTAAGTACGTATAGGCATTATCGTGACCGGTGATAGTAGCTAGCTTCAGAAGGTGTCCGTGGAAGTCTTGAAAGATTTCTTTCAAGACAAGGTGAAGACTGTTTTCATTGCGACCATCATGTGAATCTGGAACGATGAATCGCCCACAGCCGGGATGAAAACACTTGCCGAGCGTGTCATCATACTTTAGGTAGAACGTTCTATGCCCGCAGAAGGGACAATCTATTTTCTCTTTGGGTTTAGCATTAATGCCGTATTTTTCGGCGAGCAGATTTGAGACTGACTCGTTCATTTTAGGCGCTTCTCAATCAATCGGTGCCTCAATGGGCTCTCACTTTTCGTAATTTCATTTGTGGCATGTTTCTCGATTGCCTCCCATTCCATCAAGATGGTGAAAAAACCAATAATGTTCTCAGTGATCTGGTGAGCATCGTCGTTGGTCAGCGCTCTTGACGTGCGCGGTTTCCAGACTTCAAGCGTCCGGTCAACGAATTGCGAATTCGTTTCTCGCATGAGTCACGATCGAAGAACTAGGCATCCATTTCTCGGAGACTACCTTTGCGCTCCCAGACTCAGAATCACAGCTGCGGTGAGGAGCGTTTCCGAAGATCGATCCACTTTGTAAATTCACTGGCGCAACAAAAAAGCCAAGACACGGGGAATGTAATCGTTCATTCCCTAGGCCTTGGCTTCGCTTACTTTAGCTTCGCTATTTCGCTCGCTTTTGACAGGTGAATCTTAAACCATCAGCATTCTTTGCTTTTCGGTGATCTTAATGTGACGCTCAATTACCTCCCCACTTCGAGTTGTGCCCACAATTCGGATTAATCGGGGCAGTGTGAGATCTAATTCCACCTCTGAGACTTCTCTTTCGAGCCGCAACGATCGTCCGCCCGGACGAACGTTATCCACTACTTCAATTTGAAGTAGGCTGTTTCTATCCTTCGTCATCGTTTCCCTCCAACTCTTCGATCAGAAAATCTTCAACAAGATCATAAACTTCCGCGATTGTTTCGCGTCCCGCTAGTTCCTCCTTCAGATAGGCCTCCAAGTCCCTTTCAAGGTCATGGCGCCAACTCCAATCGAATAAAGCATCCGATTCGATTTCCCCTTGGTCGCACAGTTCTGTCAGAAACATACCCGCATGCAATTTCGCCCATGGCAATAACGAATTGATCTGACGAAGTCGGCATTCTGCGCCTGCTCTCTCCTGGATGGCGACCCTAGTCGCTTCAATCACATTCTCAATTTCACCGCGTAATTCGACATCCCTACTATTGGTTGTCATATGCTCAAGTACTTTGTCGATTGCTCGGGCAGCTTCCCGACGGTCTTTGTCGAGGGAATTCCAGGGCAGCTTCTGTAGACCTAGCGCACGCAGTTTCTCTTTCTTTTGCCGAAGGTCTATGGCTAACAATACCGGGCCGGCCGCCCCCAAAGCAGTTGCATAAATCATTTCGCAATCGCTCTCGTCGCCCGCTGCGCGAATGCTGTTTCCGGCCAGGGTTTGAACTTGTGCCCTTTCGAGGTCAGTCGCCTCGAGCGGGATTTTATGTAGAACCCTCTTAAGAGCTGACTTCCGCGCTTGGACGAGGTCTTCAAAGTGGTTCGAGTGACTTTGATCAAGTGTCACCCCGCAGGTGAGATATCGATGGGTTTCTTCCAACGGTTCTGGAGTGAAATAATTCACATGCTGTAATTTCTCGTTTTGTTGGAGAGGATCTGTTTCATGCTCCGATTCTCCTTCAGATTCACTGGATTCGCGTAAAAGTACTTGGTTTGTCGTGCGCTTGGTTCCCACGACTTTCTCGGCGTCGCCTGGCATTTGTTGTGGCCAGCCATTTCGTCGTATTCCTTCGATGCATTCGTTTGAGAATCGAGGTTGTTTCCCTGGTGTCAGGATGGCAGCGGGAATTATTCCCTTCCGATACTGACGGCGAAATAGGTCCGTCGACACGCCCAATTCTCGTGCCGCCTCTGGAAGGCTGAAGAATTGTTTGTCAGCCATTGTGTTGCATCTTTCACTTAGAAAAACGTACGTTTTCCTATGAAATCCGAAAGTGCGCTCACCTGGTTGCGAATTATCACGAGGAGTTGACCGCTTGTCACGAAAGTACTATCTCGATCAATCGAAGGCTATCTGCGGGATTTAGTACTTTTGGCATTTCGAGCGAGGTGACGCTGAATGGCCGATTTAAGTTGCTGTACCGAGGTCCGCTCGAAAATGAATGGATGCTCCATGCGCAGTACTTCAAGCATGTCCCCAAAAAGGTCATTGGGAAACAGTGCCTGTTGCCGCTCGCCATCAACATCACGTTTTTCTGAATGATGCGGCGGCTTTCGATAATGTGGCAACATGAACTCGTAAAGGCTAGGGATGATTAACACGGTAAAAAGGGGCCAGCCTTGTTGCTTACGTTGAGATACCAAGTGGCGACCCACACTTCCTTTATAGAGGAGATGCCAAAGTCCGAGCTCTTCAAATGCCTTTCGATACGCAATAGCAGGCCAGGCAGAATGTTTGCCCTCGGACGACACTATGGATTCCCGTATTTCTTGAGTATCTCGGTTGAAGGCCCTCAATCGAAGGGATGGGAAAATATAAATTGGTTGCCCGCGGTCATCTCGTCCAGTGGGGTCATACTGCAATGTGAGATCCCAATCGCCGACACGTGGGAGATTAATTTCAACCAATGCTTGCCAAACTAGATTCTCAGTTTGACGAATCCAATCCTTAATTTGAGCTTGTTGACCCTTCGGGAGAAAAAAATCTTTGTTCAGAAAACTGTTCCAGCGCTCTATTTGATCCAGTACATCTGCTATTGTTCGCTTCCCGAATAGCTTCACATAAAACAAACGCCACTGGGGGACGGCGAACGCGACAATTTGTTTGATTCTGCCGTAGTCTCGTTCTAGCCCATGATCGGCGAGTCTGCCAAAGATGTCTTTTCGATTCAATTCGGACCTTTTTCGGGACTCTCCCATAGCCTTGAAGATAATCTAGACATCTCTCTTGGACAATCCTTCAGAGATTCAATATCAGAGCAAACCGGAACTGAATTGAGCCGTGACGTGCCGTTCACGAATGGGCTTGTTCCGCATATGAGGGGGCATGTCGTCAGCGAATTTCAAGAATTCCTGCCTTGGGTACTTGGAGCCACTCCTGTTGCGGCGTCGCATTGGCAACCCTTCCACCGATCCGCACATCGGCCGTGCGCACCTCCAGTTTGTTTCCTTTAGTATTCGACATTTCTGAAAGTTACCGGCGGACTTCAGTCGACGGTCGAAAGGGTTCGAACGATTGGATCTCTGTTACTCTGTGAACTCGTCTTCCTCTGCGCAAAGTTCCGTTGAGCACGACCATAGTCCCATTCATGTGCGCTTCGTCAGCGATTGCATATTGATCCGCAGTCAGAGTAACGCGGGCCCTTAAGATCTCGTCTTCATGGAAGATGTACAACATGACTTCACCGAATCGCCGACCGTCCTCCCCGAGATCTCCGTTAAGGGTTTCGACGGTACCAACGAATACGGATATACTGTCACCCTCCGAAGGCCGAAGTCGAAGGTAAATATCTTCTACAATATCGAAGTAGTCTGGGTTAAACCTGACTTCTGCTGGCAAGTCTGGTTGCGTAGGTTCCGGAAGCACGCTCGCCCACTGCGCAGAAATCGCAAGCGAAGCATTCTCTTTCGTAGCCTGCATTTGAAGAATGGCATCGCAGAGATTCGAACTTATCGTAGGTAGTACAGGTGATTCCTCGAAGACGGATTCGACTTGGTCGCGCTCGATTGCGTCAACAATTCGATGGGCGGATTTAATTAGAAGTTCCGTCGTTCTTCTTACGAAAGGAGTTTCCGATGGCCCTCGGCCAACAGCAGACAAGGGGCAAGCGATCTTGACGACGAAGCTGCCCTGCTCGGTCTGTCCTAAGCGACACGCCTCCAGTAACTGGTCTGATTCGCTGCGGCTCATTCGTGGGTGATGCGACCTCGGATTTACCACGCTACAGGCTGCTGTCAAGAGCGCTCTCTTGGCGCCTTCTAGAAGATCGATACCCTCCTGAAGGGGGAGAGTTATCTCGACATCGCGGGTCGCCACACGAAATCTTAGGATGTCCGCCTCCGGCGTCAGAAGATCTGTCAGCACAGCTTCGGTTCGACGGCCTTCAAGTGAAGCTATTCTGGACGTTGCGTCAATGATGACCTCGGCATAGTCATCACTGAAATCCATCGGAATCACAAGTTGCTTGAGCCTATCGGTCGAATGTCGAAGTAGGTAAATGCGTCCTCTCACGCCTTCGCAGACTTGTTCCCAACCTGTCGCCTTGGCGTAGTCCCGAATTGCACTCGGAGAAATACCCCTTGCGAGCCGCTCCAGACTGGCGTCAGCTTTCATAAAGCAGGTCCTCCATTCTGGAAATCTGAACCATCAAACCTCGGAGACCACTCGGTGAAAAAACCTGTGACTCTGGAACGTATACGGTCACTGAGGAGGTGTTGCTCGTCTCAGGGGCACCACGCAAACTCACCCAATAAGCGCATCGTTTCATCGAGAGCACTTCGCTGCTATGCTTAAGCCATTCTGCCGGGTCCTGCGGTAAGAGAAGAACTACCAGTATTCGGTAAGGTACAGTCGCGACTCTGCGCAATTTGTCATACTGGCCCAGATCGCTAAGGACGTAAGAAAACCTGCCATTGCTGGTCGCCACCACCCTGGATGTTGCTTTGAGCTGAAGGTGCAGGGTAATGTCGGTGAGGATCGAATACTCAGCGAATTGATCCCGGGCGCTTAGTTCAGCATCGACACCCGCGTTATCTAAGTGTCGAGCCGTTACGTTGCAGCCCATTCCTGCGGCCGCAGCGACGGCATGTATATAAGCGTAACTCAGTTCTGCCTCAATGTCATTCTGACTCAGATGTGGCATACAAAAGTCGGCTCTCCCATCCTCGATAGGACTCGTCTAATTTAAATCGAGTGCCTAGGTTCAGTTGTTGCAAGACAACGGCGCCATCGTGCTGTTGCATCTCCGGACGTAGCAATCTTGAGGAACAGCGCGACTCGACTGTGCATAGCTTGATTCAGTAGAACGATTGAAGTCTCCATTCGAGTTTTGCTTGAAGAAATTTGGTTTCGGACGGAACTAATAGTATCAAATCGTTCTACCCGACGCTCAGTAGAAGTGGGTGCTGGTTTCGCCCGTTAAGCCGACACTTGCTTGCTTCACGTCGATTCATATCTTGGGAAAATTGCATCGGATCCGCACAAGAAGTGGAACTTGGGAAGTTTCTTTGACCGCTAAAGACTTGCTCAAAAACTCAAGGTAGGACTCCAACCCATTCTGATTAAGGAAATTCTAGACCAACTTTTGCAATTCGATGAAGGACACACGCTCTTCGAGAGCCTAGTGAATCGGAGACTTTGACCCACCGTGGCCCAGTTCGATTGTTGAGTCAACTCTTTCTGACTCGTTGACTCTGATTCGTTCAGACTTTAGCCTTGCAATGCATTTAATGTGAGTTAATTTGTGTATTGAATATTTTTCAACCAGCACGACGAACGAGCCATGCACTTGAAGTTTGCCATCTAGAAATAGTTCAAATGAGACGCAGAGTCACGTTAATACTCGGAGCCGGAGCAAGTCGGGCAGTGTCTTATGCCCGAAAGGGGCAAATCCTCTCACCTCTTGATTCTGATTTTTTTGAACTTCTTCAAAAGCTCGAACCGAAGGCAAAGGACGAACCCGCCGTCTCAGAACTCATTCAATGGGTACTCGCCGCTGGTGATCCTATTTGGAACTCAATGGAGCGAGCTTTCTACACGTTACATGTTCGGGCTCGAATGTCCGAAGTGCTGTTCCCAGCAGAACACTTGGACGCCAGCGTCCCTAGACTCCTCAACTGCTTTACAGGAGCAGTCAATGCTCTTCTGCGCGAAGCTCATGGCACTGATTCCTGTAACCATCACATAGAGCTGCTCGGGAAAATGCGGTCGTCCGACGCTGTGATTACATTCAACTACGACTTGGTCGCAGAACGGGCGCTTAAAAAGCTAGCAAAAACTCCCACTTTCGGGGATTGGGTCTATGGTTTCCAAGCGAGACCGAGAGGGATTGAGAATATTCCCGTTCTCTACAAGGTACATGGAAGCGTGAATTGGACCTATCAAAACCACATGCAAAGCTTTGCAGCTAGACAAACGTCGTGGGCTGATTTTGATAGTGAACCAGGATACCGTGGAAACACCGCCGATTCACAGTTCCCAATCATGCTTCCATACTGGGATAAGAAAATCGAAGAAGAGCCGTGGAGCCAGATTTGGAAGCAGGCGGCCGCGCAGCTTCACAGGTCTTCCCGGTTGATTGTTTGGGGGTATTCGCTCCCACAAACTGATCTAAAAGCCTTAGAGCTTTTGAAATTATCGCTTGGCACTGGATGCCTCGAAGATGTTTGCGTGATTGATCCAGCAGGCGACGTCCGCACACGTTGGCGCGCAATGTTTCCCCGGCAAAGGTTCTGGCCGTACGAAAAAATAGAGGAATTCTTCGACCACCGACCGGACTGGTGGTAAACCAAATTGGGGGTGGTCATCCCTTCTGTGGCCTTTGCCAATCGCACTTCTAATATCCAGACACGTACACACGAGGCAGCACGTTCGGACCGATTCCAACTCCATCCCCCTTCCCATCGCCCGCTCCAGGAGTCCTCAAAATTTCAGTTGATTCGGGTGCCCAGAGGGTCAGTCGAGACACTAGACAACTCCGCTAAATTCTTTACACCTCCGTGAATAGTTTCGGGGGATGTAAAGAAATCCTGAACCGTAAAGATCACAAGGTGCGTAAAGTTTGTTGCACTAAAATCCATTGCCGTGTATACTTCCACGCATGATTAACGATCTCAAGCCCACCGAGAAATATCCCGCGTTCACGGACAACAGACTATCTCTAATCGCCGATGCCCTTCGAGATGTGCGCAACAAGACCCTCGAGTTGTACGACCCGCTTGGAGGCGATGATGCTTGGTCACATGGTTGCCGCGTGTATTCACGATCCCGGCACGCACTAATACAGCTCTCGCTGAGACACCCTTGGCTCAGCATTGTTGAGGAAGATGCAAGGCTCCGCTTTACATTCGCGATTGAGGGCATACCTATCCGCTTTTACCGTGGTTCCCCCGACGATCCCCCGGCGAACTATCTTGTTACGACCTATGGCGAATTGGCGCAGCGACAACTATTCCAACATCGAGAAACCGACAAAATTCTTCGAATCGCTGTCGAAACGGACAGAGAGGGGTGCGCGTCAACAGCGAAACTGGTCGAGTTGGATAAGGCCGGCGAAGCCACCGGAGTTTATCTCATTCCATTCGGTATTCGTGCTGCGAACGTTGCTCCACTGGAAGCCAAAGCGATCCATGTGGAACCCGTCAAACTTGAAGCCGCCAGCGACAAAGAGTCTGATGTTCAGAAACAGAAGACGAAAAAGGCGAAATGACCGATCCAGCCCCCCAAAGCGGGACATTATGGGAAGCGCGCTCACGGGATGTATTTTGGGGCGAGAGATTGCAAGTCGCCCGAGAATTTAGAGGACTTACGCAGAAAGTTTTGAGCGAGGCCGTTTCAGCTTCTCCTGCATTGGTCTCGTTGTGTGAATCCGGCAAGAAGAATCCATCTTCTCGTGACTTGGTGGAGGCGTTTGGAGCAGTTTTGGGATTCGAGCCGGAGTTTTTTTATGGTGAGATTCAAGACGTTTTTCGTGAAGAGCAATGCAGTTTCAGGCATAGGCGTGCTACTCCCGAGCGCATGAAAAGCAAAATACGAGCGCACGCCACATTGATTGGTTTGGTCATTACGCGACTCAAGTCGCTGTTTAACTTTCCTGAGCAAGATATTCCGCAATTATACGCTTCCACCATTGAGGAAATCGAGGTAGCCGCCGAGAATTGCCGAAAGCATTGGCATCTTGGGGTAGACGGTCCAATCATGGAAGTCGGGCGAGTATTAGAACACGCCGGTGTGGTTATCGTTTCCCAGTTGTCGGACGTTCAGAAAGTAGATGCATTCTCTCGTTTCGGACCCACATGCGTGATCGCGTTGAATCAACACATCAAGAGCACGTCTCGCTGGCATTTCGACATCGGGCACGAATGCGGCCATCTCGTTATGCATCAGGGCATTGATACCGGAACCGAAGAAACAGAGGCCGCCGCAGATAGATTTTCTGGCGCGTTTTTGATGCCAAGGAGTACCTTTGCTCGCGAGTTTCGCTCGGGATCTTTCTCCTGGCCTCACATTTTTGCGCTTAAACGGCGCTGGAGAACCAGCGCGGCTGCGATCATCAAACGAAGCTACCAACTCGGATTACTCGGAGCCGTTGAATACAGGAAAGCCTACAAATATATGGCTTGGAAAAAATGGCTGACGAATGGAGAACCGGAGGAGCCGACTTTCCAACAGCCGGAACTGCTTTCCACGGCCCTAGGTTCGCTCGGATCAAAGGTAGAATTGACGCTCGAAGGATTGCGGAAGGAACTCCGGTTCACGACTGAAACTTTCAGAGAGGTTACTGGCACTACGATTCCGCCTCAAACACATAATATGGCTAACACTATTCCCTTTCGTAATTGAACGAGTTTGGGAGCGACCGATGAAGGATGTAGGCCGCGCAGCGTCACGGTCGCTGCAGTCCCGGACTTGGTCAGTGCGACACTTAGCGGCGGTCACGATCCCATTTCAATGAGGACGGGCCTTTTTATATCGTAGATATCTTTCTAAAGGATTTTTTTGGGCAGGTTCGGCGTAGATTTTTGGAGCCGAAATCGAAAGCCTTTGATTTTCGTGATAATGAAACATGACGGTCTTCACTCCGACAAAGGCAAGAGGTTGGCGGGCGTTTCGCAACACGTTCAGAGGACGACCCCTACGCTAGCGGCAAAAACATCTGTTTGTGGGCACCAGGATCCACGCATTTTTGCTCCGCATTTTCAATTATTTGAGTGTGCTCCTGTAATGGGGTTTTTGGGCAACGTTCGAAATGTCGGCCTTACCGCCCACGGTCCGTAGATGTACTGAAGGGATCGTCCAATTCTGCCAGCAAGGTATTGAAAAGATTAGGTCAATTTGCCACGATTCCTCCTGTACCAAAACATGTCTTTAGATGCGGCGCTCGAAAGTCGCCGACTGCTTGCGTTGATTCGACTTTTTCCTTAAGGCTATCTTCCCGAGCACAGCTAGAGGCGCGCTCGGCCACTATGTAAGAATCGAAAAGGCAGTGAAATTATATTCCCGAAGGAAGGGATGAGGTTGAGGACATAAGACAACCCATTCTTGACTTGGCGCGGCACCGCAGGGGAACTGGTTAAATCGTCACTCTTTCAAACTGAAGATTGCGGACACGGTTTCCGTCCTGGTACCAACTCCGTCCAAAGAATATACTTTACGCTTCTTTCCATGCAAAGACGGTAGCTCGCTTCACGACGACTTCATCGGCCTTTATTCCACTTCCCCAGCGGGCGAACTCCACAAAATTCAGGAACCTGCGTGCCAGTTCACGTATGCGATTCGATTGGCGGAGCGCTACAGCTTCCCATGGGATCAACGCCTCGCCGACGCCAATCGCGGCCGCACCTGCCGATATGTAACCGCTCGCCGTCTGCTGATTCACACCGCCGGCCGCAATCAATGGGACTTGCGCGAGCGGAGTCTTCAGAGCTCTGATGTAGTTCTCGCCGCCGACCGCCGCGCAGGGGACCACTTTCACAAAATCCGAACCGGCTCGCCATGCGGCAATCACTTCTGTCGGTGTCAAGGCTCCGGGAAAAACGACGATGTCTTCCTTCAAGGCGTATTCCACGATTTCCAGAATGAGGCCGTCCGTCGTCAGGAACTTTGCTCCTGCGTCGAAACACCGGCGGGCTGTCTCTGCATCCATGATGCTGCCCGCTCCCACGATCATCTCTGGGGCATTTTTTACGAGGTCAGAAATCACACGAACCGCCCCGGGTACGGTCATAGCGATTTCCACGATCGGAATTCCGCCTTGCGATATTGTTTCTGCAGCGAAGCGAGCATCTTCTGCGGAAGGAACGCGGACGGAAGGGATGATGCCGCTTGCCTGGATTTGCGCACAAACGTCTTTACGGTTCATTGACCCTTCTCTCCGCGCTCGCCCGATTCCGCAGCCTGCTCTGGTGGATGACGAGTGCGAGAAAAGGATACACCTGCTCGAGGGCCCTTGCATTTATTCTTTGTTTGTATCCTCATCATTCCGATTTTCGATCCCTGGTTTCTCCTCCAGGCCGTATAGATCTCTGAACCATCTGAACATAAAAGACTTATTTACGGGCATTCAAGGACCCACCTTCAGTGGGTGAAGAGTCCCGGTCAATTACTCCGATTTATGAGCTACTATAAACGGAATGATGTGAGTTTCTTTAGGACTTGTTGACAGCTCTGCTTTTAGGCTTCGGCATGGCTAGCGGCAAGCGGAGTCTTCCTTTTCAGAGTTTGTCCGAAAGTTCGCCTCCCGCTGGGACATTGACAATCGTCCCGGCGCCAAAACGGCATTTCACGAGTGCCCCTGATCGGTCGTGGAGGATGCGGCCGCTCTTCGCCCTAGCGGCGAATGTCGAAGAGCGTTTCAGCGCGAATCATTTCCCAGTTGTCGAAAACCCAAAATATGTTTTCTTGGCGGAGTCGCGATTTCAGACTGAAAAAGAAATTGTCGAAGCCTGCGGCGGAACAGGGCCGCTTCCTTTCCTGTTGAAAGATTCGACGATTTACGCGCTCTCGCCACTCACACGGAGTTCCGTTTATGCCGCCGCCATAAAAGCGGATTGTGCGCCTTCTCAGGAACAATTTGCAGGATGGCTTTGGGATGCGAAGACGTCCCGGTGGGCGATTGAACTTCTAGACCGTGTTCTGCGTCTGCACGCCTGGAAACGAGGGCTACGATTCGACGAAGGCCGTGGGCTCTTCTATTTCACGCGCTCGAAGCCCAAGAAGTTGTGGTGGGAATTTTGTGGAAAAATTTTCCAGCGTGAAGTCACGGCCCCGCTCATCAAGCAGCGCCAAATCGATACTCACCGGCACGCGGAATTCCAGTGCGGCTGGAAACATGAAGCCATTCGAGCTGGTTTTGTAAAATTCGGAAGCAGTCTGTTCGTGCGGTTCGAGCCGGCTTGGTTCTTGACCGAGTTGGACGGGAAAACTCCGGCCACAAGTCAGACGGTGGCGCCACTGGATTCCTCGCGACTAAATCGAAAAGATGCGGACGCACGGCGCACACTTTGTTTCTGGAGTGCCGTATTCGCGAAAAGCCATCGAGAGCTTCGCATTGAGACTGGCGCGGGCCCGATCCGCGTCAAACTGACTCCCTCGTCGAGTTCCGCTCCACGGATCATTCCAAAGGAGCCCACGAACCCGAATCATTTCGCGGTCACCGATATGGAAGAGGACTGCCCGATTCCGGAACTCGCTCCAGTCGAGATCTAGAGCAGCTGCCGGAGACGAGTTCCTTAGACTGACATTCCTATCAAGACACACTCGTATAACTGACATTTCGATCGCCTCCAGGAAATATTTTTCCGGGCACTCCACAAGTGAACGCAGATTCTCCGGCGCGCTCCGAATGCCCAGATACCGCTTTCCCGCGGCCACCAAAGTCCGCGGCAAGTGTCCATTCCTCCTACACCTTTAGGGGGAAGATTCTCAGTCTACCTACGATGACCGTCTCGTATAGGCTGCCAGGTGAGCCTTGCCGCTTTTCACGAAGTCCAGGAACCTGCGTGCCAGCTCACCTATGCGAGCCGCCTGCCGATGTTGGATCGCCTCACGCGGGATCAATTCACGGCCTACACCGAGTGCGATAGCTCCCGCGAGGACCAATTTGGAAGCGCTCAGCTGATCCACTCCGCCTGAGGCGATCAGCGGTATGTCGGGAAACATCGCATGCAGGGATGCGATGTAAGCTGGGCCGCCAAGCTGGGCGCAGGGTACGACCTTGACGAAATCCGCATTGGTCTCCCACGCGCTGATGACTTCCGTGGGCGTCAGTGTGCCTGGAATGAAGACGACATTCTGCTTCGCCGCGAATTCGATTACGGCGGGATGGAATCCATCGCTGGTCAGGAATTGCGCTCCCGCATCCAGGCACTGACGCGCGGCGTCAGGTCTCGTCACGCTGCCCGCCCCCACGACGATTCCGGGAATGCTCTTCGCCAACTGCGAGATGACCGTCGTGGCTTGTGGTACCGTAAGCGCGATTTCCACAACGGGAATCCCACCCTGACAGACTGCCTCAGCCGCAAAGAGGGCATTCTCTTTCGAACGCTCGCGAACCGCGGCAATAACGCCGGTTTCCTCGATCCAGGCGCGAACTTCTTGTTTGGTCATTAATTTCGCTCCTAAGTGCCGCTGACGCGTGGGCCATTCCGCCGCACTCTATTAACCAGATTCCCGCGTGGCCGGATCAAATTCTCAACTAGGGATGGCTGCGTAAAGAATCACGGCAAATTCCTGACGCCCACGGCCTCACGGAGCTGCTCAAGTGCCAGCAGGTAGGTAGCGAGCGTCTGGCGATAGCCGAGTTCTTCGGCGCGATAACTTCGTTCCGCGTCCAGGAAATCGAGCAAAGTGAGGCCGCCCCGGTGGTAGGCGTAATCGGCGATGTCCCGGGACCTCTCGGCGACGTCCCGATACTTGACCATGTACATCATGACCATTCTGTCGTTGGACTTCACGCCATCGTAGGCATCCTTCACGTCGGTGAGTACCTGGCCATTGGTGAAGGCCTGCTGTTCCTGCATTTGCGTGATGACGGAGCGGGTCCGCGCGATTTCGCCCTGATTGCGGTTAAAAATGGGGAGCGGGATGCTGGCGTAAACCGTGGCGGCATTGATGCCGTTGACGTGGGAGTAGTTTCCCTGAACGGTCAGATCCGGTTTACCGTTCGCCTTGGCCAGGACAAATCCGCTATTCGCAGCGGTCACGCCTTGCGCAGCTGCGCGAAGGTCCGGCCGGTTTTGGATGGCCTTCATTTGCAAATCCTCGAGATTGGCGTTGAGCGGCAAGTAATCGAACGCTGCGGCGACGTCGTAACCGGCGGAAACGGATTCGTAACCCAGCACTTGCCGCAAGTCGGACAGTCCCTGCTGGCGAGCGAGTTGCGCCTGTTCTAAATCAGCCTCGAACTGCAGCAGCTGCAGCTCGATCTTCAGGTAGTCATCCTCGCTGATGCCGCCGGCTTTGAATTGGAATTCGCCGATATCCACGGTCTGTTGAAAGCTTTTCAAATCCTGCTGCGCGAGATCGATCGTCGATTCCGCCAGCTGAACATTGGTGAAGAGGGTGGCCACTTGATACGTCAGTCCGCGCTCGTTGTCCGCGACCAGGGAGCGCGTTTGGGCCGTTACATCTTTCGCCGCCTGATAGCGGGCCTGGCGCTTGTGGCCGGGCTCGATCAGATAGCTGAGGCCGATATCGCCTTCGGTATTATTATGCAGGTAATCGGCAGTCGATACTCCGGTATACAGGTCGGGATTTTGCTTGGCCGGCGACCACAGCGGCAAATATTCCCAGTCGGTGAAGAGCGTCGGGTTCGGGCGCAGGTTGGCCGTCACTTCCATCGCCAGGCTCTGGTCAATCGCCGTTCGGGCTGCGATGATGTTGTGGTTGTGTTGCAGCGCCATCTGAATGGCTTCGTCCAATGTGATTCTGACGGGCCCGCTCGCGGCCTGGCCGAAAGCAGGGGGCGCAGTCAGAATGCAACTGACCACGGCGCAAGCAACCAGGCCGGCGCAGACCTTGCAAAAGTTACGAGTCGTTCGATTAAACTTCAAAGTTCGCCTCCGGTTCAGGCAGCATGTCGCCATCCCGAGCCACCCAGACATAGAGAGTTGGCAGCAGGAATACGCTCAACAAAAGCGCGCCCACGAGTCCGCCTACAATGACGATCGCGAAGGGCCGTTGTGAATCCGAGCCAATAGCATGGGACATAGCGGCGGGTAAAAGGCCAAACGTCGCCACCAGCATCGTCATCATGATGGGTCGGAGACGCAGCACAGCACCCTCGACCGCGGCATCCTTGACCGTATAGCCCCGGGCCCGGAGTTGGTTGATGTATTCGAGCATGATCACGCCTGTTTGAACGGATACGCCGAAAAGGGCCAAGAAACCTACTCCCGAGGAAACACTGAAGTGGGTGCCTGTAAACAATAGTGCGAGCAGGCCGCCAAAGGGAGCCATCACAACAACGCAAAGAATGAGCAAACCCCACTTGGGCGACCGAAACATGGTGTAAAGGATGATGAATATGACCAGGATGGTGATAGGAACTATGACCGCGAGGCGCGCCGAAGCCCTCTGCTCGCTTTCGTATTCTCCGGCCCAGTCGATGTGGTAGCCAATCGGCAGTTTCACTTTGGCGCTAATCTGGCTCATGGCATCTCCGACCGTGCTTCCCAAATCCCTGCCTCGGACGCTGAATCTCACGGCAACATAGCGGCTGTTCCCCTCACGGTAGATGTCATACGCGCCGTCCTTGACCTCGACTGTGGTCAGCTGCGCCAGTGAAACGCGCTCTCCCGAAGGCGAGAGCAGCCGAACCTTAGCGATGGCCTCCGGAGTATTACGGAAAGGCTCCTGGTAGCGAACCACCACATCGTAACGGGCCTCTCCTTGAAGCACCTGGCTGACCGCATTTCCACCCACAGCCGTCTGGATGGCATCCTGGATGTCCGTGACATTGATTCCAAAGCGGGCTGCCGCCTTGCGGTCAATTGTGAAATCAAGATTGGGCTGGCCTGTATCGCGTTGGATTCCGAGGTCCTCGATGCCGGGGATATGTTGCATTACGGACACCATTTCATCGCCCTTCTGCTCAAGAACGTACAGGTCTGGGCCAAAAATTTTGACTGCCGATCCACCTTTCGTACCGCTTACCGTTTCATTCACGTTGTCTTCAATGGGCTGCGAGAAATTCCAGAAGGCTCCCGGCATGATGGAGAGTGACCGATTCATGGCGGCTATCAGTTCATCTTTATCTTGATTGAAGATGGGCCGCCATTGTTCCTTGGGCTTCAGGTCCACGAAGAACTCGGTGTTGCCAAATCCTCCGGTGTCGGTCCCATCGTCGGGGCGACCCGATTGAGACACGACCGTAGTCACTTCGGGGAATGAGGCAAAAATAATC
>Ga0210396_10000713_pt1 | contig 39848 bp, 37 predicted proteins | sample IncBWH17OmetaG_FD_155466 | JGI IMG/M metagenome (GOLD analysis project Ga0210396, IMG submission 155466) | Forest soil microbial communities from Barre Woods Harvard Forest LTER site, Petersham, Massachusetts, United States - Inc-BW-H-17-O ... | reverse complement strand
AGCGCGACCGCGATCTCGGATACCATAGCGGCCAGTCTGGCATGGTCACGAACCACCCATCTGCCCGCGGCCCGCTGATCCGCAGCCTGCGCGACTAACTACCACCCCTAACGAGTGCCCCCGGCAGTGTGTGGTTTCACGACATAGTTGGCAGCTGTCTCGCGACATAGTTGACACCTCGTTTATGCCGGGGAGGTCAGCCATGTCCAAGGCGCAGCTCGTCATCACCGCAGTCGTGCTGGAAGGACGCAGCAAAAGCGAGGTCGCCCGCGACTACCACGTGTCCCGCCAATGGGTACAGCAGCTGTGCAAACGTTACGACGCCGAGGGCGCGGCGGCCTATATCGCGCGCTCCCGGCGCCCGCACCGCAACCCCCGGGCGGTCAGCGCCGAGGTCGAAGAACACATCGTGCGGCTACGCAAAACCCTGATCAAACGAGGCCTCGACGCCGGTGCTGAGACCATCGCCGCCCATCTGGTGACCGACCCCACAATCATCAATGTGCCTGCAGTGTCGACGATCTGGCGGATCCTGACCCGACGCAGCTTCGTCACACCCCAACCGCACAAACGACCCCGATCGGCGTGGAAGCGCTTCGAAGCCGCCATGCCCAACCAATGCTGGCAAGCCGACGTCACCCACTGGCACCTCGCTCACGGCGGCGGCGTCGAGATCCTCAACCTCCTCGACGACCACTCCCGGCTGGCCATCACCAGCCTCGCGCGGCGTAGCGTCAGCGGCCCCGACGTCGTGGACACCTTCACCAAGGCCTTCAGCACCTGGGGCACACCCGCCTCGGTGCTCACCGACAACGGCGCCATCTTCACCGGACAACCCCGCCGTCACGGCCGCACCGCCCTGGAAATAACCCTGGGCACACTGGGCATCAAATACCTGACGTCGCGGCCCTACCATCCGCAGACCTGCGGAAAAGTCGAGCGCTTCCACCAAACCCAAAAGAAATGGCTCGCCGCCCATCCCGCGGTCACCATCGCTGAACTCCAACACCTTCTCAACCAATTCCGCGGCTACTACAACCAGCACCGACCACACCGCGCCCTCGCCAGACGCACCCCGATCCAGGCCTACACCGGCCGGCCCAAAGCCACCCCCACCGGCTATCTCATCCCGGCGCACTACCGCGTGCGCACCGACGTCATCGACGCCGCCGGAGTCATCACCATCCGCTACAACAGCCGCCTGCACCACATCGGGCTGAGCAAGCGACGCAGGGGCACCAAGGTCACCGTCCTCATCGACGACCGCGACATCCGCGTCCTGGACCGCGGCACCGGTCAACTCATCCGCAAACTCATCCTCGACCCCAACAAGGACTACCAACCACGCAGCGTCAAATGCGGAAACTCACCAGAAAACAGGCTGTAGGTGTAAACCATGTCTCGGGACACCTGTCAACGATGTCCCGAGACATGACAATAGTCGGGCTGACAGGATTTGAACCTGCGACCACTTGACCCCCAGTCAAGTGCGCTACCAAACTGCGCCACAGCCCGGTCGCCGATGAGTGCACCGGCGGCAGGTCGACAGCCTACCGCAGACGAGCCGTCACCCGGCCGCAGCCTTGCCTGCCTGCGTCGGGCAACGGGCTCGTTAGACCGGAAGACGTTGGGCGCCTGGGTGCTCGCCGCGCTGAATCACCCGATCCGCGGATTGTCAAGTTACGAAGGCCCTGGTTGTGGATGCTTTCGCTGCCTGTGGATAACGCCCGCAGCGTGCCTCAGCGGCGAGGTAGCATTCGCTCATGTGTTCGACTCGCGTTGCTGCACCAGCAGAGGTGGCCGCCGCCTTCGACGCGCTCTATACGGCGGTGGCGGCGATCCAAGAGCTGAGCTTCAACAACCTTGCACCTGTGGTTCGGCTGCGGGCACTCGACCGCTTAGAGACGGCACGACGGCAGCAGGCCGTAATCAGTCACGACATAATCAAGGGCCTAGCCGAAGAGGATCCCGCCGACGTCGGCGGTCCGGTGCACAAGGTGGTCGCCGACTGGTCGCGGATCAGCCCCGCCGAAGCGCGGCGCAGGCTGCGCAACGCTGAGCAGCTCTCGCCACGGGTCACCATGACTGGCGAGACTTTGCCGCCCGAATTGCCGGCGACTGCGGAGGCGTGGCGGGCCGGCGCGCTGGATGAGCAGCACCTGCGGGTGATTCAGACTTTTGTGCGCGACCTGCCCGGGGACGTCCCGGTCGACATCGTCGAGGGCGCTGAGCGTTTCCTGGCCGAACAGGCAACCAAGTTGCGCCCGGATCAACTGGAAAAAGTCGCCCAACGGTGCGCCGTGCGGATAAATCCTGACGGTAAATTCTCCGACTCCGACCGGGCCCGCCAGCGCGGCTTCATATGGTGCGCTCAGCGCCCCGACGGAATGAGCGTGGGCAAGCTGATTGCATCCCCTGAGCTGCGCGCGAACCTCGATGCCTGGTTGGCCCGCTTCGCCGCGCCGGGCATGTGTAACCCGGACGACGACACCGCCTGCGTCGACGGCGAACCCTCCGCGGAAACCGCGAGCAAGGATCGGAGGAGTCACGCCCAGCGTCAGCACGACGCGCTCAATGCACTAGTCCGCGGCCAGCTGGGCGACCCCAAACTTGGTGTGCACAACGGTTTGCCGGTGACCGTGGTCGTGTCGACCACTCTCAAGGAGTTGGCCTCCGGAGCCGGTCAGGCGGTGACCGGCGGAGGCGCCCTCTTGCCGATGCGCGACGTCATCCGGATGGCCAGACACGCCTATCATTACCTGGCCGTCTTCGACGACCACCAAAGCCGCCCACTGTATCTCGGCCGTTCGCGACGAATAGCCTCACCGGATCAACGCGTGGTGCTCTACGCCAAAGATCGCGGCTGCACGTTTCCGGGTTGCGACGCGCCCGGCTATGTATCCGAAGTTCACCATGTGGACGACTGGGCCTCCGGCGGGTTGACCAATATCGATAAGCTGACGTTCGTTTGCCATCCGCATCATAAGCTGCATGAGATGGGTTGGCGGACAAGGAAGCTCGCCAACGGGGAGACCGAGTGGATTCCGCCCCCGCATCTGCAGATGCCGAGCGGCACCAACGACTTTCACCATCCGGAACGCTACCTGCCGGATGACGACGCGGCCTAGATGCACGGCCTTTCAGCGCCGCTTGATTCCCCGCTTCTCGCGCACCCGTACGTTGATGCGGATCGGACTGCCCTCGAACCCGAACGTCTCGCGCAGCCGCCGCTCCAGGAAGCGCCGGTAACCGGCCTCCAGAAAACCAGTGGTGAACAGCACGAACGTGGGCGGCCGGGCCGTGGCTTGGGTGGCGAACAGGATGCGCGGCTGCTTGCCACCTCGCACCGGGGGCGGTGTCGCCGCCACCACTTCCTTGACCCAGGTGTTCAGCCGGCCGGTCGCGATCCTGGTGTCCCACGACGCCAGTGCACTCTCCATCGCCGGCACCAGCTTCTGCACCGCTCGGCCCGTCTTTGCAGAGATGTTGACCCGCTGCGCCCAACGCACCTGTGCCAGTTCGCGGTCGATCTCGCGTTCCAGCAGATCGCGCCGGTCCTCGTCGACCAGGTCCCACTTATTGAAGGCCAGCACCAGCGCACGTCCGGCGTCGATCACCATCGACAGCACCCGCTGATCTTGTTCGGTCAGCGGGTCGGATGCGTCGATCAGCACGATCACCACCTCAGCGGAATCGATGGCCGCGTGCGTGCGCACCGAGGCATAGAACTCGTGACCGCTGGCCTGACCGACTTTGCGGCGCAAGCCGGCGGTGTCGACGAATCGCCAAACCTTGCCGCCCATTTCGATGAGCGAGTCCACCGGATCGACCGTCGTCCCCGCGACCTCGTGCACCACGGATCGCTGGTCACCCGCCAGCTTGTTCAGCAATGAGCTTTTGCCGACATTGGGTTTGCCGACGAGCGCCACCCGCCGGGGACCGCCGCCAACCGATACGGCTTCCGACACCGCGGGCAGCACGGCCAACACTTCGTCGAGCAGGTCGGCCACGCCGCGCCCGTGCATCGCGCTGACCGCGTGCGGCTCGCCGAGCCCCAGCGACCACAATGCCGCCGCATCGGCTTCACCCTTCTCGTTGTCAATCTTGTTGGCGGCCAGAAAGACCGGCTTGCCCGACCGGAGCAAGATACGAGCAGCGGCCTCGTCGGCGGCGGTAGCACCGACACCGGCATCGACCACCAGGATCACCGCATCGGCGGTACGCATGGCCACCGACGCCTGCTCGGCCACCAGCTGTTGCAGGCCCTTGGCGTCGGGTTCCCATCCCCCGGTGTCCTGCACGACGAACCTGCGCCCGGTCCACAGCGCATCGTAGGAGACCCGGTCGCGCGTCACGCCAGGAACATCTTGCACCACCGCTTCGCGCCGGCCCAGGATGCGGTTGACCAGTGTCGACTTGCCGACGTTCGGCCGGCCCACCACCGCCACCACCGGCGCCGGTCCGAACTCAGCTATGTCCGAATCGTCAAGCTCCCAGTCGCTTTCGTCGGCCCAGGTGCCGTCCTGGGTCACCGCACCGCCCCGTTTCGCTGTTTCACCAAAGTCAGCAGGTGCGTGATTACCTCATCCTCGGTCATGTCGCTGGTGTCGACGATCACCGCGTCCGAAGCCGCCCGCAACGGTGATACCGTACGCGTGGAATCGAGATGATCGCGGCGGAGCACGTCGACCAGCACACCGTCGTAGTCGTCGGGCAGACCCGACGCGACATTCTGGTCGTTGCGACGCCGGGCGCGGGTTTCCGCCGATGCGGTCAAGAAAATCTTCACCGGCGCGTCGGGCAACACCACGGTTCCGATGTCGCGGCCCTCCACGACGACGTTGCCCCCGCCGTTGGCCATGCGGCGCTGCAGATCGACAAGCCGGCTGCGTACGGCGGGAATTGCCGACACCGCCGAGACCGCCCGGGTCACGTCGTCACCGCGGATCTCGGTCGAAACGTCTTCTCCGGCAAGGTAACAGTCGCTCTCCCCGGGGTCATAACCCACCGACAACTGCACCGTCGACGCAACCGCCTCGACAGCGGCGGCATCGGTCGGGTCGACTCCGGCGCGCAGAACCGCCAGCGTCACTATCCGGTACATCGCCCCGGTATCCAGGAAACGCGCCCCCAGCTCGCGTGCCACTGCCCTTGCGACAGAGGACTTTCCGGTTCCCGCCGGGCCGTCGATCGCGACGACGATATCAGCGCTCACAGGCCCACCGCTTTGTACAGCTGGCCGATCTCGTCATGGCGCAATGCGCGGATGCTGCCTGGACGCTGCTTGCCCAGCGACACCGCGCCGATATCGGTGCGCACCAGCTCCTCCACCGGGAACCCTGCGGCCGCCAGCACCCGGCGCACAATGCGCTTGCGTCCTTCGTGCAAGGTCAACCGCACCAACGTCTTACCCGGAATCGCATCCACCACCGCAAAATCATCGACGCGTGCAGGGCCGTCGTCCAATTCGATCCCCGCGCGCAACCGCTTCCCAAGCCCGCGCGGCACCGACCCGGTCACTGTCGCCAGATATGTCTTGGGCACCTCGTGGGAGGGATGCATCAACCGGTGCGCAAGCTCTCCGTCGTTGGTCAAAAGGATCAGCCCTTCGGTATCGGCGTCCAGCCGCCCGACGTGAAACAGCTTCTTGTTGCCGCGCACCCGGCGCTCGATCAAGTCGCCGACACACGGCCGGCCGCGATCGTCGGACATGGTCGAGTGCACTCCGCGTGGCTTGTTCAGCGCCAGGTACACCAGCGAGTCGTCGACGACGACCCTGGCCCCATCGACGCGAATCACCGAAACCTCCGGATCGACTCGGGTGCCCAACTCGGTCACCACCTGCCCGTCCACCTCGACCCGGCCGTCGATGATCAACTTCTCGGCAGCCCGGCGCGACGCAATCCCGGCCTGGGACAACACTTTCTGCAGGCGGACTCCCTCGACCATCAATCTTGGTCCACGTCGAACGACAACGGTTGCTCGGGCGCCTGGCCGCCGTTGAGTTTGATGAAACGTGGCTCACTGTCCAGGGATTCGCTCAGGTCTTCAATCATGTCGACGTCGGGCAGCAACGGTGCGATGTCAGGAAGCTCGGCCACCGACGTCAACCCCAAACGCTCCAAAAACAACTCCGTTGTGGCAAATGTCACCGCGCCGGTGTCCGCGTCGCTGCCGGCCTCGGTGATCAAGCCGCGGGCCAACAGCGTGCGCATGACGGCGTCCACGTTGACTCCGCGAACCGCGCTCACTCGCGCACGCGTCACGGGCTGACGGTAGGCGACCACCGCCAGCGTCTCGAGCGCGGCCCGGGTGAGCTTGGTTCGCGCGCCGTCCAGCAGCAGCTTCTCGACGTAGGGAGCAAACCGGGCTCGGGTGTACATCCGCCACCCCTCGCTGGTTTTTCGCAGGTCGATGCCGCTGTCGCGTTCGGTGAGTTCGGCGGCGATCAGCTGCAGCTTCGCCGCGACCCGGTAGACGGGTTGGTCGGTGGCCGCGGCCAGCGCCTCGACCGTCACCGGGGTGTCCACCACCAACAGCAGCGCCTCCAGCACCGAGCCCAGTTCCTCGGGATCAAGCGGCGCCGCCTCGGCGATATCCGGGATACCAGAGTCCAGATCGAGATCGGGCAAGTCGTCAGTCATCATTCGTCTCGCACTTCTACAAGCGCTTCACTGGTCGGCCGTTCCCCGGTCCACGAAACTTGGAGCACGCCAAGCGGCTCTGACTGCTCGAATGCTACCGCCCGGGACCGATACAGTTCGAGCAGCGCCAGGAAGCGACCGACCACCTCGATCGGTGCCTGACAGTCGGCGACCAGCTCCGAAAACGAGGCCCACTGTCCGCTGCCCCGGGCTTCGAGCATCGCCAGCAGTCGTTTGGCCTGCTCGGGCACCGAGATCTTCAGCTCGTGAAGATGCTCGATGGCAACCGTCGGCACCGGCCGCGGGGTAAACGCGATCGCGGCGATCTGCGCGAATCGCTGGGCATCGACGCCGAGCATCACTTCGGGAAGCAGGCTGGTGAAACGGTCTTCCAGCGACACTGCGCGCGGATAGCTGCGCAGCGCGGTGGCCTCCAGCTCCGCGAAGATCTGCGCAACGTGCTTGAACGCGCGGTATTGCAGCAGCCGGGCGAACAGCAGGTCGCGCACCTCAAGCAGCGCTAAGTCCTCTTCGTCGTGGACCTGTCCGGCGGGCAGCAGCCGGGCAGCCTTGAGATCGAGCAAGGTCGCAGCGACCACCAGGAACGCTGTGGTCTCCTCGAGGTCCAGTTGGGAACCGATCTGGCGGGTGTAGGCAATGAAGTCATCGGTGACCTGGTGCAGCGCCACCTCGGTGACGTCGAGACGATGGGCGAAGATCAGCTGCAGCAGCAGATCAAACGGCCCCTCGAAGTTGGTCAGCCGGACTCGAAAACCATCCGGGTGGCCGTTTCGGGGTGCTGCCTCGCCGTTCGCGGTCCCGTTCACGCGCCGAATCGGTCAATGAACTCGCGGGCCAGGGCGCGGTAGGCGATGGCGCCCGTCGATTTCGGCGCCCAGGTGGTGATGGGTTCGCCCGCGACAGTGGTCTCCGGGAAACGGACCGTACGAGTGATCACGGTGTCGAACACCAGGTCGCCGAACCGCTCCACGACGCGGGCCATCACCTCGCGCGAGTTGACGGTGCGGGGGTCGTAACGGGTGAGCAGGATGCCACTGATTTCCAGCTTGGGATTGAGCCGGTCGCGCACCTTGTCCACCGTATCGGTGAGCAGCGCCAGCCCTCGCAACGAGAAGAATTCGCACTCGGTCGGAATGACCACGCCGTCGGCGCAGGCCAACCCGTTAACGGTGAGCAGGCCCAGCGACGGCTGGCAGTCGATCAACACATAGTCGTAACGGTCCAGCACCGGGTGCAGGGCGCGCGCCAACGTCTGCTCCCGCCCCACCTCGTTGACCAGCTGGATCTCGGCTGCCGACAGGTCGATATTGCTGGGTACCAGATCCATGTGCGGGACCCGGGAATGCAGCAGCACGTCGTCGATCGACACCCGCGGCTCCACGAGCAGGTTGTGAATCGTCTGCTCCAGCTCGTAGTGCGGCACGCCAAGGCCCGCGGACAAGGCGCCCTGAGGGTCCATGTCCACCAGCAGCACCCGCCGGCCGTACTCGGCGAGCGCGGCGCCCAGGTTGATCGTCGACGTAGTTTTGCCGACCCCGCCCTTCTGATTGCACATCGCGACGACCTTGGCCGGGCCGTGCGAGCTGCGCGGCTGCGGCTCCGGGATCGCCCGCGGCGGCCGTCCGGTCAGGCCGACCTGAACGTCGCTCTCGGGGTGGTCGGTCATTGCCGGCCGAGTGTTCGGGAGGTGAACATCGCAGGAAAGTGTAACGGTTTTGCGCGCCTGAACCGGGCGACCCGCAGGCAAGATAACCAGCCAATATGCGCGATTATCGCCAGCGGGGCACCCGGCAGTCCGGAGAGTTAACACCAGTCACACCAGCACCATTGGAGTGCCCCTTTGAGCACTATCGTGGTTCCTATGGATCTCAAAAGACGACTGCCCATACTGCGGTGGTCCGTCTGGCGGATGGCCGTCGCGAACGGCAACTTCACCACCACGGGCCAGGTCGGTGACGGACGCGAAGCGGCCGCGGTCGATTACGTCCTGCAGAACGCGAAGGCCGGCGACATCGACGACGTCATCGCCACGATCGACAAGTTCGCCTACGAAAAGTCGATCCTGATCAACGTCGGCGACGAGAAAGGCCAACTCCTCGATTCCGCGGTGCGGCGCGCCGATCCGGCACCGGCATTAGAGCTGGGCACCTACTGCGGCTACGGCTCGCTGCGGATCGCCCGGGCCGCTCCGAAGGCCAAGGTGTACTCCGTCGAACTCGCCGAAGCCAACGCCGTCAACGCCCGCCAGATCTGGGCACATGCCGGCGTCGCCGACCGCGTGACGTGTGTCGTCGGCACCATCGGCGACGGCGGGCGCACCCTGGACGCGCTGGCCAACGAGCACGGATTCACAGCTGGCGCGCTCGATTTCGTGTTTCTGGACCACGACAAGCACGCCTACCTGGACGACCTGAAGAGCATCCTCGACCGGGGCTGGCTGCATCCTGGCTCGATCGTCGTCGCCGACAACGTCAGGGTGCCGGGCGCGCCAAAGTACCGCGAGTACATGCGCCAGCAGCAGGGCAAGCTGTGGAACACCGTTGAGCACAAGGCGCACCTCGAGTACCAGTCACTGGTGCACGACCTGGTGCTGGAGTCCGACTACCGCGGCTGAGCCCTAACTACTGCGCGCGCGGGTGCGCCCCGGCCCACACCTCGCGCAGCGCGTGCACGGTAACCAGCGTGTAGATCTGCGTGGTCGTCACCGAGGCATGCCCGAGCAACTCCTGCACGACACGAACGTCGGCGCCGCCCTCGAGCAGGTGTGTGGCAAAGGAGTGCCGCAACATGTGCGGGGACACACCCGAGGTGATGCCGGCGCGCTCGGCGGCGTCCTGCAGAACTTGCCATGCGCTTTGCCGCGACAACCGGCCGCCGCGCGCATTGAGAAAGATGGCCGGCGTTCCCCGGCCACGGCGAGCCAGCTCGGGGCGTCCGCGCACCAGGTAGGCGTCCAGCGCTTGCACCGCGGGCCGTCCCACCGGTACCAGGCGCTGCTTGCCGCCCTTGCCATGCAGCAGCGCCGACCGGGCCTGGGTGTCGATGTCGTCGACGTCGAGGCCGACGGCTTCGGAGATCCGGGATCCGGTGGAGTACAGCAGTTCCAGCAGCGCCCGGTTGCGCAACGTCAGCGGGCCGTCGGCCGGACTGTCGCCGCCCGCGCCCTCCAGCAGCGCCAGCACCTCGTCGATCGTCAGGCTCTTGGGTAGCCGACGGCCCGGCGTCGGCGGCCGGACGGCTCGCGCGACGTCCAGTTCGGCCAGGCCTTCGGCGGCGGCGAAGCGATGCAAGCCGCGCACCGCGATCAGCGCCCGCGCCGCCGACACCGCGGACAGCGCCACCCGCCCGGAGTCGGGATCGCCGCGCCGCAGCGCCACCAGGAACTCGCTGACGTCGTCCTCACCGACCTTGGCCAGATCGTGAATTCCACGGTCCGACAGGTGCTTGGAGTAGCGACGCAGGTCGCGGCGATACGAGCTCAGCGTGTTTGCCGCCACGCCGCGCTCGATCGTCAGGTGGTCGAGGTAGCCCTGCAGCTGAGACTCCAGGGCAGCTGTCACTGCGCGGCCTTTCGCGCCGCGAACGCCGTCGGCTTGTCGATCCACGGGCTGTCCAGCGGGCGCGGCTCCACGAACCCGGTCGCGACCGCATGTGCGGCCAAAATGCCGGCGACGGCAATGGCATTGACGATTTCGCCGTTGAGCACCTTACGGGCGGCTTCCGCCAGGGCATACCACTGCAACGTCATGTCGGCTTCTTCGTCGTGCGCCTCGGGCCGGCCCACTTCGCTCAATCCGGTGGCCAGATAGACCCGCACCGATTCGTCGCTGAAGCCCGGCGTGGAATCGAGATCGACAAGCACTCGCCAGGCGCTGGCTTGCAGGCCGGCCTCCTCCTTCAGCTCCCTGGCCGCGGTGAGATGCGCTGGCTCGCCGTGGACGTCGAGCAGCCCAGCGGGCAGCTCCCATAACCGACGACCGAACGCGTGGCGGTACTGATAGACCATCGCGATGTTGCCGTCGTCGTCCATCGCCACCACGGCCACAGCGCCGAAGTGCTCGACGACTTCCCTGGTGACGTCTTTGCCCCCCGGCATCCGCACCCGGTCGCGGCGTAGCGCGAAAATCTTTCCGGTGTGCAGCGTTTCGGACGACGTCGTCTCGAAGACGTGCTCAGCCACGGGCCGCGGGCTCGGGTAGCGACCGCCCGACGCTGTCTCGAAGCTGGTTGCCGTTGGGTGACTGCTCGGGGATTTCCACCGGCAGCAGCTCGCCCGCTTTGTAGTCGAGCGCCGCCCCGACGAATGCGGCGAACAGCGGGTGCGGCCGGGTAGGCCGGCTCTTCAGTTCGGGGTGGGCCTGGGTACCGACGACGAACGGGTGGACGTCCGGCGGGTATTCGACGAATTCCACCAGATGGCCGTCGGGCGAGGTCCCGGAGATCCGCAGGCCGCTTTCGGCGAGCTTGCCGCGGTAGGCGTTGTTGACCTCATAGCGGTGCCGGTGTCGCTCGGACACCTGCGTCGTCCCATACGCTTTGGCCACAATGGAATCCGGCTCCAGGACCGCGGGGTAGGCCCCGAGCCGCATGGTTCCGCCCAGATCCGCTTCGCCGGCCACGATCTGCTCCTGATCGGCCATCGTGGAGATCACGGGATCCGGTGTGGAGGGTTGGAATTCAGCCGAATTGGCCTCGGTTAGACCTACCGAGCGGGCGGCCTCGATCACTATGCACTGCAGGCCCAGGCACAACCCCAGCACCGGCAGCCCACGCGCCCGGGCATGCCGGATTGCCCCGATCTTGCCCTCGATGCCGCGAATGCCGAACCCGCCCGGGATCAATACCCCGTCCACGTCGCCCAGCGCGGCAGCGGCGCCAGCCGCGCTCTCGCAGTCGTCGGATGCCACCCAACACATTTCGACTTTCGCGTTGTGCTTGAACCCGCCGGCGCGCAGCGCCTCGATGACCGACAGGTAGGCATCGGAAAGCTCAACATACTTTCCTACCAGGGCGATTCGCACCGTCTCGTGCGGTTCATGCACCCGGCGCAGCAAGTCGTCCCATTCGGTCCAGTCGACGTCGCGGAACGGCAGGTTGAGCCGCCGCACTACATAAGCATCGAGTTCCTCGCGGTGCAACACCTTGGGGATGTCGTAGATCGACGGCGCGTCCGGGGTGGAGATGACGCCGTCGATGTCGACGTCGCAACTCAGCGCGATCTTGTCTTTCAGCGCTTCGGGAACATCTCGGTCGCTGCGCAGGATCAGTGCGTCCGGAGTGATGCCGATGCTGCGCAGCGCGGCCACCGAGTGCTGGGTCGGCTTGGTCTTGAGTTCGCCTGACGGGGCCAGGTATGGCACCAGCGACACGTGCAGAAAGAAGACGTTCTCTCGGCCGAGGTCGTGGCGGACCTGCCGGGCCGCCTCCAGAAAAGGCTGCGACTCGATATCGCCCACAGTGCCGCCGATTTCGGTGATGACGACGTCGGGGCGGTTGCCGGCGGCGTCGGGCTGGGCCATCGCCCGGATGCGGCGCTTGATCTCGTCGGTGATGTGCGGGATCACCTGGACGGTGTCGCCCAGGTATTCACCGCGTCGCTCCTTGGCAATGACCGCCGAATACACTTGCCCGGTGGTGACATTCGCCGAGCCGGACAGATCGCGATCCAGGAACCGTTCGTAGTGACCGACGTCCAGGTCGGTCTCGGCGCCGTCCTCGGTGACGAAGACCTCACCGTGCTGGAAGGGGTTCATGGTGCCCGGGTCGACGTTGAGGTACGGATCAAGCTTTTGCATCGTCACGTGCAACCCGCGGGCGGTCAGTAACTGCCCCAGGCTGCTGGCGGTCAGTCCCTTGCCGAGAGAGGAAGCGACACCACCGCTGACGAAGAGGTGCTTGGTTGCGGTTTGCGGGTGCTTACGCACTGAGCGACCTCCGTGAAGACGGGCAGGGCTAGCCTTTACCAGTTGGGCCTGCCGACCCACGGAAATCCACCCTAACATCCAGGGCGCCGTGGCGTGAGGAACACGCCCTACTGAGGCACCGTGATCGACGTGGCGCCGTGTCCGGTGCCGTACTGCCCGACATGGCCGCCGTTGATCAGATCGTGCAGGCCAAGGATCGCGGTAATCCGTCCGGGCGCGGCCTCGATGTCGTCGACGGTGCTGATCGCGGCCGCCATGCCAGCGTCGGCGCGGGTCACCGCGACGGCGGCGCCTCCCGTCGCCGACCCGTCCCGGCCGGCGAGCAGGGTGCCAGAGCCGTGCGGGGCCAGCGCGGCGGAGAACCGGGCCACGCTGACCCCCTGGTTGCCGGCGTCTTGGGGTAGCGAGCCGCCGGTGATGACCACGGCGGCGTTCGCCGCACCCATATTGTCAGTGGGTTGGTAGGTGATGAAGCCGGTGTCGCGCAGTGCCGCGAGCACGGTGTCCCGCTGCGCGGCGTCGACTTCTGGGACGGCCGGGGTGGCCGGGTTGGTATTGATCAGCAACGCGATACCGAGCAGGTCGCCGGCCTGTGAACCTTGGTCGACGAGCTTGGTGCTCAACTGCGTGCCCGCGGGCAGGATCGACGAGTTCACCACCGTGCGCAGCTTCTCCGCGGAGTTGGCGTCGACGAACTCCTGCGTCAGCGAAACTGTTCCGGTCACCACACCGCCGGCCTGACCCACGATTTTCGACACCGAGGCGACATCGTCATCTTTGGCATCCGGGGTGCGGAACACGACCACCGTCTTGCCCGCCAGCGCATCGTGCACGATCCGACCCACCAGCTGGCTATCGAAATTGTTTGCCGCACTGAGCTTCTCGTTCAGCACGTTCTTCTGGTCGTTGAGCCCGCTGATCTGTGTGTATAGGTCGCGTTTCTCGTCACGCAGGCTGGACAGCAGGGTGTCCGACAGAAAGCCGGAACCCAGGACAACTCCGATGGCCAGCGCCAGGAAGACCGCGGCCAGCGAGATCGTGTGTTGGCGTAACGAGATCATGAACGCACCGTCCTAGCTGACCAGGTGCTGCACCCACAGGGAGAAGCGGTTCCAGTACTCGACGACCCAGTGCAGCACCACGCCGTCGGTGCGCGACACCCACAACGCGATGATGACGGCGATCAGCATGGTCAGCGCCAGCAGTGCGATGGCGCCGGCCGAGATGTGGTTGCGGTACAGAGTGGCGACCGCCTTGCCGTCCACCAGCTTCTCGCCCACCCGCAACCTGGTGAGGAAGGTCGAGGGATTGCTCTGCGTACGCGTCCGATCGAAGAACGTCTCGATGTTGGCGGTGTGGCCGGCCGTGACGAGCAGCGCCGCGCCGTGATGATCGGCCAGCAGCAGTGCCAGATCCATCGCCGAGCCCGCGGCCGGAAACGTCATCGCCCCGACACCGAGGTCCTGAATTCTTTCCAGGCCCGGCGCGTGGCCATCGGCGTCGGCGGGCAGCACGACGTGGGCGCCGCACTTGAGGGCGTCGGTGCTGATCTGGTCGGGGTCGCCGACGATCAGTTGCGGCCGATAACCCGCCTTGCGCAACAGATCCGCTCCGCCGCCGACACCGACCAGCACCGGTTGGTACTCCTTGATGAACGGCTTGAGGGATTTCAGATCGTCGGCGGCGCTGGGCTCGTCGGCGACGAGCAGCACATGCCGGCGGCGCAGGTCGAGATCGATATCGGGGATGCCGATGCCGTCGATCAGAAGTGGGCTTTCACTTCGGATGAACTCAATTGTGTTGCCGGCGAACGCCTCCAGATGAGCGGCCAGGCCGCTCTTGGCCTCGCGCATCAGGTCGGCGATGTCGTGGTCGGTGCGCTCGGTACCCCGAACCAGCCGACGGTCGCCCGAGTACACCCCGCCTTCGTGCAGGCGAATCTTGGCGCCGTCCTTGACCTTCTTGAAGACGTCGGGTCCGGTCTCGTCAATCAGGGTGACCCCGTTGTTGACCAATACCTCCGGACCGAGATTCGGATAGCGGCCCGAGACGGACGGCGATGCGTTGACAACGGCGGCGATGTCGGCTTCCACCAGCGCATCGGCGGTGATGCGGTCCAGATCCAAGATGTCGAGGACCACGATGTCGCCGGGGCAGACCCTGCGCAACAATCGGTCGATATTCCGGTCGACCCGGGCGGTGCCGGTGAGGCCCGGCCGGGAGGCAGTACGGGATAGCAGCCCTGACATCTTCATGGGGGGATTCTGTCCGTGAAGCAGGGCGGGGGCGAGGAGGCGCGCCGTAACATCAGCCTCAGAAGTTATCTAGTGTCACATCTGTCACAGATATATAAAATGTTACCGACGGTTAGATCTCATCCTTCTGCGCGGCGTCCAGCAGTTCACGGGCATGCGCGCGGCCACTGTCGGACTCGCCCAGCCCCGCCAGCATCCGGGCCAGCTCGGCCACCCGCTCGTCACCGGTCAGGCGCCGCACCCCACTGGCACCGTCGCGTCCGGTGCTGTGTACCACCAGATGCACGTCGGCATAGGCCGCGACCTGCGGCAAATGCGTGACCACGATGACCTGATGGGTGCGAGCCAGCCGCGCCAGCCGGCGGCCGATCTGCACCGCCGCCCAGCCGCCGACGCCGGCGTCGACCTCGTCGAACACCATCGTGGTGCCTGCCGCTTGTTTTCGGGTCGTCGCCAGCACGACCTCCAAGGCCAGCATCACCCGGGACAGCTCGCCACCGGAGGCGCTCTTGGCCAGCGGCAGCACCGTCATACCGCGGTGCGCTGCGAAGCCGAACTCGACCTGGTCGATGCCATCCACGCCGGCCCGCGCCATTGTGCCGGAGGGCACTGAGGGCACTGCGAGTGCCGCGGGATCATCTTGACCGGTCATGAGATCGGTGGTGACGGCGATGGTGAATTCGGCATCGGCCATCGCCAGGGCCGACAGCTCCGCCGTCACCTCTTTCGCCAGCCGTTTGGCCGCTTTGTGCCGAACCTTACTGAGATCGATTGCTGCCTGCGCTAATTCGTGTGCGAGCTGGTCGACACGGCGTTGCAGCGCGGCTAATCCTTCTTCCGAGACGTCCAGTTGCGCCAATCGTTCGCGCGACTCGGCCGCCCATCGCAGCACTCCGTCGATGTCCGCGGCATACTTGCGGGTCAACGTGCGCAGCTGGGCTTGACGGGCCAGCTTGGACTCCAGCGCGCTGGCGTCAACCGGGAGCTCTTCCAGGTAGTCGCCCAGCTCGCGCCCCACGTCGACGACCACCGTCAGCGCCTCGCCGATTTGCTCGGCCAGTGCCTGCAGCGTCGCGTCATCGGTCGATTCCAGTGCGGCCCTTGCCCGCCCCAGGCTGTCGATCGCGCTGAGGCCGGGCCCGTCCGCATCGTCGATCATCCCGGACAGCGCCGCGCGCGCTGTGGCGGCGGCCTCCCTCAAGGTGTCCAACTCGGAGAGCCGCACGATATCGGCGACCAGCACATCGTCTTCCCCGGCTTGCGGTTCGACGGTGTCGATCTCGTTGAGCGCGAATTGCAGCCGATCCGCCTCTTGAGCGAGTTCCCGAGCGCGGTTGCGGCGGTCGACGAGGTCGCGCCGCGCCGACATCCACGCGTCACGCAATTTGCGGTAGCGCTCGCACGCCGGGCCCGCGGCCGCAAACCGGTCCAGCGCGCCGCGTTGCTCCTCGGGCCGCATCAACCGCAGTTGGTCGTTCTGCCCATGCAGGGTCAGCAGCTCGGTGGTGAAACCGCTCAGCGACTTGGCGGGCACACTGCGACCACCCAGATAGGCGCGCGAAGGTCCGTCGCGGCTGACCGAGCGCAGCGCGATCACGCTGCCGTCCTCGTCGCGCTCTGCCCCTGACGCGTCGAGCATCCCGTCCAGCCGCGCGGCCACCGTGTCGTCGAGATCGGTTGTCGTGAACCGACCTTCGACCACCGCACGATCAGCCCCGGACCGGACGCGGGTGGCGTCGGCGCGGGCGCCGCCGAGCAGGTGCAGCCCGGTCACCACCATGGTCTTGCCGGTGCCGGTCTCGCCGGTCAGCACGGTCAGGCCGCGGTCGAACTCGGCGGTCGCAACGCTGATGGCGCCCAGCGACTCGATCCGAATTTCATTCAGCATTCAGTCCGCACCGTGCCAGCGCCGTTACTTCCCGCGCCAACCGGTCACCGGCAACCGGAATTTGCGCACCAGCCGGTCGGTGAACGGCGCGCTGTCCAGGCGTGCCCATTTAACCGGTGTGCCGCAGCGGGTCACCTCGAGCCGTCCGCCGGCCGGCACCAGCATGTCGCGCCGGCCATCACAGAACACCAGTGCGTCGTTTCCGCTCGCCTCGGTCTCGATCGCGATCATGGCGTCCGGACTGGTCACCATCGGCCGGCCGAACAGCGCGTGAGCGTTGTTGGGTACCACCAGGATCGCTTCGAGGTCGGGCCACAACACCGGGCCGCCCGCGGAGAACGCGTAGGCGGTGGATCCGGTCGGCGTGGACACCAACACCCCGTCGCAGCCGAACGTCGACACCGGACGGCCGTCGATTTCGACGACCACTCCCAACACGCCCAGCCGCGGACCCTTTTCCAGGCTGGCTTCGTTGAGCGCCCATCCCTGCTCGATGACGCGGCCCCCTTGGCGCACAACGATATCCAGCGTCAGGCGCTCCTCCACCCGGTAGTCGCGCGCGATGACGTGCTCCAGCACCAGGTCGATAGCATCCGCCTCGGCCTCGGCCAAAAAGCCGATCCGGCCCAGGTTGACACCCAGCACCGGAATGCCGGCGTTGCGGGCCAGTTCAGCCGCCCGCAAGAAGGTGCCATCGCCACCAAGAACCAGCACCAGTTCGCAGCCCTCGGCAGCGTGTGCGTCAGCGTCGACCACCTCGATCTCGACGCCCATTGCGCGCATATCGTCGGGCGCCAGGTGCAGCGACCCCCGGTCGACCGCCTCGGCGGATAGCGCGCGAAGCGCAATGCCCTTGTCGCCCAACACTTTCTCCACGCGCCGCGCCGTCTCGGTCGCTTCGTCCCGCCCGGTGTGGACCACCAGCAGGACGGTGCGTTCCGCGGTCACTGCGGACCCTCCGTAATGGCACGCTCTACCGCATCCACCAATCCGTCACCGGCCAGCGGCCGACCTGTCTGGGCGCGCAGCCACAGAAAGTATTCGACATTGCCCGACGGGCCCGGCAGCGGGCTGGCCGTGACATCGACGGTGTGCCACCCCAGCTCCTCGGCACGCCGCGCGACGGCCAGCACTGCATCTGCACGCAACACGGGGTCGTGAACCACCCCGCCGGGACCGACCTGGCCCTTCCCCACCTCAAACTGCGGCTTCACCATGGGAACGATATCCGCGTCCGGCGCAGCGCATCCACTCAGCGCGGGCAACACGGTGGCCAGCGAAATGAACGACAGGTCGGCCACCACCAGGTCGACCTGTCCGCCGATCGCCTCGGGTGACAGGTCACGAGCGTTGGTCCGCTCGACGACGACCACCCGCGGATCACAGCGCAATGACCAGGCCAGCTGGCCGTACCCCACATCCGCGGCAATCACCTCGGCCGCCTCGCGATCCAGCAGAACTTCGGTGAATCCCCCTGTCGACGCGCCCGCGTCAAGGCAGCGCCGACCCGCGACGGGAATCCCGAAGGCGTCCAGCGCACCGATGAGTTTGTGCGCTCCCCGCGACACCCAGGTGCGTTCGCCGTCATCGGCCACGGTCAGCGCCGCGGTGAGGGCGACGGCGGTGCCCGGCTTGACCGCCGGCAGGCCGTCGATGCGCACCTTGCCGGCGCCGATCAACTCCACGGCCTGTTGACGGGATCGGGCCAGGCCGCGCCGCACTAACTCGGCGTCAATGCGGGCACGTCGAGACATGCGCGCACTCAGCCCTTCTCCGCCGATTCCAGGGCCCGTAACAGCACGTCGTGCGCCTCGGAAAGACGGCGTGCTATCTCTTCGAGCTCGGCGAGAGACGGCCCGCCTTCCGCGTGAGCGGGGTCGGGCAGTTGCGCAAGCAGGGCGTCGATATCAGCGCGAATCTGATCAGGATCGATATTCATTGCGTTTCTACGCTAGTCACCGCTAGTCGGTGTGCACCAGAGACCAGCGCTGCAGGGCGTCGCGGGCCCGGTCGTCGGCGGCCTCGATGGGCAATGGCCGCCCTGCAAAGTCGGGGTAGTGCGCGCCCCATACCGCGCTGGCGACCGCGCGCACGATCGACAGCCCGTCCCCGTCATCGTCGCCGTTACCGCTGACCATCACCGCCTTGTCACCGATGTCGACGTGCCAGCCGGCCTGCGGCCCCACCACGAGCAGCTTGCCGTCCTGGTGCAGCGAGCGCAGGTCGTGGCCGATGTAGGTGGGCCGACGGGCGGGTTGAGCGTAGACCGCGTCCCGCGCGGTGTTGACCCCGGTGAGCACCATCAGGCTGGGCAGCCCGGCGGCGTTGGCGCCCTCGATGTCGGTGTCCAGCCTGTCGCCGATCACCAGCGGCGCGCGGAAATCGCCGCGGGCCACCGCATCCGTCATCAGGCTTGGCGACGGCTTGCCCGCTACCTTGGGTTCGGCGCCGGTGGCCGTTCGCAAGGCGGCCACCAGGGATCCGTTGCCGGGCACCAGCCCACGCTCGGTGGGCAAGGTGGGGTCGACGTTGGCCGCCACCCAGAGGGCGCCGGCCCGGATGGCCAGCGCGGCCTCGGCGAGATCGGGCCAGCCGATGGTCGTCGACAGGCCCTGCACGACGGCGACCGGGTCGTCGTCAAACCGGCGCACCGGACGCAGTCCGACCGCGGCGATCTCGTTGGCCAACGCCTCGGTGCCGACGATCAACACACGTGAATCCGGCGATAACTGAGCGGCCAGCAGGTGCGCCGCGCTCTGGGCACTCGTGACGACATCTGCAGCGGCGGCGGTGAAGCCGATTTCACGCAGGTGCGCCGCCACCTCGTCGGCGCTGCGGGAGGCGTTGTTGGTGACAAACAGTTTGCGGCTATTTACCTCGTCGAGCGATTCCACCGCGCCCTCGGTGGGCTGACGGCCGCGAAACACCGTCCCATCCAGGTCTATCAGCAGGCAATCATATTCCTGCGCAAGGCTTTTCACTTTTGCTCTCTTGAGCCCAGCTCGTCTACCCGATCTTCGGCGTCGGTGACGCCGTCGATGTCCGCGGCCGCGGAGCGCAGGAACCATTGCAGCGCCTCGTCGTCGCGGCCCAGCGCCAGCAGCGTGTCGGCGTAGGCGTAGAACAACCGCGCAGCGGTCGAACCGGTGCGGCTCGGATCGAGCTGGGGTGTGGACAACACCGCCAGCGCCTGCTCCAGCTGCCCTAGATCCGCGCGCGCACCGGCAGCCACGATGCGCAATTCGTCGGCGTCCTCGCCGCTGAGCTGGGCCGCTTCGGGTCCACGCGCCAGTTCGATCGCGCGCTCGGGCCGACCAAGACCCCGTTCGCAATCGGCGAGCAGTGCAAGCAACGCGGACTTGCTGCCCATCCTGCGGGCGGCACGCAATTCGGACAGCGCCTGGCCCCAATCACCACAGCGGTAGGCGGCGATTCCGACGGCCTCGCGAATCGCGGCGATCCTGCTGGCCCGGGCCCGGGCCGCGCGGGCGTGACTCAGCGCGGCCTCCGGGTCGTCGTCGAGCAATTGCCCCGCGGCGACCAGGTGCCGAGCCACCGTGTCGGCGGTGGCACGGTCCAAGGTGCTCAGTTCGCGCCGGATTTCGGGCGCCAGTTGCCTGGCGTCGACGTCCGGCGGGATCGGCGGCCCGTCGTGGCGCGCGCGCTCGCCGTCGGGCGCTGAGCCGCGGGGTTGGGCTGGGCGCGCTCGGCCGGAGCCCGACCAGGGGACCTCACGCTCGGTGCGTGGCCCGCGCCGCGGTGGGCCGCCGGATGACGAGCGCGGTCGTCGCTCACCACCGCTACCATCCCTGTCCTCGACCACTCGTGCTGTCCACCTCGTTCGCTGCCCGGTCTCTTGGTAGAGGTTACGGGCACGTCGGATGGCCTCAAAGGCCAGACGCGTGGCCGCGCCGTCACGAGTGGGCCACCGGCAAGCGAATTCGCGTCAGCTGTTGGGCGAGAGCGGTGCCAGTACCGCCGGGCAGTACGTCGCTATCGCGATGAGAGCGAACGCGCCCGCAACATCGTGAGACAGTCCAGTGTTGTCGGTGATTTTGGACGCGATCGAGTCGAACGACCCGCCCGGCTGGAACAGCATCGGGCAGACCGACTGGCCCAGCGCCATGGTGCCTGCCGGTTGGCTATATGAGACGCCCGCGTTCGTCAGGGCCGCCAGGAACGCATTACCCATCATGTCGGCGCGTATGGGTGCCGCCAACGTCGCAGCCGCGGCGGAAATGCCCGCCGTCAACGCAAGAAACCGAAAGGCGACCCGCTGATACTGCACATGTGGCGCATGAATCACTGTGACAACAGTGGTAAAGAAGAGTCACATCTACAACACGGTGGGATAAAAGTTTGCACACTAAGGCGTGTTGCGGACGGCCCGTGACTACCCGATGCGTTCCACGCCCGCGATGTTGCGCTTGCCGCGGCGCAGCACCAACCATCGACCGTGCAGAAAGTCGGAGTCGCGCGGCACCCACTCTTCGCTGTCGATCCGAACGTTGTTGACCGACACCCCGCCCTCGTCGATAGTGCGTCGTGCCGCGCCCCGGCTGGCCGACAAGCCGCTGGCCACCAACAGGTCGACGATCCCGTCGGGACCGCCGGGCTTCAGTTCGGCGACCGCCGTCTCGCGCAGCGCAGCGGCCAGCGTCGACTCGTCGAGACGGTCAAGTTCGCCGCGACCGAAGAGCGCCTGGCTGGCGTGCTCGACCGCCGCGGTCGCCTCTTCCCCGTGCACCAGATTGGTGAGCTCTTTGGCAAGCCGACGCTGGGCGACACGGACCTGCGGCCGCTCGGCCGTCGCCCGTTCCAGCTCGGCCAGCTCGTCGGCCGACAAAAAGGTGAACCAGCGCAGGTAGCGGATCACGTCGGCGTCGGCGGTGTTGACGAAGTACTGGTACCAGGCATAGGGGCTGGTCATCTGCGGGTCCAGCCACAGACTGCCGCCGCCGGTGGATTTCCCGAACTTGGTGCCGTCGGCGGCGGTCACCAGCGGGACCGTGAGCGCATGCACTGTCGCGCCAAGCTTCTGGCGCACCAGGCGCACCCCGGCGATGATGTTGCCCCACTGATCCGAACCGCCGATCTGCAGCGCGCAGCCGTGGCGCTGGTGCAATTCGACGTAGTCGTTGGCCTGCAGCAGCATGTAGCTGAACTCGGTGTAGGAGATCCCCTCTCCGTCGAGGCGCCGCCGGATGGTGTCGCGATCCAGCATCACGTTGACCGAGAAGTGTTTGCCGACATCGCGGAGGAACTCGATTGTCGACATGCCGCGTGTCCACTCGAGGTTGTTCTCGACGATCGCACCCGTCCCGGACTTCTCGGCGTCATCGAAATCGACGAAGCGCTCCAGCTGTCCGCGGATCCGCTCGGTCCAGTCGGCGACCGTGTCCGCCTCGTTGAGGCTACGCTCACCGATGTCGCGCGGGTCTCCGATCATGCCGGTGGCACCGCCCGCGAGGATGATGGGGCGGTGGCCCGCGCGTTGAAAGCGCCGCAACGTCAGCAGCGGCACCAGGTGCCCGGCATGCAGACTCGGCGCGGTTGGGTCGAAGCCGGCGTACACCGTCATCGGCCCGCGTTGCGCCTCGGCGGCCAGCGCATCGAGGTCGGTGGACTGCGCGATCAGCTCGCGCCAGCCCAGCTCGTCGAGGATCCCAGAAGACTCCGTAGACATCTCGCAGAACTCTAGTCGCTGGCGCCGGGCGCCGGCGCCCGCGGACTTCGCCGGTAGGCCGAGACCTCCGGTCGACCCGCAAGCCACAACCGCCAGGGTCGGTCGGCGGCCTGACTGACCCCAACGCGTGGGCCTGAGACGGCGCCGTGCGCCTCGTTGAGGCTCAGCGTCACCGGGCCGTCCGGATCAAACAGGTCAATTCCATTGTCGGCCATGGTGATTCCCAGGGCGGAGCACATATTGCCCGGTCCACGCGCCAGCGCGACGCGGCGCACCGCCTCGCCGCGCCGGGCCTGGGCGACGTCGATGCCGTCCTCGAGGGCCGCAGCCCGCAGCAAGACAGCCGCGGCCGTCCCGTCGGGTCCGCACACAACATTGGCGCAGACATGGATCCCGTGGCTGCGGTAGGTGTAGAGCCGCCCGGGGGGCCCGAACATCAGTGCGTTACGTCCGTTGAGACCCCGGTACGAGTGGGCCGCGGCGTCCGGCCAGGGACCGCCGGCAACCCCGCCGTACGCCTCGACCTCGACGACGATCCCGCTCACGCCCCGCCCGGTGAGGGTGGCGCCAAGCAATCGATGCGCGGCCTCGACCGGGTCGACGACTAGCTGGCCTGCAGCCACCCGCCGAACCTACCGGTACCGCAAACGTTGCAGTATCCCGGTGTCTCGGGACCGTCAACGGATCCCAAATAATGAATAACCACCTGGCGGTTCCTGCGGCCTTGACAACGCTGCGCCGGCGGCGCATATTCATCGTATGATGACTTCATCACGCGATGAATTAATGCCGGGTGGCTCAGAGCCGGCCGTCAGCATCAGCCACCTGCGGGTGATTCGCGGCAAACGCCCAGCACTGCACGACTTCTCGGTAGAGATAGCAAAGGGCAGCATCACCGGTCTGCTCGGCCCGTCCGGATGCGGAAAGACCACGCTGATACGTTGCATCGTCGGCACCCAGATCACCACGTCGGGCACCGTCACCGTGCTCGGCGAACCGGCCGGCAGTGCTGCACTGCGGCGCCGCGTCGGATACCTGCCACAAGACCCGACCATCTACAACGACCTGCGGATCATCGACAACGTTCGATACTTCGCGGCGCTGTACGGTTTCGACGGCCGGGCCGCAGATGCGGCGATCGAGCGGGTCGGTCTGACGGATCATCGGACGGCCCTGTGCGGCAACCTCTCCGGCGGCCAGCGCACCAGGGCATCACTAGCATGTGCATTGGTCTGCCAACCTGATCTGCTCGTGTTGGACGAGCCCACGGTGGGCCTGGATCCCGTGCTGCGAGTGGATCTTTGGCAGCAGTTCACCGACCTCGCCCGCGCCGGGACCACGCTGCTGGTCTCCAGCCACGTGATGGACGAAGCCGACCACTGCGGTGAGCTGTTGCTGATGCGCGAAGGCGGCTTGGTCGCCCACACCACGCCGACCCAACTACGAGAGGACACGGGATGCACGTCACTGGAGGACGCGTTTCTGTCCATGATCAAGCGCAGCACGATGCAAAAAGCGGGACCCAAAGCAGGATAAGCCTGCGAGCCTACGCCGCCACGACGACGCGGATCTTGCGCCAGCTGGCCGCCGATCACCGCAGCGTCGCGATGATCCTGGCGGTGCCAGTTCTGGTTATCACGTTGATGTACTTCATGTTCGAAAATGCCCCGCACCGCCCGGGCACCCCGGCGCCGTTCAACAATGCCTGCCTGATACTCCTGGGCCTGTTCCCGCTCTTCGTGATGTTCATCATCACGGCGATAACGATGCAGCGCGAGCGGGCCTCGGGGACGTTGGAGCGCATTTTGACCACTCCCCTGCGCCGGCTCGACCTGCTGATCGCCTACGGGACTGCGTTCTCGATCGCTGCGGCGACGCAGGCCATTGTGGCTTGCGCCGTGTCGTTTTGGCTCCTCGGCTTCGATACCGCCGGCAGCCCCGTGTGGGTGTTCGTGATTGCGATCGTCAACGCGGTGCTGGGTGTCGGCCTGGGCCTGCTCTGTAGTGCGTTCGCCCGCACCGAGTTTCAGGCCGTGCAGTTCATACCCCTGGTGATGGTGCCGCAGCTGCTGCTGGCCGGCATCATCGTGCCTCGAGCGCTGATGCCGGACTGGCTGCAGTGGATCAGCAATGTGCTGCCCGCCAGCTACGCGCTGGAGGCGTTGCAGCAGGTAAACGCCCACCCGGGACTGACCGGCATCGCCTTGCGTGACATCATCGTCGTCATGTGTTTTGCGTTCGCGGCACTCTGCCTGGCCGCGGCGACGTTACGGCGGCGGACGCCCTAACGTGGCAACAACCAACACCGGGCGCAGGCGACCCGGGCGACCCGCCGGGGGCTCCGACACCCGGGAGCGCATCCTGGCCAGCGCGCGAGAACTGTTTGCGCGCAATGGCATCGGTAACACATCGATACGAGCTGTGGCCACCGCAGCCGGTGTCGACTCGGCCTTAGTGCATCACTACTTCGGCACCAAGGAGAAGCTTTTCGCCGCGGCCGTTCGCATTCCGATCGACCCGATGGACATCATCGGCCCGTTGCGCGAAATTCCTGTCGAGGAAATCGGCTACAAACTGCCGTCAATGTTGTTGCCACTGTGGGATTCCGAGCTGGGGACCCGGTTCATCGCTGCCCTGCGGTCGATCATCGCGGGGTCGGAAGTCAACCTGTTCCGGTCCTTCATCCAAGACGTGATCGCCGTGGAAGTCGGTGCACGCGTTGACAATCCCCCGGGAAGCGGGATTGTCCGCATCCAGTTCGTAGCGTCGCAGCTGGTGGGCGTGGTGATGGCGCGCTACATCCTGCAACTCGAGCCGTTCGCGTCACTGCCGCCCGAACAAATTGCGAAAACCATCGCGCCGAACCTGCAGCGCTACCTCACCGGGGATCTGCCGGACTACCTCGCGCCATGAGCCGGGCGTGCTCGTCATCGTCGACGTCGCGGGCCTCGTCGATCAGCAGCACCGGGATGCCGTCTTCGATGCGGTAGGCGCGGCGCAGCCGCGGGTTGTAGAGGAGCTGCCCGTCTGCGTCGTCGACCAGCGTCAGGGGCCCCCGGTCCGCCGGGCACACCAGAATGCGCAGCAGTGAATCGTCAAGCATTGCTGTGTCGGTGGCTGCCGGTGAGCTCCGCGCGCGTCGCCGGCGTCAGCCGCCGGAACTCGTTGCTGCCGGAGTCGAAATACCACACGTGGCGTCCCGACTTGGGGATCCCGGCCGCGCGCAGCGCGCTGACGGTTGGACGGTAGGTCGTCGAGCTGAGTGGCAGCTCCGGTACCACGTGCACGATGTCGGGTCCCCGCCCGACAGGCATGTTGGCGACGGCTTCGGTCAAGTCGGCTGCGGTGATCGTCGCGCCCGGCAGCAGCATCAACGCCGAGACCGCCAGCTGCCGACCACCCACGGGCACGTCGTAGGTCACCGCGAGGTCGACGCCGGTGATGAGGCCCAACGCGTCGGTAGCCGGCTCGGCATAGACCAGCCCGCGCGCGGTGCGGATCTCTGAGCCCCGCCTGCCCATCAACCAGTAGTCCCCGTCGGCGTCGCGGCGGAACAGGTACTCGGTCGATATCCAGGTGTCGGCGGGGGCGAAGACCCCGCGTTTGACCGACGCCGTCGGATCGATCGGCCCATTGGACTGGGCGAGCAGCACCCCGACCTGGTTGACGTCCGCGACCTGCACGAAGCCGCGATCGTTCTCCAGGATCAGGTCATGTTCGGCGTCGTAGGCACCCAACTCGACATGGCCGGCGCCGGGCAGCGGACGACCCTTGCTGCCGATCTTGGCGCCGGACACGTTGGCCAGCACCGCCTGTCCGTCGGTGGTCGCGAAGAACTCGACGACGTGGGCGGGCGCGAACGCGTCGACGACCCGCTCCCACAGTCCGGTCGGCATACCGGAGCCGATGAACAGCCGCACCGGGTGGTTGCCCTGCAGCGCGAACGCCGGATCGTCGACGACCTCGCGGAGCATGGCCCAGGTGTAGGACACCACCGTGACGCCGTATTGGCGTATCTCCTGGACGAACCGGTCCGGTTGCAGGCCGCGCGACAGCGCGATGCGGGTGCCGCCGACGACAGCGCCACCCAGGTTGACCAGCAGCGCGGATTCGTGATGCAGCGGCGTCAAGCAGTAGACGGTGTCTTTGCGGTCGAGAGCGGCGGTCGAAGCGGTTCCGAAGGCCGACACCGCCCAGCGGTAGTTGGTGAGCTGCTTGGCGACCAACTCGCCGCCGGCCGCGCTGAACGCGACGGCCGCCAGGTCCCGCGCCAACCCCGGGTTGGGCCGATACCACGCGGGCAGTTCGACGGCGTCGGGGTCGATCTTTTCCATGTCGATGACGTCGGCGTCCTCCGGCAGGTGCAGATCGCGCGACTCACCGCCACCCAGCACCAGCACCTGCCCCGGCAATTGCCGCGCGGCGTCGAGGTTGGTGGGGTCGGTCAGGATCTCGGTCACTCCCCCGAGCCGAACCATCGTGGCAAGGTCGGCGTCGGGCCGCATCACCACGGCGACCGCGCCCAACCGGGACAGGGCGGCGATCGCCACCAGTGCGCTGGGCCGCGTCTCCATCAACACACCGACACGGTCACCCTGCCGCACCCCGACCTCGATCAGGCCGCGAACGACGTTGTTAATCCGTCGGTTCACGGCCTCGTAGGTGTGTACGCGCCCGTCGAACAACAGGAATTCGCCCTGGGGGGCATCGTTCGCCTGTTCGTCGATGATGCGGCCCAGCGAGATCCGGGTGTGGTCGTTGATCTGTCCCAGCCGGGCCAGTCGCGGCAGCGTCCGGACCGTTTCCACCGCCAGCGTGCGCATTGATTTGTTGGCCGCGACGACCGCGTCAACCGCACCGCGCGCCAGCGCCACCGTCGCCTCGGAGACCTCCCCCAGGCCGTGCGCGAGCCGAGAGCTGAATGCAACACCGCTGTCGCTGTGCTCGGCCGGCTGATCGGCCATCAGGTCGATGCCCGCCGGCTTGTCGCCGCCGGTGGAGACCCAACGCACCCACTCCGCGACGGTCGGCCAGCTCTCCCTGGCTGCCCTCGATCCCACCACCAGGCCGAAATGGCCTGTGCGGATAAGGTATTCGAACACTTCGGCGTTGGGTGCCGCCCGCCGGATGCCGCGCACGGACGCGGGCTGGCCGATGTCGTCGACCTCGCCGACGAACGCCAAAATCGGGCAGGTGATATCGGTGAGCGTCACCATCTGCCCATTGATGGCGAAACCGCCCGTCATCATTCGGTTGTGCGCGATGAACTGCTTGAGCAGCTCAGAGATCGCCGGGCCGGACCACGCGATCCACCCTTCGGACTCAAGGAATCTGCGCTGCTGTTCCCGCGGCAACAATGCCTCACGATCATGCAGCTGACGCACGAAGTCGACCCGGGCCTTGGCGGTTTTCAGGGGATCCATCATCTGAAATCCGGTGCGCGCCATCCAGCTTGGGATGGCCAGCCGGTTGAAGACGTGATCCGCCATGAAATCGGCGATCGCAGCGCCGTAGTTCGGTGGGATGCCCATCGGCAACGCGGCCAAGGTGTCCACCGGGGAACCGAACGCCACGATGCTGGCGATGCTCTTCGAACGCCGGTATGCCGCGGCCTGGTAGCAGAACATCCCACCCTGCGAATACCCGACCAGGTGCACATCGAGGCCGGTGGCGTCCTTGACCGTGTCGACCGCCTGACTGAGCGCGACGATGTGGTCGGCCAGGTTCCGGCGCATTCCGCCTTCCATCTTGTCGGGCGAGCCGAAGTCGATGACCCAGGGATCCAGACCGTTGGCGTGCAGGATCCCCACCGCGCCGTCCTCGCGGGTCACGTCCCACATGTCCGCCGACATCATCATTGGGTGCACCAACAGCACCGGCGGGCCCGCCGGCGGCTGCCCGGGCCGGCTGTCCGGCGGAAAGTACCGTTTCAGCTTGTACATCTGTACGCTCTCGACGATCTGGGACGGCGACGGGACGCTGCCCGTTTCCAGCCCGCCCAGCCGTATGACTTCCAAGCCGTTCTGCGCCGTGGCCACCAGACGCTCGATCGGTCGGGTGACCATCGAAAAATTGAGATCCACCGCTGCTCCCTGGCTTTCTTGACAGCGTGGACATCATGGCACATCGGCGCGCCACGCGGTTTTGATCAGGCAGTTTGCCCGCGCGGAGCTGGCACATCGGGGCGCGCCGCCGCATCCTCGCTCTGGCGTGTGCGCGTCAGGTCAGCAGCAATTCGGTGACGTTCAGTTGTGGACATGTCATCGCCCACGATCTGGTGGTCAACTCAGATTCGGGTGTGCCAGCCCTCAAAGCGGCGAGCATGGTGTCCGGATCGAACGACGGGCCGAGTGGGTCGGAGCTGTACTCTTCTCCGCGCAGGTATTGCGTGGCTTCGTCCGGTGCCATGTTGTCGATCTGCAGCTCCACCATGTTGCCATCGGGATCGCGGTAGTAGAGCGAGGTTGTGGGCCCGTGCTGTACTGGCGCGTGCGGCCGAATGCCTACTTTCTTCAGGGCCGCGTACTTCTCAAGGAGACTTTCCAGGCTTCCGAACGTGTACGCCGAATGCGCCAGTCCTACCGTCATCGAGGTGCGAGGAGCAGGTTGGGGCAACTGCACCAAGCCGAGACGGTGATGTTCCTCGTCGAAGGTCATGAATGACAGCATGTCGTTTTCGAACACCACGTGGGCGTCGAGGACCTTTAGATACCAATCCCTGAGCACAGCCAACTGGCCTGTCTGCAGAACGATATGCGCAAGTTTTTTCTGCGCGCCGGGGGCGGCTCCGGCGCGGAGGGGTTCTGTCGAAGCCACCGATTGATGGTGTCACGATCTCTGTCTTCTAGACGGAGAACGCAATATCGCCCGCATTGCACGACCGAGTAGCGTCCAAAATAAAAGTGAGGTCAATGACATGCCGGTCGCCGCGCGACCTGGTCATCGGGTTGGGGCTCGGTTTCGTGGACCGCGGCGCCCACGAGCTCAAGGGCGTGCCCGGCGAATGGCGCCTGGTGGGTTTAATCCCCCGGCGTACCTGGGTATAGGTCAACATGTACGCCAAGAAATTGCACACGCGCCAGTACGCCGACGCGGAATTGCTGCCCATGTTGCGCGTGGAGCGAACCAAAGTCACCGGCAAGCACACCATTCGGGCTATTACGACCATTGCAACGGTCGGCTTGGCCGCGTGGTGTGGCTCCGGCATCGCCCATGCCGACAACAGCCATGAGCAAGAAGCGTGTGCGCTGATGAACGATTACGCCACCGCGATCCACTGGGGTACGAAGACTCGACCGTGCCGGTATGCGTTTGCGGTGCTTTCCACCGAGATGCCGCCGGTGGACGCGGCGCACGTTCTGCTGGCCGCCACTCGTGACGACTGCCCCAACCACGCAGCCGACCTGCCAGCCGGCTGGCGATAGCCAGAAGGCGACGGCTTAATCCAGGGCCACATCATCTGAGCTGTCCGCGGCGACGATCTGGTAACGCGACTTCGGCTGCGCAGCACTGGTTTTCATACATCGAATCCCATTGCCTACGAGCTTCGGTTGTGGCGGTGAGGACACAATGTATCGACCTGCACGGACGCGCGCTCGGTACGGGACGCACGCTCGGTACGGATTGCGGCAGGACCTCCTGCTCTTCCAGAACCTCCGCCGTTGGCTGCGACCTTGTTGCTGTGATTCTGGCGTGCGACGATGAGGCGGCATCGAGCATGGTTAGGCAACCACCGCAAGGCGGGAGAGCTCATGGTCCGGCTTTACGTGGAGCGGACGATCGCCTCATCACCGGAACGGGTCTTCGACTGGCTGGTCGACCCGGCCAACCTGACCGCTGCTCCCCTGGTTCTCAGGGCCGGTTGGGCAAAGGGCTCGTCGAATCATCCCGGTGTCGGCGCACTGCGGGAAGGGATCGCCGTCGGCCTGTGGTTTCGCGAACAGATCACGGCCTACGACGCACCGCGAAGCTTCTCCTACCGGATCGTTCGCTCCTTCCCGGCCAACGACCACGAGGGCGGGACATTGACGTTCACCCCGTCCGCCGACGGTACGCATGTCGGCTGGGTGAATTCCTACACCCATCCGGCTCGCGCGGGAGGCAAGGTGATGGAGGCAGTCACCTCCCGCCTGTTCCCGTGGAACTTCCGCGCGATCCTGGCTGGCTGCGCGAAGGCTCTCGAGAGCTAGTGGCACCGAATACGCGAGGGACGCAAGAAGTAGCTCTTCGCACCCGCTGGCACCGGCAGAGGCATTCGAGGTTGGACGCATGCTTCGGGCCGAACGGGATAGGGCACCGAAAGCCTCGGCAGTACGGCACCGCCCTGCGCAAGCCACGGTAGCGGGAGGTGTCCCGAGCTTCGGCGGCGGTAGCTTTGGTCCGGTGGCGCACCTGTTGGGAGCCGAAGCCGTACACCTGGAATATCCCACCCAGGTGGTATTCGAGTCGATCTCGCTCGGAGTCAACGACGGCGACCGCATCGGCATCGTGGGCCGCAACGGGGACGGGAAATCCAGCCTGCTGGGCCTGCTGACCGGCGAGCTCCAGCCGAACTCCGGCCGCGTCACTTGGCGTAGCGGAGTGCGGGTCGCCGCCCTAGCCCAGGGGGACGCCCTCGACCCGCACCGCACGGTCGGCTGGACCCTGGTCGGCGACCAGGCCGAACACCAGTGGGCCGGTGACGCGCGCATCCGCGATGTGGTGAGCGGGCTGGTGTCCGATATCGACTGGGAGACAACGGTTTCCACGCTGAGCGGCGGCCAGCGACGACGCGTGCAGCTGGCAAGGCTGCTGGTGGGTGAATGGGACGTGATCGCGCTCGACGAGCCCACCAACCACCTGGATATCGAGGGCATCTCCTGGCTGGCCGGCCATCTGAAACAACGCTGGGCGCGCAACACCGGCGGGCTGCTGCTGGTGACACACGACCGCTGGTTTCTCGACGAAGTCGCCACCACGACATGGGAGGTGCACGACGGGATCGTCGAGCCGTTCGATGGCGGGTACGCGGCGTACGTGCTGCAGCGTGTCGAGCGGGACCGGCTGGCCGCCACGGCCGAGGCCAAGCGGCAGAACCTGATGCGCAAGGAGCTGGCCTGGCTGCGCCGGGGCCCGCCGGCGCGCACATCGAAGCCCAAGTTCCGGATCGAGGCGGCCAACCAACTGATCGCCGATGTGCCCCCACTGCGCAACACCGTAGAGCTGGCCAAGCTGGCTACCGCGCGGCTGGGAAAGGACGTCGTCGACCTGCTCGACGTGTCGGTCTCGTTCGACGGCCGCCCGGTGCTGCGTGACATCGAATGGCGGATCGGCCCGGGTGAACGTACCGGCATCGTCGGAGCCAACGGCGCCGGCAAGTCGACGCTGCTCGGGTTGATCGCCGGCACTATTCAGCCAGACACCGGGCGCGTCAAGCACGGCAAGACCGTCAGGCTGGCGGTGCTCGACCAGCAAGGCGATCAGCTGGCCCAGTTCGCCGATGACCGGATCGCCGACATGCTGAGCAGGCTGCGCGGCGGCTATCAGGAGGAGGGCCGGGAGGTCACCCCGGCCCAGCTGCTGGAACGACTCGGCTTCGGCCGCGGCCAGCTGTCCGCACGGGTGGGTGAACTCTCCGGCGGTCAGCGACGGCGCCTGCAGATCATGCTCACGTTGTTGTCCGAGCCGAACGTGTTGCTCCTCGACGAGCCCACCAACGACGTCGACACCGACATGCTGACCGCCACCGAGGACCTGCTCGACGCCTGGGCGGGCACCTTGATCGTCGTTTCGCACGACAGGTATCTGATCGAACGTGTCACCGACCAGCAGTACGCGATTTTGGACGGGCGGTTGCGGCATCTGCCGGGTGGCGTCGACGAATACCTGCGGCTGGCTGCCCGTTCCACGCCTGCGGAGCAACCAACCACCACCGCTGCCAAGCCGCAGGCGATGTCCGGCGCCGACCGGCGTGCCGCCGAGAAGGAGCTGGCCGCGACCGACCGCCAACTCGCCCGCCTCGCCGATCGGATCACGGCCAAGCACAACGAACTCGCCGAGCACGACCAGTCCGATCACGTCGCGTTGACTCGGCTGACCCAAGAGTTGCGCGGCCTCGAAGGTGAGGTCGCGGCGACGGAAGCCCGCTGGTTGGAGCTGTCAGAGATTCTCGAATAATCTTCATCGTGCATTCCGGCCCGATCGAAACGGTGGCGTGCGTCGGCTCGAGCACCACCGCGTCCAAGGGAACCTTCCGCTGGATCGCCGAGCTGGAGAGCCGACCGCAAAACAGCCGGTTTCGGTTCGTCAATCTGGGGGTGGGCGGGGATCTGTCGTTCAACATCATCAGGCGTCTGCGCCGCGTGATCGGTACCCAGCCCGACCGGGTAATCATCATGATCGGAACTAATGACATTCTGGCCAGCGTCTTTCCCAACTTCCGGAGAATCATTCGAGTGTGGAAAGGGCTTCCGGCAGAGCCCACCGTGCAGCGATTCACGGACAACCTCGCACTCATCACCCGAAGGTTGCGCCAGGACACCCCTGCGAGGATCGCGCTGAGTTCCCTTGCGCCCGTGGGAGAAGACCCCCATTCCAGCGATCCCGTCCAGTCACGGCTCAACGACCTGTGCGCCGCCCTTAGCGGCGTGATCCGCGATGTCTCGCTACGGGAGGGCACGTACTACATCCCTTTATACGAGGCGTTCCAGGATCAGCTCGTCCACTCACAGACCGCCAAGCCGTTTACCCGGTTCTCCTTCCCGTCGTTCTACCGCGATTATTTGTTCCGGGAGATGATCCTGCGGCGCAGTTTCGACGAGATCTCCCGAATCAACGGGTGGGAGTTCCATATCGACGGCATTCATCTCAACACCCGGGGCGGCCGGATTCTGACGCACGCCGTTCAGGAGTTCCTGGACTCGCCGGGCGCCACGCCAGGAGGAACTCAATGAGAAGGCAACCGTACCGGCCGGTGTCTTACCTTCCCGGCGAGGCGTTGCTCGCGCTGTATCGGCGGCGGGGTGCGGTGATCAATTCCGGGGTCGGCCGGCACGGCTACACGTACCTGCTGGGAGCCGAGGCCAACAAGTTCGTGTTCGCCAACGCCGATGCGTTCAGCTGGCGGGAGACTTTTGAGAGCCTGGCCATCGTTGACGGGCCTACCGCCCTGATCGTTAGCGACGGCGCGGACCATCAGCGTCGTCGCAGCGTCGTGGCGCCCGGGCTGCGTCACCGAGAGATACAGAACTATGTGCAGACCATGGTGTCCAACATCGACGCCGTGATCGACGGCTGGCGACCCGGACAGCGGCTGGACATCTACCAGCAGTTCCGCTCGGCGGTTCGGCGCAGCACCGCCGAGTCGCTGTTTGGCCAGCGCATAGCCGCCCACTCGGACTTCCTTGGTGAACAACTACAGCCCCTGCTGGATCTCACCCACCAGCTGCCGCAGGTCATGCACGTGCACCGGTGGACCAACTCGCCGGCATGGCGGCAGGCGATGGCCGCGCGAACCCGCATCAACAACCTCATCGACGCCCAGGTCGCGGAGGCTCGCACTTCGCCCAGGCCCGACGACCACATGTTGACCATGTTGATCACTGGTCGCGGCGACGAGGGTTACGCATTGAGCGACAACGAGATTCGCGATTCCATCATTTCGCTTATCACCGCCGGCTACGAGACCACCAGCGGCGCGATGGCTTGGGCTGTCTACACGCTGCTGACCGTGCCGGGCGCCTGGGACGCCGCCGTCGACGAAGTCAACCGTGTGCTCGGCGATCGACCACCGGCCGCCGACGATCTCGCCGCGCTGACCTACCTCAACGGCGTCGTCCACGAGACACTTCGGCTGTACACGCCCGGAGTGATCTCCGCGCGCAGGGTGATGCGTGACCTCCGGTTTGACGGGCACCGCATCCGGGCGGGGCGGTTGCTGATCTTCAGCCCCTATGTCACCCACCGGATCCCCGAGGTGTGGCCCGAACCAAGGGAATTCCGCCCACTGCGCTGGGATCCCGGCTCACCGGATTACCGCAAGCCCGCACCACACGAGTTCATTCCGTTCAGCGGAGGACTGCACCGATGCATCGGAGCGGTCATGGCCACCACGGAGATGACCGTGATGCTGGCCCGGCTGGTCGCCAGGACCACGCTCCGGTTGCCCCCACAGCGGATCCGCGCACACAACCTCGCCGCACTGAGCCCGCGGCCGGGAGTGACCGCGGAAATCGTCGAGTCAGTGCCAGCGCAGTAGCACGAGTTCAGAGCAGAATCCGGGACCCATCGCGATCATCAGCCCGTAGCTTTCGCTGGGCGGCGGTTTGGCGATGGTGTCGCGCAATATGTGCAGCACCGAGGCCGACGAGAGGTTGGCGATCTCGCTCAGCGAGCGCCAGGTCAGCTCGAGCGCCTCCGGGGGCAGCTCGAGGCTCGTGGTGATCGCGTCGATGACCTTGGGGCCCCCGGGATGGCCGACCCAAGCGGCGATGTCATCCTTACGCAGCCCGTGGGCGGCCAGGAACCGGTTGACGTCGCCGGCCAGGTGCCGCTCGATGACGGTCGTCAGCTCGGGGGACAGCACAAGCTGTAGGCCAGAGGCGTCGACGTTCCAGCCCATGATGTGCAGCGATTCGGGGTAGAGACGGCTGCGCGAAGCGATGATGTCCGGGCCGCCGGCCGGGATCTGTTCGGCACGACGCTCGCCGACGGCCACCACCGCAGCCGCTCCGTCTCCGAACATCGCAGACTCGACCAGACCCGACACGGTTGGCTTGATCGCCGGGAACCCGAGCGAGCAAAGCTCGACTGACACCAGCACCGCGACGCCGTCGGGCGCACCGCGCAGATAGTCCTGCAACCGGCCCACGCCCGCCGCCCCGGCCGCGCAACCCAGTCCGAACAGCGGCACCCGGCGGACATCCGGGCGCAGGCCGAGTCGTCCGGCGATCCGGGCATCCAACGACGGGACCGCGACGCCGGTGACGGTCGTGCTGACGATCATGTCGATGTCCTGGGGTTGCAAGCCCGCCTCTTCAAGCGCGCCCAGCAGTGCCTCGCAGCCAAGTTCCACCGCTTTTTCGACAAAGATCTCGTTCGCATCGCCGAAGTCGGTCAGCGACGGGTATTCCTCGAGCGGCAACACCAGGTGGCGACCGTTCACCTTCGCGCCGGCGTGCAGACGCCGAATAATCCCCTCGTGCTCCTTCAGACCGGAGAACTCGACAAAGGAGTCGGTGAACTCGCTCTGGCTGTAACGATGCGGCGGCAATGCGCCGAACACACCTGCGATGACGCTCATGCCCCTGCCTCTTTGCTATTGGCGCTGCTCAAAAAGCACCTCCCCGGTGATTCAAGTTTAAGTGGTTGCGGTCCGTCTCGCAAAGCCGAACGTATTCAACATGTGTCGTATTAGCGCCCGCCGACACTTGCGTAATTAGGCCCCCCAGCGTGGATTTCGTCATTGAACATCATCGTCATCCGCTGGGTTGAGCGCCATCGCGATCAAGGCGTCGGGGCTGAGCGCGTCGATCACATCGTCGCCGACAGTTGGCTCAAGATGGGACTTTTCGGGCATGCCCGCTAGCAGTAATAGCTTGTCGAGCAATCCGGTTCTCCGAAGCTCTTGGAGAGGAATGCTTCTCACCGCAGACCAGATCCTCTCGTCGTCGGATTCTTCGCGGTGGCCGCCCAGCAGCTGTTGAGCGAGATGATCGGCCAACGCCGTTGGAGTGGGATAGTCGAAGATCAGCGTGCGCGACAAGGCCAACCCGGTATCGGCTTTGAGACGGTTGCGCAGTTCGACGCCGGTCATCGAGTCGAAACCGAGATCGGAAAAAGCACGTTGGATATCGATGTCGTCGCTGCTCGAGTGACCCAAGACGGTTGCGGCGTGCACGGACACCAACTCCACCAGCTGACGGTGCTGCTCGTTTGGGGTCAGCTCGCGCAATTGCTCGGCCAAGCCGACCGACCGGCCCGCCATTGGGCGCGGCGCTTCTGCCCCATCAGATTCACCAGCGCCCAACCAAAATCGCTGCCGGACAAACCCATACGTCGGCAACTCCACCCGGCGGGCGCCCAAACCGCTTAACACACCACCCCACTCCACCCGCACACCCGCGGTGAACAACTGACCCAATGCGGCGATCAACGAATCGACCTCCGGGCGGTCCTTGGCCAACGCCATCACCGAGACCGCCTGCTCGGTGGTCAGAGACTGCTCCGCGGCCGCCGTCAAACCCCCACCGGGCCCTACCTCCACGAACACCGCAGCCCCCAGCGACTCCACCGTCTGCACACCCCGGGCAAACCGCACCGGCCGACGCACATGCTCAACCCAGTACTGGGGCGACCCGTACCCAGGCCCAGCCAGCTCACCAGTCACGTTGGACACCAAATCAATTCGTGGCTCTATTACTGACACCTCGGCGAGCACTTGTGCGAACGGCTGCACCATAGGCTCCATCAACGCCGAATGAAACGCATGCGATACCGCCAACCTGTGCACCCGGCGACCCAGCCCCGCCAACCGACCCGCCACCGCGCCCACCGCGGCTTCCTCACCCGAAATCACCACCGAATTCGGGCCATTGACCGCCGCAATATCCACGCCCTCGCCGAGCAGGGGCGCCACCTCGTCCTCGCCGGCAGCAACCGCGGCCATCACCCCACCGCCGGGCAACCCTGCCATCAACCGGGCCCGGGACGCCACCACATTGGCCGCATCGGCCAACGACAGCGCCCCGGCGATGTAGGCCGCGGTGATCTCGCCCACCGAATGACCCATCACAAAATCCGGCACCACACCGCAGGACCGCAACAACGTCGCCAGCGCCACCCCCACGGCAAACAGCGCGGGCTGGGCGAACTCGGTGCTTTGCAACAGCGCCGCATCGGCGCCCCAGATCACCTGCCGCAACGGCAACCTCAAATGCGGATCCAACGCCGCGACCGCCCCGTCAAAAGCCTCAGCGAAGACCGGAAACCGTTCGTACAGCTGCTGGCCCATGCCCAACCGCTGGGAGCCCTGGCCGGGAAACACAAACACTGTCTTACCCACCGAATGCGCCCGCCCCGCCACAACATCCGCACCCGGCTCACCGCCGGCTAGACCGGCCAACTCCTTCATCAGCTGCGCACGGTCAGCGCTCACCACCACCGCCCGATGCTCAAATACCGAGCGCGTCGAAACCAGCGACCACCCCACATCGACCGCAGTCAGACCCGCGTTGCGGCCGACGTGCGCCACCAGTCGTCCTGCCTGATTCCGCAACGCTTCGGCCGAACGAGCCGACAGCACCCAAGGAATGACCGGGTTGCCGTCATGGCGGTTGGGCCCAACACTTTCCATCGCGGCTTCCACTGCGGCAGGTGGCTCTTCGATAATTACATGCGCGTTGGTCCCGCCCATTCCGAACGACGACACCCCGGCACGGCGCGGACCATCGCCAACCGGCCACGGCGTCAGCGTCGTGTTGATCCGAAGGCCGAGGCTTTCAAGATCAATCCCAGGACTGGCATAGTTGAGACTTGGTGGTATCAAACCGTTTTCGGCCGCCAGCACGACCTTGAGTAGGCCCGCGATTCCTGCGGCGCCCCCGGTGTGGCCAATGTTGGTCTTCACTGACCCCACACTCAGCGGACACCGTTGACGGTCGGCGAACACCTCACCCAGTGCGGTCGCCTCGATCGGATCGCCGATTTCGGTGCCGGTTCCGTGCGCCTCGACGTAGTCGACCTGCTCGCTATCCAGGCCCGCGCGCAGCAGCGCGTGCCGTATGACTTCGACTTGCCCGGGAACCGAAGTCACGGTCAGCCCGGCGGCGCTGTGTCCGGCATTGCCAACGGCGCTGCCGCGAATGACGGCGTGGATTCGATCTCCGTCGTCCAGTGCGGCACGCAGCGGCTTCAGCAGGACAAGAGCACCGCCTTCGCCCCGCACGTAGCCGTCGCCGCGTTCATCGAATGCGTAGGTGTGGCCCGAAGGCGATAACGCGCCGAATTCTGTTTCGAGCATTGCTGTTTCGCTTGCCAGGTTCAGATGGACGCCGCCGGCGATCGCTAGCGGCGACGCACCCGTCCACAGGCTCTCACAGGCGAGGTGCACCGCCACCAGAGACGACGATTGGCCGGAATCGACGGTCATGCTTGGGCCATGCAGCCCGAACGCGAACGAGATCCTGTTGGCTATCATTCCCCGGCTGATGCCGGCGAACGAGTAGTGGTCGACATTGTCGTCTGCAGCGACCGTCAGGAATGCGTAGTCGTCGTTCATCGCGCCGAGGTAAACCGCGACGTGTTCGCCGCGCACCGTGTCCGGCACCGCGAATGCGTCTTCGAACAATTCCCAGGTCAGTTCGAGCGCCAGGCGTTGGCGCGGGTCCATCGCGCGTGCCTCGCGCGGCGATAGGTTGAAGAAGTCAGCGTCGAACTCGGCGACATTGCCCGGCAACTGCGTGACTTCGACCCCATCGCACATGAGGCGCCAGAACTCGGCGGGGTTGGCAGCGGCGGGGAACCTGCATGCGAGTCCGATGATTGCTATGTCCGTCGACGGCACGACATCCTCAACTCGTTGCGGGCATTAGGAGCCGACATCTTCGTCGAGGATGGCGAAGAGTTGGCTTTCGGTTGCGGTGGTGATGTCGTCGTCGAAGCTGTAAGACTGGTCGAGGCCGGGGGGTGCGGTGGTGAGGTCGGTCAGGATGGTTTGGATCCGGGCCGAGAAGTGTGTTTTGTCGTCGGGGGTCCAGTCGGGTTGGTTGACCAGTGTCTGTAGTTCGCGGGCGATGTCGTTGAAACGAGCCAGCCGGTCGGGTTCGCCGTTGGGTGTGCCAGTGGTGATCGTCGCGGAGCTGAGCTGTCCGTCGACGTGTTCGGCCAGCGCCGTGGGGGTGGCGTAGTCGAAGATCAATGCGGGCGAAAGGGTAAGGCCAGTAGCGGTTTTGAGGCGGTTGCGCAGTTCCACCGCGGTCAGGGAGTCAAACCCGAGGTCTTGGAACGCCACGTCCGCGTCGATATCGGCGCTAGAACGGCCCAAAACGGTTGCGGCGTTGGTACACACCAATTCCACCAACAGGCTGTGACGCTGCTCAGGGCTCAGCCCCTGCAGCCGTGCGGCCAACCCCGACATCGACGCCGCGCTATCGGTATCAGCGACTCGACGCCGCCCCGGACGAGCGACCAAGTCGCGAAGCAACGGCGGCACAACACCGGCTGCGCGCAGCCCTGCCGCATCGAGGCGGGCGGCCACCAGCACCGGGCGATCGGCCAGCATCGCGTCGTCGAACAGCTGTAATGCCCGGGGTGTGGATAGCGGTGTGAGCCCGACTCGGCTCATGCGGGCCTTGTCGCGGTCGGCCAGGTGTCGGGTCATTCCCGAAGCCTGTTCCCATAACCCCCAGGCCACCGACAACCCGGCCAGGCCATCGGCGCGCCGGTGGGCGGCCA
>Ga0210396_10000712_pt1 | contig 39860 bp, 29 predicted proteins | sample IncBWH17OmetaG_FD_155466 | JGI IMG/M metagenome (GOLD analysis project Ga0210396, IMG submission 155466) | Forest soil microbial communities from Barre Woods Harvard Forest LTER site, Petersham, Massachusetts, United States - Inc-BW-H-17-O ... | reverse complement strand
CAACAACGGCAACGGGACGTTCACCGAGAGCGCCGCCGCCTATGGGCTCGATTTCTCGGGGTACTCGACGCAAGCCGTCTTTTTCGACTATGATCATGACGGCGATCTCGACTGTTTTATCCTGAACCAGAGCCAGCATCCCAATCAGCACATTACCGATACCTCCGGCAGACGCGGCTTCGATGCCAATGCCGGCGAGCGGCTGTACCGGAACGACAGGGTCGGTGGTCATATGCATTTTACCGATGTCAGTGCGGCGGCGGGTCTTTACCGGAGCAGCTTGTGTTATGGGTTGGGTGTCGCCGTCGGCGATCTCAACAACGACGGCTGGGAAGACATCTATGTCGGCAACGACTTCCACGAAAATGATTTTTATTACATCAACAACGGCGATGGGACGTTCACGGAAAGCGGGGCGGCGCATTTCAGACATTATAGCCGGTACAGCATGGGCAACGACATTGCCGATTTCAACAACGACGGCCAGCTGGATGTCGTCACCGCGGATATGCTGCCCGGTGAGGAAAAGACGCTCAAGACCTATGGCAACGGCGAACACCTCGACGTCTATGAACAAAAGATCACCCGCAACGGCTACCAGGACCAATATTCCCGGAACTGTCTGCAACGGAACAATGGCGACGGCGTGAGCTTTAGCGATATCGGCTTGATGGCCGGTATTTCCGCCACCGATTGGAGCTGGAGTCCCTTGTTCGCGGACTTCGACAACGACGGCAACAAAGATCTTTTTATATCCAGCGGCATCGTCAAACGGCCGTTGGATCTCGATTTCGTGCTTTTCTTTTCCAGTATCCGGGACCCCGCGGCCTTCGGCAGTCCCGAAGAGCTGCAAAAGACCTTATTGGAAAAAATGCCGGATGGGCGGTCCCATCCCTTTTTGTTTAGGGGGGATGGGGAGTCGGCGTTTGCCGATTCCAGCGATGCCTGGGGGACGGGTGGGCTCGAGGGATATTTCAATGGCGCGGCCTATGCCGATCTCGATAACGATGGGCGGCTGGACCTGGTGATCAACGGTCTCAACGCCCCCGCGGTGATCTTGCGGAATGCGGCCCCGGCACGGCATTGGTTGAGCGTTGCGTTCGAGGGGGGCGGTGCCAACCGTTTCGGGATCGGCGCGAAGGCCTATGTCTATGCCGGGGGCAAGCTGCAATACCAGCAGCTGATGCTCACGCGGGGGTTTATGTCTTCCACTGAACCGCGGCTGCATTTTGGGTTGGGTGGCGCGGCCGTCGCCGACAGTGTGTCGATCGTATGGCCGGACAAGCGCTGGCAGCTGCTGCGGCATGTCCTCGCCGACAGGCCCCTCGTCGTGCGGCAGGCGGAGGCGGCGCCGGGATACTCCCAGGCGCGGTGGTTCCCGCCGAAAAAGACCGCGCTTTGCGATGTCTCCGCGGAGGTGAAGCTGGATTGGCGGCACCGCGAAAATGGCTTCAACGATTTCAAACAACAATACCTCATCCCTCACCAGGAGTCTACCCGTGGGCCGAAGCTGGCCGTCGCCGATGTCAACCACGATGGGCTCGACGATCTCTTTGTGTGTGGCGCCGGGGGGCAGGCCGGGAGCCTGTTTATCCAGACGGCTGCCGGGCAATTCGTGGCTGCCGATACCGCCGTGTTTGCCCGCAATGCCGCGAGCGAGGGGGTTGACGCCGTGTTCTTCGATGCCAATGGAGACGGGTATGCGGACTTGTATGTCGTGAGCGGGGGCAATGAGGCGTTGGACGGCGAATCCTCGCTGGCGGACCATTTCTATCTCAACGACGGGCGAGGACATTTTACCGAGTGCCCGAGCTGTATTCCTCCCCTGCTAACGAATAAATCCTGTGTCGCCGTCGCGGATGTCAACGGTGACGGGTATCCGGACTTGTTTGTCGGCGGGCTCACCGGGGCGGGCCGCTATGGGGCCGCCGACCAGGTCTCCCGGTTGCTACTCAACGACGGGCATGGGCATTTTAGGGTCGCGGGCCGGGATGTGTTCCCCGGGGTGCAACGCGGCATCGTGACCTCGGCGGTCTTTGCGGATCTCGATAAGGACGGCTGGCCGGATCTGGTCATCGCGGGCGAATGGATGGGGGTGCAGGTTCTCTACAATCACAAGGGTGTTTTCCGCGGGCAGGAGATTGGCGGCTCTGCGGGGCTTTGGCAGACGGTGGCCATCGCGGATGTCAACGGGGATGGCTATCCGGATATCCTGGCCGGGAACTGGGGGCTTAATTCGAAACTCTCTGCCGGGAAGGACGGACCGTTGAAATTATACGTCAAGGATTTCGTGGGCGCGGGTACCACGGAGCAGGTGCTGACCTATTCGATAAGTGGGGTGGAATACCCGTTTCTAGGTAAGGACCAGCTGGAGCTGGCGTTGCCGTTGTTAAAACAAAGTCATCTCCGGTATGACGAGGTCGCGGGCAGATCTGTCGAATACTTATTTGGTCGCTTGCTCGATAGCGCCCGGGTCTTATCCGCCGACGTGCTGGCTTCGACTTGTTTTTTCAACGACGGCAAGGGGAATTTCCGGGCGGCGGCGTTGCCGGGATCGTTGCAGTTGTCGCCTGTCTTTGGCTTTGTGGAAGCCGATAGCGCGAGCTGGCTGGCGGCCGGGAATTTCTATGGCGTTCAGCCTTTTGAAGGAAGATATGATGCGATGAACCCTACCGTTTTCACCTATGATACGGCGACGCGGCAGGTACGGTATGCGTATGAGTTGCCGGCGCTCAGCGGGGAATTCCGGGATGCCAAATGGATCAAGGGGGCGAAGGGTTCGCGGATGCTGGTGTTGGCGAGGAATAATGCGGGGTTGGTGTTTTTGCGGGCGGCGCGGTGAGCAAGCCAGGCCGCGAGGACGCCGGCGCCAAAAAAACCCCGGGTGCGACCCGGGGGAATGATCTAATCAAATACCAAAACCATAACCATATGAAACGTTCTCTGATGTAAAAGTAGACAGAAATTTTGCCCGGTGAGGTGATTTCTATATGATTTCCGGATGATTTAGGTCTTTGGACCGAAAAATGGTACAGACAACCCTATAGCGAATTGTTAGGGAATTGTAACGTAGGGGGAGAGAGGACAAATTTTGTGGTGTCGATACGAGGGGCAGCCCTAGCGGAAAGACATCACCCTGACCAATGAGACGACGATCCATCCCAATGGCGCCATCGACGCCGGCAGCGGGCAAAATCTGAAACTCAAAGAGGGACAATACATTACCATGGATGGGAAGATCCGTAATCTTAGAGATATGGGGCGCAAATAGCGCGGTTTTCAAGGCGTCCCCTGCTTGTTCAACCAGCTGGAATTTTTCCGGATGACCGCTTTTTGCACGTCCATCTTCAATTCGTAGTTAGACGTATCCGAGCCGTACATATGACCCTGTGCGATAAGATATTGCATGGGGGCTTTGACGAAACCCAGCTCATCGGCGTATTTCTGGGCCAGGGTGTCGGGCATAAAGTAGAATTTCAGGTGGATATATTGTTTCGCCGAGTCTTGCAGGCTCAATGCGGCATGCGGTTCCGGGCTTGGCAGCGAGCCCACCTGGTCGTAATAGCTGGCCAGGAGGCGGGCATAGGACTCGTTGTATTTGACGGTACCCAGGTTGTAAATGCCCAATAGCCGTTCGAGGCCGCTCAGGATACCGCTGGAGTCCTTCTTCCAATTTTGATTGATCGGGATCCTCGCATTGTTGACCACCACGTCGACGCTATCGATATCGTGGTCCATGGCATACTTCAATCCTTCCTGGATAGGGATCACCTCCCTGACGCCGCCGTCGACATAATAGGCGTCGCCCATCTTTACATAGGACATATACAGGGGTTCATTAGCCGAGGCCCAGATCCAGTGGCATAGCTCATCGTACCGGCTTGCGGTGAAGGCGGTATCGAAGATCATCTGCAAGTTGCCGGTGCGTGTGTTGGTAACAGCAACGGCAAGCGTCAGCTGGGAGTCGTGAAAACCCTGCAAGAGACTGTCATAGCGCGTGGGTGTGAGGAACTGTTTGATCAGCTTCAGCAGATTTTTCGATTCGCCGAAGGTCTTGTAGCCCCAGATGAATCGCCAGAGCGCGTTAAATGTTTTGAGCGAGGTCGTCACGGTTCCGGTGGTCGAGTCGTAGTTGACGTTAAAAGGGCTTTTATTGAAAATACTGCTCTGGGTGACATTGCTATAGGCTTGTTCGAGGGTGTCGATATCTTTCAGCAGGATCAGCGGGGCCATGAGGCTGCCGGTGCTGGTGCCGAAAACGGCTTTGTAGCCGCCGTGCCGCCGGATGAGCTCGGAGATCACGCCGACGCCCCAGGCGCCGCGGGCGCCGCCGCCGCTGACGACCAGCAGGCGTTTTGAGGTGGGGGTGGGGGGCGTTTTGGTTGGCGACTGCGCGGTGGTTGTCGATTGTGCCGCGGTTGGCGATTGCGCCGCGCCCGTGAGGGTCAGCAGGCTGATGGCTGCGACGGAAAGGATGTATTTCATGATAGGTTAGGGGGGTTACCTCTAAATTAGACAAGTGGTTCCGGCGCCGCAACGGGGAAAACACCCTTTTGTCGTTTAGATTTGCAGCAACAAAAAATCCCTGCTTCCGGAAGAAACAGGGATTTGAAAAACGCCTACTTTTGAAACAATTTAAAAACCATACATACCACCCGAAACGGAAATTTGCTCTCCCGTGATCCACGCTGCATCATCGGAAGCAAGAAATACGGCAGCTTTCGCAATATCTTCAGGCTGACCTCTGCGACCAAGCGGTGTCTTGGCTATAAACATTTTTTCATATTCACTGCCAGCAGTGACGCCTGCGCTAGTTGCGCCTTCTGTTTCCGTAGCGCCCGGCAAAATAGAATTGATACGAACGTGTTTTGCACCCAGTTCTTTCGACAAAGAAATTGTTATGGCATCTAATGCCGCTTTAGTTGCAGAATATAACGAGGCTGCCGGCATCGGCATTTTGCTTGCACCCGAACTGATATTGATGACATTGCCGCCCTTGTCGCCAAACCCTTTCAAAGCTGCCTGGATAGTAAGTATAGGACCCAAAACATTGACATTGAAATGCTGATGAAAAGTTTCTACCGATACCTGTTCAACAGGTAGAAATTGCTGAAAGACCGCGTTGTTTACCAAAATATCCAAGGTGCCGAAAGCCTTCTTTGTTTCTTCGAACAGCCTGGTTACATCGGCTTCTTTCGATACATCGGCCTGTACCGAAATGGCAATGCCTCCATTGGCAGTTATCTCCTTAACCACTCTATCTGCACCTTCTTTACTAGAGGCATAATTCACAACAACCTTTGCACCTTCGGCGGCAAAGTGTTTTGCGATAGATGCACCTATTCCTTTTGAAGCACCGGTAACTACCGCTACTTTGTTTTTTAATTTACTCATTGCTTTAATTAATTAGTTGAAATTTGCGATAACGATTCATTAGTCGACCTTGACCAAGTCCTTAAAGATCAGTTGACCCCAGCTATTTCCGCGCGCCTGTACAAGCAGTCCACCTTCCGAAAGGCCGCCAAGTTTGATTGGTGAAAAACCGAGTTTTTCCGCAAGCGCACCGATCTCCGCCGCTGCGCCGTCATCGTCGCTCGCCAGGAACACGACTCTCCTGCCACCATGTACGGCCGGATCCTGGCCAAGAATGGCAGCGCCCAAGTGGTTGAAGCCCTTAACCAGCTTCCCGCCAATGAAGGCTTGCGCAACGACCCTTGCGGAAGGCTGTCCTCCCAGTTGCTCAAGCGGCACGCCGTAGGCATTGGTCACATCGACGATGGTTTTCCCCTGCCAGTTGGGGAGTGCCTTTGCGACATCCGGGTGCGATTCAAAACGCACAGCCAAAAAGACGATGTCCGCCTTGACCGCTTCCGCCAGTTTTTTGGGAATGATCGTGGGTCCGATCGCGGCCGCGGCGGATGCAAAGCTTTCCGGGTCGCGCGTGGTTGCAACGGATACTTCGATGCCGTTGCGGGCAAACGCCTTGGCCAGGGCCTGGCCGATATTGCCGAAGCCGATAATGGCGTAGCTCGCTACTTTGTTTTCTGAATTGTAGTTCATAATATTTTTATTATTTCACTGAGAAGACATTCGCCATACCGCCGTCCGCTAAGATATCGGCGCCCAGGATGAAGGATGAATCGTCGGAGTCCCTTGCCTGCCAAGCGGCGTAAGATCGATATAGATTTGCTTCACCTGGTCCACTACATCCTGGGGTACCATCTTTCCAAAAACCGGCGTATCGATTGAGCCGGGCGAAATTGAATTCACCCTTATTCTCCTTGACAATTAAAATTACCACCCAGGGTTTCAACAGTGCTGTTCAACGTCTTCTCATTTCTTCCGGCGATCGCACCGACAGCGCCTTCGTTTTTAAATGCTTCAGCAATACCCAACCCGATACCGCTATTCCCGCCTGTAATCACGGCAACCTTGTTTTTTAATTTACCCATTGTTTCTTTTTTAATTGAGCGACAAAATTAGAGTAGTTAGGTTATTATTAGTAACTTTGTGCTGAAAAATAACAGTAACATCGGTGTAACAAAGTAACATTATGGGGTGTAGAATAGAAGAGTTTCAACACGAGCAAAGGAAGAGAATGAGAGCCGTTCAAGATTCAATGGACGCGCTGAATGGGAAATGGAAGATCTCTATTATTTCGTCTATTTGCTGTTACGGTAAAAGGCGATTTTCGGATATTTTGAATGATGTAGAAGGAATTTCCAATAGGATGTTGAGCAAAGAATTAAAGGAATTAGAAATAAACCAGTTGATAAAACGAACCGTTTTAGATACTCAACCCATAACGGTTCAGTATGAGCTTACGGAACACGGCAATACGCTACAAACCATCATCACCAATCTTTCAGATTGGGGAATTGTACACCGAAAGAAAATTGTCGGGAAATAATGTTCACCGGGGTATGGCGGGATCCCGGATGCCTAACCTTCGCTTTAGCAGGAGGGCGATGCCAATGCAAATAAAAGATAGCAGGGCTTCGCCGATCAGCATAAACTGAAAGGAATAATCATCGCAGACATGGCCATCGAAAACGCGCATATAGAAAATGGCGATCCCCATCACCATCCAAAGCAGGGTAATCTTCGTGATCGCCAAACGAGGGTTTACAGCCTGCACGATGATCGCCCAAAAGGCGGCGGTACAGGCGCCCGAGACAAAAGCATAGCACAAGATCCCGGCATAGAAAAGTGTGGGTATCGAAGGACAGATCGCCAGCAGGAGGCCCACGAGGGCCAGGAGGGTACCGGCATATAGCCAGGTAGTCCATCTTCCATATCGGTCGGATGCCCACCCGCCTACAAGAAAGCCTGCCAGCGAACAAACGATGGTGAAGGGGTCGATGACCAATCCGATCCAGTTCTCCGGGATGGCGTATTGCCGCATGCCATTCGGCCAGCCGACGGTCGCGGCGCCGACGCCAATGGGGCTCAGCGCCATGAGCAGGATAAAGATGCCCTTGGACGACCGGAACCAGGATCTGCCATCGGAAACGGTTTGTGCGGGGGCCGTTCCTATTGGCATCTTTTTTTCCGGGCGTCCCGCCGGCAGTCGATAGAGGACAACTATTCCGATGAGCAGCAGTGGTATTTCGGCCAGGAAGATGATCTGCCAGGAAACATCGCAGGTTAGCAGATAGGTTCCAACGCGTGCAAGACCTTGTCCGCCCAGGACGCCCGCCTGGTACCAACCAGCCGCCTGCCCTATTCGCCCGGGTGACACGTAGCGGACCATAAAACCGATCGCCGACAGCAACATCAGGAGCGCTCCCAACTGCGAGCCGCCAACCAGGACCTTTATAACACCCTCCGGGGTCCCGGGCTTCAGGGTCAGCCAGAAGAAGGGCATGATGCCACCGATAGCCAGCGCCAGGCCGATATTGTACCAGCGACGCAGGGAAAGGCTGAGATCGACTACGGGGGCGGAAAGGATATGCAAGACATACAGTAGTGCCGTTAGGCTTACAGATACCAGTACCGTACTGAGAGTGAACATCTGTCTGGCCAGCGTGAGGGGTAGCGGGCCGGAGGTCCAGCCCAGGGCGATGCCGTAGGGCAAAGTCAACAGCGCTATCGTGGCCGGGTGCGTGGGGTTGCGGGCGTTGGTCAATTGACGTGGTTTGGGATCAAGATACCCGTTTTTCGGGATTGGAGATGAACATTTGCGGAGGCGGCCTGTTATTCATCGTGAAACCCCCATTGTAATCATGGAAAAGAAAGAGATACGCGAAGCGTATATGAAATATTGGCTGGAGAACGGGAAGCGACCCGTTTCCATCTACGCCTTTGCCCAGCAACTGGGTATCGGGGAGGCAGCTTTTTACGACATTTATGCGGCATTCGACGCGGTCGAAAAAGACATCTGGCGGTCATTTTTCGAGGATACGCTGGAAAAGCTGAAAACCGACGAGACCTACCTGCGCTATACCGTCAGGGAAAAGCTGCTCGCTTTTTACTTCCTTTGGGTCCAGCAGCTCAAGGAGCACAGGAGTTATATCCTGGTCCAACGGGAAAGATTCCTCGCGCCAAGTACGACGCCTCGCATCCATCCGGACAAGCTGGAGGCCTTCCGTCTCGCCTTTTACGACTATATCCGCGAGCTGATCAAAGAAGGGTATCAATCCGGCGAGGTCAAAGAGCGAAAATTTATTTCGGATCAGTACGTGCACGGCTTCTGGGCCCAGGCGCTCTTCGTATTGCGGTATTGGATCAAGGACGACAGCGAACGTTTTGAAATGACGGATGCCGCCATCGAAAAAGCGGTCAATCTGAGCTTCCAACTGATCAGCTCCAATACACTCGACAGCATCCTGGATTTCGGGAAATTCGTCTTTGCACGGAAATAACATAGTGATGAAAGAACAGACAAGCATACCTACCGGCAAAGTGGAACGCGCCAGCAGGTTTGTCGCCACGGGATTGAAGGTCGGTACCAACTATCTCAAGCATTATACCAGGAAGCTCATCGATCCTACGGTGAGCAAGGAAGAGCTCCACGCCGATAACGCGGAAGACATCTATGACACCCTCAGCGGTCTCAAGGGAAGCGCGCTAAAGGTGGCGCAGATGCTCAGCATGGATAAGGGCATGCTGCCCAAGGCCTACACCGAGCGGTTTGCCCTATCCCAATACAGCGCTCCGCCGCTTAGCGGGCCGTTGGTTGTCAACACCTTTGTCAAGACCCTGGGCAAGCCGCCCGCACAACTCTACGATACATTCGAGCTACAGGCTTCCAATGCGGCGTCTATCGGCCAGGTCCACAAGGCCGGCAAATGGGGCAAGGACCTGGCGGTCAAGATCCAATATCCCGGCGTGGCGAATAGCGTCAGGTCGGATCTCCGTATCGTCAAACCGTTCGCCCTGCGCATCGTGGGCATGAACGAAGTGGACATGGACAAATACTTCCAGGAAATAGAAGGCAAGCTGCTGGAAGAGACCGACTATAAGCTGGAGCTGCGCAGGTCCATGGAGGTCTCGGCGCAGTGCGCGCATATCCCGGATCTTATCTTCCCGGCCTATTATCCCGAGCTGTCGAGCGACCGGGTCATCACCATGGACTGGCTGGAGGGGTACCATCTCAAGGAGTTCCTGGAACGGAACCCGTCGCAGGAGGTGAGGAATAGGATCGGTCAGGCCCTCTGGGATTTCTATCAGTTCCAGGTGCATGCCTTGCGCCGGGTGCATGCCGACCCTCATCCCGGGAATTTCCTGATGCGGGAGGACGGCACGGTGGGCGTGTTCGATTTTGGTTGTATCAAGGAGATCCCGGAAGACTTCTACGTCAACTATTTCCTGCTGACGAACAAGGAGGTGCTGAAGGATGAAGCCCGCAGGCGTGAGATCTATACCAACCTGGAGATGATCCACCCCAGCGACACGGAGCGGGAGATCGAATTCTTTTCCGGGCTTTTCCAGAAGATGATCGATATGCTGACGCTGCCTTTTACCCGTGAGGAGTTCGACTTCGGCGACGAAACTTATTTTTCGGCCATCTACGAGTATATGGATGATCTCTCGAACCTCAAGGAGGTGCGGGAATCCAAGGTAGCCCGGGGTTCCCGGCATTCGCTTTATATCAACCGGACGTATTTCGGGTTGTATTCGATCCTCAGCGATCTCAAGGCGAGGGTTGTGACCAGTGAGGCGCGGGTGCGGGGCATGGTGGAGGATTTTAATAAATAGGGGGAGGGGATCAGGTTCATCATCGACGGGGTACGCCAGGGCAAATTCTGGTGATGAGGGCCTATTGAAGATGCACAAGAGGGGTGTTCGATAAATCAGTCCATTACAAAACGGCAGCAATCGAACACCCCATCTTACTCTGCTCATAAAAGTGTCGTATCTGTTCCACTCGGATCAACCTTTCTAATCGAACCAACCCAATGGTCAGCGGTCATAACGGCACACGATGCCTGAAATAGCCTCCTTGTCAGGAACTCGTGAATCTCCGGGTCCGGATCTGCGCAGGCATCGGACAGGACCGTTATATGATAATCTTTGTCAGTACCTTCCGTAACGGTATGCAGCACGATGCCGCTTGTGGCAAAACCTGCAATAACCAAATTATCTACACCTTTAGATTTCAGTACCATTTCCAGGTCGCTGCCGGCGAAAGCGCTGACCCGTTTTTTATGTAGGATCAGTTCCTCCTCCAGAGGCACAATAGCGTTATGCAGGGCGGTGCCTTCATGGCCCTCTGTAAACATAAACCCGGAATCCTTGAGTCTTGAAAATCTCTTATGCCTGGAACTGATCTCAGGATGTCCTTTCCGGAAACTCAAAATGACATAAATCACCTCGATGTTTGCCGCTCTTGCACCCTCGATCGCCTCCTTGACTTTAGCCAGTAAAGGCTTTGGGTCAGGAAGATAGGACATCATCGTTTCCTGGATATCCATTACCAGAAGCACCGTCTTGCTGTTGTTTCTTGAAGCTGTCATATTTGCTGATTTTTAATTGATGGGATTTATAGTTAACGCTTTGTCGCTTTTCTTGAAATACAAGGGAAGCATAAACAGAACGATCGTAATACAGGCGAGCAAGGAATAAAAACCCAACGAATGGAGGCCGGCGTCGCTTGCCCCGCTTTTAAATTCGTGCTTCAGGCTGGATCCTGCCAATATGGCTCCGACATACCCTACGGTACGATACAAACCGAAACTGACCCCGACCCGATCCGGGGGAGCTTCCGCATATAATGTCGCCTGGTTGGCTATCGTTAGAATTCCGAGCGCGGCCCCGACAATAATGGTTATGCTGATGGTCAGGTAAATAGGTGATCCTTTGCTCAAAAAAAACACGCCTACAGATGCAATGATCACGCATACTATGCCCACAGTAAGTAATAAGATATACTTTTTTGATTTTGAAAGCAGCAGACTCATTGCGGTGGCCATCACCGACAACGGCAACATGATCAGCCCGACCCGTGAAGGGGTGATCCCTTTTGATTGTTCCATCCATTGCGGCAGCCCGTACAGTATCAGATAAAGAATAAACGTAATTCCCACCTGACGCAGAAAGGTGGTATTTAGAAACAGGTTCACGCTTAAGATCCGAACATCGATAAAAGGATTATTATGTTTTAGCTCCACTTTGATGAAAACAAGCAGCAGGATCAGCATGGCGGGCAGCTTGATATATAAATAGCTTGAATAAAGCAAAGCCATTAAAAAGAGCATGAGAAATCCTGAGAACAGGAGCACTCCGACGAGATCGAGATCTCTTACTATCTGCCTGGCGGTTTTATCCGATTTTTTAGTCTCCGGATTTATACCACCCTTCTTTTGTATCGAAAGCAACATCCCGATAAGTACCAGCGGGATATTGACAAAAAAGATGCCCTTCCAGCCGAAACTCTCCAGGATGATGCCGCCTACGAACGGCCCGAATGCGAGTGAAACCTGGCCCGCAATGGCGATGATACTCAAAGTAATGCCCGGCACCGGTATTTTCAGCGCATCATACCTCCGTTTTACAATAGTGATGGATGAGGGGTAAGCGGCAGAGGATCCGAGTCCCAAAAGGACCCGCGAAGCGATCAGCCAGTTAAAATTCAACGCGAAAACACCGACAAGCCCGGAAATAAGGATCAATACAAAACCCAGCAGATTGATCTTATGAGGGCTAAAAATATCACACAACCGGCCCATTAACGGCTGGCCTATCGCGGAAGTAAAATAGAGCGGTACGATCAATAGGGCGCTTGCTCCCGGGTCCTGCTTAAAAGCCAGAATGATGGAAAGAACAGCTGTTGCCAGCATCGTCGAATTCAACGGATTGAGCATGTTGCTTAATGCCAACGGCGCAAGGAAACGAACCAATCCTTTATCTTTATTTTCAATAGTAGTAGCCATTAATTTATTTTTTATGAGTCACTTTAGTAATAACCACAAACAGCACTGGAACGATAAATATAGCCAGGCTGGTGGCGGCGAACATCCCGCCGAGCACGGTCCAGCCAATCGTATTTCTAGCGACCGAGCTGGCGCCTGAGGCGAGTGCCAGGGGCAAAACCCCCAATAGAAAGGCTATAGATGTCATGAGAATGGGGCGTAACCTTATCTTCACGGCATCCAGGGTTGCCGGCACGATGCCCATGCCCCGGTGAGCCCGTTCCTTCGCGAATTCAACGATGAGGATGGCATTCTTTGCCGAAAGACCGATGAGTGTGATCAGCCCAATCTGCGCATAGACATTATTCGTCAGCCTTGGAATCAGCGTAAGGGTAAGAATAGCTCCAAATACCCCGACCGGTACCGCCAGCAGAACCGAGAACGGTACCGACCAGCTTTCGTAGAGTGCTGCCAGAAATAAGAATACGAAAATGATGGAGAGCGCGAAGATATAGATCGCACTATTGCCGGACTTTTTCTCCTGCAGGCTAAGGCCCGAAAAGTCATAGCCATAGCCTTCCGGCAGGACCTTATTAGCCACCCGCTCTAAAGCATCCAGGGCCTGACCGCTGCTGAATCCCTGCCGGGCATTTCCGTCGATCTCGGCGCTGCGGAAGATATTAAAATGTGAGATCAGTGGCGCACTCTCGGTGGTCTTCACGTTGATGACCGTGCTAAGCGGGATCATCTGGCCGGTCACATTTTTGACATAATATTTGCCCATAGTCTGAATGTCGTTGCGAAAATTCGTGTCAGCCTGATCCACAACATAGAAATTTCTGCCAAAAACGGTCAGCTGATTGATATAGGTGCTTCCCATATACATCTGCATCGTATTGTATACGTCGGCAAGGTTGAGGCCGAGCTTTTTGGCCTTCTCACGGTCGACATCTACCTGATAGCCCGGCGTATGGGCACTGAAAAAGGTGAAGGCCCCGGCTATCTCCGGTTGTTTGTTGGCTTCCGCTACAAATTGATTCACGACTTTTTCAAAGGTCTTGATGTCGTCGTTGGACTGCCGTTGCTCGACCTGGATGCTGAAACCGCCGGCGTTCCCCAGTCCAGGGATAGCGGGGGGTGGGATGACAACGATCTTTGCTTCTTTAATGGTGGCAAACCGCTTATTCAGTTCGGCGATCACGCCAAATAACTGCTGGGATTTTTCCCGCCGGTCGTCCCATGGCTTTAGCTGCAGAAAAATGGTGCCGCTATTGGACTTGGACCCTCCTGTGAGGATATTCAATCCGCCCAGTGCGGCAGTGTGCGCCACCCCATCGATGGTCTGAGCAGCATGCATCATGCTATCCAATACCGTCAGCGCGCGAGTGGTAGAACCTGCTTCCGGTATTTCATAGGATATATAGACCCGTCCGTCATCTTCTGTGGGGATGAAACCAGTAGGCTTGCCCCGGAAAAGAAAGACATCTGCTACGATGATGCAGCCGAGCAGTATCAGTACCAAAGGCGCACGTTTGATCCAGCCCTTTACGCCAAGCGTATAATGAAGGGCCATCCGTCTGAATCCTTCGTTGAATTTATAGAACAGCCTGTTCAACCCTTTCGATTCTTCGGTGATATGATGTTCCTTCAGCAATAACATACAAAGGGCCGGGGTCAGCGATAGGGCGACGAAAGCCGAGATCAGCACAGAAATGGCGATCGTAATGGCAAATTGCTGGTATAGCCGGCCTACAATACCCGGGATAAAGCCCACAGGGACGAATACAGCCGCCAGGATCAGGGCGATCGCGATCACCGGTCCGGAAATATCGGCGACAGCCCGTTGCGTCGCCTCTTTCGCCGAAAGGTGCTCGGTATCCATATAATGCTGCACGGCTTCCACCACCACAATGGCGTCATCTACCACGATCCCGATCGCAAGCACGAATCCGAACATGGTAAGCGTATTAATGGTGAAGCCCAGCGGGATAAAAAATATAAATGTTCCGACAATCGCCACGGGAATGGCCAGGACGGGGATCAGTGTTGACCGCCAGTTTTGCAAAAAGAGGAAGACTACCAGCGTTACCAACCCCAGCGCGACGAATAAGGTCGTGACTACGTCTGCTATCGATACCTTCACCACCGAAACTGATTCGAAGGGAATCTTATAATCGACATCGGCGGGGAAATATTTCTTCTCCATGTCCATGGCCTTATACACACCTTCGGCTGTTGCCAGTGCGTTACTACCCGGCGCCTGGTACACCAGCAGGTAGGAAGCCCTCTTACCATCCACAAAGGAGTTGCTCGTATAGCTTACCTTTCCTAACTGGACCCGGGCGACATCTTTGAGGTATACGATGGAGCTCTGCTGTGGATTACTCCGTACAATGATATCCTCGAACTGCTTTTCGGTGTTGAGGCGGCTGTTGGTAAACACCGTAAATTCAAAGGCTGCTTCCGAGCTCTGCGGGGGAGAGGCCACTGAGCCGGCGGCAACCTGGAGATTCTGTTCATTAATAGCATTCTGAATGTCATTGACCGTCAGTCCCAACTGCGCCAGTTTGTCCGTCTTCAGCCAGATCCTCATGGAGAAATTGTCAGCGCGGCTTATTACATCCCCGACGCCTGGTACCCGAAGCAGCGCATCTCGCAGGTAAATATTCGCATAATTATCCATGAAGGGGATGCTGTGTGACCCATTAGGAGAATATAGGGCCACCAGCACAAGGACCGCCGGATTTTTCTTCAGTGTAGTTACTCCCAACCGTTGAACCTGGGAAGGCAATGTCGGCAGCGCAATACCTGCCCGATTTTGGATATCCAGCGCTACGATATTGGGGTCGGCGCCGATATTCAGCGTAGCCGTGATTTGGGAATTGCCGTTATTGGCACTATTACTCTGCATATAGGCAATACCGGGGACGCCGTTGACCTGCGTCTCGATGGCCGTTGTAGTCGTCTGTTCCACCGTTTGTGCATCGGCACCCGTAAAATTACTGGTGATCTGCACGGTCGGCGGGGTAATGTCGGGATACTGGCTGACCGGCATGTTCAGAATAGCCAGGGTGCCTACCAGCAAAATGACCAATGATATGACGATAGCCGTTACGGGTCGTCTCAAAAATATATTTCCGTTCATTCGAATCAATTGTAATGGTGATACTTTCATCCTCTATCTACTGGCGGCCACAGTTGCAGTCGTCCTGGGCGCACTTACCTCGATAGCAGAGCTATCTCTCAGTTTTTGTACCCCATCCGTCACAATTCTATCCCCCGCTTTCAGACCGCTTCTGACGACAACCTTATCACCGATCTTCGTACCGAGGCTTATTTTCTGCTGAAATGCCCGGTCACCCCTGGCCTGAAAAACAAAATATTCTCCCAACTGCTCGACAACAGCTTTAAAGGGGATGAGCAGGGTACTGTCACCCGAAGCGTGTTTAACCCTGACATTGGTTGTCAGCCCGGCCTTCAGTTCGTTCCTGGGATTCGGGAAGGTAAGGCGGGCTTTGAGCGTGCCCGTGGTCGGATCGATAGATCGATCGAGCAGGTAGAGCTGTCCAGGATTAGGATAAACGGAACCGTCGGGCAGGATGGCCGAGAACACGGAATCTTTTACCCTCGTCCCTTTTTCAAAATACGTGATGAATTTGGGTATCTCCGCCTGGTCGATCGCAATATCTACCGCCATCGGGTCATCCGTGGATACGGAGTTCAGCAGCGTTTGGGGAAATACGGATGTTCCTATTTTCACGAGGGATATGCCTATTGTACCATTGAAGGGCGCATAAATGTTGGAATAATTGAGATTGGTCTGCACGGCGGCGACATTTGCCTGGGCGGCCTCGACTTGTCTTTTGGCGGCCTCCAGGTCGGCCACCTGGTGGTCAAGGGTCTGGTGGGCAATGGCATCCTGTGTAGCCAGGTCCTGGTAGCGTTCGGCATCCTGCTGCGCTTTTGCCAGGTTGGCCTGCGCGACGGCCAGATTCGCCTTTGCCTGATTGACGGCAGCCGTATACTGCTGCTGATCGATCTCGTACAGTTTCTGTCCTTTCTGCACCTGCTGCCCATCTTTAAAATAAATGCCGACAATATTGCCTGCCACCTGTGGCTTGATGTCCACCTGGTCCAACGGAGTGGCTGTTGCCGGGTATAGATCGAAATAGGTGGCGTTGCCCGGAGCTACCGTATAAAGATTTACCCGGGTCGGAGGGGGAGTCTGTGGTCCGGCAGGCTTATTACCGCAGGAGCTCATGGTCAGATTGACGGCAACCAACACGACGACGATCCATTTTAATTCACTTCTCATATGTATATAATTTTTCCACGATCAATTAATATTGTACCGTTCCTAACGCCCTTTCTACATCCAATTTGCTGCTCAATACCTCATAAAGGGCGTCGCTGTAATTGGATTGTGCCGTGCGCAGATCCGTTTCCGAGGTGATCAGGTCGAGATAGGCTTTAAGGCCGGAGCGATACTGCAGCTCGATGGTATGAAAGACATCCTTTGCAAGGCCCAAATTATCCCGTTCAACCAGGTAATTGTTCAGGTTGCTCTTGTAGGCCGCCATCGACTGAGCATATTGCGTAGTGATGGTATTCTGTAAATTGACCAGGTCCCAATCGATGCGCGTCAACTGCAGCTCAGCGATCCGGATGTTGTGGTTGCGCTTATTACCCTGAAAAAGAGGGAGACTGACTTCAACGCCAGCGTAAGAATTGGGAAAGTTATTCGAATACAAGGGCCCTATACGGCTGTTGAGATAATTCAAGTTATATCCCGCCCCTGCTGTGACCGTAGGGAGATAGCTCCATTTGTTATATTTGATATCCGCCTGTTGTAACCGTTTCTGTGTCAATAGCCGCTGATATTCAATTCTCTTGGAATAGTCCGGTAAAACCAGGGTATCCAGGCTGACCTCGCCCTCCATTTGCGCACTATCGTAGGAGAGATGTAGCGAATCCTTGCCGGTATATCCCATCAACTGCGTGAGAAAGGCATATTTTGCTTTGAGTGTCTCCTGCTCTGACTTTCTCTGTGCTTTTGAATTGTTCAGGGAGATGGTGGCCCTTTTGTAATCAGTCTTATCGACCAGACCTCCGCGATACTGACTATAGGCATCTGTCAAATTTCTTTCTAATCTGGCAATATCATCGCCCAGGATCTCTATCTCCTTTTCCGATAGCAGCACGTCGTAAAATGCCTTGCTGACATTGACGGCGAGATCTATCTTGTTGCTGATCGTTCCTTGTCGTGCCTGCATCATCACATCCTTTCTTGTCTGTGATGCCAGGAGCACATCTCTATTGAAAATATTCTGACTTACAGCTATACCTGCCGTCGAGTTGTTATAGGTCCCGCTGTAAACAACGGCGCCATTAAAGGGAGTGGCGGTCAATTGAAAGTCGTTTTGGTACCCGGCGCTCGCCGTAATCTGTGGGTACCAGTCTGCCAATTTGCTTTTGATCTGCCTGTCCGTTATCTGCTCGTCCAGCAACGCTTGTTGTATAAGCGGGTAATGATTTAACGCGTACTGCACGCAAGCCTGCACCGTTGCATCCTGAGGTAAAATATCCGACACTTTCTGTGCATTGGCCACGATACCGGGCAGGAGGAATCCGGCTCCGATGACCATTACCCGTGGTAAATAATTGTAGGGACCAGCAGCTCGTTTAGCTGCTGGTCCTACTCCAAAGCCTTTCATAAATAAAGCCGCTCTTTTTATCACGTTTTGTAGATACCATATATCCATTCTCTTAACAATTTTGCCAAAGTCTATTTTGCAAAGTTACTTTGCTATTTTATAATTTGCAAATTTATTTTGAACTGTAGGGGGAAACCAGAAAAACAAGAGAGTTTGAATTGTCGACTTTGTAAGGTATTTTTGCAAGTAAAATTTGCAAAATATATGGTGTCTCCTCTCGATAAAGAAGTAGCCTATGGCATTCGCGACCTGGTCACTAAAATGGCGCGAAGGCTAAGAAAACAGGTAAGTAATCCGGAACAATTGTCCGTAGCAGAATTAAATGTCCTTTATCTCATGATCCCCACCGGAGAAATGCTGCCTTCGGAACTTAGTGACCAACTAAATATTTCTTCACAGTATATGTCGCAGGTACTAAACCGTCTCGAAGAACTTGGGTATATTTCAAGAAAGCCTTCGCCAAAAGATAAAAGGAAAACATTTGCGGTGTTGACGGCCAAAGGAAAGAAGAAGATCCAGGTTACCAGACAGGAGAGGGAAGAATGGCTGGCCGATCAAGTTTCAAAACAATATTCGGCCAAGGATAAAGAGCTGATTCAAAGGGCAATAAAATTGATCCTGATCCTTGCGGAACCGTGATCTGCAATACAGATAGAAACGTCCGCGGGCGACAAATTCAATCTCCCACCTGATCGGCTATTCTTTTCAACAGGGGAATGGCCTTTGCCAATACCTCCATATCCTCTGTGCGGAGCAGGGAAACAATGGCATTGCGCAGCCACTCATCGCGCCCATACCGGATAGTTGCTGCCATTTTCCTGCCTTGTAGAGTGAGCGAAACCGGCTTTTTTCGTTTATCCGTTTCCGACGATGTCCTCGTTACCAGGTCAGCCTTCTCCAGCTTTTCCAGTATGGTCGACATCGATTGATTGGTAACCTTGTTAAGAACGGCGAGATCGGTGGGATTTTTTTCGCCTTTAGCGTAGAGATAGACTAAGGTTGAAATCTCAGTAATAGAATAACTTTCCTCTCCATTTAGGGGCTTTCGCAATCTCTTAATAAGATCGGACACAACGGAACGAAGTGAGGAGGCTAACGCCAAAATTTCTTCAGGCGACATGGGCTTTATTATGGCCGACTTTTAGGTGCTTTGTCAGGCATTTGACAAATATACTTAGCAAAGTTACTTTGCTATTATCATCTGAACAAATGTTTTTATGCCTGTGACCGGTGGCCGGTCCGGCGCCATTCAAGGTTGGATTTTCGGATGTTCTAGGCCGCCAATATGCGTAATCCATGCATCCGGCAACTCCTCTGGTGCAAATCCTTCAATTTCTGTTTTTTCTATGGATGTTTTCAACGATACTTCCCAAAAGCTGATGGCACTGATGACGATTCGGTTTTCAGGATGTCGAGTAGATAAGTCATAAGCTCAAAAATTCTTCTTCCGTCATTTTGAAATCCTTGTTGAAATGTACACTGGCTTTCCCTTCGAAGATACCGATCCTCCGCCTCTGCTTTTTTGCAGGTATCTTAGGAACCAACCTGGCAACAATCTCTTTGCTTTTTCCATAGGAAATGCCAATTTCTTCTCCGGCAAGCACCTTTTTGAGAACTTCAGAGAACTTAGCTTTAAATTCGCCAACGCTCATAATATCCATAATCCAAATTTCTGACTAAAATAAGATTTTAGTTGACAAGATGACAAGGTTGTCGCAAGGTGGTATTAGAAATTAACTAACTGGTAATGAAAATATTACGTATCAAAAATCAGATTCGATTGCTGTCTTTCCCAATTAACTTCTAAAACCAGCGCTGGGCGCAAGTTTTAATACCTTAGACGCAGTAATAATTCAAGCGGCAATAGGATCACGTTTCCCTTTTACGACCTTTCGCAACTCGTCTTGTAAGAACCCTTTTAGGCTTAAATCTTCGTCTAGTAGTGGCCAGTGAATTCCAGTCCCACCACCTATAAGCTCATATTGAAGCAATTGAGATTTATCAGCCCCTCTAAGCAAGCTATAAGATGAAATATGTTGGCTAAGTACTGCTTTAGTATTCAAGTATATGGTCATTAGATCTAACTCGGGATGAATATCCAGGGCTTGAATGCGTAGACCTTCCAAGAAAATTAAATTTTCGATGGCGTCGAATTGGTTATTTACTGAAGTACTCATTCCATTTCTTTTTAAATTGTTCGAGATTCGAATTTACAACGTCCAAGATATCTTTTTCTTCTGCATTACTAAACCCAATTAAAAAATCGACCTGCATCGCTGGTTCCAGCCAAATCTTCCCATTGGCGCTACCTTTCGTAACATGGACGTGAACGGGCTCGTTGTTTTCATTACTATAAAAGAAAAACCTAAGCCCATTTACTAATAACAATGTCGGCATTTCCTCAAATTTAACGCTAAAACCTAATACTTCAAATCTGTTACAACATCTATCAGCGCCCAAATTTATTGATTTCCAAAGCATTAAATCAAATCATGCGATTAAATTTCATCATATCTGGCCAGAGATGGTTTGAAAAATGTACAGCCAGGCCGACCATATTTTGACTGATTTTACGAAACCGGCTTTCAGAGCGGGTTTTATCGGTTAGAACTTTGCCGGTCCCCAAACACTAATTTATCAACGTCTTGGCGCTCAAAGCCAATTGGTTCGAATCCATTCAAGTCTCTGCTTGCTTGTGCCAGTAGTGTTAGTGAAGAACTTCGAGTAAAATTAACGAGTTACCAGATTTGATTTCCCATTTGCTGGCTAGATAACCAAAATTGTCTTTCAACCGATCGAGGTCGATATGATCGCGATCCTCAATTAAATGGTTCTTGACGTTTGACTTGTAAAAGTCATATGCTTTTTCTGGTTCCTGCCACGCAAGTTTATCTCCGACATTTGCAATGATAAATTGAACCGGTCCTTTTCTTAAAAGTTCCTTTATTTGACTTATTCCAAGGTATTGTATCCTTTCCGCATCCAGTTCCTCGCTATCCGTCCAAAGTGAGTCCAGTGGAAGTTTTATTACTATTTTTTCAGATAATTTCATTAGTCAAGTTGAATTACCATCTGGTCCTGAAAAGTCGGTCTGGATTGGGAAATGGCCTACGTGCCCCATTCCGCCCATTTTTTGACATTCACACCCTTTATAAGTAGCCACAGGCACATGGAGAATTCTCCTATAAAGGCTAACGGGCCGAGCAACGCAGGGAATAAGGAACTTTCCAATTTGGGCGAGAAGATCAACAGGAAGCTGTTTGTCAGGTAACATAAGCCGGCAAGGAAAATCAGGATGCCCAAAGCCCTTGGCAAAAACCGGGATATAAAGATCAGGTATCCATCTAGCAGGCACTCAAAACCAAAAAAGATGAGGCCAAATCCAAAACCATATTCATGCATCTGGATGGAAAGGTAACTCCAGGCCTGCAATTGTTGCGGGTCGAATGCCTTTAAATAGTGGGCGTCCGACAGCAAAAATAGCGGCATCATCAAATTCAATTTATTAGCAACTAAAACAGCGGTTTGTATCATCCCGAAGAGTAGCGACAGCAAAGCAAGGGATTTGTTCACCCGTTTGAAGAGGGTATAGTATACAATCCCTACAACAAGATCGAAGACATGCATGACCAGGTCTCCAAAAATACCGATACGCCACAGCAGGGGAGAAGCGGAGATGTTTTTGGCTGTTGCCACTGCATCGTCCGCAACGATCAGCTTACTCCTGATAAATAGCTCGCCCATAGCACCTGCCGCAATGATGAGCAAATACGCCAGGCCGCCTATCCGGGCATAGACCTGTGGTGAAATTTCAGCCGTTTTATTTGCCATTTTATTCAGTGGAGCCCCTTATAACGAAGTGCCACCCGGCCGGATTGGAGCGTCTTTGAGTCGATCAGCGTTAAGGGGACTTTTTCCCGGAGGTCGATGCCTTCCATCAACCGTTTCCCTTCTCCTGCGATAACGGGATGCACGACAAAAAGAAATTCATCGACCAGGCCCAGCGCGATCAGCTGGGAAGGGAGCGCTACGCCGCCGAGAAGCATGTCTTTGCCTGGTTCCTGTTTCAATGTGCGTATGGCGGCTTGAAGATCGGTGTTGATGATCCGCGTTTTTTTGTCTTCGGTGCTGGCCAACGACCGGGAGAAGACGACTTTGTCGAGTGAGTCGAAGGTGTCGGCAAATTCGATCCCTGCCTTTGGCATAGTACGGTTTTTTGCGACATCGGGCCAATAAGGAACCATCAACTGATAGGTGATACGCCCATAAATGAGCAGGTCGGCTTCCCGCAAGACCTGCGTCCAATATTCCAGCATGGCGTCATCACCGTTCACTTTCGTATGGTCGAAACAGCCGTCTATTGTAAGATTGATGGCATAGATTAATTTTCTCATTGGATTGCTTTTAGCGAAAATGAATGGGAGATCATTCGGCCAGGGCTAATTGCTTGTCATCCTCATCCTCCTCACGTTTCGGGGCGACTTTTTCCTGCAGGAACTGGAAAATGACAAACAACACCGGTATGATAAATACGCCTAAGATCACCCCGGTGAGCATGCCTCCTATGGCGCTCCAGCCAATGGAGTGGTTGCCCTGCGCCGACGCGCCCTGCGTAAAGACGAGCGGTGTCATCCCCACGATAAAGGCAAACGAGGTCATCAGGATCGGCCGAAGGCGCAGCCGCGAGCCTTCGAGCGCAGCCTCTACCAGCCCCATGCCCGCCCGCCGCCGCTGCACGGCGAACTCGACGATCAGAATAGCATTCTTCGACAATAGTCCGATGAGCATGATCAAACCGATCTGCACATATACATTATTCTGTAACCCTGCAAAGCCCACAAAAGCAAATACGCCCAGGATGCCCGTGGGCACCGTGAGGATCACCGCCAACGGCAGGATATAGCTCTCGTACTGCGCAGATAGCAGGAAGAAGACGAACAGCACGCTCAACAGGAAAACGAATACCGTTTGATTGCCCGCCCGGATCTCCTCCCTCGTCACCCCGGTGAACTCGTAGGCATATCCTTTTGGCAAGGCCGTCCTGGCGATCTCCTGGATGGCCTTGATCACATCCCCCGTACTAAAGCCCGGCTTCGGCGTGGCATTGATGGTAACGGCGTTATAGAGATTGTTACGGGTGACCGTCTCGGGCCCATACACCCGGGTGAACTTAGCCACCGAGGTAGCCGGGACCATCGACCCCAGATTGTTCTTTACATAGATGCCGCCGAGCGAACCCGCATCCAGCCGGTAGGGAATATCGGCCTGCGCCATGACGCGGTAGTATTTGCCAAACCGGTTGAAGTCCGAGACAAAACTGCTGCCATAATAGATCTGGAGCGTGCTCATCAGATCGGTGATGGATACCCCCAACTGCTTTGCCTTGGCGTCGTCCACCTCGATAACATATTGCGGGTTGCCGGTATTGAACGTAGTAAAGGCCGTGGCCACCTCCTTCCGCTGGGACAAGGCGCCGATAAATCCCCAGGCCGTCTGACCCAGCCTGTCCAGCGGCCCATTCCTCCTGTCCTGCAACATCATCTCCACCCCGCTGACATTGCCAAAACCCTGTATCGTGGGGAAGTTGACGAAGAAGGTCAACGCGTCTTTTACCTGGCTTGTCTTACCGATGAGCCGGCCGGCGATCTGCGTAGGGTCTTTTACCGGACCGCGCTGGTCCCGCGGCTTCAACCGGCAGAAGACCACCGCATTGGGGGAGGCAAAGGCAAAGCTGACAAAATTCAACCCATTCACGGTCCATACATCGCTCGAAGCCCCATCGTCCAGGGTGATCTGGCTGATCGCATCGGTGGCCTTTGTGGTCCTGCTCAGGCTGCTGCCGCCAGGCGTTTGGGTGACGGCGATGATGAAGCCCTGGTCCTCATCGGGGATAAAGCCGGAAGGGGTCCTTTGCACCAGCAGCCAGGCCCCCACGGCGACGATCAGCAGCCCGATTATCGGCACCCATCTGTATCGGATAAGGAATTTCAGGCTGCGGACATAGCGCTCCGTCATGGCCGAGAAGGCGGCATTGAAGGCCCCGAAGAACCGCGCCGCGAGTCCTTTTCTCCGACCGCCCTCTTCGGCATGCGGGCTCCGCAGGAATAAAGCGCAAAGCGCCGGGCTCAAGGTCAGGGCATTGACGGCGGAGATCAGGATGGCCGTAGCCAGGGTGAACGCAAATTGTTTGTAGAACACTCCCGCGGGCCCCTGCACAAAGCTCACGGGCACAAACACCGCCGCCATCACCAACGTAATGGAGACGATCGCCCCCGAGATCTCGCTCATCGCCTGAATGGTTGCCTTCCTCGGCTTCAAATGCTCCCGCTCCATCTTGGAGTGCACAGCCTCCACCACCACGATGGCATCATCTACCACGATGCCGATGGCCAGCACCAGGGCAAACAGCGTGAGCAGGTTGATGCTGAAGCCAAACAGGTTCAGGAAGAAGAAGGTTCCGATAATAGCCACCGGCACGGCGATGACGGGGATCAGCGTGGCGCGGAAGTCCTGCAGGAAGATGAAGACCACGATCGCCACCAGGATAAACGCGATGATCAGGGTCTCTTCCACCTGGCTGATCGACGCATCGAGGAACTCCTTCGCATTGTACATGATCTTGAAATGCATGCCTTCAGGCAAAGCGTCGTCGAACTCCTTTATCTGCCGCTCCAGCTCGGTGAGGATCTGGTTCGCATTGGACCCCGGCGTCTGCAAAACGCCAAAACCCGAGGTGGGCTTGCCGTTGAGCTTGTTGTTCGAGATATAGGTATAGGCCCCGAACTCGACCCGCGCCAGGTCCTTGAGCCGCAGCAGGGACCCATCGCTGTTAGCCTTGATGATCATGTTCTCGTATTCCTCGTTCTTATTCAGCTTGCCCTTGTACTTGATGACATACTCGAAGGATTCGGGACTGCTTTGCCCCAGCCGTCCCGGTGCGGCCTCCAGGTTTTGGTCCTTGATGGCATTCAATACATCCTGGGGGGAAAGATTATTGGCAATGAGCCTGTCCGGCTTCAGCCAGATACGCATGGAATAGTCCTTGGAGCTGAACAGCTGTGCCTGCGCGATGCCCGGGATACGTTGCAGCTGCGGAATAACATTGATCCGCAGATAGTTCTCCAGGAAGAGCTCATCGTACTTCGTGCTGTCATCACTGTATAACCCCACAAACATCAGGAAGCTGGCCTGGACCTTTTGGGTCGCAACCCCGGCCTGGATGACCTCCGGCGGCAACTGGCTGCTGGCCTTCGAGACCCGGTTTTGCACGTTGACCGCGTCGATATCCGGGTTCGTGCCTTGTTTGAAATAGACCGTCAGGGTCATCGTGCCGTCATTGCTGGAGTTGGAGGTCATATAGCTCATGTTCTCCACCCCGTTCACCGCCTCCTCGATGGGGACGGCTACCGTGCGGGCGACGACTTCGGCGTTAGCGCCGGGATAGACCGCAGTGACCTGTACGCTTGGCGGCGCAATATCGGGGAACAAGGTGATCGGCAGCGAGAGCAAGGACAATCCGCCCAACAAAAGCAGTATGATCGACACAACCGTTGACAACACCGGTCGGGTTATAAATCTCTTTAACATAAACCGTATTTTTAAATTATGGCTGTCCTGACGGACGGGGCCGACGGAGCCGGCTTGATCAAAGTGGTGTCTTCTTCAACAAACTATCGGTCGGGATCATCTGCGGAGCAATGACCATCCCATCCCTCAAGCCGCCGATCAGCAGGGTGGCCTGCGAAGCCAGTACGACCCTATCTCCTGCTTTCACGCCGTCCGCCACAAAATAATAGTTCGTGGTCCTGCCGGAGATCGTCAGCGGCCGGGTGACGATCTTATTGCTGTCGGCTACCGTATATACGAACACTTTACCCTGCATCTCGAAGGTGGCATCCTGCGGGACCACCAGGGCGGCTTTGATCGTGGTGGGGATGCGCACTTTGCCGGTGCTGCCACTTCTCAACAAGCCCTGCAGGTTGGGAAAGCTTGCCCGAAACCGAATGGCGCCCACCGTCTTGTCAAACTGTCCTTCGACCAGCTCGATCTTACCCGGCTGGGGATATATGCTATTGTCCGCCAGCAAGAGCTGGACGGGGGGCATCTGCTTTACCTTGTCGGCGATGGTGTTGCCGGGATATTTTTCTGTGAAAGCCAGGAAGTCGGGTTCGCTCATGGAAAAATAGACCCGCATATCCTTTGTTTCCGATACGACGGTCAATGCGGCGTTTGCCTGTTTTGTGACGAGGCTGCCCGTTTTGAACGGGATGGTCCCCACATAGCCATCGCTGGGCGCCGTAATGGTGGTAAAGTCGAGGTTGATGCGGGCCGATTGTACAGCTGCCTGGGCCTGCGTCGCCGCTGCCTTGGCGGTGTTATAGGATGCCTCGGCCGACTGTAGCTGTATGGGCGCCACGACCCTGTTTTCCACCAGGGGCTTGTACTTGTCTACGTTTATCTTCGCATTTTCCATCGAAGCCTCGGCGGCCTGCAAGGCGGCCTTTGCATTATTCAGCTGTTCTTCAAAAGGGTTTTTGTCGATGAGGAACAGCGGTTGCCCTTTGTGTACATAGGCCCCTTCGTCTACCTCGATACTGGTGAGGTACCCATCTACCTGCGGTTTTATCTCGACATCGCGTTTGCCTTGCACCGATGCCGGATAATCCTGGTAAGTAGTGACGGGTTGCGTCGTGACGGTAATGACAGGCAGCGAAGGCGGCGGCATGGGCCCATTACCGGCTGTCGCGCTCCCATCCTTGCAGCCATATAAGAGAATAATGGCTGCAAGGGGTTCGAGAAGTCTCGCTTTCATTTTTTAGGCGTTTTGAATGTTCGTAATAAATTTAACGATGTTAAACGCACGGGCAAAAAAAATCCCGTAAAACGTTGAGTTTACGGGCTTTTTCGGCTTCGGCCGGGGACCGGCGGCTGGCCGGAAGGGCAGTTCCACCCGAAAACGGTTAAAACTTGTATCGCACGGAAATTTTAAAGCTTCTTCCCAACAGCGGGCGCGCCAAAAAATAATATTGATTGGCTTCGGAACTTTGGATCTCACCGGCGCGGGGGTTACCTTCCGTAAGCCCCAGGGAATTGGTGAGATTATCGATCACGCCAAAAACCGAGATCTCCCTGGTCACTCGTAATGAAGCATCTATATCGACTTTCGTATAGGCCGGAAGGATCTGCGAGTTCGCAACATCCGTGTAGCGTTTTCCTTCATATTCTATGGCCGATTGCAGGCGAAGCCGGTTACGGAAGAGATTGAACCCCGGAACGGCCCGCACAGAGGCTTGCGGCACCCGGATAAGCTTATTGCCATTGTAATTGTAGGCTTCCGTGAGCGTACCGCCGGAAACGGCCTCCGCCTTGAGTCCCTGGTATTCTCCATGCTGCAAGGTCGCTGTCGCTGAAAGATCGAACCACTCTACCGGAAAGATGCTGCCTTCGAGCTCGAGGCCAAAGGTATTTGTATTGGCGAATGCGTTTACCTGTGTGAAGCCGTTCAAGGTGCTGACCTCATTGGTAAAGCCTACGTTATTATACCGGGTATAGAATCCCGTACCATAAAAAGAGAATAGCCGGCGGGCGTATTTGAACCCCACTTCACCGAGCTGCATGGTCTGGGTAGTAGCCGTCGAGGTGACATTGGTATAATACGTGCCGAAGCCGGGGATACGGGCCGCGGAGGTATATCTGCCGAAAAGACCCATATTGTTGGAAAGTTGATAATCCGCGCCCAGGGTCCAGGTAGTGTAGTCGAAATGGTGGTTATAGCCCAGCCATTGTCCGTTCCCGGTGGAGATCGCGGATGTTGCATAAGTGCCCAGGTTCACCGTTTTCGATTGTTCTACCACGCCATCCGTTTGCGTATATTCCCAGCGTGCTCCGCCATCGATCCGGAGCGCATGGGTCAGCTGCCATTCGTCACTGACATAAAGGGCATTGGTCGTCTGTTCTCCATTGGCATCCGCCCACTCGTAGCCAAATTGGGATACGCCATTACTGGAAAAGGTATGGACGACATTTCCGTTCGCATCCTCGCCAACGATATTCAGCAGTCTTGAATTATTTTGAACGTCCAGATATACCTTGGAAGAATACCGGCTGAAGTTCTGATTGAAGTGGGCGTAATAGTAGCCTAAGTTAAAATCGTGTTTTGAGGTACCCGTATAAAAAACATGCGAAAGATGAAGATCGTTGTCGACCTCCGTCTGCGGCATCGTAATACCTCTTAACCCACCCTGAATGACAAGGCCGTTACCGTTTTGACTGGCGTTGTTGAAGGCCGTACCGGTGGTCGCATATTGGAAGCCTAATTGTGTGGCGCCCGGGGCTTGTGCCAGCAGGGCCGATTGGGCTTTATAAAATGAATCGGCGGTTAATAAATTAAGCGCATATACCCCGTTGCGCTGGGTTTGGGTGTTGGAGTAACGAAGGGAATTCTTAAAGATCCAATCGTTGGAAAGCTCGGCCTGAAATTTAATCGTTACCTGGCTTCTGTTGACGGATGTTCCGACCGTATTATCATAATGGTAAAGGCTGCTGTCCCCCTGGACCATGTTCATTCTTTCCGTTTCCCCGCCGGCGATCGCGCCGTAATTGCCGTTAAAACCCGGCACCGCTACTACTTTCCCTTTGCTGTTATAGGTCATGGGCAGATCGGTGTAGAACACCACATCATCATTCAACTGCTTATAGTCGATATTGAGGGAGGTTTTTTCCCAGCTCTTGCCGAGAGAAGCCCTGATCTGTCCGCCACGGTTCCCGTTGTATCCGGGGTTACGCGCCCCCGTCCCCGTGCGGTAAAACCCGCCGGTGGCCAGTTTCCAGCCATCACCTATAGGAGCTCCCACCCAAAAATCTTCCCTGTTGAGATTATTATCGCCCACGGTGAGCTTAAAAATTCCTTCTGTTTTATCCCCAACGGCACGGGGAATATAGTTGACTGCTCCTGCCGGTGCATTGGAATAAAAAACGGAAGAAGGACCGCCGCGAACCACTTCGATCGATTGAATGGTCTCATCGAAACGAAAGGCCTGGTCCGCATTCAGGTAGCCTAAGGCCGGGTCATGTTGTACAGGAATTCCGTCTTCCATGAGCTGGATCGATCCAAAGCCATCCACGGGAACACCCCTTGCTCTTACATTACCACTCGCCTCACCACCGGAGGCTTCGACCCAGAAACCCGGCACCGATTTCAACGTCTCGGTAACACTTGTGGGTCCCTGTAAGCTAAGGGCATTATAACCGATACTGGTAACGGAATAGCTTGTTTGCAGTTTGGTTTGACTTAGCGCACCGGCGCGACCGGTAACGATAATTTCATTGAGGCCGTTCTCTACCGGTTTTAATTTTACCAACAACGAGATGTCGGCATCGGGCTTTATATCATACCCGGACAGTGTTTGCGTTTGAAAACCGACATGGGAAACAACAAAGGAGTAAGGACCTCCCGCCGGCAAATTGTGATACGTGAAGATGCCCAAAGAATCCGTTTGTGTCGACGTGGCGTTGCCGGTACTTTGGTTTCTGGCGATCACGGAGGCGTAGGCAACGGGTTGTCCGCTTTCGTCATAGACCTGCCCCTTGATGGCATTGACATTTTGCGCATTGGAAATCAGCTGAATATGGCAGAAGAAGGCCATCAATAGAACGATCGGGATCCGCATGAAGATTTTATTTCCTTATTATACGCAGTTCCCGGATCGTGCCCTTACTGTTAATATTAACTTAATATGGCCCGGCGGCGCTGATAATGAAGCTATCTCCTTCTTTATGTAAGCCGAAGTTATTGAGCAGCGCAATGCTTTTGAGGATATGGGGAAGCGAGTCTTTTTTATCTATTTTCCCAATGAAACTCCGGTTGCCCAGCGCTGCTTTATCGTAGATGATCTTTGTGTCGTAGATCATCTGCAATTGGTCGAATACTACATCGAGCGGGAAGTTGTTGAATGCATAGCAACCCTCTTTGTCTTTTTCAAGATGCAAGACACGCGTCGATAGTGAATCACTTGAAATAACGTCGCCGGGAGTAAGGTAATATTCCTTTTTATTGTTTTGGGAAGCGGAATTGGCGATCTTTACCATGATCTTTCCTTCGTGCAAAATTACTTTTGTGGCCTTATTCGCTTCGTAAGATCTTACCGTGAAACGAGTGCCCAAGACAGTAATTAAAACGGAATTGCTGGATACGGAAAAGGGTCTGGCGACATCTTTCGCTACATCAAAAGTCGCTTCGCCTTTTAAGTTCACCTCTCTTTTCGCCGCGCTGAAGTTTTCGGGATAAGAAAGCGTGCTGTTGGGTGACAGTTCTACGGTAGAGCCATCGCTTAGCGTAAGCGCCTTTTTTTGAGGGGTATTGTTGACAATATTCTTCCCTATGGCCACCGTTCCGGCACCAAGGCTACTTGTCTTTTGTTTATTCAGCACAAAAAGCCAGGACCCGCCTAGAACCAGTAAAAGGGATGCGGCCACTGCCAGCCATCTGAAATAGGAAGGATGCACTTCAGCAGGAGTAGTATTTTTTGTGATGTTACCCCATAATTTACCGGATATTTCGGGCGATAAAGGTTGATCGGGCTGAAAGTTTTCCCATTCTTCTTCTCCAAAATTTGTTATCATCTCCTCTGTTGTCAAATTATATGCTTTTTTATCTGTTTCAGCGCCTTGTAAATATGTGTTTCTACCGTTTTGGAAGAAACGCACAAGGTTTCGGCAATTTCCCTGTAGGTCATACCCTGCTCGCGGCTCATCTCGAATACCTGCCTTCTCACGGGGGGCAGCTCATTAACGGCCGCCGATATCCTCTTTTGTAATTCGGTGCCGCTGATCTTTTCATAGGTGCTGTCGACCCCTGCTTCAATATTAACGGTATCGAGACCAGCCGTTACCGCGTCTTTATTATTATACTTTCGCAAAAAATCAATGAGGATCGTGGTGGCCATCCGGTACAGCTGGGTGGAGATCGTGTATTCTTCCCGCAAGGATTGGCGGCATTGCCAGAATTTTGTGAAGGCCATCTGTACTACTTCTTCCGCTATATATTCCGATCTTGTTTTGTATAGGATGAAGAAATAAAGTTTCTGATGGTATTGGTCAAATACTTTTTTGAAGTATAGTTCATTGCCATCCTTTAATTCCTTAATACTAAGCAATTTTGATAGTTTTAGATAAAAAACCCCGAAGAACAGGGAATGTTCTCCGGGGTAAAGATAAGATAAACTACCTATTGCCCATCCCACCAAACTTTTGTCGTTTCGGGAACGGTGCCGGGATAATTCAGGTTCGCGGTCAGCTCACTCTGGGGGTAGAGGAAACGCTGGGGGTAGGTCCGCCCACCGTTTGCGGCCGAAGGCACGAAGAAGGTGGGGTAGCCGGTGCGTCTCCATTCCGTCCAGGCTTCGAAGCCCTGGGTGCCGCACATGGCGTAATACTTCTGCGTAATAATGGCCTGGAGCTGACCGGCGGCGGAAGCAGGGAACTGGGCGTCCGGGGCATTGGCGAGATAGTTGGCGGCCGAATCAGGAATGCCATCGGTGGCAAAGCTTGCCTGGATCCCTGCCGTGAACAGGCTGCTGGCGGAACCTTGTCCCCACCCACGGGAAACGGCTTCTGCCTGCAGGAAATCGCTTTCCGCCTGGGAGATCAGGAACACCGGCGCAAGCGCCGAATTGGCGTCCTGGGCATTGCCGCCTGTAAATGCCGAAGGCGGTGAGCACTTTTTATTGGTAAAGGAATTGAAGGCGCCCTGCGGTATATAGGTGATCGTATCTATCCCGCCCCCCAATGAATCGAATAAAGCGAACTGCCTGGGATCGTTGTTCCTGACGAAAGCAGAGACGACGGTCTGGCTTGCCACGAGATTTACGGTATAACCCAGGGCTGCCTCCTTAATGTAAAAGGGGTTCTCGTTGCCGCCGGTGGTAGAATAGGTGATCGTGGCATTCGAGGTCAGGAAGGGGGCATTGGCTGCGTAAAGCGCCTGTACGCCGGCCTGGGCCTTGGTAGGATCGATCTGGGTCAGCCGCAGGTAGGCCCGCAGCTCCAGCGTATTGGCGAAAGCGATCCAGGCATTCATATTGCCCTGGAAGATGAGGTCCGTCGATCCCGGGTTGTTTGGATCTGTATTGTCCATCAGGGCTTTGCCCCGTTCGATCAAGGCGAAAATGCTATCATAGACATTTTCCTGCTTGTCATAGGCGGGGTTCTTATTGGCCGATCCTTGCGAGGCCTCACTGAGGGGAACATCGCCGAACCCGTCCGTGGTCAATTGCAGGGTATAGGCTTTCAATACATAGCCGATGGCCAGGTACTGAACCAGTGCGGTATTCCCGATGCTATTGCTGATCATCAGCTGGTCATTGATCAGTGCGCCCTGGTACAGGTGCTGCCATGCATAGTTAAAATCCGCGTTGACCTGCAGGTACTGGTCGATGGATTTGTATTGTGAGGCTACCGGGCTTTGCGTAAAATACTGGGCCCAGAGATTGCCATAGGGGTAATAATCATCGCCTAATGCCACGCTGACGGCAGCTTCTACGGTCGGTAGGAGCTGTGAAGGCTGGGCAGCGACGAGATTGTTCGGATCCTGGTTCACATTCAGGAATTTTTTGCAGCCGGTCGACAGCAGCAAAACTGCCGGTAGGGCAAACAGCGCGATCCTTTTTAGTCTATCGATTGATGTGGTCATGATTCTTTGCATTTTAAAAAGTTAACTTAAGGTTGACCCCGTAGTTCCGCACGGAGGGCTGTGAGGTGAAGTCGAAGCCCTGATCGTTGCCTGATCCCGTAGAGTTCATTTCCGGATCTACATATTTGTTGACCCTGGGCGTCCACAGGAACAGGTTATTGCCAAACAACCCGAGGCTGGCGTGCCCGAACGGCGTCCTCGAGAGCATGTTTGCCGGAACCTGGTAGACCAGCTGCAGGGAACGCAGTTTGATATAGGAAGCATCGATGACGTTCTGCCCGGCTGGCTGCACATTCGTGTAGTAATCCTGTGGGATGAACTTGGCCGTGGTATTTGGCTGATAAGAAGGCTGCGTCGCCGTTCCCGTGTTGATAACCGAACCTGCCCAGATCTGGGGATTACGATTGCCGCCGGTCTCTTCCGAGGTACCGTTGAAGTCGATGTTACCCTTGGTATTGCTATAGTAGACACCGCCTTGTTTGGTATCGAACAGGAAGGCGAGGCTCCAGCCCTTATACTGGATGTTACCACCGAAGGATGCCTGGTAGTTGGGGTTATAGCTGCCCAGGTATACGGCGCTGCTGGTCGGAACGGGCTGGCCGTCGGCGGCGCTGACCACGGTATGACCGTTTTCGGTTTGGTTAGTGACGGAATAGAACTCACCATAAGGCTTTCCTTCCTGTGCAACAATGGCCATGCCGTTGAACCCGCCGATCACGATCTGTGCATCGTTAGGCAGGGAAAGCACTTTGTTGACATTTTTGGTATAGGTACCGAACAGCTCCAGGGAGAAGTCACGCGTTTTGATGGGTGTTCCGCGCAGGGTAAGTTCGACCCCCCGGTTCTGTACGACGCCCGCATTTACGGTTGAAAAAAGATATCCGCTGGAGGGCGCAACGGCGGAGGAGACGATCTGATTTTTCGACCTGTTGTCGTAGTAGTTGGCAATAACGGACAACCGGTTATTCAGGAACCCGAGCTCGGTTCCTACTTCACGCGAGGTCGTAATTTCGGGTTTGATCCCGGGATCACCCAGGAGGTTATTGATCATGAATCCGGGCACGCCGGTAAAGGGGAAGACCGTACCGCTATTAAACCCGTTTCCGATCTGGGCCTGGGAATAGGTCGTGCCCAGCAGGTACGGGCCTGCGTCGTTACCTACCTGTGCCCAGCTGGCGCGTAGTTTTCCATAATTCAGGATATTGGTGATGCTGCTTCCTTTGAGTAGCTCTGTAAAGATCCAGGCGCCGCTTACGCTCGAGTAGAAGAAGGAATTGCCGTTGGTCGGCAGGGTAGAGGACCAGTCGTTCCTGGCCGTGGCATCGAGGTAGAGCATACTCCGCCAGGACAGGTCGAGGTCACCATAAGCAGACACCCTTCGCTGCACGCTGCGAAAGTTGGTCGCTGCGACCGGGCCGTTGCTGTTCCCGAAATTATACCACCCCGGAGTGATCAACCCGCCGGTGGCATTGGTGGAGGTCGTTGAAATGCTATTATTGTCCAGCCGGACGTTGTTGCCTACCATCAGTGAGGCGGTAAAGTCATCGCCAAGATTTCGTTTGGCGGTGACCATGAGGTCGTGGTTGAATTCGCCGGTATTATAAGTATCCTCTTCGTATCCGCCGGTGCTGACTATTATCGCATTGGAAGGATACGCGGGGTAGGGCACCCCGGCTGTTCCCGGGTCTGCCGGTGCGTAGTTATATTTAGGATTATCAAATCTTCTGCGGTCCGCGCTGAAGTCTTCCGTTACCCTTTCCAGTACATCCAGCCAGGGAGTCGGTTTATAACCCAGCGTAAAGGCGCCGGTGACCCTGCCGACATCGTCATAGTTCCTATAGTTGGCCAGCAGGAACCAGGGGCTGGGATAGAACTCGTTGTAGAAGCCATAGTTGTTAGGGTGGTAGGCGCCGCTGGCATCGGTATACCCATAGCCATTGTATTTATTGTTCAGATTGCCCATGTTCTCGATGGGGATATCCCTGGGGGTCTGGTACAGGCTGTTCAGGACGGAGCCGCCGGCCTGGCCGCTGGCGGTGTTGCCGCTATGGATATTGATGAAGTTGATGTTGATGCTGGTGTAAAAATTATCGGAGAGATTGGCTTTTCCGTTAAACCGCACGCCGTACTTGTTATAATCATCGACATTGGTGGGATAGATGCCGTTGGAGTTCAACGCGTCCAATCCGAGAAAATAGCTGGCCTTGTCATTACCCGAGGAGATGCCGAGGTTGTTTTCGGTGGCGAATCCTGTAGTGAAAAAGTGCCGGATATTGTTGGGGTCGGCCGAATAAGGTTTCGTCAGCTGCACGCCATCGATGGTCTGGCCCCAGGGCAGCACCTGTCCGGTGAACGGAGCGCCCCAGCTGAAGTTATCGCCCCAGTCCTGCGTGTTATACGCCAGTGTTCCATCGCTGTTCACGCCGGTATAATAGCCCTGCCCGTATTGATTTTGGAATTTGGGCAGTTTGAGGATAGAGGAGAAGGTGTTTTTGGAGTCGAAGGTTATCTCGGCCTTCCTGTTATTGGTTCCGGTTTTCGTCGTGATGATCAGTGCGCCGTTGGATGCGCGGGCGCCATACAGCGCCGCGGCGGCGGGACCGGCCAGGACGGTGACGGATGCGATGTCATCGGGGTTGATGTCATTCCCGCGGTTGCCGAAGTTGACTGCGGTGAGCGACCCGCCGCCGATATTGTCGTCGTTGTTATAGGGGACGCCGTCCACGACGATCAGGGCCTGGTTGTTCCCTGTGATGGACGAGCCGCCTCTTAAAACGACACGGGTGGAACCACCGGGAGCCCCGGTGCTGGAAGTGACGTTTATCCCGGCAACTCTTCCCGAGAGCGAGGTGAGCGCGCTGGAACTTGCACCTTCCGTGAGCTCGGCGGCCTTGACGGTGGGCGCGGCATAACCGAGCGACCGTTGTTCCCGTTTGATGGCGTTGGCTGTCACGATAACTTCCGTGAGGTTGCTGTTCTTTTCCTTGAGAATGACCTCCAGGTTGTCCTGTGCTTTAACTTCGATGGTTTCGAAACTTACGGCGCTGATAACCAGCGTCTTTCCTGGAGCGACCGGGAGGGTGAAATTTCCGGCGTCGTCTGTTTGCGTGCCCGTATTGGAATTCTTTAGCTTAACAGTTGCCGAAGCGATGGCTATTCCTTTCTCGTTTTTTACTGTTCCCCTTATTGTGGGTGTTTGCGCGTTAGTGGTGACACAAAAGAACGCGACTGAGCAAAACAGCAGTTGCAGTTTTTTTCTCATATTAAAATTGTTGACTAAATGTTGACTAAGTGACTTGACATACGGATGCCTGAGATCCGATGCGGGAAGGTGCAGACTGGGATATTTATAATATGTACGTCAGGGCAACTAGCTATGCCAATTGCCCCTCGACAAGGAGCAGGAACGTAAGCCTCATGCGTTAATCTTTGTAGGTTAAAGGTTAAACGGTAACCGCTATACTAAAGACAACGGGCTTTAACGAAATTTTATTAACGAAATGTTAAAATCGGGTCTATACCTTTCTATAGCCCGATTGGCGGATGTATTCTACCGGGCTGAGGCCGGTGAGGTTTTTGAAGAAGCGGGTGAAGTGCGGTCTTTCCCGGAATTCCAGCCGGGAGCCGATCTCCGAGACGTTTAGCTCGGAATGCAGGAGCATCGTCTGGGCATCTCGCAGCACGCGATCGTTGATAATTTCCAACGGTGTCTGGCCGGACAATCTTTTTACGATCAGCCAAAGGTGTGCCGGGGTGACGGCCAGCGCCTTTGCCGCTCCTTCCACCGTGCGGATCACCGGCCAGGATTTATTCACCAGCATAAAAAATTGCCGGAACAAGGCGTAATCGGCCGAAATGTCCTCCACCGCTTCTTTGGTTCCGATGATCCGCTTCGCCAGGATGAGGAAGATGTGCAGATAGTCGCGGAGGGCCAGATCGGCGAACCGGGACAGGGTATTGTATTCGTAAAGGATCCTTTCCCCCAGGGCGATCAGGGGGGCGGCCTCTTCTTCGCTCATATAAAAAATGTTATTGTCGCTCCAGAAAAAGGGGAAATCTTCGTGGAACCGGCTGCTTCCAAAGGCGCCGTGCACAAAGGATTCCGAGAACTGGATGCTTTGCCCTTTGAGCGCAGACGTTTGCTGCGTGGTCACTGCGTGGAATGGAGAAAAAAAGCAGAGGGTGCACGATCTGCTCGGCTGGAGGGGGCCGTTATTGACGCTGACCTCCGCCGAATCGTTTAAAAGTATGGCAACGCGGTAAAACAGCGTTTTTACGCCATACATCGCCCGGACATGGGGCTGTCTGTCGAATTCTTCCAGCCCGAACGCGATAAAGTCATTGGCGTGGGAGCGAATAGGAGATCCCAGGAACGCGAGGAAACCGTCAATTTCAGGAATAATATGCATACTCATAAAATTAAACGAACCGGGTACGTATTCCCCTTTACAAATCAAACAACTGACTGTTTAAAACAAAGATGGATAGACCATCCCCGGACCGTTCCTGGTCCGTCCTTGGACGGCGCTTGGTCCGTCCTTTAACCAAAATCCTTCCGGTAGCCCGTGGGGGTCTTCTGCGCTTTTCTCCGGAAGAAGACGTAAAAATAATCGGGATCGTCGAAACCCAACCGGTACGCGATCTCTTTAATCGTAAGGGTGGAGGAAGTAAGAAGATATTTTGCTTCGAGCAGGATGCGGTTGTTGATGGCTTCCTTGGCGGATAGCCCGGTGAGCTTCTTTGAGAGAAAATTAAGGTGATAGGGATGCACCTTGATCGCATTGGCATAAAAGGTAACGGACCGCTGTTCGGAATAATGTTTGTCCAGGAGTTCGTTAAACTGTTCGAAGTTCCGCTCGTATACGGGGTTATCGCCGGCCGAAGGTGCGGAGGTGTATAGCCGGTCGCACTGGATCATCAGCTCTAAGATCTTTACAGCGATCATTTCGTCTTTTGGGTTTTGACCGCCCCGGTGTTCCCGGGCGATGAACTCGAAGATCGTCGTCAGCTGATCCGCCTGCTGGTTGGAAATGTTCAGAAAAGGCTTCAGGGAGGTTTTGAAGATCTTTCTCCCGCTGATATGTTTCCTGGGGAAGGCGTTCTGCAGGAAAAAGTCGATATTGAAGGACAAGACAAACCCGGAACAGCGCATCGACGAGTAGTAGCTCGAATGCATCACTCTTTTCGGGATGACCATTAAGGTGTTCTTCTTGATGGGAAAATCGAAGTGACCAATGGATTTTCTGCCGGACCCGGTGCGGACCAGGGTGATAAAATATTGCGATTGCCGGATGGGCGGGACCTCCCCTTTGAGCTCCTTTACCACTTTTTCCAGCCGGTGGATCTGGTAATCGAATTTGTGTTTCAGCCGGTGGTCCATGTCGATGATGCCGTCTTTAGCGTATTTCCGGAAGGCTTCCTTGTATTCCTTTATGATGGTGAGATCGTCGGTCATGGGGGCATTTAGATGGTTGTCGAAGATACAAAAAAAATGGGGGCTGACGGCAGCCCCCAAAAAAGTGCGGAAAGCGTTATTTCGCTTTCGCTTTTTCCAAATGCGCTTTCATGACTTTCTCCAATTCCTCCCGTTTAACCCCCAATTTTTTCTCCAGTCTGCCGAGCAGTTCCTCTTCTTCCCCTTCGACATACTTCAGATCGTCATCGGTGAGCTTGGCGTAATTCTTTTTCAGGTCTCCCTTGATTTGATCCCAGTGGCCTTTTAGTGATTGTAAATGCAACATAACCGGTATTTAATTGGTGATTAAGCGAATGCCGAGTCGATGTTCTCGCCGACCTTCTCCAGTTTCCCCTTGAGCTTTTCCTTTTGCGCGGCAATCTTTGCCTTCAGATGCTCGTCGGATGTTTTCAATTTTTCGTCGAGGGCCGTTATCTTTTTTTGGATGTGGTCTTTGGTTCTCGCATTCCTGTCCTTGATCTTTTTTATCTTTTCGTCACTTTCCGTTTTTAATTTCGCGATCCTGGCCTGGATCGCGGCCTTGTCCTTGTCCGCGGCCCCTTTTAAGTTCTTCTCTTCTGCCGCTATTTCATCCTGTAATTTGTCCCATTGTTCCTGGTCGTATTTGGCAAACTGGTCGGCGATATCCCGGCGTACAATGACGCCGTTAAAAGGCGTCAGGTAGCTGTCGATCATGAATTCGTTGTCTTCTTCCACGTCCAGGATGATCGCGATCGAATTTATTTTCAGCGCCTTGTTTACGTCGTCGAGGAATTCCCGGGACATCTCGTCGTCGTCGTCTTCGTCCGCCGATCCTATGGCGGCGCCGGTCAACATCCCGACGGCCATCCCGATGGGTCCGGCCAGGGCTCCGACAAGTGTTCCGGCCAGCGCGCCCGTGGCGGGCATGTCTTGCGTATCCGGCCCCTCCTGGTACAGGAATTCATATTTCCCTTCCGCGGTTTTCCGGATCATAACCATATTGTAAATGGTTATATCGTTCAGGACGTCGAGGTCCTTGAGTTTGTTTAAGCCGAGGGTGGCATCCTGGAGGTTGCCGAAGCTGCTGACTACTATATTTTCCATTTTGAAAGGTTTTTTTTGGTCATAAAATTTGCTTTGCCCGTGTTGCCTTGGCCGCGTTTGCCTTGGCTGCGTTTGCCTTAGCCGTGTTGCAGCCGTTCCTTTACGCCGGCGACGGCTTTATTCATGGACTTCAGCTTAACGGCGAGGTATAAGTTAAATACCCCCGCGACGACAAAGGCCGATCCGGAAACGAAAATGATGCTGATGGCGCCGGCGCCGGGATAATAGAGGACAAAAAATCCAAGTACGGTGGAAAGGATGCCGCCGAAGAGCAACCAACCCCAATCCGGCACCCCCATACTCTTCAGATCGAAAGAAGCCCCGATGAGGTAAAACGACCGGAACAGCAGCCAGAAGCCGAGAATGAACGGCAACGTGGCCATGGTGACCAGGGGGAACGCCAATAGATAGATACCGATGATGACATCGAAGATGCCGGATACCAGGGTCCATCCCCATCCCTTGAGGACATCGCTGTTGGCGGAGGCAAAAAAGATCTGCGAGATCCCGGCCCCCAGCATGACCAAACTAAACAATACACTTAGACTGGCATACCCCTCCAG
>Ga0210396_10000711_pt1 | contig 39883 bp, 34 predicted proteins | sample IncBWH17OmetaG_FD_155466 | JGI IMG/M metagenome (GOLD analysis project Ga0210396, IMG submission 155466) | Forest soil microbial communities from Barre Woods Harvard Forest LTER site, Petersham, Massachusetts, United States - Inc-BW-H-17-O ... | reverse complement strand
TCTCCCCGCGGGCGACTCCAATGCCGTGCCGACCGGAAGCACGTACAGGCCCCGCTGATCGCGAGCGGGCTGCTGCGCGCCGGCCGGCAGGACCAACCGGCTCCCCGCCGGGTAGCTCACCTTGTCGCCCCCCAGCGCCATCACCACCACCTTCCCCAGCCCCGCCAACGCAATGATGATGATGAAAAGAATGGCGATCGTCGCCGTCGTCCCCGCTACCGGCCCGATGTCCTGCCCGGCGATCCGCGCCAGCGACTTGCCGCCGCGCCGCAGGCTCGCCGCCAGCACCAGAAAATCCTGCACCGCCCCGCCCAGGCACACGCCGATCACCAGCCAGAGCAATCCCGGCAGATATCCGAACTGCGCCGCCAGCACCGGCCCCACCAGTGGCCCCGCCCCGCTGATCGCCGCAAAGTGATGCCCGAACAGCACCCACTTGTTCGTCGGATGGTAATTCTGCCCGTCGTTGAACTGCACCGCCGGCGTCGTCCGCCCGTCATCCAGCGCCGCCACCTTGGCCGCGATAAACGCACTGTAGTACCGATACGCGATCGCCATCGCGCACAACACCCCAATCATCAGCGGCATCGCATGCATGGGGCGGGATCTTACCGTGCGGGTTTGATTGGATGTAGGGCGGGTCCGTTGTGGCACAGCCGCCCCCGGCTGTGTTTCGCCGAAGGCGGAAAGCATTTTTTCCTCCTGTGCCGCCTTCGCGAAATGTGAAGTTCATCCTTGACTCGCTCGCCAAAAATTCGCATAATGTGAAGTCGTGAACGTGATCAGTCGAAAGAAGTTAAGGGACTTCTACGACGCGGTTCCCAGTCGCAAGCGACATGGGGTCGCCTTCGACAACTGGCTCAGAATTACCCGCAAGGCCTGCTGGCAAAATTTCCAGGATGTCAAGGCAACGTTTGGACAAACGGATGTGGCGACATTCGACAGCGGCCGCACGGCGACGATCTTCGACATCGGCGGCAACAAGTACCGCATCGTCACGCACATCGACTATGCCCGGCAAACCGTCCTCATCGTGGCGGTCATGGATCACAAGGAATACGACAAGAACTTGTGGAAAAAGCTGTTTTGATCGGAGCGCAAATGACACCGACCAGAAAAGCTCGGCAGGAGCGCGACGCCTACATGGCCCTGATCCAGGAGCTTCCGCTCAAGAAGATCCGCAACGATCGCGAGCACACCAAAGCGATCGCCATGGTGTCCCGGCTGATGGGCCGCGACCTCGACACCGGTTCGGCCGACTATCTCGACACTCTGCTCATCCTGGTCAATCAATACGAGGACGAGCACCACGCGATTGACGAAAACATGACCCCGCAGCAGGCCCTGCGCGCTTTGATGGAGGCGAATCATCTCAAGCAAGCCGACATCGGCCGCATCATCGGCAGCGAGTCCGGCGTCTCCATGTTCCTCAAAGGCGCCCGCGAGCTTTCCAAAGCACAGATCCTGAAACTCTCCACACACTTTAACGTCGACCCAAGGCTCTTTATGAGGTCCCGCACGGAGTAACACCACCGAATCACCCGCCGCGCAGTCACTGCCCGACAGCCACGACGTGTCTACCCGGCCTCAGCAGTTCAACCTCGACGGAGCGGCCATGCGTTAGCCCGGTCACAGGCTTGGCGTCGACCAGGATCCGTTCGCCCCAATCCAAAGGTAGCCTCACCAGTGCGCTGGTCGTAGATGGCAATTCGATTGTCATCTGAAATCCCGCGGCGGTCTGGTGCCAATTGACCAAGATCGCTCCTTTGGGTGTCGGCACTTTCCCGCGCGCCCAGGACACGGTACCAGCGGCCGACTTGCCGGCGCAACGCGGCCAGATCAGCGTCTTTCCGTAACCCGCTTGCAATGGCTCGACTCCGAGAATCATCCGCGGCAGCAGATTCGCCGGGGCAGCGCCCCACGCGTGATTCCAGTCCTGGTTCGGCTTGTACCTGGTGTCCCAGGCTTCCAGCGTGATCGTCGTTCCCGTGTCCTGGACCATGTGCCGCCAGCTTCTGTCCCCGGGCGCCGTCATTAATCGGACTGCGTCCGCGCCGCATCCGTGATCGAACAGGCCATCCATCAGGAATTGTGCCCCGTAGACGCTGCACGCCATGCCCCGGCTGCGAACAAAGTCCAGGACCTTCGCCTGCCGCTCGGCGGGCACGAGTCCGAACGCCAGCGGAAACAGGTTCGCATGAAGCGAACAATGTGTCGTCCCTTCGCCATCGACGTAAAGTTCGGATTGCGGATCGACCAGCTTGTTGTTCAAGCTCGTCACGGCGTGTGCCGCCGCCCGGCGAAATTCGACGGCGTCGTCCGTCTTACCGAGCGTCTCGGCAACATCCGCCATCAACGTCAATGACCGGCAGTGGAACGCGTTGACGACCGTATTGACGGCGACCATCTTGTAGCCGTCCTGCTCTCCTTCGGGCCAGTCTACGTTGTCCTTCAACTTTCCGTTGAAATGAATGGACTGGCTGACCGCCTGCGGCACCGGCGGCTCGACGCTGCTGATCAGTCCATCCTCCCGTTCCAGCCCCCGCAGCGCGTCGGCCTTGAGGTCCTCGTAATGCGCCGCCAGGCACATCGGGTCGCCGCTGAACAGGTAATCCTGCCACCCTGTCAGGACGGAGAACATGATCCACTCGGTCGGCCAGGTCGGGTGCGACAGCAGATATTCGTGCGACCGCCGGGGAAGCACGTTGTCGCCGGTGCAATACTGCCAGCCGAGCTGGTTGATGTACAAATCGGCCTCGTAAGGCTTTCGTTCGCGGTCGCCGTCCACCATCAGACCGGCAAAACTCGTGGCCTTCATCGAGTATTTGCACAGGTCCCAGATGGCATTCAGGTTCGTATCCGAGCAGGCAAAGTCGGCAGCAGCGTCGTCAAACAGAAGGTGTACGGCCACCTGCCGGACAGCGTGGGTTCGCAATTGCTCGGCTGCCGTCGTCTCCGGGAGGTTCTCCAGCTCCGCATACCGAAATGGCATCACAGCCCCCACGTATACCGGCATCAGCCGCTCATCCTTTTTGGTCAGCTCCGGTCGATAAACCCTCCGCCCGCCCACGGTCGTCACAGATGTTTCAAGAAACCGCACCGACCCGCCCGGCTTGCGGTCGATGTGATCTGCACCGTTGAGCTTCTCCCCCAGGCGAACGACTATTTTTCTCCCGGCTTGCTCGGCAGCGGGTGCGGCCAGTTCAAGCTCCAGATACCCAAATGCGTCGCGGCCGAAATCGATGAAAAAGACGGCGTCGGCCCTTCGGATCACGCGGGCCGGTTGGATAGGCTCTTGCACCAGTGTTTTGGCCGAATCCGTCGATTCGGTAGTGGCTTTGGCGTGGACGCTCGAGTTGCCTGTTCTCCACATCACGACGGCGCAAAACACTATCAGAATCAGCCAGGGACGTTTCATGCCTTGCTCCTGCTCTAAACGTGACACGGGTTTTCAACCCGTGCAAGCGGCGCAAACCAAAAGGAACCCGTCGATTATCGCGTTATTCAGTCAGACTGTCGTCAGCACAACCTAAAAACTCATCGTGAGCCGTTTTTGGTCCGAGAGATGCGCAGTCTATTTTGGTGGCAGCTTTTTGGTGCCGCCGGTGCCCTCACCGGCAGTCTTCGTCGCGCCGCGATTCCGCCGGTGAGGGCACGTGAGGGCACCGGCGGCACCAAAAAGCCTGCGCGATGCTCCGGTGGGTCCACGCTGCGAAAAACGCTGAGTTTGAGTAACTCGATTGCCGATAACGTGGCGGCGGCAGGCGCCTGGCCAGATGTGAACGCGTGATGCACTTCCGAAACGATTCAGTCTGATTTATTTGCATGAAATCAAAACGACAAATCTCGAATGATGCTCGTGGGGGGTGTTTCAGCGTCTACAGTACTTCATATGCCAAGTCCTCCGCTGACGTAGCCGGCGTCGCTTGACGCCCGGCGGATTTCCGATTGAAGGTGCTCGACGTAGCCGTAGACGATCCGCCGCACGTCAGCTTTGGCGTCGTCCGTCCGGGCGCCGAGATATTGCTCGGTCAGGTGAACCAGTGAACCGAGCACGTCGTTCATGGCCTTCTGATACCCCTGCTCAAATCCATGCTTGCGGTAAACCTCAATGAGCGCGCCGAAAATGCTGCCGGCCTGGTTGACATCGGGCTCGATCGCGACTCGCGATCCTTCTGATTGTGTGTTGAACTGTCGCATCCTGCGGGTCCTCTCAAATCTTCCCGCCGGGCGGGCGGCCCGACCCACCCGGGCCGCCCGCCGTGCCCCAATCCCTTTCCCCGTCGGTTACAACAACAACTGAAACTGAACCCGGCCGACAACCTCGGTGCGCCCGTTGTTCACCAGCAGGCCGAATGAGTCGTCGTTCACAGGCACGCCATCGGGGAGATAAGAGACGTCGGCACTCAACTTGAACGACTGACCATAAACGTAGTAGTTTCCCCCGACCGTAAGGATGTTGACGTTCGTTTGGGTCCCTTTGGGAAACTCCTTGCCGTCGAAATGCACGTACTCGTATCGGGCGTAGGGCTCCCAGTGTTTGTCGATTGCCCACGCAATCTGGAAACGTGCGGTCGGGTCGTACGTGTAGGCGCCCTTGGCGGTTGGGTTGTTGGAGGTGTAACGGCCGAGATAGGCGGCGTAGATCGACAGCCCGCCGCGGGTCTGCCATTGCCCATCGACAACCTGAAGCAGCGCGGCGCTGCCCCCCGCTTCGGTGTAGTCGGCGCCGCCGCCAAACACCAGCGAATCCTCGGGAATGCCGTAGGCGGTGATCTGATCGTAGTCCTTCCACTTGCCGAACGCCTTGTACTCGACTCGGCCCGCAGCGCCCCAGTCGGCGGGAATGCCGGTGTTGGGGTACTGCTCGAAATTGGTGTTGAAGTTGCGCAATCCGCCGGTGTAAGCAACTTCGCTGCGGATGAAGGTTCCCGGGTCGTAAATGAGGCTGACGCCTTTGATGAAACCTTCGCCGTTCAAGAACACATCGTCCACGAAAGTGCGGTCAATGGCCGGAAACAGCCGGCTGGTGGCCAACTGCTCGTGATCCACCGGGTCTTTAAACTGACCGGCTCGAACCGCGAACGGGGAATGGTCGAACTGGTATTTGATCCAGGCCATTTCGAGCTGCAAATTCCCTGTGTGGCGGTCGACGGCAAACTGCGTGAAATAGTTGAGCTGATCGCCGAACAGGTTCCCGTCCACTCCGAACTTCAGCCGCCGGACCTCGAAGCCGCCCTGGTAATCGTTTTCGGCGCCGTGGTCCTTGGCCCCTTCGCGATAATTGGCGACGTAGCGGAACTGGAGTTGAAGCCACGGATGCATCAGGTATTTGCCGTCCTCACTCTGGAGAATAAACCGGCCGTTGGTGTAGCCGGCCAGCACCCCCTGGGCATCGAGCAGTTGGCTGTGATGCTGCGCGTTCTTGAGCACATCCTGGGTGGTGGTCTGCTGCTGTTGCTGCGCTTTCTCGTCGGCGCGCTGCTGGCGAAGCTGTTGAATTTCGGCCTCGAGGGCGTCGATCCGGGAATTGATGTCCTGCGGCTGCGTCGTGGGTGTCTGTGCCGCCAGCGCCGACGTCGCGGCAAGCGTCACCGCGGCGGTGGCGATGAGAAGTTTGGATTTCCGATGCGGGCAATACACGAACAGGCTCCTTTCAGGTAGGATTACATCCAGAGCGCAGTGTCAAACAGTTATTTGATATAACAATGCCGGCGAAAGACCGCGCCATAGTCGATCTGGGCGGAGACGGCAGCATGGCTGGGTGACTGTTCTAGTGGCGACAACACATCGCCGGTCGGCGAGTGCAATGAAGCGGGGACAAAACTGGGAAGGTGTCGATAGCCATAGCGATCATCACTGTAAATCCTCATCGGAATTAGTCAAGAGAAAATTCCTAGTATTCCTAGCGATTTATATTAGTTATGAATTTGACGGCTCTTGCGCGACGTTTGCTGTTTTCTGCGGGGCCGGGCTTTTGAACGCCGAACCAGTAGGTTAAGGTTTCGATATGGGAGGCGTGTGATGTCGAGGACCACGTTTGCGTGCTTGCTGGTGTTGGCGATCGAAAGCGGATGTGGCGGCTCGTCACAGCCATTCAAGAACACGCCCCAGGAAGGCGGCCAGACAACGCTTTATCAGCGCATCGGGGGCGGTCCGGCGGTCGCGGCCATCGCCGACCAGTTGGCCGATCGCGTCATCGCCGATCCCAACGTCAACTTCGCCCGCGCCGGCCATCCCCATACCTGGTCCCCCACCCCCGGTCACGTCGCCGAGCTTAAAACATATCTGGCCCAATATATCGGGATGATCTGTGACGGGCCGCAGGTTTACGAAGGCCGCAATCTCCTGGACGTTCACCGCGGCATGCAGATCAGCGAGTCGGAGTGGTACGCCTTCATGGACGATCTCAAGTCGGTGCTGGCTTCGTCGCAGATTGCGTGGGAGGACCAGAACGAGGTGCTGCGCCGCGTCGGCGGCTCACGCGACGTCATCGTCGACAAGTAGCGGCGGAACCTCCGGGCATCGGGGTGCACGATATGGGGCTGTTGCTTTTCAAGAGGGAGTTTCTGGCGGCGATCCGCTCGGGGAGCAAGCGGACGACGATCCGCCGGTGGGATCGCCCGCGAGTGCGCGCCGGGGGCAGCGCCTTTGCGCCCGGCCTGGGCTGGCTGGCCATTGAGTCGGTCGACACGGTCGAGTTGAAGAACCTGAGCGACGGCGACGCGCTGGCCGACGGCTTTCGCAGCGCCGCCGAAATGCGCAAGACCCTCCGCCGGCTTTATCCCTCCAGCCGCAAGGACAACCGAAGCTGGTTCCGCGTCAGATTTCGCCTGCCGTGACCGAGTGGGCAGGGAGGACGAGCCGGGCGAGCCTCCCGGCGGGCCGCGGCTCGGCAGGAGCCTCGCCATCCCGCAAATGCGATCACACGCCAACCGTACGCGGCCTGGGGCGCAGGAGCCTTTGCGTGAGCAGTGCCTTGACGGCGACAGCGTCGTGCCGGCGCGTCAGCACCTGGAGCGACCGGAGCCCCATCGTCGTGCTCAACACGAACCCGCACTGCGGAAGGATTTGATTCCAACGCTCGTCCTGGACCGAATCGATGTCGAGCAGCGGATTGATCAGCGATTCCGGGATCGCAAATGCCCGCAGCCGGACCGTTCGCTCAAGCCCGATCGTTTCCTCCGCGCACAGCGTCGAGAGCCACGGTAGGGTCGGACGCACGCGAATGCTTGCCGCTATCGCAGGCGAATCTTCATCCAGCTTGCGAACGTCGGAGACGGCGTAGCGCGACCCTTGGCCAGCCATGATGACGTGATGCAGCGCGCCGGCCAGCTCGCGGTCTGCCAGAATGCCATCGAGCCGCACGACCCAATGTTCGTTTTCCTCGAGAAGCGCCTCGACCGCGGCGGGGATGAGCGTCCGCAGTTGTTGCTGGCGAAAATCCTCCCGGAGCCGCCGCCGGTCCTCGTCCTGCTCGAGGATGAGCACCTCATAAAGCTGAATGCCGGTGGGCCACTGAAAACGAATCGGCCCGGCCAGGTCATGGACCGGCCACCCCGCCGCGTCCGGCGCGTCGGACAACTCAAGCTGGTTGATCCGAACGACCATATCAGCCCATCACACAAACTCCGCCCGCACCCCCGGCTCGCAGACGACGTTCACCATCTTACCCAGGTAAATGGGTCCGTCGTCCAGATCGATTCCGCTGTCGGCGGCGGGCAGGTCAATGTGAAACGGACAGCCCCCCGCCTGCACCACGACCACCCGCTGGTCCGCAGACCGCACCAGCCCCTGCACGATCCGCGGGGGCCCGAAGATCGGCGTGATGTAGTTCCCGCCGCTCGGCACCGTATATACCTTCCGTGCCGCCGCACGGATCATGCATTTCACCGGCGTGTTCAGCGGGCCGTCGTACCTCGCCACCAGGTGCAGCTCATACCGCGTCCCCGTTGGAGTGAACACCACGAGGCCGTCCTTGACCAAAGTCACCTTGCCCGTTGCGAATTGTTTGATCGCCGTCGTTTCAGTCATTCAAAGCCCTCGATGGATTCGTGAGCGGGACAATTTAGCGATTCGCCCGCCAAAGGACAGGCTAATTCCACACCGGCGCCACCGCGGCAAAAATCCGCGCATAGCTCAAAAGTTTATTGCCTTCGTGAGCCGAAGATAAATGACGGGAACGGGGCGCGATTTCCGCGCCGTTCGTGAAGAGATGGTCGAGTCTACCGAGCAAATCATGGGACGGTTGATCGCACGGCAGGCCGTGGCGGTCGTTCATGTCCGCACCGAAGGTGGTGGCGTGCAATTTCAGGCCACCTTCCTCAAGGAGGGCGAGCGTGAAGGCGATCGCGGCGCCTGGGTGCGCCAGTCCGGCGCGGCTCCGCCCCTGCTCGACCGCCTCATCAGAAGTGCCACCCCGGTTCTGGTAAAAATCGATGACGGTCGATGGGAGCTTTCCTTCGTCAGTTCCCTGCTTCTGCGGCAAAAATCGCTGCTGGCCGGCGAGCGGCTGCTGCTCGCATGGCCCGGCGTGATCAACACCAAAGAATTGCGGCAAAGTCCACGCGAGCGGCTGGCCCATCCAGCTCCCATCGCCGCCGCCCTCATCAAGGGCGGGAAGGAAAACTTTCCCGGCCTGGGATTGCCTCTCCAGGTGTGGGACATCAGCATTCACGGCGCGTGTCTGATCGCCCCTGCGGGCTTCGGACTGCGGCTCAGTCGCGGCGACCAACTGGAAATCCGCCTGGCCCTCAGAGGAGCGGAACATCGCGTCGCCGCACGCCATTGCCGCACAGAAACGCTTCCCTCCGGGCATCAGCGCTTCGGAATCGAGTTCCTCCCCGGCGCGGTCCCCGAACCGCTGGCGACGCAGTTGCAGGGATTGGTCGAACAGATCCGCGCCGAACGCGAACGCCGCCTCATGGAAAAAACCATGGTCAAAGGGACCTGGTAGTCACACCCCTCGCCCTGCAATCATACCAGCGAGCAAAGCACGTCGCACCCCCGCTCCAGAGTCTGGTCGGTGGCGGCGTAGCTGATCCGGAAGTGCGTGTCGCGCTCCGAGAAGACGCTGCCGGGAATGATCAGCACGTTGTTCTCGATCGCGCGGGCGACGAAATCGGTCGCGCTCGCGCCGGCCGGCGCTTTGGGAAAGATGTAGAACGCCCCCTCCGGCTTGATGACCTCGAACTTTGGCGAAAGCTTCTGGAAAACGATGTCTCGCTTGCGACGGTAAGCCGCCGCGGCCTGATCCATCGGAATATCCAGCGCCGCCAGCGCCGCGTGCTGGAACGGCGAGGGGGCACAGACATACGTGTACTGCTGAAGCTTGGTCATCTGCGCCACGACCGGCTCATACCCCGCCGCGTAACCCAGCCGCCAGCCGGTCATCGCGTGACTCTTGGAAAAACCGCGGAGAATCAAGGTTTTGTCGTACCACCTGGCGGGACTCGGCAGCCGATGCCCCGCGCCGACATCATAAAGAAATGGCTCGTAGATCTCGTCGGAAACGATCAGCAGATCGTGCTTCCGCGCGATCTCGACGGCGGCCTGCACCTCCGCCTCGCTCATGACGACGCCGGTCGGATTCGCCGGCGAATTCAGGATCAGCAGCTTGGTCCGCGGCGTGATTGCCCGCTCGACCCGATCCGGATGAAAGCGAAAGTCAGGATAGCTGTCGACCGCGATCGGCTTGCCGCCGGCCAGCGTCAGCAGGTGCTTGTACATCACGAAATAGGGGTCAAGAAAAATCGCCTCGTCGTCCGGATCGACGGTGCCGAGAATCGCCAGAAACAGCGCGCCGCTCACGCCGTTGGTGATGAGCACTTCACCGACGTCGCGACCGATCTCCGTCGACAGTTCTTTTCGCAGGCGCTCGCGAAGCGGCGCGATCCCCTGCGTTGGCGTGTAGCGGTTTTCGCCGCGGCGAATGGCGTCGATGGCCGCCGTCTTGGCCGCCTCGGGCACGTCAAAGTCCGGCAACCCGATCGACAGGTTGATCGGGTCCTTCATCTTCGCCGCGAGATCAAAGACCTTGCGGATTCCCGAAGCATCGACGCCCCGAGCGCGAGTCGAGATGTAATCAGTAGCGGAACGCACGGTGAAGTGCCGAGTTCCGAGTGCTGAGTGCTACGTGGAAGAGGAATCCAATCTCCTCAGCACTCAGCACCCAGCACTCAGCACTATTTCTTGCCTTTGCCCGCCGGCGCCGCGGCGGCCGGCGCCGCGCCCTTGGCCGGCGCAGCCCCCTTGGCCGGAGCGGCGCCCTTGGCGCCCGCCGTCGGCGCCGCACCTTTGGCCGGTGCCGCCCCCGCGGCAGGAGCAGCCGCACCCGCAGCACCCGGCGCCCCAGCGACGGCGCCATCTGCCGGCGCCTCTTCCTTGGCCACCTTGGCCAGCGTCATCTTGCGATGCGCCACCTTCGGCAACCCGAAAACGCTCTTGCCCACCTGCCACTTCTCATCTTCCTTCAACTTCGCCAGCCGCTCGTCGCGCGTGAGCACATTGCGGTGCCGAATCAACGCGTTGGCCGCCTTCAAACTCGCATCCAAAGACATAAACACCTCGATTGCTGTCACTTAAGCCAAAATCAACGCCGACCAGAATCCTGGAATGCTCTGCGGCCGGGGCGGGAAATCATATCGGCACAGTGGATTCGACTCAACTATCGGGAGTTGCCATCTTGCCCACGAGTGCCCATGTGGCTCATGGCTCATGTCGCCTGGGACAAAAAAAGTGTGCCAAACTGAGCCAAACTGAGCCAAAATGAGCCATTCATCCAATAAGTGCGGCACACGAATGGGCCACGGCATATTCCGCCAAAGGTGTCGCTTGCCCCAGAAATGTCGCACTTGTCACACCTCAAAAAGTGCGACATTCCGCGACATTCGCGACATTTGGAGCACCCCGTTTTTCCAGGCCCGATGGCCCCCATTAGCCCATAGTGGCCCATGGCTCGTCGATGAGCCAAAAACATGAGCAGACATGAGCCGTTTGTCCATTTTTTGCCATCAAGTTGCCCAAGCCGCCGTTCCAGTTCCTACCCGCCTTTGCCCAGACCGCCGTGCCGGAAGACAAGCGAACGTCGCTTTGGCCGCGATCGCGGCGGGATTAATCGGCGCTCGTCGCCCCGAGCCAAAACTCGGCCGCCATCAGGATACGCAAGGGATGGTGTGCGGCTAACTTCCCTGCTGTCGTCGCCTCTCTTGCGCCTCTTCAATAAAACTCTTGGCCCGCTTGCCGGGTAATCGCTCTTGCACCATCTGCACAACGCGATCGAAATTTCTCTTGCCTGTATCGGAATGGCTAATGGAGTGAAGTCGTCCCCCTTCATAGTGCAACTCAAGAAACTGGGCGAACTGCCGCACAACCTGTTGATCGCTAGATCGCACGAGATACGCACCAACGATCGCCCGACCTTCGACGCGGTCCCACGAAAGATCAAAGCTATAGCGATCCAAGAACCATCCGGCTTTTTTCTGGATTCCCTGATCCGTGACGGTTATGCGCCGGAATCGCTGCTCCATCTCGCCTCATTTTTTCTTCGAGTGCTTGCGGTGGTGTGGCTGTGGCCGTGGTGCTGCTGACTTGGGAAGCGATGCGATCCGTGTCAGCGCCGCCCGGAATTTAGCGGCGGCCGTCGGACCTTCGTGGAAGTCTTCCGGCTCTGTTCGGGGGGTTGTTGATGCCATGAGAAATCACCTTCGTATCGGCCTGCGATGCTGGGCGATCTGGGCTGCTCTAGCTAGATGCTGTCGCGGCTTCGACATTCGCATCAACCAGTATACATCGTCGTGATCCGCCGAAGGAATGGTACTGAAACAGGCGCCTGTGAAAGCCGATAAGGTTCGCGAATGGTGTAGAGACGCGTTTCCGCCACCCGGCGAATGAATCCGGGGCGGCGAAAGGAAATCGGGACGTGCCGATGCGGGCGCAGCTCACGCCAACTCCGCGCGCCGCCAGTTGGCGTAGCCGGCCAATGCCAGCAGGATGCCGAAGGCCATCTCGGCAAGGGCGACCAGGAGCAATCCGGCGGGCTTGAGAGCCGGGTGGTCGGACCACGTCTCCAGCAGCGGGACGAGCTGCGCCAGCATGACCAGCACCATGAGGCCCGCGGAAACGACGCCAGCCTGGCGTCGGGACATCAGCAGCGTCACGCCGAATACGGGGACCTGCATCATTCCCGAGGCGAGAAACCCGACGCCGACCAGGGGCGAAACGAGTAAACGCGGCGCAACAATCGCCAGCGCCACCAGCGCCGCGACAAACGCCGCCAGCCAGAATTCCGCCAAATCGACGGCAACGGCAACGGCGATTTCGGAAATGAACTGATCTTTCCCTGCGGGGTAGAGCGATTCATAGGCGAGGCTCGGCCATCGCTCGCGCCAGCTCGCCGCCACGATCGCGCCGGGAATCACCGTCGCCATGACCAGGCAACACATGACTTCCGTGTGCTCCCGGTCGCGACCAAACAGCAGCGCCAACAGGAGCAAAGCCACGGCCAGAAACCCCGCAACGCTCCAGGCAAACCGCGGGTGATGCACCGCCAGCCGCCGGTGGTTTGCCCGGCGAAGCACGCTGGTCAGAGGCTCGTGAGCTACCCGCGCTTCCGCCCTGACCGATCCGCTCCGTCGTCCAAATGCCGCGAACACCGTCCGGATCATTCGCAGCTCCCACGATTCAGTCGTTGCTGGTTTGACCCGCCATGCCAGCACGGCCAGAGCCGCCAGATCAAAAATCAGCACCGCCGCGCGCACCAGCCACACCCGGTGCATCAGCGCCATCCAGCGGTCGTAAAAGCGGGCCGGTGGCACATTGCGGAAGTCCTGCACGAACAACTTGATCAGCAACTCGAACTTCCATCGTGTCGTCGCCGCCCAAATGAGTGGAATCAATACCAAGAGCCACCAAGCGCTTCCGATCGCCGACAGCGCCGCCAGCGTCATAAACGTCAGCACCACGACAAACAACGCGCTTGGAGAGACCGCATAATAATTCCACGGCGTTCTTCCCGGCGCCGCGTGATAGTAGAACGCGGTCAGCGCCAGCACGATGACCAGGAACAAGGTCCCGGCAACCAGCTGATGCGGCCTGCGATAATCCGGCGTCAGCGCCGCCTGCGGCCCGCGCAGCTGCTGGCGGACCTGAAGCAGAAACATGATGATCAGCATCACGCAAGCCACCACCGGCAGCAGATTGATCAGCGCCAATCCCAGAAACACGATCACGCTGAATTGGATGTGGTATCCCCAGCGCATGTCGCCGATCGTGACGGCCAGACCAATCACCTCCGCGATCGCCAGAATCACAAACGCCGGCCGGGTCAGGTAGGTCCCAAGCACGACACCAATTTGCTTTGCCAGCCGCATGCGTTTGCCTCCGCCGAACGTTTCATGTGACACGGCTTTTCAAGCCGTGCAGTCACCGTCTCACCGGAAGGGGATTCACCAAGTCCCGATTCTGGTTCTCGCGAGCCCGCTTGCACGGGTTACAAACCCGTGTCACAGGCACCGCAATCCGTCTCGCGCTAAATCCGCGCGGCGCCAGACGATCTATCCTTCCCGATACGGGCTACGGCCGGGCATGCTGCACCTCCACGAAGATGTCCTCGAGGTTCAGGTCTTCAACTCGCACCGACGCGGCGTGCTGCGCCCGTAGCTCGGCGAGTATTTGCTCGGAGACATTTCGCACGCTCACCAGCGCCTCGTTGCCTTCGACGCGTATTCGCACTGCGCCGGGGACGTCGAGCGTGAGCGGCAGCGGATTGGCGGACGTGACATGGAGGCGTTTGACCGAATCCTTGAGCTCGTCGAGCTCGCCCTCGTAGGCGATGACACCGCCGCGGAGGATGGCGACACGGTCGGCGACGCGCTCCAAATCCGAGGTGATGTGCGTCGAAAAGACGACCGTGCGCTGCCCCCCGGCGGCGATCTCCAGCACCGCCTTGAGAAACTCGCGGCGGGCGGCGGGATCGAGGCTCGCCGCCGGCTCGTCCAGCACCAACAGATCCGGCTCATGAGCGAGCGCGAGGATGATCGCCAGTTTCTGCCGTGTGCCGACCGACATTTTTCCGACCTTGTCGCCGGTGCTGACTTCCCAGTCTTTGAGCATCTGCTGCACCAGCGCCGAATTCCACTTCGGATAGAACGCGGCCATGTAATCCAGCAGTTGCCGCACCCGCATCCACGGGTACAGCGAGATTTCCTGCGGGACGTAGCCAATGCGCGCCTTGGTCGCGGCGGTCAGCTCCTGGGCCAGATCGCCCAGTACACGAATCGTTCCCGAATCGGGACGGACCAGGCCCAGCGCGCATTTGATGAGGGTCGTCTTGCCCGCGCCGTTCTTGCCGAGCAGCCCCAGGACCGAGCCGGTTGGCACGGAAAGATCGATGCCGTCCAGGACCTTCTTCTGGTCGTACCGTTTGTGCACGGCCTGGAGCGTCAGTGCGGCTTGGTCAGGAGTGCTGATCATCGGTGTGCTCCAGAAGGGGTTTGAGCTGGGCGATCACCTGCTCGGGAGTGAGGGCCAGATGCCTGGCCGCCTCGGCGACCTGCTTGAGGAGCGGGAGGATGGCCTGGCGGCGGGCCTTGCCGTTACCCGCCGGGCCGGGAGGGTTCACCCGCATCCCCTGCCCGCGGACGTGCTCGACGATGCCGTCCTTCTCCAAAAGCGAATACGCCTTGGAGACGGTCATCGGATTGATTTCCAGATGATCGGCGACCTGCCGCACCGATGGAAGGAACGCCCCCGCCGCCAGCCTTCCCCCCGCGACCTGCGCTGCGATCTGGTCGACCAGTTGCCGGTAGATCGGCACGCCCGACGTCGGAGCCACCGAAAACGCGTACGAAACAGGCATGTGTATCAGTGTAATGATACACTAATGCGATGGCAAGGAAAAAAAGCGCGACGAAGCCTATCTCCAAGCCGGGTGCGAAGCGCAGCGGAGCCCCGGATCCTTTGCGCGCTGACGCGTCACTGCTTCTTGCGGTCGTTGGAAGCTTCGGCGGCGAGCTTCAGTTGGGCGTTGGCCTGGTCCAGCAGGTCCCTGGCCTTTTGCGCGTGACATATCCACAGATTTCGCAGATTACGCAGATTGGGTCCCTCTCAATCTGCGAAATCTGCGAAATCTGTGGATCAACCTATATTCGTCTTTCTCTGTGTGCTCTGTGGTTAATTCCTCTTGAGCCAGCCACGGCGCGGAATCACGCACAGCCATTCATCGTCCCGCCAATCTCGCCAATCTGACGGCGGCCTCACCCCTCGCTGCCGGCCTCGGCGATGCCGCGGATGAATTGGATGATCCCCAGGATGATCAGGCCGCGGAAGACGATGAAGCGGCCGCCGAAGAAAGCCTGAAGTCTCATCGCAAAAAGCCAGCGACTCTCTCAAACGAGGCTTCCACCGCCATCGACAGGTAAAACGGCCCCTGTGACGAATCCGTTGGTCATCAGAAACACAACGGCTTCGGCGATCTCCTCGGGACGTCCGGCGCGTCCGACCGGCAGCTTCGACCCGCTTGCAACGATTGCTTCGCGTTGCGGTCCGAATGTATCCCAGAGCGGCGTGTCGATCAGGCCCGGGGCGACGGCATTCACTCGGATCGGGGCCAGGTCCAGGTCCAAGGCCCGAGTCATCCCCGCCACCGCCGCGACGGCAGCAGCCACCATTGCCCCGCCGGTGGCGGGGCGTGTTGCATACAAACCAGACATCAAGACAATCGACCCGTTCTTCATCAGAGATCTTGCTTGCCGGACGACATGCGCCACGCCAAGCAACCGCACTTCGAGGACAGAACGCATACCAGCAATGTCCCCAGTCAGCAGGTCGGCGCTTTCGGGGCGGAAGTCTCCGCCGGGTATAAAGACGTGATCGACCAGGGACTCGCCGGAGAACAGAGATTGGATCGACTGCCCATCAGCCATGTCTGCCACGACCGTCCGCAGCCGGTCCGGCGCGTTCTTCAACGTCGCCGCCGCTCGGCTGAGTCGATCCTCGGAGCGGCCGGCGATGGTGACGGATGCTCCAAGCGACAGAGCAAGTCGGGCCGTCTCCAATCCGATGCCCGAGCTCCCGCCGATGACGACCACTCGGTTGCCGTCCAGTCGCATCACAATTCTTTCTGCTTCTGGCGTTTTTCCGCTCGCTCGACTCTGCACGTAGCTATAACGGTTCCTTTATGGCGTGTCCGATTTCCCCTTGAAATCTCAGTGCCTCGACTCCGAACCAAGCTTCGACTCCACCGTAACGTCAACGCAATGCCACTGCAACTTAGTCGGGGCGACAGGATTTGAACCTGCGACCTCGTGGTCCCAAACCACGCGCTCTAGCCAAGCTGAGCTACGCCCCGGGAAACCGACGCGGCGATTCTAGGCGAAGTGGGCCGGGCAAACCAGACGCGCATCCGAGACAAGATCAGCCCCATCAGCCCCCGCGGGCGGCGTGGTCCTTGGACGGCTGCGATGCCGCGGGCGCCAGGACGGCGGAATCCGATTCGCCGATCGCCGGGGGAAATGTGGTCACGACGGTGAAGATCTGGCGGCCGTCCAGGCTGGCGCGGACGGAGGCGCCGATCGCCACCGCGTACGCCGCCACCAGCGACAGGCCCAGCCCGCAGTGCGTGCCGCCGCTTCGGGCCGGGTCTTTCCGCCAGAACGGCTCGAACAAGTGGCGGATGTCCTCGGGCGCGAGGGTTTGGTTGGTGTTCGAGATGGAAAGCTCGGCCTCGGCGCCGGCGGTCCGCAGGCTGCACGCCATGCGCCCGTTGATCGGCGTATAGGTGGCGGCGTTGTCCAGCAGGTTGGCCAGCAGCGGCAGCAGCAGGCTTCGATCCGATTTCACCAGTACGCCCGGCGCCACATCCCAGGTCATGCTCAAGCCACGGGCGTCGGCAGTGCGCTCGTAGAGCCGCCACACATCGTGCAGCGATTCGGAGAGGTCTACCGACCCAAGCCGTACGGGCTGAATTCCCGACTCGCAACGGGCGATCGCCAGAAGCGCATTGACCAGTGTCTCCATCTGCGTGGCGATCTCGAGAATGTCGCGAAAGTTCTGCGACTCATCCGACTGTCCCGGCCACTTCATCGCGACCTCGACGGTCGAGCGCAGCTCGGCGATCGGAGTGCGAAGCTCGTGGGCGACATCGGCGGTGAAGCGGCGCTCGCGACCGAACGCCTCCTCGAGACGATCGAGCAGCCCGTTCAGCCGCTGCGCAATCGGACGAAGCTCGGTCGGAAGATCGTCTGCGGCAAAACGGTGCCCGAGGGAGGTGGCGCCGATTCCGTCCACCTCCGCGATCAGCCGCCGGAGGGGGATCATCGATCGTTTCACGGTCAGCATCACGGCGATCGCCACCACCACACAGACGAGCGTCGCGGTCAGCACGAGCGACGTGAGCAGGACACCGAGCACGCGATCGAGATCGCGATGGCTCTGGGCGCAGAGCAGCGTGAGCGTGTGAGACGACGGGTTGGGGGTTCCGTGCGGGGGCGGCCCGTCCGCCTCATCAGGGCGCGGGATGAATCGGATGGCCACGGCCCGGCCGGCCCTGCCGTCCGGAAGCGCAAAATCAAAAAGCCCCATCGACGCCGGCGCGCCGGCGACGAGATCCGCGCCCTTGAGCGACGGGGAGCGCGAAACCACGCGTCCGTCGTCCCGCCAGATCTCGAAATAGGAATGCCGTCCGAACTCCGGCATCGCCAGGGGGCTGAAATCAAATTCGAGCCGGCCGTCGGGCTGGCGGAGCATCATGCTGCTCAGCGCCTTGGCTTTGGTCCCCAGCTCCTCGTCAAACTCGTGCGTGAATCTCAGCCGCGCGTAGGTATAGACGAACGAACCGGCGCCCAGCGTCAGCAGCAGTGCGACGACGAGCAGCCGGACTGTCAGTTGGTTCTGGATCGATTTCATGGACGAGCGGATTCCAGAATGTAGCCCATTCCTCGGCGCGTATGAATCAGCGACGGCTCGCCGGGCGTATCGATCTTCTTACGAAGCGAGTAGATGGCCGAATCAACGACGTTGCTCATCACTTCCGTCTGCTGGTCGTAAATATGCGACTCGATCTGGGTGCGCGTCACCAGCTGCCCCTGGCGCAGCGCCAGTAACTCGAGCAAGGCAAATTCCCTCGGGGGCAGATCGAGGTTTGTCCGTCCTCGACGGGCAACCCGGCGGGCCATGTCGATCTCCAGACCGCCAATACACAATACCGGTTGCTTCGCTCCATGTGACCGGCGCACCAACGCCTCGACCCGAGCCAGCAGCTCGTCAAACGCGAACGGCTTGACCAGGTAATCGTCCGAGCCGCTGCGCAATCCCAGCACGCGATCTTCCACCGCGTCCCGCGCCGTCAGGATCAACACGTGGGTCTTGTTGCCCGATTCGCGGAGTTGGCGCAACAGCGCCAGGCCGTCGAGCCTGGGAAGCATCAGGTCGAGCACAATCGCGTCGTAGGTGTTGGCCTGCGCCGCCCAAAGCCCTTCCTCGCCATCGGCGGCTTGATCAACGGCGTAGCCCGCCTTGCGCAGACCGCTCGCCACCGACCGTCGCAGCCGCTCAGAATCCTCGATCAGCAGAATCCGCATGACCCCGAACAATCCTCCCCGGCAAGCTCGTCCGTGGCAATAGCCAGAATACTATCAAACCAAGATGAGAGAATAACGGTTCTCACGCTAGCGATCCGTCATCATCGCGTCATTTTTCGTCAGTAAACTGTGCAAGGGGTTAGTGTCCATTGCGAGGAACCACATGAACGCAACGCGCGCTGCACTGGCCGTCCTGGCGACGGTTTCGATCATCGTGTCCACCGGCCGGGCCAGGGCGGCAGACCAGTCGCCAGATTATCAGGTCGTCAAGACGCTGAAGGTTGGGGGAGAAGGCCGATGGGACTACGCCATCGTCGACCCGCAAACCCATCTCCTGTACGTCAGCCGCTCGACCCACACGCAAATTATTAACCCGGAAACCGGCCAGGTCGTACATGACCTTGCCAATACGCCCGGCGTTCATGGAATCGCGCTGGCGCCCGAGTTTAACCGCGGCTTCACCAGCAACGGCCGGGGAAACACCGTCACCGTCTTCGACCTCAAGACGGGCGACGAACTTGGCACCGTCAAAACGGGAACCAACCCAGACTCGATCATTTACGATCCGGCGAGCAAGAAGGTGTTCGCCTTTGACGGTCGCAGCAGCGACGCCAGCGTGATCGACGCCGCCAGCGCCCCCAACACTACCTCCACGCGCATCCCGCTGGACGGCAAGCCCGAGTTCGCCGCCGCTGACGGCGCGGGTCACGTGTACGTTAACCTGGAAGACAAGAGCTCCATCGCCGTTATCGATTCCAAGGCGCTGAAAGTGACGGCGGTCTGGAAAATCGACGGTGGCGAAGAGCCGTCCGGCCTGGCCATCGATCCCGCACATCACCACCTTTTCTCCGGCTGTCACAACAATGTCATGGTGATCGTTGACACTGAATCGGGCAAGACGCTGGGCACGGCGCCGATCGGTCAGGGCGTCGACGCCTGCGGATTTGATCCCGGCACCGGCGAAGCCTTCGCCAGTTGCGGTGACGGAACACTCACCGTCGTGAAGGAGACATCCCCGGGTAAATTCGAGGCCGTCCAGACGGTGAAGACCCGGCGCGGCGCCAGGACCATGGCACTGGATCCGAGTACCCACACGGTCTATCTGGCTGCGACCGAACCCCTTCCGGGCGCGGCCGCCGGCGAGGCCCCCAGACGCGGCGGGCCTCAGGGACCGTTCGTCGTACTTGTCGTCGGACGCACTTCCAAGTAAGAATCTCGCCGCTTGCCAGAGACAAATTCTGTGAGATTTCGACGAAGTTGGCGCCTGCTCGCGGCGATCCTGGCCGTGGGTTGCGCCAAGTACGAGCCCAAGCCGCTCACACGGGGGGCGGTCGAGCAAAGCCTTGCGACGCCCGACGCCGACGCACTTCGCGTTCGCGCCAGCGAGATTCGCCATCCGTTGCTCAAGCCTGTCCCGATTGACCTGTCGCAGGGCCTGACGCCCGATTCGGCGGCGGTCCTTGCCGTCGTGATCAACCCGCAACTGCGCGCCGTGCGGGGTAGGAGGGCGCTTTCCTCGGCTCAGCTTCTGCAAGCCGGCCTGCTGCCTAATCCGAGCCTGGAGTTCGTTCTTGATCCGGTCACGGGCGGCAACACGCAGGGCACGGTCACCGCTTACAGCGTGGGGGTCAACTGGGAAGTCACGTCGTTAATTACCCACGACGCCAAGCTGGCCGCGGCGCGGGCCTCAAATCGATCGGTGGCGCTGGACGTCGCCTGGCAGGAGTGGCAGTTCGCCCAGGCGGCCAAGAAAGCCGTCTACGATCTGGCGGCGCTTCGCCAGCAACTCGTTCTGGCACGATCGATGGACGAGCATCTGGCCGACAACGCCAAGCTGATTCACGACGCCGTGGACGCCGGCCAGAAGACGCTGATCGACCTGGCGGCGGCCGACTCAGCCAGCCAGAAGGCACATGCCGATTTTCTGCTGACCGATCAGGAAGCACGCCAGCAGGAGCTGCTGCTCAAGCAGGCCGTCGGACTCCCGCCGGAGGCGCGAATCCAGCTCGCGCCGATGCCGCTTCCTTCGCAGCTCGAGCTGCCATCAAAGGACGAACTGCTGGCCGGCATGGAGCAGCGCCGCCTTGACCTGGTCGCCCTTCGTCACGGCTACGAAAGCCAGGAGCAAACGCTTCGGGCGGCGGTACTGGCGCAGTTTCCCAAGGTGGTTTTTGGGATTCACCAGGCCAGCGACAATCAGGGCGTACTCAGCACCGGCATCGGCCTGAGCGTTGACCTGCCGATCCTGGACCAGAACCAGGGACAGATCGCAATAGAAAAGGCCACACGCCAGCAACTCTTCGATGAATATTCCAGCCGCATCTTTGAGGCGCGCTCCGTCGCGGCGCAGGCGCTGGACGACATCCAGTCGCTCTCCACTCAGATTGCCGCCGCAGAAGCTGCGATTCCCGCACTGGAGCGGCTCAGACAAACCTACGAGATCGCCCTGGACCAGCACAACGTCGATGTTCTGAGTTATTACTCGGCCGTGGACGATCTGGCGCAAAAGCAGATCGATCTGCTCAAACTCAAGCAGCAGTTGATGGACAACAGGATCGCACTGGAGCTGGCGACGGGAATGTATCTGTCGCAGTCGGGCGCCGCGACGACGCCATCCAGCCGCCCCGCAACGAAGGAGGCGCCGCGGTGAAATCATTGACGACCTGGGTGCTGGTCATGGTGCTGGTGGCGGTTGCCGCGGGCGTGGGATTCTGGCTGGGCCACCGCTCCGGCGGCGCGAAAGACGAAGCCGACACCGCCGACAAGGGGGGCGCCGAACCCAAACCGGTTGCGACGGTCGGCGTACTGCCGATCCACAAAGCCTCGATCTCCGACGACATTGTCGCCTATGGCACGATCACCGCCCCCGCCAGCGAAGTCCGCGTCGTTTCCGTCCCGTTCGAGTCGCGCGTCGTCAAAACGTTGGTGGCCCCGGGCGAAACCGTGACCGCGGGACAGCCGCTCGTCGAAGTCGAAGGCAGTGCGGCGACGGCCTTGGCGCTGGAAGACGCTGGCAACGCCCTCGCCGCCGCACAGCGCGATTTTCAACTGGTCCAGCAGCGCTTCCAGCAGAAGCTGGCGACCACTTCCGAACTGCTCGCATCCCAGAACGCTCTCAAAACCGCGGAGGCACATTTCAGGAGCTTCGAACAGGCTGGCGCCGGCGGACCGCGTCAGCTCAAATCACAATCGGCCGGAATCGTCAGCAAAGTCGACGTGCAGGAAGGCCAGGTTGTTCCGACCGGCGGGCCACTCGTCGAAGTCGCTACGCAAAACCAGATCGAAGCGAAGCTCGGCGTCGAACCCGATGACGCCGTCGCTCTGACCGTCGGCCAGCCGGTCCAGTTGACCCCGATCGAAAACGCCGACGCCGAGCCGGTCACGGGCAAGATCCGTTTAATCGGCCGCCGGGTCGATCCGACGACGCGGCTCATCGATGTCATGGTCTGTCTTCCTCAGGATGGGAAGCTGATCCTCGAATCTTTCGTCGCCGGAAAAATCACCCGCGCCGCGGCGGAAGGATTGCTGGTTCCACGCGACGCCGTTCTGCCCTCCGAGGACGAGGGCTACGAGCTGTTCACCGTCAAGGACGATCACGCCGTCAAACATTCGGTCAAGATCGGCGTCGAGAACGACCGGGAGGTCCAGGTGATCGGCCAGGACCTGAAGGAGGGCGACCTGGCGGTGGTTGTCGGCAATTACGAGCTCGAAGACGGAATGCAGGTCAACGCGCATCCTGTTCCGCAGCCCGCTGCGACCGAACCCGCAGCCACCGAGCCTGCGGCGACCGAACCGGCGGCGCCGACGACGCAGACGGGAGGGCCGCGGTGAAGCTCGCCTTCTGGGCCAGCCGCCACGCCCGCTCGATCCTCTTTCTCCTGGCGGCGCTGGTGTTGGGCGGAATCTTCGGGACGCTCAGTCTCCCGGTCTCGCTGTTTCCGCGGATCAACTTTCCCCGCGTGCGGGTCGACATCGACGCCGGCGAGCGCCCCGCCGAGCGAATGGTCGTCGAGATCACCCGACCCATTGAAGAAGAGCTGCGATCGATTCCCGGCGTGCGAAGCGTCAATTCCACCACCAGCCGCGGAAGCGCCCAGGTCCTGCTCACGTTTTCCTCGGGCGACGACATTACCGCCGACATGCTCCAGACCGAATCGCGGGTCAACAAGCTGGTCGCCGCCCTTCCGCCCGGAACGACCTTCGATGTGCGCCGAATGGACCCGACGTTTTTCCCAGTGATTGCGTACAGCGTCACTTCCGATACGCGCTCGCCCGCCGAACTCTACGATCTGGCCCAGTACCAGCTTCGCCCGATTCTCTCGACGGTTCCCGGCGTCGCCAAAATCAATGTGACCGGCGGCGCGATCGACGAATTCCGCGTCGTGCTCGACCTTCCCAAACTCCGCGCCCACAACCTCGCGCCGTCCGATGTGGCGACGGCGCTGACCGCGGCCAATGTGCTCACCGCCGTCGGCCGCCTGGAAGATCGCGACAAGCTATACCTGGCCGTCACCGACACGCGGTTCAAAGACGCAAGGCAGATTGCGGCGACGGTGCTGAAATCCAGCGGCGGCGAGGTCATTCGTCTGAGTGACGTCGCCGACGTCCGCACCCAGCCGGCCCCACAATTCACCCGCTCGACCGCCAACTGGCATGACGCCGTACTGTTCGAGGTCTTCCAGCAGCCCGGCGGAAACACGGTCGAAACCGCCAAAGGCATCCGCCAGGCCATCGAGTCCGAAAAGGCCCGCCTTCCCGAGGGAGTCGCGATCACCAACTGGTACGACCAGAGCGATCTGATCGTCGCGTCGGCCACCAGCGTGCGCGACGCCGTGCTCATTGGCGTCGGACTCGCGGGCCTGGTCCTGCTGCTGTTCCTGCGCGACTGGAAGATGACGTTGATCGCCATGTTCGCGGTGCCGGTCGTTCTGGCCGTCACGGCGCTTCTGCTCTACGCACTCAATCAAAGCTTCAACATCATGACGCTGGGGGGCATGGCGGCGGCGGTCGGCCTGATCATCGACGACGCCATCGTCATGTCCGAGCACATCGTCCGCCGGCTCCGCGCCGGTCGCGGAGCCGATGCGAAGGCAACCGTGCTTCACGCGACGGATGAGTTCACCCGTCCGCTGGCCGGCTCGTCGCTCTCGACGATCGTCATCCACATTCCCCCCGCTTTCATGATCGGCGTCGCCGGGGCGTTCTTCGCCGCCCTGTCGCTCTCAATGGCTTCAAGCCTCATCATCTCGTTCCTGGTGGCGTGGCTGGCGATTCCGGTGCTGGCAGCGGCGTGGCTGAGCGGCCGCGACGCCCAGCGCGGGGAAGGTGGCGAATTCACCCGCCGAGTCCACGCCGGCTACGCCGCCGTCATGCGATCCCTACTCCCCCACGCGTGGCTCGCCATCCTGATTCTTCTGCCTCTGCTCGTGCTGGGTTATCTGGCATACAGCCATGTCGAGACCGGCTTTCTTCCCAAGGTCGACGAGGGCGCCTTCACCATGGACTACCACGCGCCCGCCGGCACCTCTGTTACCGAGACCGACCGCCTCTGCCGACAGATCGAGCAGATCCTGCATGAGACACCCGAGGTCGAAAGTTACTCGCGCCGCACTGGCTACAACTTCGGCGCCGGCGAGCTGAGCGAATCCAATACCGGCGACTTCTTCGTCCGCCTTAAGCCGTTTCACCGCAGGCCCAGCGACGACGTTCGTGACGATCTTGAGAAGAAGGTCGCCCACGACGTACCCGGCCTGGAAAGCTTCGAGACCGCACAACTCATGGAAGACCTGATCGGCGACCTCACCGGCCGACCCGAGCCGGTCGTCGTCAACCTCTACTCCGACGATCAGTCGGTCCTCAACGACCTGGCGCCGAAAGTGAAAACAGCGCTGGAAAAAGTCGATGGCGTCAAGGACGTCAAAAGCGGCATCGTCCCGGCCGGCGACGCGCTGGTCATCGACGTCGACCGCGTCAAAGCTGCCCTCGAGGGCGTCGACCCGGACTCGCTCACCAGAAGCCTCACCGATTTGCTGGACGGCGCCGTCGTCACGCAAGTCGAGCAAGGACCCAAATTGGTCGCCGTCCACGTCTGGACTCCGCTTGAGGCCCGCAGGACGACCCGCGACGTCGCCGATCTTCAGCTCCGCGCCCCGGACGGCCATCTCTTCCCGCTCAAGCGCGTGGCCAAGCTCAGCGTGGTCACCGGCCAGCCAGAAATCACCCGTGAAGACCTCAAGCGAATGGTGAGCGTCACCGCACGGAGCGATCGCGATCTGGGCTCAACAATCCGCGACGTCAAGGAGGTGCTCGACAAACCCGGCCTTCTACCGCCGGGCCTGCGCTACAAGCTGGGAGGCCTGTACGAGCAGCAGCAGATCGCCTTTCGCGGCCTGCTCGGTGTCATCGCCGGCGCCGCGGCGCTGGTCTTCCTGCTGCTGTTGTTCCTGTACGAGAGCTTCCGCGTGGCGATTGCGATCCTGTTGACGACCGTGCTGGCGATGTCCGCCGTGCTCGGCTGGCTCTGGTTGACCGGTACGGAGCTTAACGTCGCCTCGATCATGGGAATGGTGATGATCGTCGGCAACGTCACCGAGGTCGCGATCTTCTTCTATTCCGAATACGTGGAGACCGATACGATCCCCGACCGCCGCGAGCGCCTGATCGCCGCTGGCCAATTCCGCATGCGCGCGATCGTCATGACGTCCGTGGCCGCGATCCTGGCCCTGCTGCCGCTGGCCCTTGGTTTCGGCCACGCTTCCGGAATGCTCCAGCCGCTGGCCATCGCCATCGTCGGCGGGCTGGTGGCCCAGCTTCCGCTGGTGCTGCTGGTCTTCCCAGCCATCCTCGTGCTGCTGGGCGCGCTGCGCGTCGACACGCCCGCACTTGCGACCTCCCGGCCGCTGCCCTCAGAGAGCTGATTCGGATCACGCCATTCTTAGACAGATTTTTCCGGCTTCGACCCCGTTTCGACTTTTTCGCCGGCACTCTTCCAGCCGCTGATTCCCGCCGGAAGGTGCTTCACGTTGGTGTAGCCCAGTGCGAGCGCTTTGGCGGCGGCGGCTTTGTAGGCCATGCATTTGGGGCCGCCGCAGTAGGCGACGATCAGCGCGCCTTTGTCTTTGGGAAGGACCTTCAGGAGCTGGTCGGCGCTGGCCTCGAAGTTGATCGCGCCGGGGATGTGAGCCTCGCGATACATTTCCGTGCCGTTGGCATCCAGAAGCGTAACGGATTTGTCGGCGATCGCCGCCTTTAACTCGTTGATGCCGATATCTGGGAGCGATTCAACGGTTTTGGCGTCGGCGGCCCACAAGGCGGTTGCCAAGAAAGCCGTGCTTAGGATCGCCAGAGCAGCCAAGAGTGCTCGTCGCATGAGATTGTTCCTTTCGAATCGGAAAAAACGGTCGATCACCACGCGGCGTGATCGTATGTCGCGTCTTTTCCGTCCTCAAGGCAATTCATCTTGCTCGGAAGATCAGATTTACCGCCGAGGCGCACAGCACGCCGAGAAACCAAATGCGAGCTACCGTTTGAGCGCGCAATGTGCTTAACGGATGGAAGATCGCTTCGCGCATAAGTCGTTCCGCGACCTCGGTGCCTCTGCGGTGAACCGACCGGGGGGCCAGCGAAGCTCACGCGGCGGCTTCGGCAAGCTCGGAATGGGCGTGCCCGTTGCCATTGCCGTTGCCGTTGCCGTGATGGTCGGCCTCGGACATGTGGGCGATCATCCTGCCCGGCGTTTCCGGACGCTGCCGCGTCACGCGATCAAATTCCTCGTTGATCAGCGCCTGCACCGTGCGCAGCTCGTCCTGGAGCTTGCGCCGCTGGTCCATGAGCGCGACGATCTGCTCGTCGATGCGCTGCATGGTGGTCATCCGGCCATGCGCCTTTTGGAACAGTGCGACCGCCGCGGATGTGGTCTGGCTGGAAGCTAAATCGTTAGCCACGAGTCGACTCCTTTCGGTTCTGTTCATGGTCGATCCCTCAACCACTGCCGGCATGTGCCCTCGCCGGGTTTGGGATTGTGATGCGCAAATTTTGCCAACTTTCTTGGCCAAGTCAATTGGAATGCCTGGGCATTTGCAGCAATTTCGCCAAACATCCTGGGAAAGGCGCCGTCTCGGACCGCACCGGCGGCACCGGCGGGGAAACGCTACGTTTACAGCGAAGCACTCGATATACTGGCTTCGCACATGTCCCAACCGAACAAGATCCTGGTCGTCCAGCCGAACTGGGTGGGCGACGCCGTGATGGCAACGCCGACCCTGCGGGCTCTGCGTGAACTGTATCCGAAGGCGCATATCGCATATCTGATGCGGCGGTACGTCAAGTCGCTCTACGGCGGCATGCCCTGGGCCGACCAGTTCATCACCTACCGAACCGGTCGCACGCACAGCAAGACGGGGAAGGGCCTGCTTGACCTGGCCGCCCGGCTGCGGGCGGCGCGCTTCGATCTGGCCATCCTGCTCCCGAACTCGTTCAAGGCGGCCCTGCTGTGCAAAATGGCCAAGATCCCGCAGGTCGTCGGCTACGAGCGCGACGGCCGCGGGTTTCTGCTCAGCGACAAGCTGCTGCATGTCAAAGACCGCGGCAAGTTCATTCCAGTTCCGATCATCAAGACCTACATGGGCCTGGCCCACTACCTGGGCTCGACCAATCGGGACCTGAAGCTGAGCCTGTTTGTCACCGAATCCGAAGCGCGCGAAGGAAGCGAGTTGCTTTCGCGATGCGGGCTGGACCCGCAACTGAACCGGCCGGGGGCGGCGGGAGAACCGCCGCTGGTCCTTCTCAATGTCGGCGCGCAATATGGCGCCGCCAAGTGCTGGCGGCCCGAATACTTCGCCGAGCTTGCGGATAAATTGATCGATGACCTCCATGCCACCGTGCTGCTCAGCGGCACGTCGCGGGAAAAAATCATCATCGAATCCATCAAGCGGTGCATGCGCCACGCGGCCCTGGACCTGTCCAACAAAGGCATCACGCTCGGTTCGCTCAAAGAGGTCGTGCGCCGTTGCGATCTGATGGTGACCAACGACACCGGCCCGCGCCACATCGCCGCCGCGTTCGACGTGCCGGTCGTCACCATCTTCGGCCCCACCTACCCGCAGTGGACGGAAATTTACTTCGAGAAAGAGCGAAAAGTCTCGGTGAAAGTCTTCTGCGGCCCGTGCCAGAAGAAAGTCTGCCCGCTGGACCACCGCTGCATGACCCGTGTGACGCCGGCGATGGTTTTCGAGGCGTCGATGCAGCTTCTGGGCCGGCCGCTGGCCACGTCGAATTCTCTGCCTGTGATCAGTTGATCGTTCTGGGCCGGGGCATGTCGCCCCGGTCGCACCGCGAGTGCGATCCCTCCCGGCGCTATGCCTCCATCTCCCGACTACGACGCAATCATCATTGGTGGCGGCCCCGCCGGCGCGACCGCCGCGCTCCTGCTCGCAAAAGAGGGCTTCCGAACCCTGGTCGTCGAGCGCAGCACATTTCCTCGGTTTCACATCGGCGAATCACTGCTGCCCCGGCATTTCTCCCTGCTGGAGGAACTGGGACTGCTCGAACAGGTTCGAAAGCTTCCACACGTCCCCAAGTTCGGCGTCGCCTTTCTGATGGGCGACAACAGCGCCATCGCGCGATTCCCTTTTTCGCTGGGACTGCTCCCGGGATACGAAGCACTGAACCTGGAGCGAGCGCCATTCGACGCCCTGTTGCTGAAGAACGTGAAGGATGCCGGCGCGACCGTCCTGGAAAACACGACAGTCAAGCGCATCGTGCGATTGAACGACGGCTACGTCGCCGTCGAAGCCGACAACCGCGAAATCTCCGCCCGATGGCTCCTCGATGCCAGCGGGCAGGGCACAGTCGTCGGCCGCCACCTGGGGACGCGGGTGGCGTGCACCGATCGCCACCTGCAAAAGGTGGCGTATTTCAACCATTTTGAGAACGTCGATCGCCCCGCCGGCATCGAAGGCGGCTATCCCCTGATCGTCATGTGCAAGGAAGGCTGGTTCTGGCTCATCCCGTTGGACGAGAAGCGGACCAGCGTCGGCCTCGTGCTTGATCCGAAGGTAGCGCGCACGCTCGATGTGCCGGCCAACTGCGTTTTGCAGTGGGCGATCCAGCGATGCCCGGCGGTGAGGGAACGGATGAAAAGCGCAAGTGGTATCGAAACAAATATCGTGACGGCGGATTTCAGCTATCGCTGCCGGCCTTACGCGGGTCCCGGCTATTTCCTGGTGGGCGATGCGGCGGCGTTCATGGACCCGATCTTCTCCACCGGTGTGTGCCTGGCGATGATGTCCGGCCAGCAGGCCGCGGCACGAGTGACGCGGCTGCTGAGAGGCTCGACCAGCCCAGCCGCTGCCCGGCGCCAGTACATCCGATTCATCGACGGCAGCACCAGCGTCTTTTTCCGCCTGATCCGACAATACTACGACCACTCCTTCCGCGAATTGTTTCTCAACGGGACCGGACCGATGAAGGTCCACTGCGCGATTCTTTCGATCCTCGCCGGAAACGTCTTTCCGCGGCCGCCCTTTTGTCTCCGGTGGCGCCTATGGCTGTTCGAGGCGTGCCGCATCCTGAATCGGCATTTCCCGCTGGTGCCGCGGCGGAATCGATTTTCGCTGCTTGAGGGGGTATCTTCGCCAGCTCGCGGATGATGTTGCGTCTCCTGCAAGAACTCGACGCCCACGCCCAGGCCGCCCCGGATGCGCCGGCGGTGCAATCGGTCGGCTGCCCGCCACCGCTCGTCCTAAGCCGCCACCAGTTATGCGATCGCATCGGGGCGATCACTACGACCATCCGCCGGCTACTTCCCGAAGGTAGCACGGTCCTGCTCTGCTATCCAAACCGCCCCGAGTACGTCGCGGCATTTCTCGGCGTTCTGTCGGCGGAAGCCACGGTGCTTCCCATGGCTGCCGATTCCGCCGCGCCGGAGATTGAATCCGCCGCCCGGCGCTCTGCCTGCGCCGCCGCCATCGTCGACGCCGAACCCTCGAGCGCGCTACAAAGCTTATTTCGACGATCCTGCACCCTGCCCGAATTGTCCGAGAACGCCGTCGTGCTGTTCGATCCGGTCTGGCCGCCGGCAGCGCGCCCAGGCCCCGCGCTGCTCCTGCACAGTTCCGGGACGACTTCGCAGCCGAAAATTGTCCGTCGCGATGGCGCATCGCTCGACGCCGTCTCGCGAAACACGATTCGCGCCTGCGGTTTTGACCAGGCCGACCATGTGTTGGCAGCCGTACCGCTCTGTCACTCGTACGGCATGGAGCACGGTCTGCTCGCACCGGTCGGCGCCGGTTCGTGCGTCCAGGTATGCGAGCGATTCGATCTCTCCACGGTCATCCGCGAGCTTCGCGACGGCAAAATCACGATCCTGCCGGGCGTGCCGTTCATGTTCGAGATGCTGTGTCAAACGAGCGGCCTGGCATTTCCAACGTTGCGCCAAGTCTACTCCGCCGGAGCGCCCCTTCCCCGCACGACGTTTGACGCCTTCCAGGAAAAATTCGGCCTTTGCATCGGCCAGGTCTACGGCGCAACCGAGATCGGCTCGGTCACTTTCAATAATCCCAAAGCCGCGACTTTCAACCCGGCAAGTGTGGGTGCGCCGATGGACGACGTATCCATCAGAATACTCGATGCCGATGATCCAGAATCCAGTATTTTACTGCCCGTCGGCGAAGAAGGCGTCATCGCAATCCGTGCCCCTTCGATGTTGAGCGGATACCTCGACGGCGAGCAACCGCCCGTGATCGACGGGCATTTCCTGACCGGCGACCTCGGCACTCGCGACACGGCCGGCACCCTGACCGTCACCGGACGCCTCAAGCTGCTCATCGACATCGGCGGCCGAAAGGTCAACCCGCTTGAAGTGGAATCCGTCCTCTCCCGCCATCCGGACGTCGGCGCCTGCGTCGTTGTACCAATGCGATTGAGCGAAACCGTCCAACGCCTCAAGGCAATCCTGACCCCCGCAGCCCCGGACGTTGAGGTTTCGGTCCAGGCTGTCCGCAGGTTCGCCCGCGAGCATCTGAGCGCTTACAAGGTGCCGCGCGTTTTTGAAATTCGCCCCAGCCTCCCCACTTCTCCAGCGGGAAAGGTGCTCCGCCGACTGGTGGAGACGCCATGAGGTTGCGGGCGACGGCCGGCTCATGGCGTTGCGCGCTGACGCTGATTCTGCTTTCTTACGGCTGCACTGCTCCGCCCCGAGAACAGATACCGGTGTATCCATGGACCGATGCCCGGACTGCCGTGCGGCTGATGGAACATCGCGCTCAAGCAGTCCAAAGTGTCAGCTCTGCGTGCACGATCATTCTCACCCGTCCCGATGGTCAATCCGTCCGCCTCGATAGCGCGATTGCACTATCGCTCCCGGAAAAATCGGTCCGGCTCCGGGCGTGGAAATTCAACCAGGCCGTCTTTGATCTGACCCTGACCAAGGCGGGACTCTGGCTGGAAGTTCCTGGGGATCCCCATCGCCGGGAGCAAGTGCTACCGGCCGGCTTGAGCACAGCTCAACTGGCACATTCGCTTTCACTTTTCGGCCCCGAGTTTTTCGAACGTTCCGATCTCCAGACGCACGACCCCGGCGGCGCGGTTTTTGAGCTGACAGAACACACCTCGGAAGGCGAATTGATCGCCCAAATCGACCGCTCAACGCTCACCGTCCGCCAGTATCGCATGATCGATACCACGGGCCATGTGCGCTTCACGCTCGATCTAAGCAGCTATGCCGAATTTGCCGGCGTCGTCTGGCCGACACGCATGGTTGCGATCAATGACGGCAGCCGGATCGAGATCGAACTCCGCAGCATGCAAATCAACTCCCCGCTGCCACCCGGCGCCTTCATTCCGCCGCACGGCGCGGAGAAGGTGCCATGAAGCGCCCCCGGGCGGACCGGAAAATAGCTCCCGACCCTATTTTCCCCGCCCGGGAAAAAATAGGGTCGGGAGCTATTTTTTTCCGGTCGTTGGTGCTGTGGCCTCTCGGGCACGTAGGGACGGCGCTGGCGGCTGCATGTGTGGCGGCGGTGTTGGCCGGTCTCTGGATCCAGCGGATTCATCCCGATACGTCGCTGGAGGCCATGTTCTCCAAGAGCGATCCTTCGGCAGCGGCGCTGGCCCATGTCCTCAACGATTTCCCCGCCGCGGATCAGTTGCTCGTGCTGGCGAGCCTTCCGCAAGACGTAAGCGGAGCCGATCCCGATCGGCTGCTGGCATTCGCGCAACGTTTCGAGGCCGAGGTCCGTCGCGATCCTCCGCTCGAAGCGCTGGCCGACGGAGTTCTCTTCAGCGCCGATGAGCAAAGCCGGGCGTTCGTGGAGAAGGTCGTCGCGCCGGCGGCGATTTATTACCTGGACGACGCGGCCTTCGACGCCGCTCGAAGACGGCTAAGCCGCCAGGAAATCTTCGCCCAGGTCGCGCGCGACCGAACGCTTTTGGCCACGCCCGGCCCCGCCGCCGGGGCAATGGCCAAGACCGTGGCGCACGATCCCCTGCGCCTTCACGAATTCTTTCTCGACCGTCTCGCCGGCCAGCGGCCGTTCCATACTTACAAAAATGGGGACGCTTTCCTCTCTCCCGACGGGAAAGCCCTGCTCATCCGCGTGATCGGAAAACAGCCGCCCAACAACCTTGAATTTGCCCGGAAGCTGACAGAAGGCGTCGCCCGGGCCGGCGCCGCCGCCAACAGCGATGCTTTGAAGCTCGAGTATGCCGGTGCCTATGCCATTGCCGCCCAAAGCGAGCGGGCGATCCGCCGCGACATGATCGAAACCGTGATCGGGTCGATCGTTCTGCTTCAGTTGCTGTTCCTGATCGCGTATCGAAACGCGTTCGCGCTATTCGCCCTGGCGTTCGGCCCAGTGGGTCTGGGGATCCTGCTGGGATTTGGCATTTATGCGATGTTCTGGCAAACGTTGACGCCGCTGACAGCGGTGCTGGGCGCGGTGCTCGCCGGGATGGGCATCGATTATTCGGTTCAACTGATTTCCATGTACGAGAGCCGCCGCGCGAGTGGCGACGAGCCGCGCCTGGCGGCAACTCGCTCCGCGGTAGAAATGAGCCCGGCGGTGCTGGCCGCGTGGGCCACTTCGGTCGTCGGTTTTGTCGCGATCGGCTGCTCGAAGGTCGCGGCGCTGCGCGATTTCGCGATCGTTGGAACGCTGGGCTTGAGCGGTGCATTTGTATGCGCGGTGCTGATCCTGCCCACCACGCTCATGTTGACCGACCGCCGTGGCACGACGGTCCAAAGCCGTCTTCGATTAGGCGCCAACGCTCTCGTCCGGCAACTGCGACGCCGGCATCGGCTTTGGATCGCGCTCTCACTGACGGTTTTGCTTGCAGCCCTTATCTGCATCGCGTCGGGACACGCATCGATCCCGTTTGAATCCGATCTGACCGTCATGCACCCCAGCCCCAGCCCGGCAATCGCAGCGCAGGACGACATCGTTCGCGAATTTGGAATTTCCCCGGACTCACTGACGATCTACCTGCACGCCGAGTCGCCCGAAAAACTTCTCACCCTCGCGTACCAGGTGAATGATCGTCTTGGGCAATCGCCAAACCCCGGCATTGTCGGTACCTTCGGTCTGCCGAGCCTGCTTCCCGACCCGCGGTTCGTCGCGGCGCGAAAAGCCGCCATCGGCCCGGACGAGGCGGACCGGGTCCTTGTGGATTTCCACGCGGCGCTCGAGCAGAACGGCTTTGCCGAGCCGGCATTTGACGGATACTCCAAGTTTCTGCGGACGCTCCTGACCAACCAATCTCCCCCGGGAATTTCTGATCTGCTCCGCTACCGGCGCGTGGCCGAGACCGTTTTGCCCGGCTCGGCGTTTGAGGGAAAGCCTTCGACGCAAGCGATCACGATCGTCTTCACCGACACCGTCCTGGGTCGAGATCGCCAGGCGACCGACGCCGCGATCCACAGCGTCCGCGCGGCGCTAAACGACCTGAGCGGCGCGACGGTCACCGGCCTGAGCGTCGCCGGCCACGACGCCGAGCAGACCGTCCGACGGGAACTACCCCGCCTGATCCTGGCCGCCATTGCCATCGTCACCGTTTATCTTGCGATCCACTTTCGCAGCCTGGCCGACGCGCTGCTGTCGCTGGTCCCGGCGATCTTCGGCATGGTCACCGCCGCCGCCGCCCTCGGATTTGCCGGGCAGAAGCTCAACATGGTCAACCTCGTCGCCATCCCGCTGCTCGTCGGCATCGACGTCGATTACGGGATATTCTTGGCGAACGCGGCCCGGCTGCGGCGCGTCCGCGCCCAGACCGGCGAGCAGATCGCCATGCAAATCGGGCCGCCAACTCACGCCGTCATCGTCTGCGCCGTCGCCACAATCCTGGGCTACATCTCCCTGCTGGGGGCGAGCGTGCCTGCCGAGCGGTCGCTGGGGATCGCCGCCGCCGCGGGCATCGGGGCGTGCCTGGCGGGCGTCCTGTTCCTTCTGGTCCCGCTTTTGTTTAGTCTCTCGCGTCGCGAGTGAAAATCGTGCTCTGTCCCATTCTCTGCTTTTTGGTGTGCGGCTGCTCCGCGCCGTCGGAACGCCTCACCTTTCCAAAGAGGCCGGTCGAGATTTCCCGCCGCGGGTTCTTCTACGACGTGCATCACCGCGGCCGCCCCGATTTTGCCCTACTGTCCGACCCAAGCGGCCGGGTCGAATCGGTCGCCTACGATGACGCCGGCACGGGCCGATTCAACCGGATCTACCCGTTGGCCGAGTACGCCAACGACGACGTCCCCCATCTGATCATCCTGCTGGATTCGATCCCCTATCATTCGATGGTCGAGCGGTACGAGGCCGGCGGATTCCGCTGGTGCGATCCTCCGCAGAAGGTGATCCCGCCGTTCCCGTCGCTCACGGAGATCTGCTATTCGAGGCTGCTGGGCGCGCCGCCGCTCCCCGGATTTGTCGACGACTACTACGAACGCGACGATCACGCACAGGCCGACACGATGTGGCAGCGCCTGCTGGACGGGTATCGTGAGCCCTGGGAACGCCGCCTCGACTACGACATGTCGATGTATCAGTCAGGGCTTGCCTACCTCCACCCGCGCGACTGGTACCAGGCGGAACTCGCCCTGGCCAAGAAGGCCTTCGACCAGAACCCCAGCCGCGTCACGGTCGTCTATTTCGCAAGCGCTTCGGGCATGTTGAGCAAGTACGGCCGCGACGGACTCCAGCAGGTTCTCGACGGAGTCGATCAAATGTGCGTTCAGATTCTTTACGAGCGGCAAGGCGCGGTGAAAATTACACTCTTGGCCGATCACGGGCACAATCTCAAGGCCACGACCAATGTCGATCTGGCGCCGTTCCTGCAAAAGGCCGGCTTTCACGTGGCCGATCAGCTGCGCAGTCCGAGCGACGTCGTCCTGGAGCTTCAGGGCCTGGTGACTTACGTCGGAGTTCGCACGAACAACGCCGCCCCGGTCGCCGCGGCGCTGACCGCCTGCCCGCAGGTCAATCTGGCGATCTTCCAGGACGGCGCCCGGCTGATCGTCCGAAGCGCCAGGGGCGCTGCCGCCATCGAGCAGCATCAACACAAGCTGCGATACCTGCCGATAGATGATGACGTGCTGGATTATGAACCGGTGATCGCCAAGCTGCGGGAAGCTCACAAGGTGGACGCCGACGGGTTCATCTCCGATGACGACTGGTTCAACGCGACATTGGATCAGGAATATCCTGACGGCCCGCGACGGCTGTGGGATGCGTTTCATGGGAGCGTCGTCGATCCGCCGGAAATCATGCTCACCCTCCGCGACGGCTATGCCGCCGGGAGAAAAGAATTCGAAAAGTTCATCAGCATGGCTTCCACGCACGGCTCACTCAACCAGGTCAACAGCGCGACGTTCGTCATGTCGATGACCGGGCGTGTCGATAAACCGCTCAGGACCGGGCAGGTGCTGGCGGTTGTCGAGCCGGGATTTGTTCCGAGTATCAGGTGACGCGGTGGTTGCGACGATGCCCCAGCTTGTGGAACTTGCCCTGACCGCCGGGGCGGCGACGGCGGGAATCTGCTACCCCGTCTTCTGGCCCGCCTCGAAGTTTTGGGGTCCCATCATCTCGCGGGGCCGGTCCGCCGCGCCGCCGCGGGTCGCCCTCACCTTTGACGATGGCCCGCTCCCCGGCGCGACCGACCGCATTCTCGATGTGCTTGCCGAATTGAACGTCAAGGCCTCGTTCTTCGTCATCGGAAAGACCGCCCGGGAAAACCCGCGGCTGCTCCTGCGGATTCACCAGCAGGGCCATATCGTCGGCAACCACAGCTTCGACCACATCGGGCTGGGCTTTCTATGTGGGCAAAATTTCTGGCACGACCAGATCGATCGCACCGACCAGGTGATCGAGCAGGTGATCGGCACGTGGCCGAAGCTGTTTCGCCCGCCGCTGGGCGCCAAAACCTGGATGATCGCCCGCGCCGCCCGGACGCACACGGTGGTCACCTGGAACCGCCGGGCGCGGGACGGCATCGCCACCTGTTCGCAGCGCATCCTCGACCGCGTTCTCCCGCGGGCCCGTGCCGGCGACATCATCGCCCTGCACGACGGGGTCAGCCCACAGAGCCGCCGCGATCCGCTCGTCACCGTCGCCGCCATCCGTCCGCTCGTCGCCGGCCTCCGCGACCGCGGGATCGAGCCCGTACGCCTCGACGAGCTCACGGGGGTGAAACCATACAGGATCGAGTAGATTCATCTGACACGCGTTTCCAAACCGTGCCAAGATTCATGTGACACGGGTTTTTAACCCGTGCCGGGCGACGTAAACCTTGAGTTGATTCTAAAATCCGGGTTCTCTTTTCGTTTCGAGCCGTATGCACGGGTTGCAAACCTGTGTCACGTGCATCACGTGTGTTACAGGATGCCGCAATCGGGCACTTCACAGATTTTCGAGCGGGCGACGCAGCTTCACCAGTCTGGACAACTCCAGGAAGCCGAGCGGCTTTACCGCCAGCTTCTCGCCCTCGAGCCCGCCCGCGCCGACGTGCTCCAGCGGCTTGGAATTCTCGCCCACCAATCCGGCCGCGGGCAGGAGGCAATCGAGCTTCTGCAGAGGGCCGTCGCCCTCAGTCCGGACGCCGCGGATTGCCAGATCAACCTCGGCGCTGTGCTCGCCGGCCAAAAACGATTTGAGCAGGCCATTGTCCCCCTTCGACGGGCGATCGAGCTGCGGCCCGACCTGGCCCAGGCGCATTACAACCTGGGCAATGCGCTGATGCAGCTCGGCCGGGTCGATGAGGCAATGGCAGCATTGCAACAGGCCACTTCACTTGCACCCGCCCACGCCGATGCGTGGTTCAATCTCGGAAACGCGCTGCATTCCAACGGCGACTCGGATCAGGCCATCGCTGCTTATCAGCGGGCGATCGCACTCCGGCCCAACTGGCCCGAAGCCCACAACAATCTGGGCAGCATCTATCACGAACGACAGGATCCGGAACAGGCGATGCGCTGCTATCGCCAGGCGGCGGCGCTGGCGCCGCAGCTCCCGCAAATCCGCAGCAATCTCAGCGCCGTGCTGCTGGAGATGGGACAGCTGAAGGAAGCCGTCGCCGAGGCCGACCGCGCCGTCGCGCTGAGTCGGGACGACGCCCACTCGCATTTCTATCTTGCCAACGCCCTGCGCCAGAGCGGCGATCCCCGCGCCGCCATCGAATCCTATGACCGGGCGATCGCGCTGCGACCCGAGTTCGACGAAGCGCACGCCAATCGCGGCAGCGCCCTCAAGGACACCGGACAGCTCGATGCTGCGATCGAAGCCTACCGCCGGGCGATCGCCCTCAACCCGCAGTTTGGCCAGGCCTGGGCCAGCCTGGCAGGCGCCTTGCGCGACGCCGGAGAGCTTGACGAATCGATCCAATCCTACCGCAAGGCCGAGGAATTGACCGGCACCCCATGGATCGGCGGAAATCTCCTCTACGCGCTTCACTTTCATCCCGACTACGACGCCCGCCGGATTTTCGAGGAGCACGTGCGATGGAACCAGCGCTATGCCCGCCCGCTGGCCGCCGCGATCCGCCCCCACCTCAATGATCGCTCCCCGGAGCGCCGGCTGCGCATCGGCTACGTCTCCTGCGACCTGCGGCACCACGCCGTCGGACGGTTCATGCTGCCGCTCCTGGCGAACCATGATCGCGGGCAGTTCGAGATCTACTGCTATTCCGACACGCTCCGGCCCGACGCAATGACCGACCAGCTTCGCAGCCATGCGTCCCAATGGCGCAACATGCTGGGAATATCCGACCCGCGGTTTGCCGAGCAGGTGCGCCAGGACCGGATCGACATCCTCGTCGATCTCTCGATGCACGCCCGGACCGGCCGGATGATGGCCTTCGCGCAAAAGCCGGCGCCGGTGCAGGTCAGCTATCTGGCCTACTGTAGCACCAGCGGATTGGATACCATGGATTACCGCCTGAGCGATCCGTTTCTGGATCCGCCTGGCGGCGACGAAAGCGTCTACTTCGAGCGGACGATCCGCCTGCCGCGAACCTACTGGTGCTATGCCGAGCCGCAGATCGCGCCGCCGGTTGGTCCACTGCCGGCGCTGGCCGTGGGCTCAGTGACGTTCGGCTGTCTCAACACCTACGCCAAGGTCACCGAGCCCACCCTGCACGTATGGGCACAAATCCTGCGCGAAGTTCCGCAGTCGCGGCTGATCGTGCATTCGCTCGAAGGTAGGCATCGCGAGAAAGCGCGCGACTTGCTCGCCCGCGAAGGGCTCGATCGGGATCGACTCCAGTTCGTCTCCTACATGACCGGCTCAAGATACTTCGAGCAGTACAACCAGATCGACATCGCACTCGACCCGTTTCCCTATGCCGGCGGGACAACGACCTGCGACGCGTTGTGGATGGGCGTGCCGGTCGTGAGCCTCACCGGCAAGACCGCCGTCTCCCGTGGCGGCCTGAGCATTCTTTCCAACCTGGGGATGCCGGAACTGGTGACCGCCGACCCCAATCGCTACGCGCAGATCGCCGTGGAATTGGCTGGTGATCTACCGCGACTGGCCGAAATCCGCGGATCTCTGCGCCAGCGCGTGAGCCGCTCACCTTTGATGGACGCCGCCCAGTTTGCTCGCGACATCGAAACAGCCTACCGCCTGATATGGGAGAATTGGTGCAACGCGAAATGATTCCCGTGGCACGGGCTTCCAGCGCTTCCAGCCCGTGCTGGTGATGATCGATTACGAGAACCTCCGGTCGGGAGATCTTTGTCCACGCAACCCACAAGCACGGGCTGGAAGCCCGTGCCACGACAAGCCCTACCGCGACTGCCGCACTACGAAATAAGGCTGATTCATCAGGGAAGGCCCCAGCCCCGGATAAAGCGCGGGAATGTCGTCCGGCCTCTTGTGAATCTCAAAATAGTATTGCAGTGGAAAGAGTGACTGCGAATAAGCTGCCGGGATCACCGCACGCTGCGTTTTGTCCTCCACGCTCATCGCCGCACTCTGCCACGCCTCGGCCTGATTCACATGCCGGTAAAACATCCGCGCCGACGCCGCGGACCGAACACCTTCCACCGAAATCGAAACCGCCACCTCCCGCCCCGGCACAAACGACGCCGGCCCAGCATGCACGACCGTAAGCTCTGGCCGTGACGGCGGGGAAAGGATCGTCGCGATCAGCCTTGACACGTCGCTCTTGGTGAGCTTGCGGTCAGCTGGCTCATCCGGGACACGTCGCTCCATATCTGCGATATCCGCATCAATTGCAGCCAGGCGGTCTTTCCAATGCCCTCGCAACTGCTTCTCCAACCCGTAAGTAACGTCCGACAGGTAAACATCCCGCCACTCTGCGCCCGTGGCGAAAGGCCATAGGTTGCGAGCCTCACGGTATGTCCTGACGGCTTCGTCAAGCGCCGATTTGTCCCCCGTTCGAACGAAGAGTCGATACAGCATTCCCGCCCGCAGCTTCCATGCAAAAAAATCGCCCAAACCCTGTAGAACCGCAACATCTGCGGCGGCCCTCTGCCACGTCGCCGACTCCCGCTGGCCCCGCACGATCGATGATGGCCGCTCCGTCTGCAATCCGAGGTCCGTCGCTTTTGCGAACCGGTTCAACCATGCCGCCACCTCAGCCGGGGTATACTTTGCCCCCGCCTCGCCCTTCAGCAACTCGTCCACGAAGTCATCGATGCGTGAGAAGAGCTGCGGATCCAGTGGACTCACGGTCCCGAATCGTTTGGGCGAAGGGGTGTCACCGTAGGGATGCCGCCTGCCCGCATCGACGATCGGCATATTGGTGTAAATTTCCGGCCAGTAGCTGTTGTTGGCGGCAGAAGGAAGGTGCACAGTCGTGATCAGTGGAAG
>Ga0210396_10000710_pt1 | contig 39973 bp, 31 predicted proteins | sample IncBWH17OmetaG_FD_155466 | JGI IMG/M metagenome (GOLD analysis project Ga0210396, IMG submission 155466) | Forest soil microbial communities from Barre Woods Harvard Forest LTER site, Petersham, Massachusetts, United States - Inc-BW-H-17-O ... | reverse complement strand
CTATAGTCAGTTCCAGCGCCGCGCCCAGCGCACAGCACACCCCATCGCCGATGAGTGGAGTAACAGCTCCTCCCGCCAGTGGCGCAGAGCCCGCGCCAAGCCACGGCAGCAGTTCCGCCGTAGTCGCCGCCGCCAAGCAGCACAAGTTCGGATTAGTCGGAGGAGCCTTCGTAGCCCTAGTCGTCCTGGCCACCGCCGGTTTCGGCGTTTACTCGATGCTTCATCGAGCCGCGCCCACTCCCTTTCAAAATTTCAGCATCTCCCAGGTCACGAACTCCAGCAAAGCCGTAGTCACCGCCATCTCCGCCGACGGCAAATACCTGCTCACGGTGATGGATGACAAGGGCCGCAACAGCCTCTGGCTGCGCAATATCGCAACCGCAAGCGACACGCAAATCGTTCCGCCCTCCGCCAGCATTCCGAACGTCGCCTTCTCGCCCGACGGAAACTACGTTTATTTCCGCAAAGCTGAAAACTTTATCAACAGCGATTTCAGCATCTACCGCATTCCCGTGCTGGGAGGCGCGCCCACCAAGATCGTCAACGATGTCGACAGCTCCCCCGCCTTTTCGCCCGATGGCATGCGCATGGCCTACTTCCGCGCCAATGATCCGGAGACCGGCAAAGTCTGGTTGCTCAGCTCAAAACTAGATGGCAGCGACGAAAAGATTCTTCACGTCGAGCCACTCACCTACCTCCCACGCTGGGTGGCGTGGTCTCCCGACAGCAAGCACCTCGCCTATCCCAACGATCCGCACGGCGCGTTCGGAGCGTTGAGCCTGTTCGCCGTGGATAGCGGACAAATAAAAACTCTCACCTTCCCCGATAGAGAAATTGAGGCGATGCAGTGGTCCACCGCCGGCGACGGTTTGTTTGTCACCTATCACCAAAAGGGGCCTGAGGCCGCCCGGGTCCAGATCGGTTTCGTCCCCTTGCCCGGAGGCCAAGTGTCCGACGGGTCCGATGGCCAGGTTCGCCCCATCTCGCATGACACCAACACCTATTCAACTCTGACTCTTTCCGCCGACGGCAAGACCCTGGCCACCGTTCAACAAAAGACCGTGAGCAATTTTTTTGTTTTGCCTGCCTCTGGCAGCACCTCTCCAGACGCCACCCCACTGTCGGTCGATGGAGTAAGAATCGCCAACTTTAACTGGGCCGCCGACGGCGCGCTTCTCACGTCTGACTTCGCGCGCCTCGTGAGAACCGATATTTCGGGAAAGAATCCCACCGTGCTCGCGAGCGATCCGGCCGCTGGAATCTTCGCCTTCGCTCCCTGCGGCACGCAATCCATTGTCTTCCCCTGGGCCTTCCACGGCGGCACCAATTTCATTGGCATTTGGCGAGTCGATGCCGACGGATCCCACCCCACGCAATTGACAGAGGGGCCCCACGATTCCTTCTTCGGATACCCGCCAGTCTGCTCCGGCAATCAGCCCTGGGTTTACTTTGCTCGAAGTGTTCAGACTGTCTGGCGTGTGCCTCTAGACGGTTCGGGCAAAGCCGAGCCGATTCCGGGCAGCGAAGTTCCAAAAGCCTTCCAGACCGGCCGCGGCATGGGCCTTTCACCCGACGCAAAAACTCTCGCCTATCTCATCAAATATCTGAGTCCAGAAAAAGAAGAAGGCACGATCAAAATTGCCCTGCTCGACCTCGCGACCCTGAAAAATCCGCGCCTGCTCGACGCCAACGATCACATCTCCGCCGGCCCCATCTTCACCCCCGACGGCAAATCAGTAGCCTACCCCGTCCGCGAAAACGGAATCGACAACATCTGGATCCAGCCCCTCGACGGCACCCCCGGCCATTACATCACCCACTTCGCCTCCGAGCAGATCCAGTCCTTCCACTGGTCGCCCGACGGCAAAAATCTAGGCATCCTGCGAGGCCACATCGACTCGGACGTGGTCCTCCTGCAAGAATCTAAGCCCTAAACGATGTGCTCGCGTCGCAAACGCAACCTGCCTCCATGCATCGCTGGATCATGTTGTGGCAGGTAATGAGCGAAATTTCGTCCCATCTACAATCTCCGATTAGTCCTGTCTTAATTGCTAGTTCCGACCCTGGTGGGCGACCGATACCCTCGAAAGAGTGACGTCATCGAACCTCTGCTTGCTGCAAGCGCTGTCATGAGGGTGGTGTCAACGGGCAATCCAGGCGCGATGACCGTGCGGGAAAGGACAACACACATGCAAGACCTAACCGGGCTTCTCCGTAACAGCCTTTCGACCTCCCTTTTCTTGTTGTTGATCGGCATCGGGACAATTGTCCAGGCTCAGGCTCAGAAACCCATGACGATCCAGGCGACCGCCAAGGGGACAAGCACGCAAATGGGCCGGATTGCCAGCGTCAACATCCGCATTGAGCAGTATTCCACAGCGGACGATCAGAAGTCGCTAATCGCCGCCTTCAAGCGCTCCGGCCAGGACGGCCTTGTGGATGTCCTGGCGGACATGAAGCCCAAGGGCCGCGTCAGATTCGCCAGTGGGGGCGTGGGCAACGACGTCAAGTACATCATCGAATTGCCAGCGAAGAACGGGCGCCGATTCCGTCTCCTCACCGATCGCAACATTGGGATCGGCGAGCTGTACGCGGGGACGCGTTCTAGAGACTACAGTGTCGGCGCCATCGAGTTGGTCCTCACGCCCGACGGCAAGGGTTCCGGCACGGTCTTGCCAGCATGCAAACTGACGGTGGACAAGAAGACACAGCAGATTGAGGTCGAGACCTATCAGAACCCATGGGATCTGATTAACTTCAGGATCTCTAACGATTGAGGAGCGCCCGAGAAACTAGCTGTCGGCGTAACATCCCCGATTGAAATTCTTTGGCGTCGGAATTCGTTATCACAGCGGCGCCGGGCAGAATGCAATGATCGCACTCTAACCCGGCGCACTGTTCTTGGCATCGCCTGATGGCGAATTTCCTGCGGTTCGGGTTTATGCTGCTCTCTTGACGCCAATTCTCTCCGACATCTCAGTTTCAGCGAGCCTGCGCAGCCAGTTCTGTGTGCGCTCAGCTAATGCGAGCTTATCCGCGAGGCAGGTTTCCAGGAGTGCGGCAACTCCATAATTGCCGGAGATGTCAGCAGCCGCGATGAGTGTCTTGTATTCGGCTGCGCGGATATGGGCAAGGTTGTTAAGTTTCGCGAGGATGTAGAAACGCCGCGTCCTCGTATCTTGAATGTCAGCCACTTCGTTGCGGAAGTCCTCGGCAAGGACATCGTAAATCCGAGTCCTCGTTGCACTCAGTGGAACCGGCTGCTCACCGATAAGCTTGAAACATTGATCGAGGGTCTCGACTACTTTTTGCGAGATGAAGCTGCGAACCTCCAGGGCCTGCTTGATATCAGGATCTTCTGCTAGCTGTGCCAGGTTCTGGAACATACCGGTCGTTTTTTCAGTACCCCGCCGTAGATCGCTGAGCATGAGCACAAAAACCTGCTTCGGATTCTTGATAGGCATGAAAAGTCTCCTTTGATTGTTGATCGCTATTGATTGGTTGGTTGTGAATGACGGATGAACTAGCTGAGCCTCAAGCCTAGAGTGTGCCAGGTCGGTGAGGCAACTGGGAAAACTACCAGCGACGACTTTCAGCGCGCGTCGGACACATCGATGTGCCAGCCAAGATTTCGGTAGAGGTTATGCCGTCAATTTCCTGCGTGGGAGCGACCCATCTTCGCGTTTCCAGTGCAGCGTCAAATTCGGCGCTCCGACGACTGTCCATCGAATGATTGACGATGAATCCCGATTCCATTTATTGACCCCGGCCTGAATACGGCAGAGGCCCTCTCTGATCGCTTAGATCTCGTCCTCGATTACGCCAGTGATTGGCCTTGAACCTGCTTGATTGTGCGACGTTACACAAAATCTCGCAGTCACAGCACCCGCCCAGTGCTCCGAGCACGCTGAAAATGTCCGCCAGGCCGGATGGATCGAAACCGGCCTTTTGCAGAATGGACTTTTGATAAGGTGTAGTCCCCGCGGCAGCTTTCATCTGCCGGTGAACCATCTGCTGGGCAAAGGATGTCATCTAGCTTGCGGAAGAACCCGGCGCGGTCAAGGCAAATCATCACATCTGGAATGATGGATGAGATGAGGTCGCGGTCCGCGTCCATGACATTGTCCCCCTCCGTGCGCCAGCACGTCTCGATTGCTGAAGGCGTAGAACAGGCTTGTCCATCAGATTACTTGCTGGTGTTGACCATCGGAATCTGCGTGGACAACTGCAAATTGATCAGGAGGTCGACACGACGATCGATCTGGTACCACAGCGCAGTCTTCTTGGGCGAGATAGCCTTCTCAAACACCGCGACATACCTGATCCGCAATGCGAGAAGTTCCTGGTCAACTGCCGTCGATCTCTTGATGTAATCCTGCGCCTGCGCATCGGTCATGGTGCTGTAGTTCGCTGCATAGTCCTTGATCACCGCCCAGCGTTCGTCATTGGGTTTGATAGCTTCCTTTCTATACTGGTCAAAGATCGGCCAGAACTTGGTGGCCTCGTCGGCGGTGAGAGTCATGTTTTGCGCGACGATCTGCTTCCGCTGCGCGCGTATGTCCGCCCGCAGCATCTCGATGTTTTGGTCTGAAAGGCCATCCGATTGCGCGTCTGCACCCGAAGCGCCTTGCGCCGCGGGCTTCTGGGACACCTGAGCGAACATCGATACGTTGCACAGCAACAGTACGCCGACGGCAACCAGGACAGCTTTGATACTCTTCTTCTGCATTATGGTCTCCCTCCGAATCTCTCGGGTACATTTCGATTGTAAAGACAGCAAGAAAGAACGTTCATACCAGCGGCATTCTCGCAGCTCGTTGTTGGCGCAACATCGTTGGCGCAACGTCCAATAACATCGATTGACCGGTCATGAACGTAATGGCCCAGTTACACAGCTCGGTTCTTAGGCCTGGGAGCGCGTGATTAGCCATTCTTGCGAACTGGGCTGAGCTTGTTCCCTCTTCGGGCAGACGTTGCACGCAGCTTATTGCGATGATGCACAACGAGGGGACGAATCTCAGCGCTCACCAGGCGCTCCGCTTTTGCAGGGTCCGCATCATAATCAGGATCGAACATCGCGATCACGGCGGCCGCGCGAATGCAATAGCGTCTCGCCCAGTCACTGTGGATCAGGGTGCGTTGGACTGCTCTCCAATGCTCTGTTTCGCTTCCCGGATTGCTCGCGACTTGTGCTGAATCGTCGTAGATTGGGTCGTTGATGGCAGCGAGAAACTGAGTGAATTCCTCGAGATTCACTCCCATCTGAAACACAAGCTGGCTTAATGCCATCTGCTGGGACGCGGTTAGCCGATCGAACTCACGGCAGTACGCCCTCGCGTTGTGAACGGCCTGTACAGCCGAGATCTGCAGTAACTCCGTCGCCTCTTCGTCGGTCAGTTGCGGTGAAAGTTGATGAGTCCTGATCCTCCGGCGAAAGTTCCTTTCCTGCCAAGTGTTCAGATTGCGCTCGAACTCGTCGAGTATCATCTGCAGCCTCTCTGAACTAAGGCCCGCCGCCTGCCACAATTCAGCACTCGACGGCTCAATAAATGTATGTGGATTGAGAGGGTCGCGCTGTGGGTGCTCCGTCTTTCTAACATCGAGACTGAAGCCCGCGCCGATAAGCGGCCGACTCGTTTTGGGGTCGGGATAGGCCGCCAACACCCAGCTCTCATGCCTACTGTCACGAAGGATGTCCATCAGCATCTCGAGGTTGAACTTGATGCCGGAATCCAGGTGGCTAAAAAACGGTTGGGGCAGATACGAAATCTCGGGCGACTCGGTGAGAAGCGCTGAATTCAAGTCTTTCAGAAGTAGACTTTCAGGGCCAAGGAAAGCAGATGGCGCTGGCGGCACTTGCCTCTGCGTGGATTGCCCCGTGGAATGTGGAGCGGAGGCTGCCATTGCGAATACAAAGGCCACAGCCAGAAGGCGTTGTTTTATAGCCGTCATCTTCCCCAGGGCTGCCCGAGTCTACGGAGACCATCGCTTACGCTGGTGATTCCCGCGCCACGAGCGCGATCACCTATGGATTGTCGTCATTTAAGGACCGAGCGGCCTACTGTCAAAGCTCACAGGCTCTGAAGTTCTCGGTGAGTTGCGTGGTTTCAACACGCTGGTCACAGGTAGTTGATGTAAGATCCCGATTTCAGTTTCACCAACAATTCCGGTCGTAAGCTAGGATTTCATTCAGGAGCAACTCGTGGCACTCTTGCTGCTCGGACTCGCCTGCCTCGCTTGGGCGGGCTATAGCTTGATTACCGGAAAGGGCTACTACAAGGGTTGTCCTCCCGGCGGTTTTGACCGTACTCGGGATCCCTTCAGTTTTTGGACTCCGACCCTCATCATCTTCGCTCTCGGGGTGTTTGTGATTCTGGTTTTTCTAGGCGTGATTCCATTAGCGCCGCGATCGTATCGTCAATGAAGGCGGGAGAAGCAGTCGTTGAAGAAGCGTGGCGCGGATGAATGCGGTTTACTCTGCTTGAACGAAATCACGTCTCCGATGGGTCGGGCGGCTTCGGAGCATTCGCCAGCACCTTCAACTCTAATCCCTTCAGTGTACCCAGCGAGTAGGCCGCAGATTCGCATTCTTGAACGCCGGTCTTGAAATTCAGCGAGTCAAGAAGGCGTCCCGTGACGATACGTTTGACGTCTCTGATTCTTTCCGCAAATTCGTCGAGTCGTATCTCTACCAGACCGGCCTCGGAGAGAACTCTCCACACCTGCAGCTCGTCGGGTTTATCATCGGATGGATTCACAGTCCCAAACCTCATTCTATTCACTCGACCTATTCACTCGACCTCGGACTCCAGCTCCCGATCAGTCGTCATCACTCTTTTTCTTTGTCTCGGCCTTGTACTTGGGACTCTGCCGGCTTGAACCTGAGGTATGTGTACGCCAGATACTGGTTCAGCTCCGCCCAGAAAGGCTGGTCCCGTTCGCGAGGATCCAATCCGGCTGCGGCCATCGAAAAGAGCCGCTCCTCACATTCCTCTCGCTCCTGGTCAGTGACCTCACTAATTTTGCGCCACGCCTGTGGCTGGGGGCAGCCCAAGATTCTATGCTCTGGTATCACTCGCCCGTCCTCAAGAACGAAATCTCGCCAGACCAAGCCCCAATGTACTTCTTTGAGAGCGGCCGTTTCGGATACGGTGGATGCGGTGGAAGATCTTAGCGAAATGATCTGGTCTGCCTCCGGAGGCCAGTTCGCCGCGGTAGATAGCTGCTTTGCCGTGGACTTCATCATTCGCGCACCGGCGGAATCCGGCTTAATTGCTCTCTTCCGGATTCGGTTTGCGGCTGACGATCCGGGGTCCCTGTGCATCTGGCCTAGGCCAATCGCTGCGCGACAAAACCCGGTCCACCGCCTGCTCTACCCTCAACATAAAGCTTGCATCTGGATCCAACACCGCGGTTGAGGTGGACAATGCCATACCCAGAGTATTCGCGTTCGTAGCTGCCTCGACCCTTGGCACCAGGTGGGGCTGTTGTTGCAGATAGCCGATCCAGACCACAGTGACGGCATTGTACGCCGTGCTCTTCACTAGACTGATAAGCGCGGCGTGACCATTGCCATACCACATCACAACACTGACCAGGATTAGCTCAACGCTGGCAAAGATTCCGAATCCGAGCGCTATGCCGAATACCTGCTGCCGCGAGCAGTTTATGAAAATGCGGCAAAGAACCATCAGTAGCAGGAAGAGCCCAAGCTGCATCAGGCGCACGCTGCGATCAAAGGCTAGTACCGTTGCTACGACCCTGTCTCCCCCCGCTTCGCTACTAGACCACGCACCTAGAATTGCAAGCAGAAAGAGCAGTCCGCACGACCATCGGAATATGGTGGTTCCCAAAATCTGCACACCTCCATACTCCCTGAAGAGACTGCGTAATATTTCTTCCATCACCGCGACCGTAAAGATCACACTGAGGACGTTTCCGACCCAGTACGCGTAGAAGTAGTTCTCCGGGAAATACCTGTACACGACAAACAAGCATGCCGACTTGAGGGTCTGAAACAGGATGTAGGAAAAGAATCGGGGAAACACCCCGCTGACCCGGCGGCGCACCATGAAGATCAGAAGGGTGATCTGCAAGAGTGGACCGGCAAGCCAGTTCACGTACATTAACCAGTTCATTGTATTGGGTAGGTAACGCTCGAAAGCATACCTATCCCTCGACCGCTCTGCAACATCTATTTAGCGCGGCCCGGCCGGTCTCGATTTTATGAGCTCACCCCCCTAGATTTACTTCGTGCATTTCGAGGGGCGGCACAAGGGCATCGGGTCGCTACCATCAGCAACGACCACAGCCTGTTCTGCTCGAATCGCAGAATTGCCAGACGGCGAAGCACTCGTCGAGATTGCGCTGTACAACCCAGCCAGTGCCACAACGGTTAGCAGGACTTCCATTACCTTGTTCATCGGGGGAGGTCTCCTTCGCGCATACTTCTACGCGTGGCGAAGTATATGCCTAGTCGATGCTTTGTGAGCGCCAGGCCCTGTGGATAATCGGCGTTTTTTTTAGGATCCGTGCGCTGCTAACTCTGGAGTCGGCGCCGTCACGCGACGGTTTGGCCGCTCTGCGGGCAAATCTCACGGTGTGGCGGGGCGACTCAGTGAAAGCCGGGGCCTGCCATCTCAGACAATGGATTGTCGAAAAATGCCACCCTGCCTGACACTGCCCGCGCCCCGGAGTCGAGTCGAACAATCGTGTCCAGCACTTGCACAGGCGCAGACCGTCCGTGCCGTTTTTCGCCTGTTTTCATCAACGATACTGCCGGGATATCCGAGCGGGTCTTGTGCACGTTAAAAGGTGGTGAGAATAGCCAGACGGCACTGTCAGGTCTGCCAGTACTAGCGAGGTTTTCCCACGCGTAGTTTTGCGCGCAGGGAGCGACGGCTCCACGGGGCTACTCCTATGAAAAAAATCAATCTCCCCATCCTCGCGCTCGCTGGCTGCACGCTCGTCGCGGTCGTGACAAGCATCGGCTGCAACAACAAGCCTGGATCGACCTCTGACACCAAGCCGGTGGCCACTCAAGCCGTGCCGAAAATGAAGATGACCACGGACATTCCCCCGTCCATCACGACGCCCGATTCCGTCGAGACTCGGATCGGAACCCTCAAGTTCTTCGACGGTTTCCCGGACGACAAGACTACTCAGTTGGTTTACGACAACCTCGATTTCCAGCGCGGTGTCCAAGCGTTCCTGCGGGGCATCCCGGGTGCCTCAATCCAGGCCTTCGTTCCCGCGGCTAAGAAGTACGGTGGCGTCGAAGGCAACGTCATGATCTTCGAGGACCTCATGGACTCGAAGGCGCTCTGGCTGACGCCGAACAACTCGAGCGTTTATTTCCTCACTTGGATCGACACTACCAACGGGCCGATCGTGATGGAGACCCCGCCGAATGTCCTCGGCGTGCTCGACGACCACTGGTTCCGCTGGATCGGCGACTATGGCAATGCCGGGCCCGACAAGGGCCAAGGCGGCAAGTTCTTGTTCCTTCCTCCCGATTACAAAGGGGAAGTGCCAAAGGGCTATTTCGTCGTCCGCTCTGCAACTTACGGAGTGTGGGCGCCCGGACGTGGGATGTTGGTGAACGGCGACCCTAAGCCGGCCGTAGAGAGCATCAAGAAGCTCCTTAAAATCTACCCGCTCGCGCAAGCCGCTCATCCGCCGGTCACAAAATTCACCAACATGAGCGGTGTTCCGCACAATACGATTCACGCGAATGATTTCCACTTCTACGAGGAAATTCGCGACATCCTGGAGATGGAGCCGAACGAGTCGCTGGACCCGGAGACGCTGGGCCTGTTTGCCTCCATCGGCCTGCAGAAGGGCAAGCCCTTCGCGCCGGACGAGCGCATGAAGAAGATCCTCACCGAGTCCGCTGCAGTCGCTAATGCGACGGCGCGTGCCCTCTCTTTCCGGAGTCGCGACGAGGCAAGCTACCTCTACCCGGGTAGCTCGTGGTGGATTCCATCGAACTCCGGATACCAATTTCTGCTTGCACCCGGTGTGTTTGATTTGGACAGCCGCTCCGGCTTTCACTACTGGGCAACGGGAGTCACGCCCGCGATGTTCGCCAAGATGGTGGGCAAAGGCTCGCAATACGCGGCCGCATTTACCGACCGATCACACCACGCGCTCGACGGCAGCAAGACGTATAAGGTGCATCTTCCGCCCCACATCCCGGCGAAGGACAACTGGTCGTTTACCCTGTACGACAACCAGACTCGCTCGTGTTTGCAGACCGACCAGCGCTTCCCGAGCGTCAACAGTTTCGATAAAGGACTCATGACCAACCCGGACGGCTCGACCGACGTCTGGTTCGGCCCGAAGCTGCCGGAAGGAGCACCCGACGCGAACTGGGCGCAGACCATCCCCGGCAAAGGATGGAACATGCTCTTCCGCCTCTACGGCCCGCTCGAACCCTGGTTCGACAAGACTTGGCGCGTAGGCGAGGTCGAACTCGTGCAGTAATCCCAAACCGTCGGAACCGGTTAAGAGAGACTCGTGGCGTAGAGTGCTGTCGTTGGCAATGATCCATCACCTACGGTGGGTGTCGTTAGCGAGGAGAAAGTTGGTCGGGACGGCGAGATTTGAACTCGCGACCCCTTGCACCCCAAGCAAGTGCGCTACCAGGCTGCGCTACGTCCCGATCGAATCGCTGCCCTGAAGAAGAACGACAACGGCAGTGTGGGGTTCAACTTCCAAATTCTACACTAGCGCCGCACTCGCCGACCATGCTCTTGCGAAAACCTGTCAAGCCCACATCTCCACCGTTTTCCCGCCAACCCGTTTCCCCCGGTTGTCAATTGTGCTCGACTTAACGTACTCTGCGGCGCATGAGAATTCGAACCTCGCCGACCTCTTTGTGGGTTGCCGTCCTGCTGCTCGCTACCTCGCCGCTTCTCGCCTCCGCGCAGTCCGCGCCCCAAGCCTTCACGCTCGAGCAAGTGCTAAGTTCACCCTTTCCCACCAACCTGGTCGCCGCCGATCACGCTGGCCGCATCGCCTGGGTCTTCGCTTATAAAGGCGCGCGCAACGTGTGGGTTGCGGACGCTCCCAACTTCGAGGCGCGGCAGGTCACGCACTACGAAGGCGACGACGGCATGCCTATCGCCGCCTTAAAGCTCACGCCCGACGGAAAGACCGTCGTCTATGCCCGCGGCACCGAGGTCAACGGCGCTGGAGAAACTGCCGACCCCACCAGCAACGTCGAGAAGCGCTCGCAGCAGGTCTGGGCGGCAGATGTCGACAGCGGCCAGCCGCGCCTGCTCGGCGATATGGGCTGCGATGAAGAAGGATGCGAGGACATTCAAATCTCGCCGAGCGGCGAGTTTGCCGTCTGGTCGGCGAAGAAACAAATCTGGATCGCGCCGATCTACCCCAAAGCCGCATCCGCGCAGGCCAACAATAACGACAAAGATAAAGATAAAAGTAAGGACAAAGACAAAGACAAAGACGCCGCCAAGGCTAAGCCGCTCTTCTTCGCGCGCGGCAACAACCAGCAGCCGCAGTGGTCGCCCGACGGAAAGAAAATAGCCTTCGTCAGCGATCGCGGCGATCACAGCTTTGTAGTCATCTACGAATTCGGCAGCAACACGCTGCATTACGTTTTGCCGAGCGCCGATCGCGATCTCTTCCCGCGCTGGTCGCCCGATGGCACTCAGATCGCCTTCGTGCGCCTCATCGGCAAAGAGATGAAGCTGCCCATCATCCCGCTATTGCCGCTGCCCTGGTCGATCTTTATTTATGACGTCGCCGGCGATTCCGGCCGCGAGATTTGGAAGAGCGGCCGCGACCTCGACGATTCGCTGCCCTATCTGACCGAAGGTAACTCCCTCAAATTCGCCGCGAAAAATCGCATCATCTTTTCGTCCGAGCAAGACGGATGGAACCACCTCTATTCCGTCGCGACCACCGGCGGCGCGGCCACGCTGTTAACTCCGGGAAAGTTCGAGACGGAAGATGTCGCGCTCAGTGGCGACAAGACCTCTGTCATTTATTCGTCGAACCAATACGATCCCGACAAAAATCCGCTGGACATCGACCGACGCCATCTCTGGCGAGTCGGCGTCGAAGGCGGAAAGCCCGAAGCAGTAACTCGTGGCGCGACCATGGAATGGACTCCACTAGAAGTGGCAGGCAAAGTCGTCTGCCTCGGCTCAACGGCCACGACTCCGGCAATGCCGTACGTCGTAACCTCATCTGGCCGCGAGATGATCGCAAAGGCCGCGCTGCCCGCCGACTTCCCGTCCTCCCAGCTAGTCACGCCGAAGCAAGTGATCTTCAAAGCTGCTGACGGATGGGAGATTCACGGCCAGCTGTTCGAGCCAAAGCAAGCCGGCAAGCGCCCTGCGCTGATCTTCATCCACGGTGGCTCGATCCGCCAGATGATGCTCGGCTTCCATTACATGGATTACTACCACAACGCCTACGCCATGAATCAATATCTCGCCAGCCGCGGGTACGTCGTGCTCTCGGTCAACTACCGCACCGGCATCATGTACGGCCGGCAGTTCCGCGAGCCGAAAGATGGAGGCCCGCGCGGCGGCGCCGAATATAAAGACATTGTTGCAGGCGGGAAATATCTGCAAAGCCTGCCGAACGTCGATGCGAAGAGAATCGGCTTGTGGGGTGGATCCTACGGAGGCTACCTGACTGCGATGGGCCTCGCGCACGACTCCGATCTGTTCGCAGCCGGAGTCGATCTGCACGGCGTCCACGACTGGTCCGACTTCAAAGAAGAAATTCCAGCCGACGCACCCGATCACGACGCCTTCATGAAGTTGGCATTTCAGTCTTCACCGAACGCGGCAATCGCAACCTGGAAGTCGCCCGTGCTGTTAATCCAGGGAGACGACGATCGCAACGTCCCCTTCTCGCAGACCGTCGACCTATTGCAACGCTTGCGCGAACAAAAAGTCCACGTCGAAGAGCTAGTCTTTCCAGATGAGATTCACGGCTTCCTGATGTGGAAGAGTTGGATCAGAGCCTATGGCGCCACTGACGAGTTCTTTGGGCGGGAGATGAAATAAGAAAATCTGTAGTTGGTGATTTGTTATTTGCAATTTTATGCCGCAGCTCAGCGAATCTTTGTCAGGTCGACCATTGCGCCAAGAAGAACGTGACCTGATCCTTCCGCTGCTCTCTGAGGTGTATGACAGCATAGAACTGGAAAAGATCCTCGCAGATTCGAGGGTTACGGATATGCAGGACGGCGGAATGGGCAGCCTCCAATTCGGTGTCCGGGAACATCGGTCCTTCGGAAAGGTCGTAGCAAAGGCCCGCTACGTGGACAGTGACGGAGTTCTAGTTAGTATCGTCATTAACACCGATAGGGAGGGAAAACTGTTCGAGCTGGACTTTTGGAAGGTAGATTTTTCCCGACTAAAACGTTACCCGACAGACTCGGATCTGTTAATCGAACATTGACACACCCTGATCTGGCAATCACAGATTACAGAGCATTAGCCACAAACGCGTTTTTGATCCGCTCCCAGGTAACATCCAGCGTCTCCGGCAGCACTCGCGTCTCGCCCACCACGCTAAGAAAATTGGCATCCGCAACCCAACGCGGCAGTATGTGCATGTGGATGTGTCCCGCCACGCCCGCCCCCGCTGCCTTTCCAATATTCATTCCGAGATTGATTCCGTCGGGCACATAAAGCTTCCGCAGGACGGCCTCCATCTTCTGGGTCAGCGTCATCATCTCGTTTGCCGCCTCGATAGGCAGCTTCAACAACTCGTCGAGATGCGCGAAGGGCACGACCATCACATGCCCGTTCGTATAAGGGTAAGTATTGAGAATGACGTAGCAATGCGTCCCGCGATGAACAATGCGCGCCTGCTTGTCGCTCTGTTTCGGCAGTTCGCAAAATATGCAGCCCGAAATCAGGTCGGCGCCAGTGACATACGCGTAGCGCCAGGGAGTCCAGAGGTGGTCCATGCGTGGAGAGTAGCAGAACCAGCCGGCATCAGGCTAACGCGCGATCCCGACGAATGAATCGTCACAAGACGGACGAATTAACAGAGACTCAAATATCGCCAAAGAACAATCGCTAATAAGTAACCAGCAGGTAACTTCGGCGCGTGCCGCGCAAATGTAACGACTCCATGAATTTTTTCAATCCCGCCGAAATCCTGCGTTTCGCGTTTGACACTCTTCCAAAGCGATTGCTATAGTCAAAGAGTCCCTATTGGACGCGGTTTCGAACCAGCTGGAATTGTCCTAGGGTCGTCCGCCAGGTCGGCCTCAACGCAACCTAATGACCACGCCAGCAGTCCGCTATGCCACGTCCCGCATGAGTTGCGCGCCAACGCGCGCGACACAGAGCTTATGAGCTTGTTCGACGACAGCACCGCCCGCAATCTTGAATCCAGCGTTCAAACCATGACATCTACAAACGATACCCACACCGGCGGCCCGGCCGTTTTAGACGCGCCCGAGCACGCACAACCATCCTCCGCGGAAACTACCTCCGCTATTGCCGAAGCTCCTGAAATGAATTCGCAACACGAAAATTCTGAGGCGCCCACTCCCGAAACGGCCACAGCCGCGAGCGATGATTTCGCCGCCGCCCTGCAGAGCTTCGAGACTGAAACCGAAGAAGCCGTTGGCGAAGACCACGTCATCAAGGGCCGCGTCGTCAAGCTGACCGCGACCCACGTGGTCGTCGATTACGGCGCAAAGTCCGAAGGCATGGTGCCGCTCACGGAAGTTCTCGATCACGAGGGCAAGCCCAAGTTCCAGCCCGGCGACGAGATCGACGTCATGCGCGAGAAGGGTGAAACCGAAGAGGGCTACGTCAACCTCTCGCACCTCAAAGCGCAGCGCCTCCGCTCATGGGATGAAATCGAGCGCGCCTACAACGAGAAGAAGCCGATTAAAGGCGTCGTCGTCGAGCGCATCAAGGGCGGCCTCACCATCGACATTCAGGGCGCCCGCGCCTTCCTGCCTGGTTCGCAAGTCGACCTCCGTCCCATCCGCAACCTCGATGGCATGAAGGGTCAGACGATGGAAGTCGCCATCATCAAGCTCAATAAAAAGCGCGGCAACATCGTCGTTTCGCGCAAGCAGCTTCTCGAAGAAGAGCAGAACGAAAAGCGCGGCAAAACTCTCGAGCACCTCGAAGAGGGCAGCGTCCTGACCGGCATCGTCAAGAACCTCACCGAATACGGCGCCTTCGTTGACATGGGCGGAATCGACGGCCTGCTCCACATCACCGACATGTCTTGGGGACGCCTCACGCACCCGCGCGATCTCGTCAACGTCGGCGACCAGATTCAAGTCAAAGTCCTGAAGTATGACAAAGACAAGCAGCGCGTGTCGCTAGGATTCAAGCAGCTCACGCCCGATCCGTGGCTCGATGCCGAGCATCGCTATCCCGTAGGCGCGCACGTCCACGGCCGCGTCATCAGCGTCACCGACTACGGAGCTTTCGTCGAACTCGAACAGGGCATCGAAGGCCTCGTCCACGTCAGCGAAATGACCTGGTCGAAGCGCATGAAGCATCCATCGAAGCTCGTCAACGTAGGCGACGAGGTCGATTGCGTCGTCCTCAGCGTCAATCCAACCGAACGCCGCATCTCGCTCGGCATGCGCCAGCTCGCCTCCAACCCATGGGATACGCTGCACGATAAATATCCTGTCGGAGCGACCGTCGAAGGCCGCGTCCGCAATCTCACAGAGTTTGGAGCCTTCATCGAAATCGAAGATGGAATCGACGGCTTAGTCCACGTCAGCAATCTAAGCTGGACGACGCGCGTCAAGCATCCGTCCGAAGTCTTGAAGAAGGGCGACAAAGTAAAGGCCGTCATTCTCGCCATCGAGCCTGACAAGCGTCGGCTCTCGCTTGGCGTGAAGCAGATGCAGCCCGACGTTTGGGATTCCTTCTTCGCGCAGCATCGCATCGGTGACATCGTGCATGGCAAGATTCTGCGCGTGGCGAACTTCGGCGCATTTGTCGAAATTGCTCAAGGCATCGAAGGCCTCTGCCACAACTCCGAGGCCGTCGATGGCAACGGACAACCGATGCATCTCGAACCCGGCAACGAGTACGACTTCAAGATCATTAAGATGAATCAGGAAGAAAAGAAAGTTGGCCTAAGCATCCGTGCGGTCGGCGAAGAAGCGTCGCGCCAGGAAGTCGAGTCCTACAAGCACCCGTCTTCCACATCATCATCCAACAGCACCACCATCGGCGACTTGATCTCGTGGAAGCGCGCCGGCGGAGACAGCAACTAACATCTATTTGCATTGCGAGTTATAAGGCCACCGGCAGCGGTGGCCTTCTTTCTTGCCGGCAGTTGTTCATCCAACCTTACGCAAATTTTCAAAGGGGACCTGCCCCCACCTGAGTCCCAGTCGAACCCTTTCTCATCCAACGACCATGAATCTAGAGTTGGATGGAAAACGCGCACTCGTCACCGGATCGACCGCAGGCATCGGATACGCCATCGCAGAAGCTCTGGCCCGCGAAGGTGCGAGCGTCATCGTAAACGGGCGGACGGAAGCGCGCGTTGAGCATGCGACCAAATCGATTCTAGCCATTCATCCCCGAGCGAAAGTCGAAGGACTCGCTGCCAATCTCGGCAGCGCTGACGGAGTCCGCGCCGCCATTGAGCGGCTCACCGACGTCGATATTCTCATCAACAACCTCTCGATCTTTGAGCCCAAGCCCTTCGAGCAGATTCCAGATGAAGATTGGTTTCGCTTTTTTGAAGTCAATGTCATGAGCGGAGTCCGCTTGAGCCGCCAATATCTTCCCGGCATGAAGGCTCGCAACTGGGGGCGTATCATCTTCATCTCCAGTGAATCAGCCGTGCAGATTCCCGCCGAAATGATTCACTACGGCATGACAAAAACTGCGGAACTAGCGATCTCTCGAGGCCTGGCGGAAACGACCGCCGGTACCGGCGTCACCGTGAACGCCGTCCTCCCCGGCCCGACCGCTTCCGAAGGAGTGAAGAAATTTATCGATTCGTTGTCGGCAGGGTCCAAGCAAACCAAGGCGGAATTTGAGAAAGAATTCTTTCGCAACATTCGCCCTAGCTCTTTGCTGCGCCGCTTCGCGCGCCCCGATGAAGTCGCGCCTCTGGTTGTGTTTCTCTGCAGCCCGCTGGCCTCGGCCACCAACGGCGCTGCCCTGAGAGTTGATGGCGGAGTTGTGCGTTCGATTGTCTAAGACCTTCTTCGTGAACCTTCGTGACCTCTGTGGTGAACGATTTCGCAAACCGCGCCACTATCGAAGCCGCCGTTGCGGATCGGCGATTACGCTCGTTTCGCGGCAGCCACGCTCGATCGGCCTGTGAGATTGAACGCAGTGTTAACCAGTCCCACGTGCGAGAATGCCTGGGGAAAATTGCCTAACAGTCGCTTCGATGTAGGATCATATTCTTCCGCCAGAAGGCCGACATCATTGCGAACCTCCAGCAACCGCTCGAACAACCGCACTGCATCTTCATGGCGCCCCTGCAACTCGTAATTGTCCGCGAGCCAGAATGAGCAGGGAAGAAACGTTCCCTCTCCATGAGGCAAACCGTCGACGGCGGGATCTTGCGTGTACCGTCCGACGAACCCATTTTCCACGAGATGGGTTTCGATCGCTTTCACCGTGCCGATCACGCGCGCATCATTCGCCGGCAAGAATCCCACCAGCGGCATCATGAGAATGGCGGCGTCCAGGTGCTTGCTTCCGTAATACTGCACAAAGGAATTCATGTCAGCGTCAAAGCCCTGCCGGCAAACCTGCTCATGGATGGCATCGCGGAGCTTGCGCCACCGCGCCACGTCCCCCTTGAGACGGCCCAACTCCGCGGACTTGACCACACGATCGACGGCGACCCACGCCATCATCTTCGAGTGAACGAAATGCCGCCGCGGTCCGCGCATCTCCCAAATACCGTCATCCGGCTGCTCCCACCCCGTCTCCAGAAAATCCATCATCGCCGGCGCCACGTCCCCGCGTCGATGCTGCGGCGACCCGAGTCCGGCTTGACGCCCCTGAAAGAGCGCATTGGCCACCTCGCCAAAAATATCCAGCTGATACTGCTTGTAGGCGGCATTTCCAGTTCGCACTGGCACCGATTTCTCGTATCCCTCCAGCCACGGCAGTTCCAATTCCGTGAGCCGGCGTTCGCCGCGCAGCCCATAGAGAATATTCATTTCGGCCGGGCTGCCAGCGACAGCGCGCAGAAGCCACTCCCGCCACTCTCGCGCCTCATCCAGGTACCCGGCATTGAGCAAGGCTTGCAGAGTGAAGGTTGCATCGCGCACCCAGCAGAAACGGTAGTCCCAGTTGCGCACGCCGCCCGGCTGTTCCGGCAGAGAAGTTGTTGGCGCCGCCACGATTCCGCCCGTCGGCAGAAACGTTAAACCTTTGAGCGTGATCAGCGAGCGCAGCACCACCTCTCGCCACGGACCCTTATAAGAACAACGACCCGACCATTCTTGCCACCATTTCTCCGTCTTCTCCAGCGCCGCTTCAATGTCAATCGGGTCGGGCATTGGCCGATGCGAGGGATTCCAGGTCAGATTGAAGAAGACCCTTTGTCCTTTGGCGACCGTGAACTCTGCCTGCGTCCTCATGTTTTCACTGCGAAGCGGCACGTCCGTCCGCAGGACAATCATGTCCGGCCCAGCGATGGCGAGAAGCCCGTCTTCGATCCTATGAACCCACGGCACCACTGATCCGTAATCGAAACGAATGGTAAGGTCGAGGTTCATGCGAACCTGTCCTCGCGTGCCTTCCACAATGCGAAGCAGTTCAGGCTGTTCTTCATGAGTGACCATGCAATCGATAAGCTTTACGGATCCGCTCCCGGTTTCGAACTCAGTCTCCAACACTAGGCTCCCGTCGCGATAGCAACGGCGAATAGATCGAATCGGGTCCGCTGGCGAGATTGACCAGCGCCCATTGTCGGCCGTTCCGAGCAGCGCGGCGAAACAGGCGCCCGAATCAAAGAAAGGAAGGCACAGCCAGTCAATCGAACCCTGCTTTGAAACCAGGGCAGCGGTATAGCTGTCGCCGATCATCGCGTAGTCTTCTATGGGCGTCGACAGAACTTTCCCTCCGGCAAATCACAGTTGGATTGAGTTGGTGTGGTTTTGGATGCCTGAAGACTCGACGACGAGTCCGTTATTCTCTTAGGTGGGTTCCCAACATCCAGAAGACTGAAAAGCCAGCTAAAGAGGGATCGGCGGAGAGCTATGCGGTGCCCTGTCCGCGAACCAATAAGGCTTTCACGTCAACCGGCCGCTCCTGCTCATTCACGCAAAACATATCCCGCGGCCGCAGCTTCATCAGCCGCGCCATGAAGACTTCCGGCAGTTGCGCTATGCGCGTGTTGTAGGTATTGACGTCGTCGTTAAAAAACTCGCGGCGGTCAGCGATCCGCTCTTCCAGCTCAGAGATACGATTCTGCAGCGCGAGAAAATTCTGGTTTGCCTTGAGCTGCGGATACCCCTCAGCCACCGCGAAGAACGATCGCAATGCGCCTGTCATCAACAAATCCGCCTGAGCCTTCTGCGGAATGCTGCTCGCATTGATCGAAGCGGCTCGTGCCTGCGTAACCGCCTCCAGCGTCTGCCGCTCGTGATCCATGTAGCTCTTGACGCAAGCCACCAGGTTCGGAACCTCATCGTGCCGTTGCTTAAGGAGAACGTCGATGTTGGCCCATGCCCTCCCCATTTCATTCTGTAGGCGCACCAGTCCGTTAAAGACGATGACGGCATAAATCGCGGCTCCGGCAATCAGCAAAAAAAAGGCGGCAAAGTCAAAAAGTGGCATAACCGTTGTCGGGTAATTCGCGCAGGGGTCACGATCGAATGTAAAGCAAGAGAAACTCGGCCAACAAGTTACGCTGGTTCCTGCAGAGGCGGCCTTATTTGCCCTCACCCTTGGTGTTTATTTTCAGGTCGATGTAGACCTGCTGGCGATCGTCGAACTGGCTGACCGTCTTGGTGTGGCTCTTGTGGTTGTTGAACTGCGCGTAGACCTCATAGTCGATGCTGGGCTGGAGGGCGGGGAAGCGGTAGGTTCCATCCGCGCCCACAATGTAGGTCTTTACGGCGCGGGTGTGAGTGTTGGTCAGGTAAACCACAGCGTCCGGCAGAGGACTATCGCCACCGTCGAGCACCTTGCCGGTAAGCAGGCGGGTCTTATCTTCCGGCTTCGAGTCGCGTCCAAACAACTGGGCGGGAGAGGCCAAAATCGGTTTTGGAAAGACCACAGCCGACATAGCCAGTGACGACAGCACCAGCAGCGAAGCCGCAGCTTCAATCATCGCTTTTTTTATCATCGCTTTCTTCATGAATGGCCAGGATTCCATGCCCCCGACTCTGAAAACCATCACGGCGGTCCCTACCAGTCTAAATGAAGACCGATATCCGCACGCTCATCATTGTCGATATGCACGGTTACCTCGGCGCCCGGTTTCAAAGTCTTGCCCGAAGCAAGCTTGTAGCCCTTGAGGTCGGCCCAAACGATGTAGTCGGCGTTGCCAACGGGCACGCGCTGCGCAAATTCGCCTGTGTGGTTTGAATAGAGCTCCCAGCGGGCTTTCCCCGGCTTGTCGGTCGCGCGCCGTACCTTCACCTTGACCCCGTAGAGCGGATGGCCGTCAGGGTCCCAAACCGTTCCATAGATAAGAGCGTAGGGTTGCGGCTTCTCGGAGCCATTGGCGCGGGCGCCTCTAGAGGCTGTGAGACCCGCCAAACCCAGGCCTACCAGAGCCACTATGAAGGGCCGCACGAGATTAATCTGGAACTTGCGGGAATGCACAGAATTCTTCAGGAATCCTCGTCCTCATCTTCCTCTTCGTCGGCTTCCTCTTCGTCTTCGTCGTCTTCAACCTCGTCTTCGCCGACCTTCTTCAGTTCAACCGGATTCACCGTAATTACCTCGAAGTCCGCGCCGCACTCCGGGCAGGAGACGACCGCGCCTTCATCGACCTCATCTTCATCGATGTCGAGATCCGTCTCACAATCAGGGCAGTACACCATTTGTTTTCCTCCACGTTCTGGGTCCCACTGTTATATTTAGTTTCTTCGAGAGGAAAAGGTCAAGTGGCTAACCGAGAAAAATCGAGAATTGCCGAGTCAGCGGCTGTCAGCCGCTATTGCACAAGTTTTGGGGCAGCTCTGCTGATCGCCTTGACGATCACGTTCTGCGCGCCTCTGGGCAGGGCGCAGGAAATGGACCCGCCCCGCCTCGCGTCCGACAAGCACACCGATCCGCACATTGCCGAGGCCATCCGTCAAGTTTCGGCTGAGCACATACACCAGACGATTGAGAAACTGGTCAGCTTCCAGAACCGCTCCACGCTTTCGCCGCAGGACGATGAGTCGATCAAGGCGGGCAAGGGAATTGGCGCGGCCCGCGAATGGATCAAAGCCGAATTTGAGCGCTATTCGAAAGAATGCGGCGGATGCCTGGAGGTCAAGACCGACGCTTTCATCGAGCAGCCTGCGGATCGCATCCCGAAACCGACTCAGATCACCAATGTCTACGCCGTGCTGCGTGGCGGCGATCCAGCGCAGGCTAATCGCATAGTGCTCGTCACCGGCCACTACGATTCACGCAACAGCGACAACGCTAACGGAACCGATCCTGCCCCGGGGGCGAATGATGACGGCAGCGGGACGGCGGTAAGCCTGGAATGCGCGCGGGTTTTGAGCCAGGCTTCGACCAAGAGAAAATTTCCCGCGACCATCATTTTCTTGACCGTCGCTGGAGAGGAGCAGGGCCTGAACGGCAGCAAGCACTTTGCTCAAATGGCGAAGGAGCAGGGATGGAAGCTCGAAGCCGTTTTGAACAATGACATCGTCGGCGGCGACCTGACCGCTGGCCAGGATGCTGAGGTGGTGAGGGTGTTTTCCGAAGGCCTGCCGGCAGCAGCCAGCGAGGCTGAAATCAAGCGCATTCGAATGCTCGGCGGAGAGAGCGACTCCCCTTCGCGCGAGTTGGCCCGATACATTGCCGATGTCGGGCGCTCGTATAACTCCGGCGTGAAGCCCACACTCATCTTTCGCCTGGATCGCTTTTTGCGCGGAGGCGATCACTATTCTTTCAATCAGTCGGGCTTCGCCGCCGTGCGTTTTACCGAATATCGCGAGAATTTTAATCATCAGCATCAGAACATTCGAACCGAGAACGGCATCGAATATGGAGACCTTCCCAAATTTGTAGACTTCGACTATGTGGAGCACGTAGCGCGGCTGAATGCGGCTACACTGGCGTCGTTAGCATCCGCTCCGGCCCCGCCGACGAACGTGAAATTGGTGACGAAAAATCTTGAGAACGACACGACTTTGACATGGGAGCCGGCGCCGGGCGCGACCGCATATGAGGTAGTCTGGCGTTCGACGAGCGCAGCCGATTGGGAGTACGCCCAAACGGTGAGCGGGGCTACGCGTGCAACTCTGAAGGTTTCGAAGGATAATGAGATATTCGGTGTGCGTGCACTCGATGCGGCAGGACATCGCAGTCTGCCGGTGGTACCGGAGCCAGAGAGATAAAAAGATAAAAGGACAAATTGAGTCGCGGACAATCCATCTCGTTCAGCTTTCCTCCTTTCGCGGGATGGGTGAAGCGCATCATCCTCGCCTGCACAGGAATGTACCTTTTCCAGAGGGTGATGGATGTTTTTAGCCCCGGCGTTACGCGTGCGACGGTGGAGTGGTTGGCGCTGATTCCGGCTTCGGTCATGCATGGCGCGGTGTGGCAGTTAGTCACTTATTCGTTGCTGCACGCGAGTTTTGGTCACGTTTTTTTCAACATGCTCACGCTCTGGTTTATTGGCGCGTATCTGGAGCGCGACTGGGGTTCCCGGCGATTTATTGAGTGCTATACGTTCTGCGTTGTGGGCGCTGCGCTGGTAACGATTGCCATCGCATACACACACTTCCTTGGGGCGAGTCCCGCGGTCGCGACGGTGGGCGCGTCCGGGGGAATTTTCGGATTGCTGATGGCGTTTGGAATTCTTTACGCCGACCAGGAAATGTATCTTTTCCCGCTGCCCTTTAGGATCAAGGCAAAGTACCTCGTCGGGATCTGGGTTGTTGTGGCGATCATTGCGGTTTTTGAGCCGTCGCAAGGGGTCGCCGTTTTCGCTCATCTTGGCGGATTGTTATTTGGTTTTCTGTTCGTGAAATTCCTGCCCTCTCGCGGCATGAGCTATGCGGCGTCCGAGCGTTATTTCGGCGTGCGGAATTCTTATTACCGCTGGAAAAGGCGGCGCGCGGCGAGAAAATTTGAAGTTTACATGCGTGACCATGACCGCAAAGTCACCTTCGATGAGCATGGGAATTACGTTCCTCCCGACGATAACGACAAGACGAATGGCGGATCGAAATCGGGGTGGGTTAACTAGCTGTCAGCTCTCAGCCGTCAGTTTTCAGTAAGAACCGCAGCTACCTGAACATCTCTTCAAACTTCGCTACGATGCTGAGCGGAAGGTCTATCGGTCGCGCCTTCCCTTTGAATCCCAGGTCGTGACCTGCGCCTTCCACTATCATTAATTCGGTTTTGGCGGGAATTAACCCGAGCGCCTTACTTACTTCTTCGATACTTCCGAAGGGGTCGCGAGTTCCTTGCACGAACAGGCTCGTCGTGCGCAAATTGGGCAAATGCTGGGTGCGGAGTTGATCAGGCTTGCGCGGCGGGTGTAGAGGATAGGAAAGCAGGAGAAGTCCGGAGACTAGGTCAGGTTCGGCAGCGCAGAGCATGGTGGCTTGGCGTCCTCCATAGGAGTGGCCGCCTAGAAAAACCCTTCCGGGTGAATTTTTTCTGACGGCGGCGACTGCATTGCGTAGACCGGCGCGGTCGCGCTCCGCATTGCCGGGAAATGGCGGGCCGATGCGGCGCTCCTGGCGATAGGGAAGATCGCAGCGCAGGACAACATAGCCGTGTCCCGTGAAGGCTTCACTGAGAGCCACCAGTAGAGGAGCAGCGCAATTCGATCCGGCGCCGTGGGTCAGGATCAGAGCATCGCCGTTCGGCGCATGTGGAGTGTGAATCCAACCTCGGACCGCGGGATCTTGCGAATCGTCGGAAAATGAGAATGTGGATTCCATTCCAGACGCTATTTCTTCTTTCGCCCCGTCGACTGCGCTTTCTCGCTCTCTCCCACCGTATGCAGCCGCATAAAATTTGTCGCCCCAGATGTTAGCTTGGTGCCGGCAACCAGGCCAAGCACGTCTCCGGGGACTAAAAGACCCTTCGGCAACAATTCTTCTTCGGCAGTTCGAAGCATGGCTTCGGCCGATTCCCATTCCGGCTTGTGAACGGGGTGTACGCCCCACAGCGCGTTCATGCGATTGCAGACTTCGGCGCGACGGCTGAAAGCATAGATGCAGACTTTGGGACGATGCTTCGAAAGCATGCGCGCCGTGTTGCCGCTCTCGGTGAAGACTGCGATGGCACGCATGGGTAAATCCTCGGCAGCATGCGCAATCGACTCGCAGATCGTCTCCGCAACGGAATATTGATGTTCGTCATTATCGCGGCGGCGGCGGGGCGCGGGCGGCAGTTTTGCGATGCTGGCCTCTGCCTCGAGAATGATGCGAACCATCATGGCCACAGTCTCACGCGGATAGCGCCCTTTGGCGGTTTCTCCCGAGAGCATGACGGCGTCGCTGCCGTCGAAAATCGCGTTGGCTACATCGCTCGCTTCAGCGCGGGTGGGCCGGGGGCTGTCAGTCATCGACTCGAGCATCTGAGTTGCGGTGATGACGGGACGGCGCCACACTCCGGCGCGCTGGATGACGAGCTTTTGAATGATGGGAACACGCTCGGGCGGCAACTCGACGCCGAGATCGCCGCGGGCGACCATGATTCCATTCGTGACTTCGAGAATCTCTTCGAGGCGCTCGATGGCTTGCGGCTTTTCAAGTTTGGAAATGATGGGCACCGATTTTCCAAACTGGCGCATCAGCGTTTTTGCAGTGCGAATGTCGTCGGCCGAGCGGACGAAGGAAAGCGCGACTACGTCGACTCCCAGCTTAAGCCCGAACTGGAGATCGAGTTTGTCTTTCTCGGTGAGGACGGGAATGGCGACGGCCGTGCCGGGGAGATTGATTCCCTGATGCTCGCCTAGCGTTCCACCGTTGAGAACTTCGCACTCGACATCGTCGCCGTGAATGGTGCGCACCCTAAGCTCGATGCGTCCGTCGGACAAGAGAATGCGGGCGCCGGGCTCAACTTCACGCGCCAGGCCGGCAAAGTCAGTAGAGATGAGAGAGGCTGTGCCTGGTATTTTACGCGGAGTTATGGTGATAACGGAGCCAGACTTAAGCTCGACGCGCTTGCCATCTTTAAGCCGGCCAGTGCGAATCTTCGGGCCTTGCAGATCCTGAAGAATGCAAATGGTGCGCTTCAGATCGTGCGCCGCGCGGCGTAGCCGCTCGATGCGGCTGGCATGCTCGGCGTGGGTTCCGTGAGAAAAGTTTAGGCGGGCGACGTCCATGCCGGTGAGCATGAGGGCGCGAATCACCTCATCGGAGTCGCATGCGGGGCCGATGGTGCAAACAATTTTCGCGCGGCGAAGAGGATGCGCTTCCTCCTCCAGAAGTGGAATGGTGGTAGAAAGATCTCCTTCAACTAGATCAGGTTTGCGTTGTTTCAGGTGCTTCCTCTTTCTGAAAATGACGGTGCTTATATTTTACGAGACGATTCGAGCTCACGCGCGCGACTTGAAGTATCAGTTGGTCGTGGGAGTTGGCGGAGGGGGAGCTTTGGTCAGGGTGCGCGGGAAAAGCATAGCGTTGAATTCGGCGCCGATCAAAACGACGAGCGAGATGAGGTACATCCAGACCAGAAGCGCTATGCCCACGCCGAGTGAACCATAGATGACGCTATAGTCGACGTAATGTTGCAGATACCAGCCGAAGAGCGCGGAGGAAATCAACCACATGGCTGTAGAGAGAACGGCGCCAGGCAAGACGCTGTGCCAGGGTTGGGTGCGGGGGACGGCGTTGTGATAGATGAGTTGGATCACGGCGATGCTGGTCATGATGGCGACGATCCAGCGAAATAAGCCCCAGAGCAGCAGGATGATTGGGCCGAATTCGTGGCCGATGTGAAAAAGAACACGGGTTTCGATGCGGCTGCCGAAGGCGACGAGAATGGTCGAGAAGGTCAGCGGAATGCCCGCCATGATAACCAGCGAGATCGCGATCACGCGCTCTTTGAGCAATCCCCAGGTTTTGGGAAGCTGGTAGGCGCGGCGAAATCCATCCATCCAGGAGATGATGACGCCAGAAGCGCTCCAGACCGTCAGCAGGGAAGTCGTGAACAGCAGGCCGACAGGGCGATCGGTGCTGCCTCGCAGGTACGAAAGCGCGGCGGAGCTGCCGGCGGGCAGGATAGTGCCAAGCGCGTAGGAGATCTCGCGCAAATAGACTTGGCCGCGGCTCAGCGTGGCTAGCACCGAACCGAGCACAAGCAGCGCAGGGAAGAAAGTGAAGATCGAAGAATAAGCGGAGGCTTTAGCGGTTCCGAAAGCGTCGTGCTCGAATGCTCGCCAGATCGAGAGGCGGAAGAGTCGCCAGAAGCGGCCGAGCGCAGGCGCTAATATCAGTGCGCCAGGAAGCGGATCCGGCCTGGCATTCGGATCCTGAGGTTGCCCGATCAGGTGCTCTGGTTCCAGTGCTAAAGCCATTGGCGTCTAGAAACCATCGTCAAATTAAGCGTCATTCTATAGTGAATTTGGTGTTGTTGCGACTGCTGGCGGTTGCCGAGAAATGCTCGGGTTGGGCTTCTCCGGCAAGCGCTGGGCAGGTTCGGGAGTATAGACATCCCATTCGGGCTGTCCTTGAGCGAGCGAAAGTTGGGGGCGACTCTTCGTCGCCCCCTGATTTGCAATGCGTGTTGTCTTACTCCGCGGCCAGTTCTTCCGTCTCGCCTTCGTGACGCATGAGTTCGAGCGCGCGCTCGGCGTCTTCATAGGCTTGCGAGACTTCCTCCTGCACCTTGCTCGCAGCCTCTTCCATTTCTGGCGAGAGACGCACGTTGCGGTAATACTCCATCCCGGTGCCGGCGGGAATCAAGCGGCCCACGATCACGTTTTCCTTCAGGCCACGCAGATGATCGACCGCTCCCTGGATGGAAGCTTCCGTCAGCACGCGCGTCGTCTCCTGGAAGGAGGCGGCGGAGATGAACGAATCGGTCGAGAGCGACGCCTTGGTGATCCCGAGTAGCAACGGGCGCCCGGTGGCCGGTTTGCCGCCGTTCGCGATTGCGCGCTCGTTCTCCTCGTGGAAGCGGAACTTATCCACTTGCTGTTCGAGGAGGAACTGAGTGTCGCCCACGTCTTCGACCTTCACCCAGCGCATCATCTGACGCACGATCACTTCGATGTGCTTATCCGAAATGTTCACGCCTTGTAGCCGGTAGACTTCCTGGATTTCATTCACCAAGTAAGACTGCAACTCCTTTTCACCGAGCACGGCAAGAATGTCGTGCGGGTTGAGCGGGCCGTCCATCAAAGGTTCGCCAGCTTTCACGCGCTCGCCTTCCTGCACGTTGATGTGAACGCCGCGCGGAACGGAATATTCCTTCTCCGTGCCGTTATCGGCTGCCACGTAGAGTTTGCGCTGGCCCTTGGCCACTTCGCCGAAGCGCACCACGCCATCGATTTCGCTGATGACCGCGGTCTCGCGCGGCTTGCGGGCCTCGAACAATTCGACCACGCGCGGCAGACCGCCCGTGATGTCCTTGGTCTTCGTCGTTTCGCGTGGGATCTTCGCCAGCACGTCGCCCGGATAAACCGTGTCTCCGTCCTGCACCATGAGGTGAGCACGCGAGGGCATCAAATAGCGCTTGCTTGCCTTGCCCTTGATGACGATCGCCGGCTGCCGCTTCTCGTCGGGCGAATCCGCCACGACGTGACGCGAGAGGCCAGTGACTTCGTCGACTTCTTCGTGCAGCGTGATGCCTTCCTGCAGATCCTTGAACTGCGCCGTGCCGCCGATTTCGGTGAGGATGGCGAAGGTGTAAGGATCCCATTCGACGAGAGCCTCGCCGAGGGCGACCGGACCACCGTCCGCTACTTTCACCTTGGCGCCGTAAACAACCGCGTAGCGCTCGCGTTCCCGACCTTTTTCGTCGACCACAGCGATCGAGCCCTGGCGATTCATGACTACGAGATCGCCGGTTTTCGATTTCACAGTTTGCAGGTTGATGAAGCGCACCGTGCCGTTGCTCTTCGCATCGAGGCGCGACTGTTCCGAAACTCGCGATGCCGTACCTCCGATGTGGAAGGTACGCATGGTGAGCTGCGTTCCAGGTTCGCCGATGGACTGCGCCGCGATCACGCCGGTTGCTTCGCCGAGTTCGACGAGACGGCCGGAAGCGAGGTTGCGTCCGTAGCACATTACGCAGACGCCGCGTTTCGATTCGCAGGTAAGAACGGAGCGAATCTTGACGCGCTCGATACCGGCGGCCTGAATTGCGCCCGCCAGATCTTCAGTGATCTCCTGGTTGACGTCGACCACGACCTGGCCTTCATAGTCTTTGATCTTCTCGAGCGACACGCGGCCCACGATGCGGTCGCGCAACGGCTCAATGATTTCGCCAGCTTCGACGATACCGGAGACGAAAATTCCGTCGACCGTGCCGCAATCGTATTCGCTGATGATCACGTCCTGCGCGACGTCGACCAGACGGCGCGTAAGGTAGCCGGAGTCAGCGGTCTTCAACGCCGTATCGGCCAATCCCTTGCGGGCGCCGTGCGTCGAGATGAAGTATTCGAGAACGGTTAGCCCTTCACGGAAATTGGCCGTGATCGGCGTTTCGATAATTTCACCCGTTGGCTTGGCCATCAGTCCGCGCATGCCGGAGAGCTGACGAATCTGCTGTTTCGATCCGCGAGCGCCGGAGTCGGCCATGACGTAAATCGGATTGAGCTGGCCTTCTTTATCCCGCCGCTGCATCTGGCCAAACATTTCATCGGCAACTTTCTCCGTGATCGCCGACCAGATTTCGATGACTTTGTTATAGCGTTCACCATTGGTGATCGCGCCGTCGAGATATTGCTGCTGAACCGCAATAACCAACTTGTCCGCGTCTTTCACCAGCGTCTTCTTGTTATCTGGAATGACCATGTCATCGATGCCGATCGACAATCCAGAGCGCGTGGCGTACTTGAAGCCAAGCGACTTGATCTCATCGAGCATCTTGACCGTGACTTCGAGGCCGAAACGCAGATAGCAGTAATTCACCAACTGGCCAACGCCTTTTTTCTTGAGCAGGCCGTTGATATACGGCATCGCCAGGTTCACACCGGGCACTGCTTTGGGCAGATGGTCGTTCAGAAGCGCGCGACCCACCGTCGTGTTCAGATATTCGCGCACGATGTGGATCGGCTCCGTGTGGTTCACGTCCTGATCGTCATAAGCCTGCGTCAGGTCGATAACCTCGCCGGTATAGCGCAAGCGAATCGGGGTAAGCGTTTCCACCTCGCCCATTTCGAGCGCAATCACAACTTCATCAATGTTGGCAAAAGACCGGCCTTCGCCCTTTGCTCCAGGCTTCGCCTTGGTCAAGTAGTAAAGACCAAGCACCATGTCCTGCGTAGGCACGGTGATCGGCTGTCCTGATGCCGGTGACAGTATGTTGTGCGAAGAGAGCATTAGAACGCTGGCTTCAACCTGAGCCTCAGGCGACAACGGAATATGCACTGCCATCTGGTCGCCGTCGAAGTCGGCGTTGAACGCTGTACAAACCAGCGGATGGATCTTGATCGCCTTGCCTTCGACCAGCACCGGCTCAAACGCCTGAATGCCGAGGCGATGGAGCGTAGGCGCGCGGTTCAGCATGACGGGGTGGTCTTTGATGACCTCTTCCAGAATGTCCCAAACAATCGGCTCCTGCTGCTCCACCATTTCTTTGGCTTGCTTGATGGTGGTGCAGTTTCCCGTCTGTTCCAGGCGGTGATAGATGAACGGCTTGAAGAGTTCGAGCGCCATCTTCTTCGGCAACCCGCACTGGTGCAGCTTGAGTTCGGGGCCGACCACGATCACGGAACGTCCCGAGTAGTCGACGCGCTTGCCGAGCAGGTTCTGGCGGAAGCGTCCCTGCTTGCCTTTCAGCGTGTCGGAGAGCGACTTCAACGGGCGGTTGTTCGCGCCGCGCAGAACACGGCCGCGGCGGCCGTTGTCGAACAGCGCGTCAACTGCTTCCTGCAGCATGCGCTTTTCGTTGCGCACAATGACTTCGGGAGCATGTAGGTCCATGAGCTTCTTCAACCGGTTGTTGCGGTTGATGACGCGGCGATACAGGTCGTTCAAGTCGGAGGTCGCGAAACGGCCGCCGTCGAGTGGAACGAGAGGACGCAGTTCCGGTGGAATCACCGGCAGCACATCGAGAATCATCCACTGCGGCTTGTTGCCGCTCTTGCGGAACGCTTCGACTACTTTCAGCCGCTTGGCATACTTCAGGCGCTTCTGCAGAGAAGTCTCGTGCTTCATCTTCTCGCGCAGTTCAACGGACAGGCCATCGACTTCAATGCGCTTAAGAAGTTCCTTGATCGCTTCCGCGCCCATCATGGCCTTGAAGCCGGCAGGGCGGTATTGCTGATCGAGTTCGCGATATTTGACTTCGTCCTTGATCACTTCGCGCTCTTTCACCGGCGAGTCGCCAGGATCGATGACCACGTAGGCTTCGAAGTACAGGATCGCTTCGAGATCGCGCAGGGAAATATCGAGGAGATGCCCGATACGGCTGGGCAGCCCCTTGAAGAACCACACGTGCGAACAGGGCGAGGCGAGCTCGATGTGGCCTAGGCGCTCGCGGCGCACTTTGGACAAAGTCACTTCGACGCCGCACTTGTCGCAGATCACCCCGCGATGCTTCATGCGCTTGTATTTGCCGCAGAGGCATTCCCAGTCGGTGACTGGGCCGAAGATGCGGGCGCAGAACAGGCCATCGCGCTCGGGCTTAAAAGTGCGGTAGTTAATGGTTTCCGGCTTGGTCACTTCGCCATGCGACCAGCTCCGGATCTTTTCCGGGGATGCGAGGCTGATGCGAATAGCATCGAAATCAGCCACGGGGTTTGCCATATCGAACGGGCTCGAACGAAACATGTTCCTCCGCTTTCCTACGGCTGTAACGCCGCCGTACGCGGCTCTCGATAACGGTCGCTAGTCGGTGGTCGCCAGCGAAATCTCTAACCCGCAAGCTCAAGAGCGAAGTTTGCAGGTTTATTCTTCGAAACCAAATCGGTCCGCTAGTCGCGAACGACTAACGACTAGCGACCAAAGACTAATCCGCTGCAATGGCCATCGGCTTCTTCTCCGTGGCCTTAATCAATTCGACGTCAAGACAGAGCGCCTGTAATTCGCGAATCAGCACGTTGAACGACTCTGGAACGCCCGGCTCCATCGCGGCCTCGCCTTTGACAATGGCCTCGTAGATTTTGGTGCGCCCGTAGACGTCGTCCGACTTCGCAGTCAGCAACTCTTGCAGGATGAACGCCGCGCCGTACGCTTCGAGCGCCCAGACTTCCATTTCTCCGAAGCGCTGGCCGCCGAACTGCGCCTTGCCACCCAGCGGCTGCTGCGTGATCAGCGAGTACGGCCCGATGGAACGCGCGTGAATCTTGTCGTCCACCAGGTGCGACAGTTTCAACATGTAGATGTAGCCGACCGTAACCGGCTGTTCGAAAATCTCGCCAGTCATGCCGTCGCGCAAACTGGTCTTGCCCGATGTGGGCAGGCCCGCGCTGCTCAGCAGTGCCTTGATCTCCGTCTCGCGGGCGCCGTCGAATACGGCCGAACCCATGAACACGCCCTTCTTCAGCGTCGGAGCCAAGGCCTCGAGTTCATCCTCACTCATGTCGGCGATGGTGTCGGCCAGCACAGTGTCTTTGAACAATGCTTTGAGGTCGCGACGAATGGCGTCGTTGCGAGTATTTTGTTTCAGCAATTCGCCGATCTTCTGGCCGAGTTCAAAGCCCGCCCATCCAAGGTGGGTTTCGAGAATTTGCCCGACGTTCATACGACTCGGCACGCCGAGTGGATTCAGGACGATTTCAACGGGCGTTCCATCCTCGAGGTACGGCATATCTTCTTCAGGTAGAATGCGCGCGATCACGCCCTTGTTACCGTGGCGTCCGGCCATTTTGTCGCCGACGCTCAGCTTGCGCTTCATGGCGATGTAAACCTTGACGAGCTTGATTACGCCCGGCGGCAGTTCATCGCCCTTGGTCAGCTTGTCCTTCTTTTCGTTGACGATCTTTTTGAGCACGTCGATCTGGCGCGAGGTCATTTCCTCGATCTCGTCGATCTGCTCATTAACCCGCGGATCCTTGTCGGCATACTTGATGCGCTTCAGGTTGCGCGTCGAAATGCGTTCGATGGTGTCGCGGTCGAGAATCGTATCTTTCGTGAGCAAACGCTTGTTGGTGCGCTCGTCATGCAGGTCGGCTTGCACTTCCTTTCCGCCGAGCAGCCCCTCGAGACGCTTCAGTCGCTCGTCCGTCAGAATGCGGATCTCATCGGACAAGTTCTTTTCCAGCTTCGCAATCTGATTCCCTTCGATGGCTTTCGCGCGCTCGTCTTTCTCCTGGCCCTTGCGCGAGAAAATCTTGACATCGACGACGATGCCTTCGATTCCGGGCGGGCAGTAGAGTGAAGCGTCGCGCACGTCGCCGGCCTTTTCGCCGAAGATTGCGCGCAGCAGCTTTTCTTCCGGCGTGAGCTGAGTTTCACCCTTCGGCGTAACTTTGCCGACGATGATGTCGCCCTGCTTGATGCCCGCGCCGATGCGGATCACGCCCGCTTCGTCCAGATTGCGGAGAGTGGATTCGCTCACGTTCGGAATGTCGCGCGTCACTTCCTCAGGACCAAGCTTGGTGTCGCGCGCTTCGAGTTCGAATTCCTCGATGTGCACGGAGGTGTAGTAATCCTCCTTCACCATTTTTTCGGAGACGAGGATCGCGTCTTCGAAGTTGTAGCCGCGCCACGGCATGAACGCGACGAGCACGTTGCGTCCGAGAGCCAACTCGCCGAAGTCTGTGCACGGGCCGTCGGCGATCACCTGCCCTTTGACCACGCGCTGACCTTTCTTCACGATCGGCTTCTGGTTGATGCAAGTGTTCTGGTTCGAGCGCTTGAATTTCGTGAGCTGATAAATGTCGCTACCCACTTCGCGCGAAAGTTGCATCGGATGATGCTCGCCCTCAACGCGCACAATGATGCGTTCGGAGTCGACCGAGTCAATGATTCCGTTGCGCTTCGCCAAAATCACGGCGCCCGAGTCGCGCGCGGTCACGCCTTCCATGCCGGTTCCGACGATCGGAGCCTGCGCTCGGAGCAGCGGAACGGACTGGCGTTGCATGTTCGCGCCCATCAGCGCGCGGTTAGCGTCGTCGTGTTCGAGGAAAGGCACGAGCGATGCGGCGACCGAAACGAGTTGCTTCGGGCTGACGTCGACATAATCGACTTCGTCGCGATTTACGAGGACGAAGTTGCCCGCCTTGCGGGCGTTTACCAGTTCGCCAGCAATCTTGCCTTTGTCGTCCAGTTCAATGTTGGCCTGCGCGATGGTGTGCCGGTCTTCTTCCCAAGCCGAGAGATAGAACGAGAAGGGCTCGACCTCGACCAGCTTCTTCTTCCGTTCCTTGAGATCGGCGTTGGTCTTGTCCATCTCGCTCTTTTCGACGTAGTCGCCGACTTTGTGGCTGCTATCACCCGCGTTGACGACAATGACGTAGTCGACGACGCGCGCGTTCTTCACTTTGCGATACGGCGACTCGATGAAGCCGTAGTCGTTGATTCGCGCAAAACAGCTCAAAGATGAGATCAGCCCGATGTTCGGACCTTCCGGCGTTTCAATCGGGCAGATACGGCCGTAGTGCGTCGGGTGAACGTCGCGCACTTCGAATCCAGCGCGCTCACGCGACAGCCCGCCCGGCCCAAGGGCCGACAGACGCCGCTTGTGCGTGATTTCCGACAACGGATTCGTCTGATCCATGAACTGCGACAGCTGCGACGATCCAAAGAATTCTCGAATCGCGGCCATCACCGGCTTGGCGTTGACCAAGTCGTGGGGCATAGCCGTTGACATTTCCTGATAGACGGACATTTTCTCTTTGATCGCGCGTTCCATGCGGACGAGGCCGATGCGGAACTGGTTTTCGAGTAACTCGCCAACCGCTCGTACCCGGCGATTGCCGAGGTGATCGATGTCGTCTACTGCGCCGATGTTCTTGCGCAGCTTGAGCAGGTACTTGATCGTCGCGTAAAAATCGTTCGGATCAAGCGTCCGCTGCTCGAGGCTAGTCGCTTCCTGGTTCTCGAACAGTTTGATGTTGAACTTCAGGCGCCCCACGCGCGAGAAATCGTACTTGCGCGGATCGAAGAACATGCCCTGGAACAACGCCGTCGCCGTGTCAAGCGTCGGCGGATCGCCGGGGCGCAGCTTGCGATAGATTTCGATCAATGCTTCCGAGGGAGTAGTGATCGAATCGCGGCGCAGCGTCTGGCTGATTACCGTGCCCACGTCGTCGCGCTCGGGGAAGAACACGCTCAACTCAACCACGCCGGATTCCAGAATCTTCGAAACCTTGTCGGCCGTAATTTCCGTGTTCGCCTCGAGCAAAACTTCGCCAGTGGTGGTGTCGACGATGTCGCTAGCCGCCCACGCGCCTTCGAGATCGGTCATATCGACTTCGATCTCGGCGATCTTCGCTTTCTGAATTTCCTTCAGAATCGCGGCCGTGATTTTGCGGCCGGAGTGCGCGACTTCATCGCCTGACTTCGACTTGACGCTGTGCGCCAGCTTCATGCCAAGCAGGTTCGTCGGCTTTTCACTGGCGGGATCGAGCGTCCAGAACAGCTTCTTGTCGCGGACTACGAGACGATCGGTCGTGTAGAAGGTCTTGAGAATATCTTCACCCGAGCGCAGGCCGAGGGCGCGCAGGAAAATCGTGCCCAAAAATTTGCGCTTGCGATCGATGCGCACGTAGAGAACGTTCTTCTGGTCGTATTCGAACTCCACCCACGATCCGCGGTAGGGAATGATCTTGCCCAGGAAGTAAGTGCGGTTCGCGGCCGTCTCGAAGAACACGCCAGGCGAGCGGTGCAACTGGCTGACGATCACGCGCTCTGTCCCATTAATAATGAACGTACCGTTCTGCGTCATCAGCGGAACGTCGCCGAAGAAAACTTCCTGCTCCTTAATGTCGCGGATAGAGCGATTGCCGGCTTCGTCCTTGTCCCAGATAGTGAGCCGCATCGTGACTTTGAGCGGCGCAGAATAAGTCATGCCGCGCTCTTCGCACTCAGCCACGTCATACTTCAGTTGCAATCCAACCGGGTCGCCGCACTTGTTGCAGAAGTCGGGAGTGTTCGCGTTGTAGGTGCCGCATTTGTGGCAGAGAACTTCGCCCGGATGAAACGGGTCGGTGATCACCGTCGATCCGCAATTCTTACAAGTGGTGCGCAGGTGATGCAGGCCCTTTAAGTGGCCGCATTTGCACTCCCAGTTGCCGATCGCGAAATCGACAAACTCAAGTTGCGAAACGTTGCGGAAGTCGGTAATCGGAAACACCGACTGAAACACGGCCTGCAGTCCGCCGTCTTCGCGCTCGCTCGGCAGTTTATCCATCTGCAGGAAGCGGTCATAGGAGCGCTTCTGAACTTCGATCAGGTTCGGAATCTGGATGGTCGCTGGAATCTTGGAAAAATCGAAACGCTTGCGGTGAATATTGTGCTTTGGCATTCTAAGGAGCTCCTGCTTTCAGGCAGCCTGGGGCTGCGGTGTCAAGCGGAATGAGGGCGCCAAAAAGCGGCGCCAAAATATTGCTACAGTTGACTAAACCGAGCGGAGTACGCGGACAAACGAGAGCGGCTCCCGCAAGGACAAGTCTGTCCGCGGGCGCCACGTGTGACGCCGACTCTTGAATAACTTGTTAAATTCCGTGCCAGTTCAAAAGGCCTGTTCCGTCCCGCCGCCCGCGGGACCGGCTGCCAATACTACATTCCAGCGACCCTTTTTCCGCTTCCTGGGATTATTCGGAGGATGCGGGTCGCTGTCGCCTCACTGTGAAGCCAGGGTAAGCGGGTTATTTGTTAGATATTAACACCGCTCAAAGGATTCAGCTAGTGTTCGGTCAAATAATTGCAACGCGGACGGCTCCCTCGGTCAAGATCGAGAAAACCGCCGCTCGCTGCCCAAACTATTTGACTTCGACAACTGCCCCTGCCTCAGTGAACTTCTTCTTGATGGTCTCGGCTTCTTCCTTCGAGACACCCTCTTTAATGCTCTTGGGAGCGCCATCAACCAGGTCTTTCGCCTCTTTCAGGCCAAGGCTGGTGACCTCGCGTACGGCCTTGATTACATTGATCTTATTGGCGCCAACTTCCTTGAGAACAACGGTGAATTCAGTCTTCTCTTCCGCCGGCGCTGCTCCGCCAGTCGCCGCACCGCCGCCGGCAACCATCACCGGGGCCGCCGCCGCCGCTGAAACGCCGAGACGCGCTTCCAGTTTCTTGACCAGGTCCGCCGCTTCGAGCAGCGACAGATTAACGATTGATTCTTCTAACTGCTGTAGGTCCGCCATGTGAATCTCTCCGCTTTTATTTAAGATTTTTATTCACCGCTTGCGATTTCGCTATCGCTTGGCCAGGTTTCCAGTGCGACCAGGTCATCCCTTCAAGCGCCAGACAACGCCCAAATTTCAAACCGCGCCACCCCTTGCTTCGCGACAACTAAATCTTTTTTCGAGCAGGATCGCTGCCCAGAAAATTTTGTAATTCCGAAGCTTACGCTTCCTTGAACTTTTTCTGCTCTACGCCCTGCCCGACCACTACCGCCAGGTTTCGTCCGACCGCATTCATCGCCGTGACCAGACGCTGCGACGGGGCATTCAACAGGAAGAGCAGCTTCGAATACAGTTCTTCCTTCGAAGGCATGGTCGCGAGCGATTCGATTTCTTTGACCGAAATTACTTTGCCTTCAACGACGCCAACCTTGAAGCTGAATTCCGGATTGTCTTTGACGTACTTGGCCAGTGCCTTCGCCAGCGCCACGGGATCACCTTCGGTATAGGCGATCGAAGTGACGCCTTGAAGGTTCGTAAGCGCTTGTTCGACTTTGGTGCCTTTGCCGGCGCGCTCAGCCAAAGTATTCTTCACCACGCGATACTTCGCGCCAGTCGGACGCAGCGCCTTGCGCAATTCGAAATCCTGCGTCACCGTCAACTTGGAATAGGTAGCCACGATCATGCTGGAGGCATTCTTCAGCTCACTGCCCAACTTCTCAACCGCCGCAACTTTCTTAGCTCGAGTAACCGCCATGTTCAATCCCTTTCAAAATCGTCTATGGGGGCGGGACGCGCCCGCCCGGCAATCCTGTTCGCGCTACACTTTCGACGCAACCTCAATCGGAGTTGTGTCCAGGGAAATCCCAGGCCCCATGCTCGAACTCAGGTAGCAGGCCTTGATGTACTTGCCCTTCGCAACCGACGGCTTGGCTTTGATTACGCTCGATATCAGCGTAGTTGCATTTTCGATCAGCTTGTCGGGCGTGAAAGAAATCTTTCCGACCGGTACATGCACGAGCGCAGTTTTGTCGGTGCGGAATTCCACTTTGCCGGCTTTCACTTCCTGGACGGCTTTCGCGACGTCCATGGTGACCGTGCCGGTTTTCGGATTCGGCATCAGACCTTTCGGACCGAGAACCTTGCCGAGACGACCAACCGACTTCATCATGTCAGGCGTGGCGATCAGCGCGTCGAAGTCGGTCCAATTTTCTTTGGTGATCTTCTCGACCATATCTTCGCCGCCGACAAAATCGGCGCCCGCCGCTTCAGCCTCGCGAACTTTTTCGCCGCTCGCAATCACCAGAACTTTTTTCGACTTGCCGAGTCCGTGCGGAAGCACGACGGTCCCGCGCACCATTTGATCGGCGTGTTTTGGATCGACGCCGAGCCGCAGCGTGACCTCGACGGTCTCGTCAAACTTTGCGAATTTCACTTTCTGCAGAAGTGGAACGGCCTCCTGCAGCGTGTAAGGGCGCGGCTCAACTGCCTTCCGCGCCTTCTCTATATTCTTGCCTGACTTCTTCATGTTTTCCTCGTCTCCCACCGCGCACCGCTAGTTTGATGTGCCGTAGTGTTTTCGACAACAGCTACTGAACAATTATCCAACTACTTCAATTCCCATCGATCGAGCGGTGCCGCGCACGCTCCTGATGGCGGCGTCTACGGAGGCGGCGTTCAGATCGGGCATCTTCTGCTTCGCGATATCCTCGACCTGCTTCAGCGTCACCTTGCCGACCTTATCCTTATTGGGAGCGCCCGATCCCTTGGCGATTCCGGCCGCGCGCTTCAACAGCACTGATGCCGGTGGCGTCTTGGTGATGAAGGTAAATGTGCGATCGCTGTACACCGTGATCACGACGGGAACAATCAAGCCTTCGAGTTCCTTCTGCGAAGTGCGAGCGTTGAACTGCTTGCAGAACTCCATGATATTGACTTGCGCCTGGCCGAGCGCCGGACCAACCGGAGGCGCTGGCGTGGCCTTGCCCGCTGCGATCTGTAACTTTACGTATCCTGTAGCTTTCTTTGCCATGATGCCTTTCCCGTACCTATCTTCAATTCAGCGCCGAGTCTAGGATTTTCGGCTCAGCGCTTCGCTACTAGATAATTGATTAGGCCACTTTCTCCACTTGCCCAAACTCCAGTTCCACCGGAGTCGAGCGGCCGAAGATGGTGACCATTACTTTTAAGGTTTCGCGATCTTCGTTCACGTCGTCGACCACACCAGTAAAGGTTGCAAACGGACCCTCACCGATACGCACCTGCTCGCCCTTCTCAAACTTGACCTTGAGCTTCGGCTTCTCTCGGCTGTCGGCGACTTTATAAACGATGTGGTTGACTTCTTCTTCCGACAGCGGAGTCGGTTGCTGGCCCGTGCCTACAAATCCCGTAACTCGCGGGGTCGATTTAACGACGTGCCAGACATGATCGTCCATGTCCATCTCGACCAGTACGTAGCCGGGATAGAACATGCGCTCCGATGTATACTTTTTCCCGCCGCGGACTTCGGTAACCGATTCAGTTGGAATCAGCACCTTGCCGATTTTTTCCTGCAATCCGAAAGCCTGCACCCGCGACTCGAGCGATTCTTTCACCTTGCGCTCAAAGCCCGAATAGGCGTGGATGATGTACCACTTCATATTCGGATTGTGCGCGGGTTCGCCGCTCGGGATTGCCTCCACGGGCGGAGGAGGCGGTGGCAACTGGCCGTCGTGACCTGTCGCTGCGCTATCGTTCTTGTCTTTGTTCGTATTCGAATCCGTATCCGGCATTCATTCGCTTCTTTCGCCCGCCCCTAATGGCGCGAGAAATAATGCAGCATCCGCTCCAGGCTGTTCTGAATGATGAGGTCCACAACCCAGAAGTAAAACGCGAACAGGAACACGGTGATAATGACCACCGTCGTCGTTGCCTGGACTTCCTTGCGCGAAGGAGACGTGACTTTTTTCATCTCCGTACGCACGTCGCTATAAAAAGACTTGATGCGTTCCGGCCAGGAGCGCAATGTGGTCGTGATCGCGTTTTGTTCTACCGCTGTCGCCATACCTTCCCGCTTTCCTCGACTACTGCTCGGGCCTCAACTTCGCCCTCGTCTTTACCCTAAATTCTGGCAGGGGCGGAGGGATTCGAACCCCCAAGTTCGGTTTTGGAGACCGACAGTTTAACCGTTGAGCTTACGCCCCTGTTTCGTGTAGCGCGGGCGCTCTCGCCCGCGTTCCACTATTTCACCTCTTTATGCGATGTGTGCTTACGGCACCGGTTACAGAACTTTTTCAGTTCCAGACGGTCCGGTGTCGTTTTGCGGTTCTTGGTCTTCGAATAGTTCCGCTCTTTGCAATCACCACACTGCAACGTAATAATCTCTCGGGGCATTGCTCACTCCCTAACCCTAATCTTATGTGGCGCGTGCGCTCTCGCCCTC
>Ga0210396_10000708_pt1 | contig 40019 bp, 26 predicted proteins | sample IncBWH17OmetaG_FD_155466 | JGI IMG/M metagenome (GOLD analysis project Ga0210396, IMG submission 155466) | Forest soil microbial communities from Barre Woods Harvard Forest LTER site, Petersham, Massachusetts, United States - Inc-BW-H-17-O ... | reverse complement strand
GTCGTTCGTGCCGAGATGCGTGCGACTCAGCGCCTTGCCGTACGGTTCGACGTTGCGGAAGAATGCTGCCAGGCGATAGTAGTCTTCCTGGGGAATCGGATCGAACATGTGATTGTGGCAGCGGGCGCAGCCGAGCGTGAGCCCGAGGAACGCCGCGCCGGTCGTGCGGACCATTTCATCCACTTCGTCCCACGCCGCTGCATCCTGGTTATCGGGCTCATCGTCCCAGATACCCAGTCGATAGAAGCCCGTGGCGATGATCGATTCGGGAGTGGGCTCGTCAAGTTCGTCGCCGGCCAGCTGCTCGGTGATGAACCGGTCGTAGGGCTTGTCGGCGTTAAACGCATCGATGACGTAATCGCGGTAGCGCCACGATTCAGGCTTTTCCGCGTCTCGTTCGTAGCCGTTGGTTTGAGCAAACCGCGTGACGTCGAGCCAATGTCGGCCCCAGCGCTCGCCGTATTCCTTTCGCGCTAGGAGCCCGTCGATCAGCCGCGAGTAGGCTTCGTCCGAAGGATTCTTGACGAAGACGTCGACCTCTTCGGGAGTCGGCGGCAACCCAATGACATCGAAGAACACTCGGCGGATGAGCACGCGAGGCTCGGCCGGCGGGTTCGGCGCCAGGCGCTTTTCTTCGAGGCTGGCCAGCACGAAGGCGTCGATCGGATTGGCTACCCAGTTTTTTGCGCGCACGGCCGGGAGTTGCGGGTGGCCGATCGGTTGAAAGGCCCAGTAGTGATGGTCTTCGTCGGTGATGGTGAAATCGCCGCGCGACGGTCCCGCGGATTTGCCGTCGTCCTTGGGCCAGGGGGCGCCCATCTTCACCCACTCGACGAGCGCCTGGATCTCGCGTGGCTTGAGCTTGCCGGTCGGCGGCATCTCGAGCCCACGATAGTTGATCGCCTCGATCATGGGGCTGGCGTCGGGATTGCCGGGCACGACGGCCGCTCCCGAATCGCCGCCTTTGAGCGCCGCATCGCGCGAGTCGAGCCGCAGGCCCCCCTTATGCGTGGAAACGCCGTGGCACTTGAGGCATGTGCCGGCGAGCACGGGGCGGACTTTCGATTCGAAGAATTCGACCTGATTTGCGGGAAGCTGCGGGCCAGCAGCGGGAGTGTTAGCGGGCAGCCAGCATAGAGCGGCAGCAACCGCGAAGCAGCAAAACGCGAGCGGCGGGCGGGTCATTGGCAGCTTCATCCGCTGTCAGACCAAGCAGTTCGGCGGGCAAATCAGGCAGGCAGCGAGGCGGGAACATCAACGGATGTCAATGTGTTTAGGATACGCGGTGGACTGCTCTCTCGCAACGTCGGCCGGTGCGCCAGGGACCGATCACCACCTTGGATTTAGTGTGCATACGTTGCTCATTGGTGAGCCGGTGAGATACTCTGACAGACAGCCTGATGGAACGGAATGGCAGGCAATTAAGGAGAATGCCATGTCGGAGGCCCTCAATGTTCCGCGCGAACTCTTCCCCCGAGTTGTCGCCACGGAAGGCCATTTGCCCTTCGGTTTGCCGCTGGAGCTGAAGGTCGATGACCCCGACACGATCCGCGAATTGACGACCTTTCGCGAAGGGGAGCCGCGCGAGCGATTTGCGTTGAACGCCTTGCGGATTGGCGTCCTGGCGCTGCGGCAGGCCCGTGGTCAAATCGACGCTGATCTCGTCCGCCGCGAAAGTGAACGGCTGCTGTCGGAGCTAAACAGCAAACTGGGCAGCCACGCTCAGACGGTTCACGAGTGCGTGGCCGACTCGCTCAAGCAGTATTTCGACCCGAAGGACGGCCGGTTGCAGGAGCGGATCGATCGGCTGATCGGGCGCGACGGCGAGCTGGAAACGATGCTGCGTCGCCAAATCGGCGATCGCGACTCTCAGCTGACCAAAACGCTTTCGGCCCACGTCGGCGCGGAAAGTCCGCTGATGCGCGTGCTCAGCCCGGACCAGTCGCGGGGCGTGCTGGCGGCGATTCGCGAGGCGGTCGAGCAACAACTCGGAGCGCAGCGCGATCAGGTGCTCAATCAGTTCTCGCTGGATAACAAGGAGGGGGCTCTCACGCGATTCATCGCCGAACTGAGCCAGCAACAGAATTCGCTCTCGGGCGATCTGCAGGTGAAGATCGACCGGATGGTCCGCGAGTTCACGCTCGATGAAAAGGACTCCGCGCTCAGCAAGCTCGTACACCGGGTCGACGACGCCCATCAGAAGATCGCCAGCCAGTTTTCGCTCGACAATGATGGCTCGGCCCTGGCCCGAATGAAAAGCGAGCTACAGACGCTGATCAACGAGCATCGGCAGGACAGCCAGCGGTTTCAATCCGAAATTCGCGAAGTCCTGGCCGGCATGGCCACGCGCCGCCAGGAGATTCAACGCTCGACGCGGCACGGCGACGAATTCGACCAGGCGGTCTTCGCCTTCATTCAGCACGAATCGCAGGGGCGCGGCGATATTGCGACGTGCGTCGGAACCACGACGGGGCTGATCAACAATTGCAAGAAGGGGGACACGCTGATCGAGCTAGGTCCGGAAAGCGCGGCACCGGGACAGCGGATCGTGATCGAAGCCAAGGAGGTGCAGCAGTACCAGCTGGCCGACGCCCGGGAATACATCGAGCTGGCCCGCAAGAACCGTGGCGCCTTGGTCGGCGTGTTCGTTTATTCCAAGCGCACGGCGCCCGAAGGCCTCGATCCGCTGCAACGAATTGGCAACGACATCTTCGTGGCGTGGGACGCCGAAGATGCGCTATCCGACCCCTACTTTCGCGCGGCGATCCTCTTGGCTCGCGCCCTCTGCGTACGTCAGCGATTCGAGGAACAATCGGTGAAGGTCGACTTCACAGACATCGAGCGGGCCATTCTGATGGTCGAGAAGCAAGCGGGGTCGCTTGAGGAGATCGAAAAGTGGACGAAGACCATTCAGTCCAACAGCGAGAAGATCCTCGATCGGATCCGGGTCTCCCGAAATAACTTCGAGCGCCAGGTCGCGCTCTTGTCGGAAAAGACGCAGTCGCTCAAAGCGGCTCTCCACAGCGAAGCCTAGCGCGCAAACGCGCGAGCGCTCCTCGCGCGGACCACGACTTAATCTCGGCCGGACGCAGAGCTGCGTGCCCGATCACGTCCCCTTGGGACGCGTGGTCGGCATTGTTGCCGGCGGCTTCGGTGAAGCCGGCGAGGTGACGCCGTGCACCGCGTCGACCAGGTCTTTGGCGAAATGCGTCCCGCCGCCGATAAAGTGACGCACCACCTTGCCGTCGTGATCGATGATGATCGTTTGCGGGATCGCGTTCACGCCATAGCGAGCGGCAATGGCTCCGTCGCGATCGAGCGCGACGGGAATCTCCAGCTTGAGCCGCTTGAGCAAGGCCTGAATCTGCTGGGGAGTTTCCTCGAGGTTGACGGCCACCACCTTCAGCCCGCTACCGGCTGAATCGTGATGGAGCTGGGCGACGTGCGGAATCGTTTGCAGACAGGGTCCGCACCAGGTGGCGAAGAAGTCGAGCACGACCGTTTTTCCGCGATGATCGGACAAGCGAAAATGCTCGCCGCTCAACAGATCCAGCTCGAAATCGGGCGCCGGTTTGCCGACGAGGGCTGAATCCATGCCATCGGCGCCGCCGCGGGGCGCATTGGCGTCGGCCGTGACGAACTTGGGCTCCTGCGCGTTTCGCAGCCGCCACTGTTGATACGCGGTCTTGGTCACCGCTTCGTCGATCGTATTGCCGATCAACAGTTGGTCGACCGATTCCAGCGCAATCCGGCAGGGGCCGAGCGCGTCGCTCACACCGGACAGGATCGAATCTTTGAATTGAGTCGGATGGAAGGTCAGACGCGTGCCGTTGTCGTGAACGGCTTGCACCAGAGGCCGCGGTCCCGTGTTTGTCTTTTTCTTCGCCGCCGCCGCGCCTTCTAGTTCGTCGGGATGTAGCCAGATGATTCGCGAGATGCGGTCCCGGGGCAAATCCCTGGGTTTCGTCCGCAATTCGACCACGAGCTTGTGGTCGTCCATCTCGATGACGCGCCCGCGCAGATAATCGCCGTCGCACGAACGGATGAGATGGGTGGGCGGATTGTCCTTGTACATCCGCGGCAGGGTCAGCAGACGATCGCGTTTGTCCTTGGTGAGCTCGACCGGTCCGCGGCCGTCGAGCGTAAGCACGACCGCCTTGATCTTGTCGTTCGCGATGACGCCCGAATCCGCGAGAGGCGTTTTGTACGAGACCCCTTTCTCGTCGATCCGCGTGATTTCGCAGGGAACCATGTCGCCCGTGCGCAGATACAGGGCTTTGGTGAGCGCTTGCCGCGGCTGCGAATCTTCTTCGAGGGAAGAGCTGGACGCGGCGGGCGCACCGACTTTGCGACGCGAGACTCGCCCTTCCCGGTTGGCGGGCGGGGTCGCGATGTCGCGAAAGACGATCCGACCATCGACGTTCGGTTTGAGCGCGCTGCCGACCTCACAACCTCGCGGCCGCCAGACAAGGCAGCTGGCGTTTGCCGCTTCGTGCCCCCCGACCAGGGTGCCGGGCAAGCGCACGCCTTCCATTTCCAAGGTGCCGCCGGCTTCGGGCTCGCTCTTTTTCTCGGCGGCGCCCTGATGGACGATGAGCGAACGCAAGCCTTTGAGCGGCAGATGCAGCGTTTCACGGGCGGCCGGCGACTCAAGCGAGATTGTTTCGCTTTCGATCCGCAGCAGCTTGCCGCTGAACCGCGACGAATCCTGATAGTCGACTGTGAGCGGCCGCGGGCCCTGATCGCTGGTTTTTCCCAGGTAGATATCGACGACGCGGTCGGCGGGAACGGGAGATTCCTTGCCGCCCCGAATCACGAAGGTCTTGGCCGCTGCGTCGAACCGCGCCACCTCGCAGTATTTGATCGAACCGTCGGTAAGGCACACGCGGGGCTTGTCGACCGTTTCGCCCGCCAGCGGACGGCCGCGGTTCCAATGGTCGATGCGGAGTCGCTCCAAGTGAATGTCGCCCCGGTTGTTGGTCAGGCGTAATTCGTTGAGTCCGTGCCCCTGAGGACCGGTCAGCTTCATGTTTGCCAGCGGTGCGCCTTTCGACGAGTAGACGATGCATTCGCCCGACTGCTGGTCGAGGAACAAGAACAGGTGAATCCGCCCCGCGTCGTAATCTAGCGGCTGCAGCGAGGCGAGATCGGCCTGATGTTCGGTTTCGCCGACCAGCACCAGCTCGCGCTGCCAGGCCTCGATGCGGTAGCCCATCCCGAGCGCGAGCGCGAAGTTCGGCTTGGCGCTCCACGAGAGGACCAGCTCGATCGCGCAGCGCGGCGGGAGCTTCAGTGTGCTTTGGGCGGAGGAGTCGTTCTGATCTGTCCAGAGCTGTCCTTGATCGTTGTGCCAGGCGCTCGTTGAGGACAGTTTCCAGTCGGCAAACCCGTTGGGCCCGCGATAGATCATGCCGCCGTCTTCGAGCTTGCGAGTCATCCGCTGTAGGTGGCTTCGTGGCACGCGCAGGCGGCCGAGCATGGGGACGTCGAGTTCGACTTCGTGGTCGTCGAGGCTGGCCAGCGATCCGAATACGACGTCTCCCGCCGAAAGCTCGAAGCAATAGTCGCCTCGCGGACGCTCGGCCTTCATCGGGTCGGGGAAGTAAACGGCGTCGATCCGGTGAATGTCGAATTCGAAAGGCGCGACGAAATCCGCGCCTTGCCAACGCAACTTCTCGGGTGTGGGGGAATTTCGCAGTTCTCCGCGGATGTAGCCGCTGTTGAGATACAAAACGGCGCTCGGACCGGGAGTCGACAACGGTTCAGCCCCGCCAGCCACGGCAGTCAAGAGGCAAACCGTGCTGCCGACCAGGCACCGAACGGCGCGGGCGGCCCCCGCGGGCAATTGTCGCGAGAAGAGGGCGTTCGACATCAGGCGGGGTCCTAGCGTTCGGAACTAGCGTTCGTAAATCGGCAAGAAACGGAAATTGACGGCTACGGCCAACAGCGATAAGGAGGTGGACGTCGAGACGCCGAACTGTCCCTCGATGCTGCCATCCCGTTGCTGAGCCTGTTTCAGTTTGCGCACGAGCAACTTGTTCCACTTGTCCCAGGCTTCGACGTCTCCCTGGAACAGGGCCTGGGCCTCGTAGTAGCGAGTGTAGTCTTCGTAGCCGCGGCCCTGGTCGGGCGATCCCTCCGCGCGGTCTCTCAAGAAGCCGAGCGTGGCCTTGTATTCCGCCAGGTCTTTCCGCCGTGCCACCGAGTAGACGAGCGTGGCGATCGAGACCCGCGCGAGCGATTCGTCGAATCCTCCCAGGCCCGCGTACGCGACTTGCCCGGAGGACGAGGTCATCTGTCGATAAAAGGAAATGGCCTTGTCGATCGACTGATCGGGGATTTCGATGCCGGCGTTGCGAGCCGCGAGCAGCCCTACGAGCACCGCCCCGCTGACGGAGGTGTCGGCGTCGGTGGAATCGGGCGAGTAACGCCATGCGCCCTGAGAATTGTTCTTTTGCGACGTGATGGCGGCCCGCACGGCCAACTCCAAGGCGGCGCCGATCGTTCGCACATTCTTGCCTTGCGGCCAGAGATTGCGGTCGTCGACGGTGCCATAGGCCTCGGCCAGGGCCAGCATGCCGAATCCGTGGTGGTACATGCTTTGGCCCAGAAACCCGGTTTCGGGATCCTGCGCGGAAATGATGTAACGCAGCGACCGCCGCACGTGGACGCTATAAAGGCCGAAGTTCGGATCTTCGCCCGACGCGAGAAACACCATCAGGCCCATGCCGACCGTTCCGGCTCCGTCCTGCATCGAATTGGGCCAGCCGCCGTCCTCGCGCTGCGTGCTGGCGAGGAAGTTGAGGCCACGATCGTAGAGCTCGCGCACGTCCCGCGGGACAACTTCGCCGACGCGCACGCCCGGCGGCTGGGCCAATAGTCGGCTGCCTGCCATCGGCACGCAGAGGACGCTGATCGCCGCGATTGCCCCGCAGATTGCCGCTGAGCGGCGGCGGGGACGTTCGGCCTCACCTCGTGCAAATTCCGTCGAGTGCATCTTGATCTCTCGTGGTTTCAAGTCGCGCGCACTGGGGCTCGCACGCAAAATACGCATTAACTCCGCGGACGGTTGCCAGGGACAAGAATCGCCGGGTTGACGTCGCCCCTCTTGTCCGGTTCCGTGCCGTCGTCGAACACAACGCCGCTTTGTTTGAGCACCCGCACCATGCGCTGGGCATTGGCCAGCTGCCTTTGCAACTCCCGCCACTGTCCGGGATCGAGCAAGGACTTCAGCGACTCCTCGGGCAGATGCGACATTTGTACCAGCACCAGAAAACGGTCTGATTGGCCGAACACGCGCGGCGGCCGCGTTTTATCCAGAATCAATTGGACGAGCTGGCGGCGTTGCTCGTCGCGGAGGCCCAGGATGGCGTCCAACTGTGCTACTAATAATTCGATACGCGCGCGGTACCGAAATGTCCGCCGATCGCGGTCGGTCTGTTCGCAAAGGGCCGTCTGCTCGGGCCGCAACGTCGTGAGCAGCGTCTTGTGGAAGAGAGAGCCGCCCCCGAAGAGACCTTGTTGGAGCGCGGCGCGCAACGGCTGAGACGACTGGTATAGCTGATTGTACTGGTCTGCCTGGATCTTGCCCGACTTACATTTCGCTCGCAGCTCGTCGACGCGGCTTTCGAAGTGCTGGATATCGCCCTTGCCGGCGAGGGTCAGCTTTTCCTTCTGCACGTCCGTGAGCCGGCAGATCCGGACAATTTCATCCACGCGCTGTTTGAGCGATGCCTCAATCCATTCGGGGCCGCGGGATTGGTTGCCGTAAACCCACGCGTCGATATTGCGGTCGGAAATCTGAATTTGCCCGACCGCCCGGAATACCATCTGCCGCGGCTGGGGCTTGATTTCGACCAGATCGTCGTCGTCACCATTCGCGCGCGCAGCCCCCATCCCCGCGACGGCCACAAGCGCGGCCGCGAATCCGAGTCGCCGGGCGTAACGGTGGATGCGATTCATCGAACGTCCAAATCGTCCGCGTCGAGCGGCGGCAGTCCCAGAAAAGCGGTCTGGTCGAGGCGCCAAATGAGCTTTCCCGTTTTCGGCAGTCGTCGCCAAAGCAGGCATTGCAGCGCGTCCAGGTGGGGCATCATCAACTCGTCCGGGACAGCGGGAATCAGGCCTCGTTCGTTCGTCGACGTCATGGCGAGGCTAACGGTCCAGGCATCGTCCCAGTTTTGCGAGAGGGCGGTGCAGAGTTCTTCACGCTGCTTGGGCGTCAAGAGGAGCTCGCCGTCGAGTGTCACGAGGAGATTGCGGGCACAGGCCAGGTTCCGGAATGCCTTGCGCTTGGCGGCTTCCGCTTCGCAGCGCGCGACTTGCGCAGGCGACAAGGTCGTTCGCACGGCGGACAGTACCTCGTCCTGAACGACCTCTCGCGCGTAGCTTGGGACGGGAGCCCCGTTGTCGGTCTGCCAGTTTGCCAGTGCCTCGCCAACTTGCTGCCAGGCCGTGTCTTGCAATCGCTGTTCCTGTTTGGGCCGCGGCTGACATGCCCTGCGGACGAAATCGAGTTCGAGTCGCAGCAAGGTCCGCACTTGCACAAGCGGTGTCAGCACCTTGAGATCAACGAGCGCGTCGATCCCTTTCGCCTTTTGCCGGTTGAACCGCAGCACCTGTTCCCACGCCTGGCGTTCTAGGGCGACCTGCCCGACACGACTTTGCGTGGCCGGTCTCGGAAGTTCGTCCAGCACTTCGCCGACATCTTCGATCAGCAGCCCGCCGTCGACCACGCGGTGCTCGAGCTTGAGCGGTCGCAGAATCTGCCGCAGCGCCACGCCGAGCGGAACTTGCTTGAATGAGGCCGTGATTTCCAGTGCGGGATTCACTTCGGTGCGGCGTAGGGCCGCTTTACCCAGCACAACCGGGCCACCGAGACGCTTCGCCATGTAGGGGACAAATTCCCGCAATGGCAGATTCAGCACATCGATGTCGACCTTGGCGGCAAGGGCCTGGCGGACAGCCTCGTTGCCATGATTGGCACGGCGCGGGCCCGCTTGGTCGGCGGGCAGCAGCATTCCGGGACCGGCAAGTACGATCGCCAGAAACGCCCCACAGATGTTGACAACTTGCACCTGACACGCGGTGAGGTCGAACCCGCGTCCACGTCCTTGCGCGGTTGAAGTCGGGCCTGGGAGAGGGATATCCGTTTTGACAGGCGAGGAATGCGCGCGACGCATGCGACTACTCCTCATCGTCCGCCGGAGGGCTCATTCCCAAAAACGCGCTGGTGCGAACGCCCAGGACCATGTTACCTCGCTTGGGCAGGCCGTCCCACTGGGACCGCTGGGCGGCGTCCAAATAGGGAACGATCAGCTCGTCGGGCACGGCGGGGATCAAGGCGGAGTTGCTGGAGGAGCCAAGCACGACGGTCATGGTCCAGGCATCGTCCCAGTTATCCGTCAATTCCTCGGTGATTTTCTGACGCTGCCATTCCGTCAGCGACAGTTCCTGGTCGATGGCCACCACGAGGTTGCGCGCGGAGACCTGCCGCAGGTTCGCCGTTCGTTTCTTGATTTCGCTGTGGAAACGGTTGGCCTGCGCTGGCGACAGGCGGGCGCGGACCAGATCAACCATCCGGCTCTCAACCGCGTGTCGCGGGTCGCTGATTGCCTTCCGCAGCGATTCGGGATCGTTGTGATCCAGCTCCTCGCCCACGATCTGTTTGAGCCCGTCCTGTTTGAGCAGCTCCAGTTGCTCGGCCGTTGGCGAACAGAGGTGCTTGATGAATTTCAGTTCGAGCTGCAACACCAGCCGCAGTTGGCCGCGGACCGCGGCGTCGTCGTTGAAGTCTCTGACGCGTGCCGCCGGTGCGAATCCTGCCTGCGGCATCGGCAAAACGCGGCCAGCGCCTTGCCGTTCGATCATGACAGGCCTAGCCGGTCTCGGACGCGGTTCGTCAAGTGGGATGCCGACGTCGTCGACGACGACGGACCCATCTACGACACGATACTGCAACTTGAGCGGTCGCAGGATCTGCCACAGCGCCACCCCGAGCGGAACCTGCTTGAACGAAACGGTGATCCGCGTGCGGGGATCGACGTGCGCCCGTCGTAAGCCGTTCTTGTCGAGGCGGACGGGAATACCGAAGCGTTTTTCCAGCATCGGCGCCACGTCTTCGAGGCGCGAATCGACCTCGAGGTCGACCTTTGCGGCAAGAAGCTTGGCCACGGCCGCTTCTCCGGCGCCATGCGCCGCAGTCGGCTGATCGGCGCGCAGCCCTACACCCATCGTTGCCAGGACGAACACGAGCAACGATTCACGGAGCACCGTGAACCGATTCATGGCGTCGACGCCTTATCGCCGGCGCCGCGCTCCAGCTGGTTGAAATATTCGTCCAATCCCGCGCGGAATTCCTCGGGCAGCGTGGAGCCGCGCTCGCCCGTCGTTTGCGACACGCCCCGATCCTCGCGCACTTCTTTGGCGTTGACGCCCGTGCCAAGCAGCGTCAGCGCCGAGTCGTGCGTGGTGCCGCCGCCCCCGCCCCCGGGATTTGACCCGCCTCCGCCTCCGCCGGCTTTGGGATTGAACCGCTTCGACTGCAGCAACAGCTCGATGACATCCGTCTCCGCGCCGATGGCGGCTTTGTCCGTGTTGGGCCGGGCCAGGATGTCCCGCGTCTCTTGCATGACTCCTTCTACGGTCTCGAGCAGGTGCAACTCTTTGGCAAAATCGCTCTCCGCGTCGGGCAGCTGGCGAATTCGCGCGACAACTTTCACCACGCGATCGCGCAACACGTTTTGCGTCGTCGACAGTCGGCCGGCTTCGTGCTTGTAATCGTCGACCGCGAGCGAGGGACGCGCCTGTTCGGCGACGCGCGTCTCTTCGCGAAGGTTCATTTCACCCTCGAGGATCTGCAACACTTCCAGTACCACCGAGGGGGGGAGGCTCCCTTTCGATTTGCAGCCGGGGCACGCGCCGCAGCAGGCGGGGTCGACCAGATCTTCGGCCCAGCGATCGAGCACGTCCGACCAGTATTCAGCCTGGGCGATCGACAGTCCCTTTTCGGTTTTGAGATCGCCGGCGAGCTCGCGGAGGTTCCCGACCACGTCCTGCTTGCGCATGTCGTCCAGAACCGATTTGATTTTCACGAAGCGGTGGCGGTCATAGTAGGCGTCCATGTCGTCCATGATCAGGGAGATCTTGTCCCCCTCCTTGGTCTCCGACTCAGAAACCTGGCCCAACGCATTGAGCTGCGCTTCCGGCAGATCGCGCCGCCGCAAGCCGAACAGGTCGTTCACCTGATCGCCGAGGCGGCCGGCGACCTTGATTTGAAACCGCGACGCAGCCTTGAGACGTTTGACCAGAGTGCTGCCTTCGAGCTCCGCCAGGACTTTCTTCAGCTCGTCGGCTACTTTCTCGAATTCGGCCAGCAAGTCCTCTTGCTTCTTGATAGCCTCGTCCATTTTCTGGGCGGCCGGGGTTTCTTTGCTCTCTGGCGGAGAGCCCTTGCCGGCAAGTGTCGTCATAGGCAAAGTCAGCCGCGGGCTGGACGGGTTCTTGGGAGGCGCCGGTTTCCCCTTGTCATCCTTCCCGGGCGGCTGCTGTTGCGATTCCTGGTCGACTACTTGGGGCGCGGCTTGCCGCTTCTGGGTGTCGGGCTTGGTACTGCCCGGTTTGCCCGGAGCAAGCGACCTGACTTCGCCCACCATCGCGGACTTTTTGGACGATTGATTGCCGGCCATCTGCGGCGCCTGGGCGGCCTGCTTGAGCAAGTCGGCGACCGACGGCATTCGGTTGGCAGAGATCTCTTTGAGAATTTGCAACATCTCGGCCCACTTTTCGAGATGTCCGACGCCGAACTCGGGATTGCGCGTGGCCTGCTGCACGAGGTCTTCGCCCGTGCGGACGAGGTTCCCCAAGCGTCGGCCGTTCGCCCACTCGGCCCCGGCCTGCGTCTCGATACGGCGGCGGGTTTCCGGCTGGTCCAACTCGCGCGGTGAGAGGGCGCGGAGCTGCTTGTTCGTCTCGTACAGCTGCATCTCGCGATCGCGAACTTCGAGCGACTGCCGGTGCCACTTATTGAGTTGCTCAGTCAGCCAGATGGCATGTTGTTCGGGGTTCAGCACGTACAAAAACGAGGCGGGTGCATAGACCCGTTTGCGATTGGGAAGGTAATCCTCCACGAAGACGCGGGCACGAATTAGCTGCGGTTCAATACTGAACGACTTGGCCGAAAACGGACCGCCCACGTCGAGAGACTCTTTGTCGTTGCCGCCCGCTGCCAGCACGCGTTCGCCCTTTGCGGGTTTGGTGATGGCCGCCTCTTCCAGCCCGAGCCATTCAATGCCGACGCGCTTCACGCCGAAATCATCCCGCGCGTGCACTTTGAAACTCAGCATTTCCGAGTCGAGCACGACTTTTTGCCGCGGCAACCCTTCGCATACGAGCGACGGAGCCTCGTCCTCATGGCCGGCAATCGCCAAATTGAACGGCTCCTTCCCCGTGAGGCCAAGTCGATCCTGCCACTGCAGCTGGAGCTTACCGGTGCCTTTGACTTCGACGGGCGGGCTCGTGAACGTGCTGCCCGCGGGGTCCTGAGCTTGGCCGTTGACCTGCGAACTGGCTAATTCACGGCTCGCGGTGGCCGCAACTTGAATCCGGCTGCCGTTGACCGGCGAGATCGTTCCGCTGCGGACGTCCTTCGTTTGCGCCTTGGGCAGTCCCAGGTACGCTGGCAGCGAAACCTGGGCGGTCACCGACGTCAATTCGGGACGCGCCATCGGTTCGATACGGACTCGCTGACGCCAGTCGCCGACGGCCAACTGCAGCGCGGCCGGCGCGATTTGCGGCGGCAGATCGAAGGCGTAACTGCCCTCGCGGAGCGGCGCTGCGACCGACGCACGCTCATCAACCCGCGCGAAGGCTTCACCGGGCTTTGTGATCGTTTGCTGGGCGAGATGCACGGCCAGTGAGATCGGCTCGCCATGCGCCACCACAACGGGATCGGGCAGCTTGTCGACCGCGGCGAACGTGTAGCGGGGCGTCGCGCGCCAAGGGGCCAGTAGCCGGGTCCAGGCGTTAATTCCGGCGGAGGGAAAGATCGTCAGAAGGGCGATCGAGGCCGCGAGGGGAATCAAGGCCAGCGCGACCCACAAACGGTGCCGCGGATTGGGCACCGAATCGCGGAAGTCGCGTTTTTGCGCATCTTCGGCAACCTGGCGGATCGCGGCGACGCACAATTGAGGGGAGCGCGCTTGCTCGAAGTCGTTCCGCACGAGCTCGATAATGCCGAGCAGCTGGTCGCCGACAAGCGGATGCTTGCGGGTCAAGAGGCGAGCCAGTTGTTCCAATCGCCGATTGCGCCAAACCCAGCGGTGCAGGGCGAGCGGAACGCAGGCGCAGCTGACAACCGTCAGGCCGAAGAGGGACAACCGCGCCCAGCCGGGTGTCTCTCCCAAGCGGTCGAGCACGAACAGCGCCAGAAAGGCGACCAGAATACCGGCAGCGGCCCCACAGACCGCCTCGATCGTCTTGATCGTCCAGACCAGCTTGCGGAAATCGTACAGCTGGTTCTGCAAGGTCTCGGGCAGTTCCAAACGGTCGGTCGTTCGCACAAGGCTCATCGGACTCTCCTAAAATCGTCGCGGCGCCTCGTATCGCTCTGCATTACTGTAACCGATCCCCGCACGGACTTCAGTATTTCTTCCACTCGGCGGCCCCCCCGGGCGCTCGTCCGGGACCCGCCCCCAACGTTAAATCAACCCGTAAATCTTGCGCACCGACCAGAATACTCCCAGCAACGTCACCAGAAGGCCGATGGTCAACGGATGGCTCCACAACGGTACGCGGCGAACCGACGGTGGCGTCTCGGGCAATTCGACCAGCGATTGTACGATCTGCTTCAACTGGTCCGCCGGGACCACTCGACCGCGAGTCACGCGGGCCAATTCCTCCAAGACCTCCGGACGCGCGGGGCGTCCCGGACGCTCGACCGCATCGCCCTGAACGAAGAATGATGCGTCGAGCGAGGCCCCCGTCTCCACGCAGGACAGGTGCACCTGGTGCTTACCGGCTTCTTCCGGTGTGTAGCGGCCGGAGAACATGCCCCACTCTTCTCCCACCGAGGCGAAGCGAATCGTTTCGGCTTTGCCCGACGGGGCCGTGATCCGGCCGCTGACGCGTCCGCCGTGTAACGGCTCGCCCCCTTTTTCCATGACATTGGCATCGAAGGTGACCGTCTGCCGGATCTGCGGCTGATCTGGGACGTAATACAACCGCATCGTTTCGCCCTTCGCCATGTTCCGCTGATAGGCCATCCAGCGGACGACTTGGCCCCAGAAACGATAGTGATATTTGTCCTCGACCCCCTTCCGCCAGCGCCACGCTCCGTCGGTTCCCATGAACAGGACCTTGCCGGCGCCGAACGTGCGTGTCGCCAGCAGGGGCAATCGCCCGAACTCGTTGGAAACGTCCTTGTGCACGCACAGGACATCGCTGCCAGCCTTGGCTCGCAGCACCGGTGCATACCACTGAAAGCCCGGCAATCCCTCCCAGACTTCGATATTGTCGTCCTGCGTGTCGGCCAGCTTCGTCAGCAGACTGCGGCGGCCGAGGTCGGTCAACTCGAAGTGGCTCGGCGTGCGCAAACCCCATCCGGTCGGCTGCGCTGGATCGAGCACCACTGGACACAGGTCGCCAAGTTCCGTGTCCAACAGGGAGAATTCGCGTCCCTGCCAGCCGGGCATGAAGACCAGGCCGCTCGCCTGGCGCTCGACCAGACCCTTCAGTAGCCGGCATTGCTCAACCGTGAGCTGCCCGTCGCCGACGCCCACGTCTCCCAAAAACACGACGTCGAATTTCGACAGCTCGTCGAGTCGCGATGGGAACGCCTTGATGTAATCCTTGTTGCCCCCTCCCCCCTTGCTCAGTCCGGGATGAAAGAGCAAGCAGGCGACTTCCACGCCCGGGTCGCGGGACAGAGCATTGCGCAGGTAGCGGTATTCCCACCGCGGATACGACTCGACTACGAGCACGTGGAGCTTTTCTTCTCGGATGGCGATTGGCGCGGCCCTGCGATTGTTGTCCGTCAGCGTTTCCTCCGGATGTGGCGGCACGTCGAGCGTGACTGTGAAATCGCCAATCGCCGTCGGCTTCCAGAGAACCCAGTCGCTGGTGCGGCCCATCGGAGCAATGTGCACTTCCTTGGAGAGCTCTTCGCCGCTCGACGTCCGCAACGTGACAGTCGTCACATATTCGTGGGAGAGCGAACTGTCGATCGTGAACGGAATCCGCACCGCTTTGCCGACAACGCCAAAGGTCGGCGCGTCGACGCTGAGCACTTCGACGTCGGGCAGGCGCGTGGGACTGCCGACCGGAACTGCAAAAATGGGAATGCCCTTTTGCCGCAGATTGTCGGCCGCCTGCACCGGGGCCTTGCCGATATTCCAGTCGCCGTCGGAAGCGAGGACGACGGCCCGCAGATTGCGGAACTTGTCGGGAGCCTGGGCCAGCGGATCGTAAAGGTTCGTTCCGCGCCCCGGTCTCTCCGAGGCGAACGGCTCGATGAAGACGTCCATGCGTTCCTGCAGATCGCTCCAGGAGCTGGGAGTGGTGAGCGCCGTGATAGCCTCGTGCCGCGCGACCGGCGCGGTCCCGGCGCGGCCGGGCACCACAACGTCGCGGGTTTCCATGCTGGGGGAGCCATCCCATAGGACGGCGACGGAGGGCTTTCCTTCGGGGCGGAATTCTTCGATCCACTCGGGCTGGTTGAAGAGCAAAACGGCCAAGCAAACGATGGCGAAGCGAAAGAGTTCGAGCGCGATGAATGCCGGCCGAAACGCGTTGCGACGCGCGGCGGCAAAGCAGAAACCGGCCGCCAAAAGCACGGCCAGGATCGATGCGGTCAGCGACGCCGGTGTCCAGAGAAAGGTCAGGGCCCGGGAGACGCTCATGCCGGTCTCCCTGCTTTGGCTGCCGTGCGAGGCATGCAGAGTGCGGCCTCGGCAATCAGCGCGATAATCATGGCGGCGAGAAACGGCCGCCAAATCTCCGCGATCAGAATGCCGATGTGCCCGGCCCGGTGATCGACGCGGATGAAATTCAGCCCATCAAACAGGTCGGCGACACGTCCGTCGTCGAGAACGGTCGCTTGGTCCTCTTGGGCGGGACGGTTGAGCGCGAGTAGCTGATCGCCGGCGAGGTACACCCCGCGATGAACGGAGTACGCGCCCGACCGCGCGTCTTCGGGGCCTGCCAAGCGTTGCCACGAATCGGGTAGAGAGGGGGGAAGCGTTTCTCCGGCGTTCAGTTGGTGGGTCGTCCCGAGGGCCGAAGCGCCGGCCGCCATCGCGCGTTGGACAAGGACATAGAGCACGACGCCGTCTGTCGCCAGCGACGAATCGGCCGGGGAGGTGGTTGTCGCAAAGAAAAACGCGCCGCTGTGATTCTGCGCGGCCCGGGCTAAGAGCGGTGTTCCGCCTTGCAGGCTCGCCAGCGGCGTAAAGTCCCCCGTCAGCATACAGTAGCGATGGACTTGGAGTTGCCCCACCGGAAGCCGCGCGCCGCTTTGCGTGTTGGCGAGCAAATCCTGGTCGCTGCGCCAATTTGCGATCAACGAGTCCTTGCTGCCCGCCGGATTCCACGCTTTCCACCGGGCCCCCAAAAACTCCTGGTCGGTAGGCGTGCGCGGAGGCAGAAAGATGGCCGAACCCCCGCGTTTGATGAAGTCCTGGACGTGGCGCCCGGCGTCTCCTTCGGGGAGCGGACCTTGCCACATCAAGAGGGCCACCTTTTCCCACTCGACATTTGGCGCTTGCTCGGGGGCGACGATTTCCACCGAACATTGGATGCCCGGCTCTGGAGGTATCGCCGCCGCCAGTTGCAGCGCTTTGGCGACTTGGTTGTCTTCGACCACCACGACGGCGTGTCGAGCAATCGGCTTCTCGAAGGCGAAGTAAAAATCATTGTCGGCCGGGTTGAGATCGGCGGGGATCGTCACTTTGCCCCAGCTGCGCGGCTGCTTGGATTCCAGCGGGATGCGGTAATCCTTCAACTCGTAGGGCGACTTGTCCATTTCGACGGTCGCCTCCGAGCGAGCGCCGTCGATCTCGAAATGCAGGGGAATCGAAACTCGCGACTGATCTTCGCCTTCCCGCGCCAGCCGCACCGAAAGGACGAGATCGGCGGCTGGTCCATTTTGCACGCGGCGGACATCCGAAACCCGCACCGAGACGTTGCCGTCGGCCGCTTCGGGATAGGCCAACAGATTGATGCGGATTCCCTGCCGCAGCGCCAGCAATGACTCGCGAATTGCCTGCCAACGTCCGCTTTTCGGATTCCAGTCGTTCTGGCGGAGATCGGAGCAAATCCAGATGTCCGTCCGCCCTGACTTGTTAGTTTGGATGTATTCACAGGCCGCTTCGAGCAGGCCCGGAATATCGGAGGCGGCACTGGTCGCTTCGGCCGCGGGCGACTTCAACAGCGACTCGGGCGAATCGAGTTCGACCGGTTTTCTGGTCGTGCTGTCGATCAGCACCCAGCGAGCCGACTTGAGCGTTGCCAGAGTTTGCGCGAGTTGTTGGACGCCGGTGGCCAGCTTCGAGTCGCCTCCGCCACTCCCTTTTTGCTGCATGCTCGGGGAGCGGTCGAGCAGGATGATCGTCGTATCGGGCCGGCCGCCGGCCGCCAGGCCGAGCCAGCCGCTGGCGAGTGGGCGGCTGACGGCGAAGATCAGCCCCGCGATGGCCAGCATGCGCGCCGCCATGATCAGCCACTGCCGCAACCGGGCGAATCCGCGCGCCATGCGGTTCGCGGTGAGCAGGAACATCATCGCCCCCCAGCGAACCGTCTGGTACCGCCGCTGGTTGATGAGGTGAATGATGACCGGCAGGAGCGCGAGCGGAAGCGCGAACAACATCCAGGGCTGCAGGAAACTCATTGCGCGCCCCTTCCTCGGGCGCGGCCGATTAGAAAGCGAGTGAGGACCCGCTCATAGTCCTCGTTAAGCAGGACGCGTCGGTAATCGACCGACGATTCCAGCACGACGCGTTTCAGTTCCGTTAGGTAGGTGTTGAGCGCCCGGTGATAGCGGTCGGCAATCTCGTTGGGGTCGGCGAAGATCGACGTGCCCCCCTCCATGTCGAGAAACCGCATGGGCCGCCGGAACTCGAAGTCGATCTCTTGAGATTCGAGCAAATGAAAGACGATCACGTCGTGTCGGCGGAAGCGCAGATGCTGGAAGCAGCTGCCGAGCAGCTCTGGTTCGACAAACAGGTCCGAGATAATGACGATCAGCGCTCGTTGGCGGATCGTCTCGGCCAGTTCATGAAGCACCGGAGCGAGTTGCGTTTCACCGCTGGGCTTGGCCTGTTCGAGCAAGTCGAAGAGCGCGATAAGGTGTGTCGGGTTGCGCTTGGGCGGAATGTTCCGCACGAGGCCATTGGCCACACACGAGAGTCCGACAGCGTCTCCCTGCTGAATGGCCAGGTAACCGAGCGCGCCGGCGACGCGGCGGGCGTAGTCGAGCTTTGTCGCGCTGGCCGGACCAAAACCCATCGAACCGCTGGTGTCGAGTACGAGGCACAAGCGGAGGTTCGTGTCGGCCTCGAATTCCTTGACGTAGAACCGGTCGGAGCGGCCGTAGGCCCGCCAATCCAATCGCCGCAAATCGTCGCCGGGAACGTATTTGCGATACTCGGCAAACTCGACGCTCGAGCCGCGATGCGGACTGGGATGCCGCCCCGACACGGTTCCCTGCATCGGGAGACGGGCGAACAACGGCACCGCGGCCAACCGGGATAGGGCGGCGGCATCGAGAAAACTACGGGCACGGCGGTCGAAAAGCACCGAAACCCTCACTCTTCCGTGCTGGTCTCTTCGATCAGGCGGCGAACGATCTGCCGAGCGTCGATCCCCTCGGACTGCGCGGTGAACGTCGTGATCACGCGGTGCGTCAGCACGGGCGCGGCGACTTGTTGGATATCTTCCAGCCGCACCATGTAACTCCCCAAGAGCGCGGCACGCGCCTTGGCTCCGAGGATCAGATACTGCACGGCTCGCGGTCCCGCGCCCCAGGCAACCAAGGGCTTGAGCCAAGCCGGCGCGGTGGCGCCATTCGGACGCGTTTTGCGAACGAGCCGAGCCGCATACTTATAAATGTGATCCGGCACCGGTACGCGGCGCACCAGATTTTGGTGCTGGATAATGTCCGCCGCACTCAGAAGATGATTGAGTTCGGGCAGCGCGTCGCCGGTGGTCGTGCGGGCGATCTGCACTTCCTCGGCTTCCGAGGGATAGTCGAGCTCGATTAAGAACATGAAACGATCGAGCTGCGCTTCGGGCAGCGGATAGGTGCCTTCCTGCTCGACAGGGTTCTGAGTCGCCAGCACCACGAACGGCGGTTCCAGTCGAAACGGCTTGCCGACCACCGTCACCTTGTGCTCCTGCATGGCTTCGAGCATGGCGGCCTGCGTCTTCGGTGGGGCGCGGTTGATCTCGTCGGCCAGCACGATGTTCGCGAAGACCGGCCCATGCACGAACTGAAACTCCCGCTTCCCGCCCGCTTGGTCCTGCAGGATGTCGGTCCCGGTGATGTCCATCGGCATCAAGTCGGGAGTGAACTGGATGCGGCTGAATTTCAGCGACATGGTTTCGGCCAGCTTGCTGACCAAGAGCGTCTTGGCCAGGCCGGGCACGCCGAGTAGCAGTGCATGTCCGCGGGCGAAAAGGCAGAGCGCGAGCCGCTCGATGACGTTGTGCTGGCCAACAATCACCCGTCCCAATTCGCTGCGTAACCGCGAATAAGTCGAGCGGAGGTCATCGATCGCCTGAACGTCGTTCTCGCTGAGCCGCTCGGCCGGCAGAGTCGAAGCCGCGACTTGGTCCATCGGATGCACTCTCTCTGTGCTGGGGTCTCGAGTCCGGATGATTCTACGCCGGGTACCTTCGGATTCCCTGAAGGTTTCCTCCCGGATCTCGGGCTACGGACGGATCGGGCGGTCAATCCGCCTCTCCGTTCGGAAGTTTCCGCCCTAATAGACGCTGCGAGAGGCGAAAATTGTCCTGGGTGTTTGGCCCAAGGCGCGCGGTCAGGTTCGCGGAGGTCCTGCCCTACCTTGTTCGACGCCGGTCACCCTGCAATGGTTTCAAAATTTGCGCATTACCTGCGTCGGTCCTTCCGCGGCGAAGAAAACCGCCTTCCAACTATTGTGTCCCAGCCTAGTGCCAGCGCCAAGCACCGACTTGCGACCCGAGGGTTGTCCCCAGGGCGACTCTCGTCGAGCGATGCACTCTCTGCCGTCGGCGGCGCGACCGATTTCGTGCGGCCACCGAGTTTTGCGCAGCTGAGTCCTGGCAACTATTGGCCCAGGAGCGAGCCGCGGCGCAGCCTTTCGACGAGGCGACTTGTAAAGACCGGGGCGGAGTCCGCGGATAGATGTGACTCATCGGGGCAGTCGAGATCGTCTTCGTGCGAGAGCTCGCGAAAGTCGATCCAGGGCGCGGAAGTTGTTTCTGCCAACACCCCGAAATAGAGCGCAGAAGGATAGGTCGCTTCTTCGAGTTGTAGTCGGGCGCCGGCTGCTGGTAACCGCAAGAACACGACCTTGCCGCCGTTTTGTTTTATGCGGGCCACCGAGTCGGCCACGGCTAGCGTGACCTTCAAGAACAGACCCAGGGTGAGCAGTGAGAGTCCCCAGCAGAACTCACGACCCGTGGCCCGTCGCGGCGGGGAGCACTGGGGAATGAACTGCCCGGCTCGCAAAATCGGCCCGGCCAGGAGCACGGGGAAGAACGAGACGAAAGATCGCCAGGTCCAACAACGACGTCGGTCGGAATTGGCGGCAATAGATGTCAATCGTGTACGACATGGCCTGAAAGGTGAAGAACGACAGTCCGATTGGCAGCAGAATCGTAACCTGCGGAGGTTCAGCGATTCGCAGTCGGTCTGCCAGCAGTCCCCAGGCCGAGAGAAACTCATTGCCATACTTAAAGCAGGCCAGCAGACCGAAGTTTAAAAGCACGTTGATCCACAGCACCGTGCGCCGTGTCTGAGTCTTTCCTTCGCAATTTTGAATGAGAGCGGCGGCACCAAAGTTCATCAGCGTGGAGAAGGCCAACAGCAGGGGATAGCGCACGTCCCAGGCCGCGTAGAACACGTAGCTCGCCATCAGTAAGTTAAGCTTGCGGACGATCACCGGCAGCGGCAGGGAGTGCACGAGTGCCACGATCAGGAAGAACAGGAGGAAAACCAGGGAATTGAACGGCATGGCGAGGAGTGGCTGTGTACCCACGATGGGGCGAGTTTCAAGCGAGGCAGGTCGTTGAATTATGCGCGGGGTAGGATTTGAATACTACCGGGCTCATTCGAACGAGTTCCCGACCGCGCGGGCAGGAACTTAATCTGTGACTGGATTTGCATCAATGGGCGAAGACGAACGATGTCGGATCATCGAGCAACTGAAGCCGGCGTTAGCTCTCGCCTCGAACGGTCGAGCCAAGCTCACTGATCTCACGGAAGGATCACACATCATCGAGGACGTTGGCCTGGCGTCTTTGGATCTTCTCGAGTTGCGGTTCGAGCTGGAGAGCCGGTGGCGGATGCAGATCTCGGACGAACAGGCGATCGGTTTGCGCACCATCGGCGACATCGTCGATGTTGTTGCGCGGTCAACTCATCCGCGTGATCAGTAGATTGGAGACGCTCTCCGAACAATTGGCATCTCGTGGAATCCTGTGGAGTGTTGGTCGTCGCTCGTGATGGTGGGTGGAAATGATTGCTCGATAACTTTCCAGCTTCCCCGGTTTTTTTGTCGTTTTTGTTTGACATTCCGAGATCATCGCATCAGGATGTTCCCAGTTCCGGACCAATGGCTGGACGGAAATGGCGCGAACGACCCTGGTTGGTCGTCGCCGCGGGCTGCTTCTTTCGGATGAGCGCATCTTCGTGCCGCCGAGCCTTATCCAAGGCGCCGGCAAAGCGTGCGCGGCCCTTGTGCAGAAATAGGAATCACCAATGCTCCGGGCGATCTGCGCCTGGCTCATTAGCTGAGTTCCGATCCAACCGAGATTTCGCTGACGCCTCGGCCGCCGAACGTCGTGCCATTGCGCTCGGCTGAACGGTGGCGCTACCGCATCAGTGGACTGCCTACGTGCTCCAAGATTTGACGATCCGTAAGGAACTTCGGTTTCTGGAGGAGTAGAAAAATGTCTCGCGTTTCAGTCTTTGCCTTTGCCCTCGCATCTGCGGCCCTTGCCATTCTTCCGTCAGCAGATCGATTGCCGGGGGACGTCGTCGAGATTCCAGCAACGATCGCTGCGAACATTCGCGGAGGGCAGTGTGGCTCGTATCAAATGACGTCGAATGGAGCTTGCACAGAGTCGGGCGATGATACTTGCACATCCGCGACATCAGACTGCGATGGTTTGTGTCCCTATACTTGCACGCCGACATCGAACTACACGGGTTCCGGCAGTTTTACCGGCTCGCTGGTTCAGGGGTCCTGTGATTCGGCGACCCAGCCAACTTGCACGCAAGTATATTGCTCCATCGCGGGCCTGATTGTGCCGTGCTGCCAGTGCGTGGGGGACTCCAGTCTCGAATGTGGGCCGACCCCCTCGGACCTCGATTCTCAGGGTTGCAGCGGGACCTGACTGCGGAAGCCCGAATCACAGTTTGCGCTCTCGCAGTGATGTTGTTAGGGGCGCTCGCATCTTTACTAAGCGAGTGTCCGCACATCCTTTCCGACTCCGGATTGTTCCCATGAAGTGCTTGCGCCGATTCTTCGTGCTCACGATTCTTGGCGTGACGATCTTGAACCCCTCTGGGACCCAACCGAAGGCCGACACTCAAGGGCCGATCCTTCCAGGGCAGGCACGGGCTCAACATTGGCGCGAGGCCCAAAGCTGCGGAGTTGCCTGCGGTTATATGTTGGCCCGCCTGTGTGGCATCGAAGTGACCTACGGCGAGGCAGTCGCTGCGATTCCGATTGAAGAGGGCGGGACCTCCTTACTTGGGCTGCAAAAGGGATTGGCGGCGCTGGGGCTGTCGGCGACGGTCCTGAAAGCGAAACCACGGGATCTCGACCATCTCGCCACTCCGGTGATTGCGCATGTCCTGCCGCGTCGCGAAACGAAGAATGCCGTCGGACATTTTCTACTTGTGCTGCAAATTGATGATCGTTCCGTCCGCTATATCGAACCGAACTATGCTGCTTCCATCGAAACGGTGCCACGCAGTCAATTCGTCCGTTGTTGGAGTGGGTATCTGATCTTGCCCAAATCTCGCAAGACTTCTTGGCACCGTAGCTTGGAGATCGCCCTGTGGGGCGTCATCGCAGTGTCGGTGTCGATTGGGGGTTTCGCGATCGCACGTTGGGGCGTGCGTCACCGGCCTGCGCTTCGGGGTTGGCGCGCACAATCGCTCGCCAGTCTCTTATTGAGCTGTCTGATGTTGGGATGTACGGCTCTGCCAGCGAACGTCAGCGTCTCCGTTGAACAATCGGCGTCGTCGGTTGACCAAGCGGTTGCGCGCACAGGCGCGCCGGATGTGCTGCGGTTGGTCGCGTGGAATACCGAGGTGGATCTCGGTGTGTTGCCGCGTGACGGCGGTGCCGAGGGAATCTTTCACATCGAAAATCAGGGTGATTCCACGGTTCGGTTGCATCTCGGATCCCCGACTTGTCGGTGCAGCGAAGCGCGTTTGGAACAGGAGACCCTCGTCGCGGGCGCCTCGACCAGTGTGCACATGATGATGCGGTCCAGGCCGCGCCAAGCTGGTCCGGCGGATGCACGAGTTTACATCGAGGCGGAGGGCGGGTCCTGGGCGGAAGCGCTGAGCGTTCACGCGATCGAACTCGGCGCCAATTTCCCCAACTACACGTACATCGTCGGTGGATCCGCCCAGGCCGCGCGAACCGCATCGATCGTCGGCAACCTCTTTCTCAAGGCATCGTCGAGCAAGCCAAAGGTTGCCGTGGCGCTCGGCGGGACAGGCCTGGAATCCGAACTCGTCGTCCAGGACATCCGCGTCGGGCAGCCCGTCGGAATCTCAGGGTGTGTGCGGCGAGAGTGCTCGTTCTCGCTGGGAGTCAATTCGCGGCACAACATGGCTAAGAAGCCGCGAGATGTCGTGTTGCAGGTCCGCGTTTCGATCGACGGTGACGTCTCGACGCACCCAATCCGAGTGAACATTCTTCCCTCGGATCCCTCCGGAGGCCGCCGTTCGTGATCTCCCTCGACTTTCAGAAGTTAGCACGTGTCGCACCTTTGGTTCTGACTATGGCCGTCGTGGTGCCCACCGCCACTCTGACGGTCAAACTGTGGCGCGGTTTCACCGGGGTCGCCAAGAGCACAATTGAACCCGGGCAAATCGCTCGGCCATCACCAACTCCCGTCATTGCGGCCGAGACAAAGATCTCGGCAGCGCAGGCCATTGCGAGATACACATCGACTCCGCCCCGGCGCGCCTCAGATTACTTTCACCGTTGGCGCTTTGTGGGTCTGGCGGGGCCTTACGCGGTCAACTCCGCGTTGCGGGGCGACGTGGAACGGGTGCTCCGCCAGGCAGACTTTCGTCGTACGTTTCCTCGATCGCCGCCTTTGTTTTTTCGGTCGTCCTATGGCTGGGAGGTGAGGCAGCGCACGGCCCCCAATGTGCAACGCCACTGGGAGTACGAACATCACGTTGATCAGTTCCTCGCCACGTGTGCCGAGATTGATGTTCCCCTGGGTTTGTCCGTTGACACGAATACCGGCTCGTTTACCGTCGGTGAGCTCCTGGATGCATCGCGCCGCAGCTTTGATGCGAGCCAGGAAATCTGCTGGTCGCTGGTCGCCTACTGTGGTTACCTGCCTGATGAAATGCGGTGGGAAAATCGCTTTGGCGAGACTTGTTCCTATGAATCGATGGCCGAGGCCATCCTCGCGTTGCCGTTCGCCCGCGGTTCCTGTGGGGGAACTCACAAGCAATTTGCGCTGGCCTTCCTGCTGCGACACGCCTCGCCCCGCAGCATCTCGGCGGATCTTCGCCAGAGGTGCGAGGACTACTTGTCAAAATCCAGCCGCTTGCTCGAACGCTCGCAGCTGCCCAACGGCGCCTGGAGTCCTCTTTGGGCGAACGGCTCCTCGAGTGTCAGTGACAATCCCGACGACGGGCCAATTCGCGGCGACGACTTGGTGCGAATTACCGGGCATCAGCTCGAGTGGATCGAGATTGTGCCCACTTTTTCGCGGCCATCGAGCGACTGCATTTCGCGCGCGCTCCAATTCTTGATCGATGGACTCAAGCGATCGGACGCGACGAGCATCCAAAGGGACTACTGTGCTTACTCGCACGCCGCTTGCGTGTTGCAACGCGCGCTGTTGAGTGATCACGTGCTCGTTTCCGCAGAGGTCGCGCGCAATTCCGACGATGGGAATGACATCGTTTCGCGACCGTAAACAGTCAGATCCCGGCGAGTCCGCTGAAAAGCTGTGGCCTGTCGAAAGCTAAGTCGTTCAGTGCGCGGGACAAAAAAACACTTCGGAAATGTGGAGGAGCGCGGGCCAATGGGAGAACAGGCGGGACGGGTGGCGTGGTTGGGCATTCTCAATCTTTGCGGCGCGTGGACTGCGGCGCTCATGCTGGACGGGTCTATTGCGGCACGCGGACAAGATTGGAAAGCGCCGAATCAATTTATCGGACTCTCCGGAGAAGTCGGCAATTACGAAGAAGTTCAACGGAGGCTGGACCATCTCGAATGGCAAGACGTGCGGCCAACGAATGAAAAGGCTACCCATTCCCTTAAGGAACTCTATGAAGGCCAAATGGCATGGCGGACCGCTCTCGAGAATATCGAGGTGTCGTTCCAGTATTCATTGCAGAGGCAGATCGACACGGCACGTGTAATTTCGCAAAAACGACAAAAGCATGCAGTGCCCGATAATTTCTCGTTCGAAGCGCGCGTCGCGATGAAAGGCGAGAAGCGGTTCACCCATATTCGCGAAACCACCCCCGGCCGACTCGCGATGAGGACTGAAGGGAACCCAGCGAGCAAGCGGCGGACCAGGCCATCACCGGAGTTCGTCTATGCTTTCAATGGCACGCAAATGAAAGCCTTCGAGCCAACCCGCGCGCTCGGCCACATCCATCCGGCGAAGCTTGACTCAGTCGACTCACGGCTGCTGTGGTACTTCGACTCGATCTCAATTCCCACGGGGGCCAACGCAGCTCGACAGCGGGAGTCGGCCTGGTACGTCCCCATTTCCCTGAGCTTGCCGTCCGTCTATCGAGTGCTACCGACTCTCCAGAAGGTCGACGATTTCCCGTGCCACGTTGTCACGAACGGTGCCGACACCATCTGGATCGACACGGAGAATGGCTTCGTGATGCGGCGACGAGTGTGGTTTCAAATGCGCAACCTCAGCAGCATGCCTGTGCTTGCTTTCGTCTATGCCAACCAGGATTGTCGCCAATACGGGGACACGATCTGGCTGCCGCACCGGTGTTACCGGCTAGATTTCGCGGGATCGCTGGAGCCGATCAATACGCAGGGGAAACTGACTGAGGTCCATTCCGTCGCCGTCAAGACGATCAACGTCAACGGCGTTTCGGATGACGTTTTCGAGCTTGAATTTCCGCCCGGCACCAACGTGCAGGACCTGATTCTGAATAGGTCCTACTTTGTTCCTCACGGAGAACATTTGCTCGATGAGGCAATTGCCCGGGCCAATCCGATTATCAATGGAGAAGTAATGCCATTTCATGCGGGAGTAGGGGGCCGCGGCATTTGGCGCCACTTACTGTTGCTTAATGCTGGAGCACTGATCGTCCTGGGGTCTGGGCTTCTGTGGCGACGTCGACGAACGGCCGCACGCAGGTAGCGGCAGAGGTTTACCCCCATGTACGGATAGTTACCAGTGCAGCAGTACTCCTGATGGCCCCGTTCGCAGCGATAAGCCGGGATGCGACCGACTTTTGTCTTTTTCGTAAATTGTGCGAAGGATTCCGCGCTCTCGCGCAAATACAGTCTGGTCGACCTTATCAGGTGCAGCCGAGTACGACACCAAATGCCAGTTTCGTCGCAGGACGCGTTTATTCAAGCGCTCGCACGTCGCGATCGAGCGGCGTGGAGGGCGTTGTATGACGCGCACTTGAACGAAATCTATGCGTTCGTCAGCCACCTCTTGGAGGCCGACCGGAAGTCATGCGAGGACCTCAACCAGGAAGTTTGGTTGCAGGCGATTTCGTGCATCAAAGCGTTTGATCCGGCGAGAGGCGAGTTGCGCGATTGGCTGTTCGGCATCGCAAGATTGCAAGTAGCGCAGCATTTTCGCCGCTTGACGAGGGGCTTTGTGTCGGAGAACGCGGAGTCGATCGAACTGGCTGACAACGCCCTCCTTCTTCCGCAGGAAGTGATGGAGCGTGTCGAGCGCTTGCAACTCGTGCGGGCGGCGTTGACGGCCATTCCACTGTCTCACCAGGTCGTCCTGCAACAGAAATACGTCGACGGTCGCTCGGTTCAAGAGATCGCGACGGCAATGAAAACTACAGCCAAAGCGGTCGAGTCGTCGCTGTCGCGCGCTCGGATGCGGTTGCGGACGCTGCTGGGGCCGTACTTTGCACCGGCGCCTCAACAGGGGGGCGCACGCCTATGAGCACTCAACCCGACGATCTTGATGCGGAGGAAAAGGAAGTGCTGAAGAAGGCGCTTTCCGAAAGCCGGGTGCGGTCCGGCCCGTCGGCGGAGTACGCGGACGACTTACGAGCTCGGTTGCTGAGCGTGGCCGTGGCGGTGCAGCCCGTGCGCGAGCGCTCAAAGCATCGGATTGTAATCGCCTCCTGCTTTGCGGTCGGACTGTCGGTCGTCGTGTTGGGCGCTGTGTGGTTCTTCAACAGCGAACCCGCCTGGGCGTCTGCCATTCGCAGGGCTCGCGGACAAGCATGCATCCACGCGCGAATTGTAAGAGACAGCGTCCAAAAGGGGGAGCTGTGGGTATCGCCAGGGATGGACGTCGTAGCTTCGATTTTTGGTGCGACAACCCGACTGTCCGACTACAGACATCATGTGTTCTTGCGATATGAGTCGAAGGAAAACGCGGTTTACACAAGCTTTGAACCGGAAGACGTGCATCTGACTCGCGAGCTGTGGTCCGTTCCCAACTTGGCCGAGGTGTTTCGGCGATCTCCGTCTGCACCGTCGTTGCTGCCGAACGAACCAATCGAGCGATGGGCTCTAAAAAGCAAAATGGTCGATGGGACCCCCTGTGACGAATACGAAATTGCGATCCGGTCGCTGCATCGAAGTGCGACCACACTCGTGATCACAATCGACAAGCGTTCTTCGCTGCCATATTCCTTCGCGATTACCGAATCCGCGGCACACACGACGATCTGCTATTTCGACTATCCTTCCGAGGGCCGGCTGGACGAAGCGTCGCTGGGAATTCCGGAGGCCGCCGAAAGGCGGGAGGTTGATCAATCGGGTGGTGAACTCTCGCGGATCAAACAAACGTTGCAAGAAGGGCGGGAGGCGTTCGATGACTATACGGCGGTTTCCGCCACGTCGCATTTTGATGGACCGCTCCCGTTGACGCGATGCGAGCCAAAACGGGTGTCGCGCAAAGGAGTTAAATGGCGCATCGACAATGTGCAAGCGGTCGACCCGAAGTTCGTTTTGCCGGCGGAGCAGAGCTCGGCTCTTCAAACGTGGCAGGCGAATAGCAATCGGTTTCATTTTAGCCCATGGGCGATCTGCGACGGAAACACCATCTTCGCCTTTGAGTGGAACGGTAAGGTCTCGAAGGATGGGGCTCCCCTGAGGACCTTTCCAGTGCAAGGTGAGTCGCAGGCCGACTTCTTGAACAGCAATCTTCTGGTTCCCGAACGGTCCTGCCGCCCAACGATTCGAGGCGGACCACTTGACCACCTGTTCGAGGTAACGCATGTGACGGCCGATGGCGAGGATTTGATCAAAGTCGACAGGTTGCTGTCGCGCAAGCCCCCAAATCGCAATACCTTGGATGTGACCTATTGGCTCGACCCCGGCCTGGCTGATGTTGTTAAGAGAATCGAATATCGCCGTACGCCAACCGCCGATGGGCAAGTTCCGAAATCGTCCAGTCCGAGCGAGGTAGTGTTCCAGGAGTTCAATCAGTCGCCGAACGGGTTCTGGTATCCGACCGTGATCGTCCGCGACCCGACGGACAAGAACAAGAAGCGCACCACGCGACTGTACGTCGATTTCACTGACGTCCCTCCGGACGACTTGTTTCTGATCCCTAAGTGACATCGTGCAGGGACGGTTGAATTAAACGAGGACAATTACCTCCGACGATGCGCATGCCCCGAAGAATCGCAGGACGCTGATACGAATTATGAGCTCCGTTCTCAGACTGCCTTTGGCGAACTCAGTACGGTCCACCGGCAACGACGCGATCGTGACGTTCGGCGAAGATCGACGGATCGAGGCGGCGAACCCGGCCGCGGAGGGGTTGCTGCTGTACGGCCCGAACGAATTGCTTGGCCGCGACATGTTGTCTCTCTTGCCGCGCGAATGTGAGCTTTCGTTTCTAGCTGCCATTCAAAGTGACGAGGCGGAGGGATTCGGCATCGAGCTCGAGAGCCCGCGTCCTTTCCGCTTGTTGCGGAAAGACGGGCATTCGGTTGCCGTCCAGGCGACGATCGCCCCGGTGCGATTCGAGCGGCGCGTGCTCTGGACTTTGCTGGCGCAGGACAACACGTCGCACGACCGCGCCACCACTCAATGGGAACTGATGGAGCGGTTGGCGGCCATCGGGCAGGCCGTCTCCACAATCGCTCACGAGAGCCGAAATTCGTTGCAACGCATGGAAGCGGCAGTGCACCAGCTGAAAAAGCATTCCCACGACGTCGACAAGGTGCAGTGTGGGATCGCCAAGCTGGCCTCGGGGACCGAGGAGCTTCATCGTCTGCATGAAACCGTGTTGGAATTCGTGCGGCCGCGGGTGCTGCAGCCCCTAACGGTCGATGCGCGTAACGTCGTTCGCGCCGCTTGGAGGGAGGCGCTCACGCAGCCGGACATGCCGCACCTCGAGCTTTTGGAAATGCAACTGGCTGACGACACCTGTTGCGAGATCGACGCTTTCGCCGTCCGCCAGGTGTTTCGCAACATCTTCGAGAACTCGCTGGCCGCGTGTCCCGACGGTCCTGAGATCAAAGCGTTGTACGAAGAGGCAGAGATTTCGGGATCGCCGGCTCTGCGGATCGTCATCCGCGATCGCGGCCCCGGCCTCGCCGATGAGCACAAGAAGATGGTGTTCGTCCCCTTTTTCACCACCAAACCGCGTGGACTTGGATTGGGGCTAACGATCGCCAGGCAAATCGTGGAAGCACATGGCGGCGAAATCTTCTTTGGCGATGGTCCGGGAGCGGCCGTCGTTGTTGTCCTCAAAAGGGCGATTCCATGATTCCCTCGGGGGACGGATTGCGTGTGGCCGTCGCGGATGACGACCCCGCAATCCTCGAATTCGTGCGAGATCTGCTGGAAGGAATGGGCCATACCGTGACTGCCAGTTGCAGCACGGGGCAGGAATTGATCGACGCGTGCGCCACGAGTCCGCCGGATCTCATCGTCACCGACGTGAAGATGCCGGGCGTGGACGGAATCGAGGCGGCGACGACGATCAACCGGCGCCAAGCCACGCCCGTCATTCTGGTGACCTCGTTTGGAGAAACCGAACTGATCAGCCGGGCATTGCGCACCAGCGTGCTGGCCTACCTGATCAAACCCATCAAGCAGATCGATCTCGAAGTGGCCGTCGCCGTGGCGATGCGCCGCTTTCGGGAGCATCGGGCTGTTTGCGATATGGCGGCCGCGTTGCGGCAGTCGCTGGAAGAGCGAAAACAGGTCGAGCGCGCCAAGGGCGTGCTGATGCGGCGCGGCCGGCTGGGCGAAGAAGAGGCGTACAAGCGTCTGCAAAAAATCTCGAAAGAAAACAGCCGGAAATTACCCGAAACCGCGCGGATGGTGATTGCCATCGATCGGGAATTTTGTGCGGACACATGAGTTTTCCGGGTCCTAGGTCAACCGCCGCCCTGGGCCGAGCGACCGGCGACAGCGGATCCCCTTTCAGGTTCGTTGATCGGTGCCTTATCAAAAACCTTGACATTTAATTGAAAGCTGCCTGGGACTGTGTTGGCATTGGGTAGAGATGGGCCCTTTGCCAACGTCAGCCCAGGCAGCGTTTTTTTTGGCGCGAGTGGTCCGGTGCCGAGCTCAGGCATGCGGCCGCCAACGGGCAACAAGCGAAGGAGTTGGCGGAGGGGCAACCCGAGGCTAAGATTTTTCGCTGCATGGCCCGCTTCTTTCGTTACAAAACGCCCGCCGCTCTGACGAGCGAAGCCGCACACCTCGGTCACACTCTGTCGCTTTCCCAGCGATACGAGGCCCTGTTTCAACCGATTGCAATCGGCCCCAAGCGCTGCGGCAACCGCCTCGCCGTTCAGCCGATGGAGGGTTGCGACGGCACGCTCGACGGCCGACCCGACGAGTTGACTTTCCGCCGCTACGTCCGCTTCGGCAGCGGCGGCGCCAAGCTGATTTGGGGCGAAGCGACGGCGATCAGCGACGAAGCGCGCGCCAATCCCCGTCAGCTTTGGCTCTGCGACCGAACAGCCGCGTCGATCGAGGACATGCTGAACCGTTGCCGCCGCGCTCATCGCGAAGTGTGCGGCAGTGCCGACGATTTGGTGATCGGTCTGCAACTCACGCACTCGGGCCGCTACGGATATCGCCGCACGCTCCTGGTTTCACACGATCCTATCCGCGATCCGCTCACGATCGACAAGGCCAGCGGCCGGCCAGTCGATGACTCCTTTCCGCTCGCCGCCGACGAGGACCTCGCACGCATCGCCGACCAATATGTCGCCGCGGCACGCCTCGCGGCCCGGATTGGCGTCGACTTCATCGACCTCAAGCAGTGTCACGGCTATTTGCTCTCGGAATTGCTGACCGCCCGGAATCGGCCAGGCCGATTCGGCGGAAGCTTTGAGAACCGGACGCGGCTTGTTCGGGAAATCGTTGCTCGCATTCGCGAGGACCTGCCGTCTTTGATCGTCGCCACGCGATTCAACGCCTACGACGGCATTGCCTACCGCAAGGGAACCGTGGGAGCCGCGGGTGAGCCGGCGCCGCACCACTTGCCGCTCGAAAATGTGTTCGGCACCAACCCCCACGATCACCAGATCGAGGATCTGCGAGAGCCCCTGGAGCTGGCACAGCGCCTGCGTGATGCCGGCGTGAGCCTGCTCAACGTCACCGCCGGCAACCCCTACGTCAATCCGCACGTTGTCCGGCCGGCCGATTATCCACCAATCGACGGTTACGACGCGCCCGAACATCCGCTGTTGGGCGTGCTCCGCCATTTTCGCCTGGCCCGCGCGGTTCAAGCGGCCGTTCCCCACCTGCCCGTCGTCGGCAGCGGGTACAGTTGGCTGCAGGAGTTTGCGCTGCAGGCGGCGGCGGCCAATGTCACCGACGGTTCAGTCGCAATCGTCGGATTGGGCCGTGCGACGTTGGCGCAGCCCGATTTTGCGCGCAATCTCAAGGAGCAAGGTGGTCTCGATCATACTCGAACTTGCCGAACCTTCTCGTATTGCACCAACCTGATGCGCAACCGGGCTCATCCCGCTGGCCAATTCCCAACGGGTTGCCCGCCGTTCGACAAGGAAGTCTACGGGCCGATCTGGAAAGAAGCTCAACGCGAGCTGCCGCCTGGAGATTCCTCGTGCCCCTGACACTTCGCGAACGCTGGGCCCCTTTTATCACTTGGATGCTGGTTCTCGCCCTGATGTTGACGGCGCTTCGCTCGGCGCATGCGGACGCACCCATGCAGCTCGCCTTCCCCGGAGCCGAAGGATTCGGCCGATTCACACGCGGCGGGCGCGGTGGCGACGTTTATCACGTCATGAACTTGAACGACGACGGGCCCGGATCGTTGCGTCACGGCATCCGCTCGGCCTCCGGTCCGCGGACTATCGTTTTTGACGTGTCGGGCACGATCGAATTGAAGAAGCCGCTCGTCGTAAACAAATCCTTTCTCACGATTGCCGGGCAAACTGCCCCGGGCGATGGCGTGTGTCTGAAGGATTGGACGTTCGAGATCAGAAAGGCCTCGCACATTATCGTCCGTTACCTGCGCGTCCGCCTGGGTGACCAGCACAAGCCGCACGGCGACCCGGACGCCATCACTACGAACGACGTCGACCACGTCATCTTCGACCACATCACTTCGACCTGGGGGATCGACAGCAATCACGACTTGCGTCGCGGAAGTAACTTCACGCTGCAATGGTCGATCTACGCGGAGTGCCTCAATCACAGTCTCCACACCAAGGGAACCCACGCGATGCTGTCGTCGTTCCGCGACCTCACCGGCAACATTTCGATTCATCACAACCTGTTCGCCAGCAGCCGCGATCGCCACCCGACTCTGGCCAGCGGCGAGAAAACGCTGCCCGGCATGATCGTCGATTACCGCGACAATGTCGTGTACAACCTGAGTGGTGCCACCAACCTGGGCGACGCTCACATCAATTTCATCAACAACTGCTATCTTCCCGGCCCCGACACGCCCAAACGCAATCATCCGTTGGCGACGAAGACCGGAACCGAGGACCAGCTCAAGGCGTTTCTCAGCGGCAACGCGTTTGAGGGTAACGCGGCCTTCACTGAGAACAACTACCTGGCGATCACCTTCGATCGCTGGGCCGACGGCGGTTATCGCCGCATGTCGCTTGACCGAATTCGCGTCGATCGCGAGTTCGACGTCGACGGGGCCTTGCCGAAGACGCAGTCGGCAATGGAAGCCTTTCAAAGCGTCCTGCAACACGCCGGGGCGTCGCTCCATCGCGACGCCGCCGACGAGCGGCTGGTGAAGGGAGTTCGCGACCGCACGGGCCGACTCATCGACTCTCAGGACCAGGTGGGCGGATGGCCCCAACTTCGCAGCACGCTGGCGGCCCTGGATAGCGATGGCGATGGGATGCCCGACGACTGGGAACGCAGCCACGGACTCAATCCGCACGATCCCAGCGACCGCAATGGCGATCGGGACGGGGATGGATTCACAAATCTCGAAGAATATCTCAACAGCCTGTGCCCGATTGCAGCCGCAGCCGAGCACTCCTGACCGATTCAGGGGTTGTCGCTCCCGGGCGGGCTGAACCCTCCGAGCCCGCGCAGATATTCGGCGCTCTTGGCGGCCGCTTCACGGGGGCCCATCAGCTCAGCGTAGGCTTGGTGCACGGTGACGTAGCCGGTGTAGCCAATCGCCCGCAACGCTTGAATGACTTCGGCAAAATCGACGCCGCCCGCTTCCCAGAGCGGGATGTGATGAAAGCGCCGCACCCCCAGGCACCAGGTCTCGAGTGAGGCCGGTCCGTTGGGATCGAGTCGATGATTCTGCAAGTAGACGTTCATCAGGTAGGGCGCAAACGCCTCGAGCGTTTTCAAACCGTAGGGCTGTCCGCAGATCAACAGATTGATTGGCTCATAAATCAGCCCGAAATTGCGGCGGTTGATCCGCTCCAGCAGCGCGATCGACGGCTCGACCTCTTCAAAGAGCGTCGTCGTATGGCACTGGTGGGCCAGCCGAATTCCTCGTACCGCGGCCAGGTCGGCGGCTCGTTTGGCCGGTTCAACGTCCGCCTCGCACTTGAGGCAGACACGGATCAGATCGCAGCCGAGCGCCTCGGCCACATCCAAACTGGGGCCGATGTTACGCAGACTATCCGGACCATGCTCGTTGTTGAGCGGCACGTCGCAATCGGCTGTAACCATCGAAACAATGAGTCCCGCGCCCTCGACCTGGTCGCGCATCCGCGCGAGTTCCTCACGCGGAGTGCCCACGCCGCCGGCGCTGGCCCGCATGCATATTGCACCGTAACCGTACTCGGCCGCGAGCGCAACGACGTCCGCGAAGGGAGCGTTGAGACGAGTCTTGCAGGGCGCCTCGGCTACGCGGACGGAAAGGGACAGTTTCATCGTTGTCAATCGTTGGGAACAATCGGGAACAAATGCGCGCGAACGCCTCAATTCTCTTCGTCGCCAAGGCCGAGCATGGCCTTGATCGCTTCCGACAGGCGGTCGTGACTATCGGACAGTTCGTTGCACTTTGCCTGATAGGTGAGGTAACTACCGCGGGGATTATCGACGTAACTCTTCATTTCGAGGTAGTTCGCCCAGAAGTCGGCCAGCTTCTGGCGGGTTGGTTCGGACACTTTCGGATCGCTCGTGATGTGTGGAATCTCGCTTCGCAGCACGCCCAGCAGCACGTGATCGATGGACTGCAGCTTGGACTGCACCTTGTCCTGCACGGCCGAAAGGCCTGCGTCGGGTCCCTGTTGCTGGTCAATCGCGGATTGCATGGCCGAAACGTAGAGCCGCATTCCGGACTTGTAGGCCTGCCCCAACAGGGCGATCGACCGGTAGGTGACGCGAAGGCGATGAGTCGCCTGCATCAGGTCGATCTCGTGCTGGGTCACAGTTTGCAGCCGATCGCGCAACCGGCGGACTTCGGCCACGGGAATACAGAAGCCCAGGCCCTCTTTTTCCGACGCCTTGAGCGTCACCACGCCGATGACCTGTGCATCCGAATCGAAGGCGGGGCCGCCGGAATTGCCCGGGTTGATGGAAATGCCGACTTGATAATACGGGAGCCCGTGGATTGTAATTTCCGTGCTCATCACCCCTCGGCTGACAGCGTTCTGCAAGAGCGCTCCTCCGCCCAGTCCCGGACTGCCGATCACGGTGATTTCCTGCCCCCGCCGAAATTGATAGTTTCGCGCGAGCATAACGGGCTTGAGGTTGGTTTTCACCCGCAGCACCGAGAGGTCCTGCTTCTCGTCGTCCAGCAACAGCGTCGGCTTGAAAGGGCCCTGCTCGGCCGCCTTCGCGGACGGGAAATAGACCTCGACCAGGTCGATCAATTCATGTGAAAGCACATGCTTGTTCGTCACCAGGACGTCCGGCGCGATCAGGAAGCCGGTACCGCTGGAAACCCGCCCCTTGATCAGTGCGACGCCCGACTCGCATCTCGCGACGATCTGTTCCGTCGACAACCCGCCGCCATGCCCTGCGGCGGGGTTGTTTGCCGGGAGAGCCGACTGGGCGGGCGACGGCCCCGCCTGTTCCGCGACGGCAACCGGGGACGGTTCGGCGATATCCGACGCACCGGCGGTCGCCGCAAGTGCTCTTTTCGCTCGGCCCGCGGCCAGGTAGACGAGCAAGCCGGCCACGAGGAGGGCAACGCCGATGCACGTTCCGATCACGATCGCCGTTCTCTTCCGTTGAGGGCGAGCGGGCGCGACGGGCTGACCGTCGCCCGGAACCGTCGCGCGCGCCGCCGAGCTGGAAGGGCGGGGTGGTAGCGGCGGCGGCACGTTGGCGAGACGCGCGGCTTTCGGTCGGTCCGCCACCCACAGACTCTTCACCTGCGACGCGAGGATCCAGTCGCCATTCTTTGCCGGCCGGACCAGGGTCGCCGCCGTGATCCGGCCGGACTGGGCGAGCTGCCGCAGTTGAGCTCCCGTATAGGGTCCAAACTCGGCCGCTGTCTGCCGGTAGTACCATTGATCCGTCATTCGTTTGGCCTGGCTTGATCGATCGCCCGCCGCCGCTGCCCAAGTGGGCTCGTTTGCCTCAGCGACTCATGGTCCGTCTTTCACGCAACGAGGGTTCGCATCCAATACAAAATCGGTGGTCTCGCTAGGCAAAAGGGGACGTCAGCACGTGCAGCCAGAAGAGCAACCAAAACATCCAACCGAGGGCGCCGATCGAACCCATGATCAGGCCCGCGAGAGCCAGGCCCCAACCGGTCACGTACCCGCGTGCGCGGCCGATGTCTTTCATCGCGGCCGCTCCAAAAATGATCGCGAAGATATTGCTGGCTCCGAGAAAGAGCCCGACGAATCCCAGGACCACGCTGGCGATGGCCATCGCCGCCGTTTGGGGAATGAGCACAAACAAAGTGCAGGCTGCCGGAAACAGTCCAATCACTCCCAGCGTGACGCTGGCCACCGCCAGACCGCTTGTCCGAGTCAGGTGGTGGGGCACGGCGGCCGCCATGCCGTGCATCGCCGGAGCATATTGCTGAAAGCGGTTGTCGCCACCGCCGATTTGCGCCTGGAACTCAGGTTGATTGGCGACGGGCACCCAGTCCTCGAGTCCCTCTTTCCAGACGAGGTCGTGCGGCGACACTTGTCCGTTGACGACGAGTTGCCGCAGGTCCATGAGCGGAACCGGGCCGTGCCTCTCGTCCCCGACGCTGTAGTACCATTTGGCCGTTCCCGGCGGCGCGGAAGTTTGTTGATACGAGTCGCCCGTCTCTTCGATTTCCGGCAGGAACACGTTGTCTCCCGCTTGGGGCAGGCGCAGCTCGGGCGCGCCGAAAAGCTCGGGCAGCGTTCCGGCCGGCTGCCACGAGCGTTTGTCCCGCGAGACTTCGTGGGCCCGGCTGAACTGGCCCCGCGCGTGCAGCTTCTTCAGTTTTGCCACGTCGAACGGGCCGTGGATTTTCCCGCGGATGCGCACGAAATAGGTGGTTGGCTCGAAGCCCGTGTCCTCGGCGGAGGCATCGGCAGTCATTTGGCGGCCTCCGATGGGCGGGCAAGGATGAGTCGCCCCTCGCGGAGCACGGTGGCCCGTTCCTGGCGCGCGATCGTTACCTTGCCGTCCTTGACGGTCCCAATCGGCTCCCAGCGTGACGGCTCGCCGTTCGCTCCGGGAACGGCCACAACCAGATCGTAGTTGCCGTCTGCCGTCCAGCGCGTCACGCAGCCCCATTGTCCCTCGGCGTTGCGGGACAACCGGCCGATGAACAGGCAAGGACAAAAGAACGCTTGGGCGAGCTGTTCGCGACGGCGGTCGGCCTGGGTCCAGGCTTTGTCGAGGTCGATGATGCGGAACACCACCTGCTCGGCTTCGGGGCGGGCTTTTTTTGCGGCCGCGCTATCCGGCAGCATCCAAGGGGTCGAAAGGTCCAAGCCGTTGTGCAACACCCCAAGCGGCTGCTGCAGCCCGGGATTGAGGAGATCGCTGCCGGCCGCCCCGTACTCCAGCACGTACCGTAACAGCGCGTAGCGGAGAAATGGGTCGAGGCTGGGCGGCGCATCGAGTACGAAATGCGCCAGATGACCGATGCTCGGCTCCCAGTTTTCGACCGAGAGCTGCGCCAGCTCAACGAGGGCCTTGTCGGAGAGAGGGCTTTGCGGCGCGGGCTCCGAGACGGCTTTCTTCAAGAATTCGGTGGGCAGGGTCTTGTTTTTTTCCTCGCCGCCGAAACCGCTCAAGTATTTGACGTTCGCGAAGCGCTTGCCGGAAAGGTCGACCGCGTTCTTCAGATAGTATGCGTTGCTCTCGTTGTCCCGCAGGACGTGAACATCGTGCATCAGCGGGCCGGCGAACAAGTCGTGCAGCTTGGTGACCAGGCCGTCGCTCTCGCGACGCTGCACGGCCTCCGCGAAGGCGGCATACTGTTGCACGAGTGGGGCCGCCGGCGACTGGGCATGCTGCTTGAGAAACTCTGCGCATTCGCCGGCCCGCTTGCGAGCATCGTTTAAATCGCCGGGATTGAGCGTTTTCCATTGGGCGGCCATGTTCTGCCAGGCGCAGATACCTGCGTAGAGCGCCGCCTCGTTCCGCACCTCTTGAAAGTCGGGAGTGCGCGGATCGTCGGGAAACGCCTGCGTGAATGCGGCAAGGGCGGCAATGTAGTCGCTCACTTGCTTGCCGGAGTCAGCCTCGGCCGCATGAATCAGCGAGGCGTGTTTGATCGCGTCGAGCGCCGCCACCTTCTGGCTGTCCGCGTGAACCAGATCCTTGATCGACTTCAACTCGGTTTCGAGCACGCCAATCCGCGATCCGTAATCCCCCTCCAAGCCGCTGGCAGCCTGACGAAGCGCGGTCAACCGCTCGCCAATCTGTGAGAGTAGGGCGGCGATGTCCGCCGCGGGCGCGGAGACATTGTGCATGGTCTGGGCACGATGGAGGTCGGCGGTGATCGCGTCGAAGCGCTGCTGCAGCTCGCTGGTTTTTGTCGTCACGTCCTTGCGGTGCTGTTCCTCCACCTGCCCGCTTAACCGCTCCGCCTGCGATTTTTCATCCTCCGTCCGGGCGAGGCGCACCGCTTTGTCGAGCTTGGCACGGGCCTCGGCGTAATCCCCAGCTTTGGCGGCGGAGGCGAGCTGGCCGGAGAAGTCGGCCGCGCGAAGTTTTTCCTGACCTTCCGCGTCGGTCAAGTTGTTGACTGCTTTCTCCCAGTGTGCGTCGCCGGCCAGGTCGAGGTGCTCGTTCGCGAAATCCCGCGCTTGGACGAGCTTCCCCTCGGCGACCGATTGTGACAGCGAGTCGGCCAGGCGGCTGGTCTCGGCGTTCTGCAACGACCGCCGGACCAAGAGCGCACTCAGACCGGCAAGCACCAGCACCGACGCGACGCTGGCACCGATAATCGCCAAGCGTCGGAATTTTTCCTGCCGTTCGATCCGCTGCACGCGCTCGCGGAAGCGTTCCTCGAGCGGCGGCGGGATCGCCGGGTCGATGCGGAGCAGGGCGGCGCGCGAGCGTTCGAGTGCGTCGCGGGGCGTGCGCTCATCTCCGAGCAGCTGCCGGAACGAGGCGACGGCCTTCTCCAACTTTTGGCGCGTGGCCCCCTTCGCGTCTTCTTCCGCCACCCAGCGGAGCGTCGGTTGAGCGCGGAGCGACACGGGATCGAAGCCGTCGAGATCGGCCGCTTCCTGCAAATCGTCCCATTGAGTTTTGAGCTGGCGGGCCCGTTCCAACGCCGATTCGGCAAGGGCCGTTTGCAGGGCCGCCGCCACGATTTCGACCTGCGTCCGCGCGTCCCGCCGGGTGATCTCCCGAGCGGATTGGGCGATGGCCGCCTTGAATTGTTGCGAGATCGCTTCGATCCACTTCCCGTGCTCGAGCTCTTCGGCGATCGCGTTCATGCTGGGTGCGTCGACATGCTTGACCGCGTCGCGGGCTTCGACCTCCATCTCGCAGAGTCGGGCCCGCTCCATCTCGCTGGCGTACGTCTTCCAACTGCCGAGCGGCGGCACTTGC
>Ga0210396_10000707_pt1 | contig 40028 bp, 33 predicted proteins | sample IncBWH17OmetaG_FD_155466 | JGI IMG/M metagenome (GOLD analysis project Ga0210396, IMG submission 155466) | Forest soil microbial communities from Barre Woods Harvard Forest LTER site, Petersham, Massachusetts, United States - Inc-BW-H-17-O ... | reverse complement strand
GAGTCGTCGGAGTCCCCCGTGTCGGCGTCGGAGTCGTCGGATTCCCCCGTGTCGGCGTCGGAGTCGTCGGCGTCGGACTCGTCGGCATCGGCGTCGGCGCCCCCATCGTCGGAGATTCCTACGCCCGCGTCGGATGCGTCGGATGCGCCGGCGGAAAACGGAGCTGAGCGTCCTGCCGCGACCGCGCCGGTCCGCACCGAGGGCGCGGCTGAGAGCGAGCCGCTCGAGAGTGCTCCGCAGGAGACGGCAGCCGCTGAGTAGTCGCGGCTGCTCGGTTAGCTCGACGAGCTTATATATGTTTTTTGAAAGTTCCTTACGGTTCGGAACTATTGTGAAGCGCAAGCTTCAGGAAAAATAGAATGGCCTCCGAAGCTGGTGGGCGCGGGGGGCACCGGCGCGGACGCCACTCGGCGGGGCGCTCCTGAAGCCGGGGCTGCTCCTCGGCGGGGGCGCTCCTCGGCGGGGGCGCTCCTCGGCGGGGGCGCTCCTCGGCGGGGGCGCTCCTCGGCGGGGGCGCTTCTCGACGCGGACCGGCTCAGCCGGCGCGCGCGCTCTTGATTGCGAGCATCGCGGCGTCCGCGTGGTGCAGCAACTGCTCCGCGGTGCGCCCGTGGTGCGGGTAGGTGCTCGCGCCGAGGCTCGCGCCGACGCGGACCGCGCCCGCCTCGAGCTGGATCGGCTCGTTGACGGTCTCGCTCATGCGCACCATGAATGCCCGCACTTCGCGGCTCGGGTTCGGCAGCATGCTGAGCAGCGCCACGAACTCGTCGCCGCCGTAGCGCGAGATCAGCTCGTCCTCGCGGATCGCGGCGGTGAGCCGCTGGGCGAGTGTGCGCAGGACCTGGTCGCCGGAGCGATGGCCGAGCGTGTCGTTGATGCGCTTGAAGCCGTCGAGGTCCATGTAGACGAGCGCCACCGCGCAGCCGTGGCGCTCGGCGCGCGAGATCGCGCGGTCGAGCTCCTGGTGAAAGAGGCGGCGGTTCGCGAGGTTCGTGAGCTGGTCGTGATGCGCCTGGTGCTGTAGGCGCTCGAGGATCGTGCGGCGCTCGCTGATGTCCGTGAACGTCGCGATCGCCCCGCACGGCCGACCCTGCTCGTCGGGCGCGGTGCGGGCGCTCAGCGAGAGCCACGCGACGGCGCCGCCGGGCTTGTGCACGCCCATGATTACGCCGCGCTGGGTGCGCCCCGTCTGCAGGGTCTCCGCCGCGGGGTGGCTCGCCAGGGACCACGTCGAGCCGTCCTCGTGCAGGAAGCGCCAGCGCCGGTCGCGCACGTGGCGCGCGAGCAGCTGGTCGTGGCTCATGCCGAGGATGCGCCCCGCGGCGTTGTTGGCGTAGACGACGCGGCCGTGGCGGTCGAAGACGAGCACGCCCTCGGTGAGCATCTCGGTTGTGACCTGCATGCGGTTCTCCAAGACCCGCAGCTCCCCGCGCTGCACGCGCAGCTCGCCGCGCAGGCGCTCGGTCGCTGCGATCGACTGCGCCAGGCGCTCGCACGCCAGGTCCAGGGCGTGCTCGGCGTCGCCCGCGGCGGCCTCGGTGATCTCGCGCAGTGCGTGCGCGATCGCGCTCGGCGCATCGTCGGCGAGACGCCCGTGCGGGGCGCCGTCCAGGTCTGCGATCGAGGCTCGATCCATCCTTGGTGTAATCGGCGTGTGGCCGCCATTACATGACAGCTGCCGAAGCCTTTGGACGAGCCGCGGGGCGCGCGAGGAGCCGCGCGCGCGACCTGCGCGGGCGCTTGGTGTGGCGCACGCGGGGCGTTCTGTCATAATCCCCGCTCGCGATGCCCAAGATGAAGACCCACTCCGGCGCGAAGAAGCGCTTCAAAGTCACCGCGTCCGGCAAGGTGCGCGGCCGGCACGCCTTCACGAGCCACATCCTCGAGAAGAAGTCGCCCAAGCGCAAGCGCACGCTCGGCGCGCCCGCGATGATCTCCGACCACGACACGCCGCGCATCAAGCGGATGCTCGGAGTCGGCAAATGACCCGCGTCAAGCGCTCGCTGAACGCGCGCAAGAAGCGTCGCGCGACGCTGGAGCTGACCAAGGGCTTCCGCGGCGAGGCGCACTCCAACTACAAGCGCGCCAAGGAGGCGCTGATCAAGGCGGATACCTACGCCTACCGCGATCGGCGCAACCGCAAGCGCGACTTCCGGCGCCTGTGGATCACGCGCATCAACGCCGCGGCGCGTCAGAACGGGATGAGCTACTCGCAGTTCATGCATGGCCTCACGCTTGCCGGCGTGGAGCTCGACCGCAAGGTACTCGCGGACATCGCCGTCCGCGACGCCGAGTCCTTTCGACGTTTCGCCGAGGTCGCCCGCGAGGCGTCGGCTGCCTAGAGTCACCGGCAACCGACATCGCAAGCCTCCCGGGCGCCGCTCCTCGAAAGGGACGGCGCCTTTTTTGTGTCCCAAGCAACAAGGATGATTCGAACAGTGACCGCCATCGCCTCCCCCCAGAACCCGCGCCTGCAAGGGCTGCGGCGCCTGCATCGCCGGCGCGAGCGCGCACAGAGCGGGCGCTTCCTGGCGGAGGGTGAGGACCTGATCGCGGCCGCCGCGCAGGCTGGGTGGCAGCCGCTGGAGGGCTTTCGTGCTGCGGGCAGCGCGATCGGCGAGGGCTTTCTCGACGTCGAGCCCGCCGCGCTTGCCTCCGTCTCCACGCTCGGATCCGGCACGCGCGCGATCGGCGTCTACGCGGAGCGCTGGAGCACGGAGCTCGCGGGACCGCTGTGGGTCTACCTGCACCGCCTCGCCGATCCCGGCAACGTCGGCGCGATCCTGCGCGCCGCGCACGCGTTCGGCGCGAGCGGCGTCGCGTTCGGCCCCGACTGCGCCGACCCGTTCTCGCCGAAGGCCGTCCGCGCTAGCATGGGCGCGATCTTCACCGTCGCGCTCGCGCGCGTCACGGACATCGCGCAGCTGCCGGGCCAGCGGATCGCGCTGGTCGCGCACGCCGGCGAGCCGCTGCGCAGCGTGCGCGAGACGCTCGGCGGCCCCGGGGACGCGGCACCGCTGACATTGCTCGTCGGAGCCGAGCGCGAGGGTCTTCCGCCCGCGGTGCTCGCGGCGTGCGAGCGCGTCGCGCAGATCCCGATCGCCGGCGACTCGCTCAACGCGGCGATGGCCGCTGCGATCGCGCTCTACGAAATGAGCGGCGTCCCGCCGGCGGCGCCACCGTCTAAGGTGGCCGCGTCATGACCGAGCGGATCGAGCAGCTACGCGCCGAGGCTCAGAGCGCGATTCTCGCCGCGGCGGGCGGCGAGGCGCTGGAGGAGTTGCGCGTGCGCTACCTCGGGCGCAAGGCCGAGCTACCGCAGATCCTGCGGGGGGTGCGCGAGCTGGCGCCCGCCGAGCGTGGTGCTGTCGGCAAGGCCGCCAACGAGGCCCGCCAGGAGCTCGAGGCGCTGATCGCGCAGCGCGCCGCGCAGCTCGCCGAGGACCAGCTCGTGCGGAGCCTGCGCGACGAGCGTCTGGACGTCACGCTGCCCGGCGCCCCGCCGCAGCCGGTCGGCCGCCTGCACGTGCTTACCGCGACCTGGCGCGAACTCGAGGACATCTTCGTCGGGCTCGGCTTCACGGTGTTGGAGGGTCCCGAGGTGGAGACGGTCCACTACAACTTCGACGCGCTCAACCACAGCCCCACGCATCCCGCGCGCGCCCGCACCGACACCTTCTACGTAGCCGAGGATGTCGTCCTGCGCACCCACACCTCGCCAATGCAGATCCGCGCGATGGAAGCGCACCCGCCGCCGCTCTACGTCGTGATTCCCGGGCGCGTCTACCGGCCCGACAGCGACGCGACGCACACCCCGCAGTTCCACCAGGTCGAGGGGCTCGCGGTCGATACCGACATCACCCTCGCCGACCTCAAGGGAACGCTGCTCGCGTTCGCGCGCGCGGTCTTTGGGGAGGATCGCGACGTGCGACTGCGCCCCCACTTCTTTCCCTTCACCGAGCCCTCCGTCGAGGTCGACGTCTCCTGCTTTCACTGCTCGGGCAACGGTTTCCTCGCCGACGGTGCGCGCTGCTACCTGTGCAAGGGCGAGGGGTGGCTCGAGGTGCTTGGCGCGGGCGAGGTCGACCCGAACGTCTACGCGCACATTCCCACCAGCGAGCGCAACGAGCCCGGCTACGACCCCGAGCGCGTGCAGGGCTTCGCGTGGGGCATGGGCATCGAGCGGATCGCGATGCTCAAGCACGGCATCCCCGACCTGCGGCTCTACTACGAGAACGACCTGCGGTTCCTGGAGCAGTTCGGATGAGAGTTCCGCTCGGCTGGCTGCGCGAATACTGCGACCCCGATCTCGACGTGCGTGGGATCGAGGAGCGCCTGACGATGACCGGGACGAAGGTCGAGGCGATCCACCATTACGGCGTGCGCGAGCCCGAGCGCTTCGTCGTCGGGCGCGTCCTGACCTGCGAGCGCCACCCCGACGCCGATCGCCTCAGCGTCTGCACCGTCGATCTCGGATGCGCCGCGCCCGACGGGCCCGCGACGATCGTCTGCGGCGCCCCCAACGTCGCCGCTGGGCAGACCGTCGCCGTGGCCTGTCCCGGGGCCGTGATGCCCGACGGCACCAAGATCAAGCGCGCCAAGCTGCGCGGCGTCGCCTCCGCGGGCATGATCCTCGCCGAGCGCGAGCTCGCGATCGGTGACGGGCGCGAGGGCATCATCGTGCTCGACGAGCTGCTGCGCGACGGGCAGATCGCGGGCGGGCAGTTGCCCGCGCCCGGCACCCCGCTCGCGCAGGTCCTGCCGCTCGCTGACGAGGTCGTCGAGCTCGAGATCACTCCCAACCGACCCGACTGCCTCGGCGTCTACGGCGTCGCGCGCGAGCTGCACGCCGCGACCGGCGCGCCGCTGACGCCGGCGCCGTGGCAGCAGGATCCCGGCAGCGGCGGTCCGTTGCGCGCCGCGCCCGACACCGGGTCTGCTGCCGGTGTGCCCGACGCCGGGGCGCCTTCCACCGGCGCGCCCCCCGCGGTGGTCCAGGTCGAGTGCCCCGACCTCTGCCCGCGCTTCACCGCGCGCGTCTTCGAGAACGTCACGCTCGGCCAGTCCCCGCCGTGGCTGAAGGCGCGTCTGTCCGCCGCCGGGCAGCGCCCGATCAACAACGTCGTCGACATCACCAACTACGTGATGCTGGCCACCGCTCAGCCGCTGCACGCCTTTGACCTCGACCGCGTCGCCGGCGCGCGCCTGACCGTGCGTCGCGCCGATGACGGCGAGCAGGTCCAGACCCTCGACGGCCAGACCCGCACGCTCGACGAGCAGATGGTCGTGATCGAGGACGCCGAGGGGCCGACCTCGATCGCCGGGCTGATGGGCGGCGCACGCTCGGAGGTGGGGGAGGGCACGACGCGCGTGTTGCTCGAGGTCGCCACGTGGGATGGGCCCAACATCCACCGCACCGGCTGGGCGCTCGGGCTGCGCAGCGAGGCTTCCGCGCGCTTCGAGAAGGGCCTCGCCCCCGCACAGTGCGATTACGCGCAGGCGCTCGCCACGCGCCTCTTGATTGACCTCTGCGGTGCCACCGTACTTGCCGGCACGATCGACCTCACCAGCCCGGAGGCAGACGTCGAGCAGCTCCCGTCCCCGCACGTGCCCCTCCGCGAGGCGCGCGTGCACGCGATCCTCGGCGTGCCCGTCCCGCGCGCGCGTCAGCGCGAGATCCTGCACGCGCTCGACTTCCAGACGCAGGACAGCGACGACGGCCTCGACGTGACCGTCCCACCGCTGCGCCGCGCCGACATCACACGCGAGGCCGACCTGATCGAGGAGGTCGCCCGCATCGACGGCCTCGAGAAGCTGCCCGCCACGCTGCCCCCCCGCCGTCCCGCGGGCCGACTCGCGCCCACCCAGCGCCTGCGCCGCCGCGCTGTCGACGCGCTCGTCGGACGCGGACTCTATGAGACCGTCGGCTGGACCTTCACCGCGCCCGCCACGCTGGCGCAGCTGCGCCTCGCGCCCACCGACCCCCGCCGCGCCGGCGCCGTCGCCCTCGAGAACCCCCTCTCCGAGGAGCACGCGCTGCTACGCACCACGCTGCTCGGCTCGCTGCTCGACAGCGCCGCGCACAACGCCGCGCGCGGGCAGCGCGACCTCGGTCTTTTCGAGGTCGGAACGGTGTTCGCCAGCAGGCCCCAGCCGCGCCCCCCCGATCCGACCTCGAGCGAGCCCTTCACGCGGGTCTTCGGCCCCGATCGCGGGCCGCTCGGTGTGGCCGGCGTGCACGAACACCGCGCGCTCGGCGTGCTGCTCAGCGGACGCGTCACGCCGGCGACGTGGCAGGCGCCCGATCCCCCGCGCGCCGACCTCTATGCCGTCAAGGGCATCCTCGAAGCGCTCGGCGACGCGCTGCGCGTGCCGCTCGACTACCGACCGGCCGCCGGCTCCGCTGACGGTGACGCGACCGATCGCGCGCACGAGGAGGAGCATCTCCATCCCTTCCTGCATCCCGGGCGCGCCGCCGCGGTGTTCGCCGGCGAGCAGCCGATCGGCTGGCTCGGTGAGTTGCATCCATTCGTCGCGGGCTGGGAGCTCGACGGCGCCGCCGTCGCCGAGATCGACCTCGACCGCCTGATCGCCGCGGCTGAGGAGGGGGTGCAGGCGCGCCGCTACCGCGACCTGATCTCGTTCCCCGCGCTGCGCCAGGACATTGCCGTGATCCTGCCCGTCGAGGTGCCCGCCGCCGCGGCGATTGCGGTCGTGTGCGACGCCGCCGGCAAGCTGCTCCACGAGGCGCGCGTCTTTGACGTCTACAGCGGCCCCCAGGTAGGCGAGGGCCGGCGCTCGCTCGCGCTCGCGCTCTCCTACCGCGCCCCCGACCGCACACTCGCCGACACCGACGTCGCGCCCGTTCGCGAGCGGATCCTCACCGCGCTGCGCGAGCAGCTCGGAGGTGAGCTACGTGGCTGAGCAGGACACTCCGGCGGCTCTCCCAGGCCCGGCGCAGCCTGTCGGTGCCGGCTCCCCGCGCGTGTTCGTCGCCGGTGCCACCGGCTTCGCCGGCGCGCTCGCCGCGCACCTGCTCTGGCGCCACCCCCGCTTCGAGCTGACCGCCGTCACCGGGCGCTCAGAGGTGGGCCGCACACTCGCCGACCTCTACCCCCGTTACCGCGTCCCCCTCGCGATCGAGGAGCTCGACCTCGACCGCCACGCCGCCGGCCTCGACGCCGCTGTCGTCGCTTACCCGCACGCCGCCGCCGCGCCCACCGTCGGCGCGCTGCGCGAGCGCGGCGCGCGCGTCGTCGACCTCTCCGCCGACTTCCGCCTCACCGCGCTGGAGACCTACGAGCGCTGGTACGGCGAGCATCCCCGCCCCGACCTGCTCGGGGACGCCGTCTACGGGCTCACCGAGCTGCACCGCGCGCGCATCGCGGGCGCCGCAATCGTCGCCAACCCCGGCTGCTACCCGACTGCCGCCGTGCTCGGCCTCGCGCCGCTCGCGCGCGCTGGGCTGATCGCGGACGTCGTCATCGACGCCAAGCAGGGCATCTCCGGTGCCGGGCGCACCTTCGACGAGACCACCCACCTCTCGATGGCCGGCGAGAACATCCTCCCCTACAAGGTCGCCGCTCACCGCCACACACCTGAGATCGAGGAGCAGCTCGACGCTCTGGATCCCGCCCATCCCGGCCTCGCCATCCAGTTCCAGGCGCACCTCGTACCGCTCGACCAAGGTGAGCTCGCCAGTTGCTACGTCACGCCCACCACGCCCGTCGCGCCGGACGAGCTGCGCGAGCTCTATCGCGACGCTTACGCCGCCGAGCCCTTCATCGAGGTCGTCGAGCGGCCTCCCGGCACGCGCGACGTCTGCGAGACCAACTTCTGCCGCATCTTCCCCGCCACCGACGCCCACACCGGCAAGCTGCTCGTCTTCTCCGCGATCGACAACCTCTGGAAGGGCACCTCCTCGCAGGCCGTCCAGAACTTGAACCTGATGTTCGGCCTTCCCGAGACCGAGGGCCTCCTGTGAGCGCCGGGATCGAGACGCGCGCGAGGAAAGGATCGAGATGAGTGCCGGCAGCGACGTCTGGGGCGACAGGGCATCAGACGGGCCACCGCGGCCATTCTTCGACTCGCGCTGGGTCGCAGCGCCCGCGCATGTGCGTGAGCTGGACCCCGATGCCGGCTTGCCCGCCGGCTTTCGTGCCGCCGGTATCGCCTGCGGGATCAAGCCCAGCGGCAATCCCGACGTCGGTCTCCTGATCTGCGACACCGCGTCACCCGCGGCCAGCAGCGCCGCGCGCTTCACCGCGACCGCGACCGCCGCCGCGCCCGTACTGCTCAGCCGCGACCGCTGCGAGCTCGGCGCGCTGCGCGCCGTGCTCGTCAACTCCGGTTGCGCCAACGCCGCCACCGGCCAGCGCGGTCTCGACGACGCCGCCAAGACCCAGGGCGCCGCCGCGCTCGCCCTCGGCCTCGCGCCCGAGCAGGTCGCGCTCGCCTCGACCGGCGGCATCAGTCACCTGCTGCCCGTCGAGAAGCTCCTCAAAGGGATCCTCGAGGCCACTCCGCTGCTGCGGCGCGAGGGCGACAGCGACCTCCAACAGGCGATCCAGACGACCGACGCCTTCGAGAAGCGCGCCAACCTCGAGCTCACCCTGCCATCCGGCACCGTCCGTCTCAGCGCGCAGTGCAAGGGCGCCGGGATGATCTCGCCGAACTTCGCGACGATGCTCTGTTTCATCGAGACCGACGCGGCGCTCGCCGCCGAGACCGCCGACCTGCTGCTCGGGGTCTGCGTCAAGCGCTCCTTCGACCGCTGCTCCGTCGACGGCCAGCTCTCCACCAACGACACCGCGATCCTGATCGCCTCCGGCGCGAGCGGCGTGCGGATCGAGTCCGAGAGCGAGGACGAGCTGCGCTTCGGCGAGGCCCTCGACGCGCTGCTGCGCCAGCTCGCGATCATGATGGTCGCCGACGGCGAGGGCGCCGGGCGGATCGCGCGCGTCGTCGTCCGCGGTGCCGCCGGCGCTCTCAGCGAAGCAGCCGGCGACAGCCCAGCGGGTAGGGCCCTCGCGAGCGAGCCCGTCGAGCTCGTCGCGCGCGCAGTGGCCAACTCACCCCTCGTCAAAACTGCGCTGCACGGCGCCGATCCCAACTGGGGACGGCTGATCCAGGCGGTCGGCACCGCCCTCGCGGGCCATCCGCGCTTCCCCGCTCCGCTCGCCGTCGACCTCTCGATCGAGGGCACCCTCGTCTGCTCGGCGGGCGCCGCGATCGACTACGACGAGGACGCGCTCGCGCAGGCCGTCCAGGCACGCGAGATCGAGTACGAGATCGCGCTGCCAGGCGATGGCGCCGAGACCGAGGTCTTCTTCTCCGACCTCGGACACCAGTATGTGACGATCAACGCGGAGTACACGACGTGAGGAGCGCGCGATGAGCGAAGCGAAGCCCGCGGCCCATTCAAGCGACCGCGGCACATCGATCGGCACGCTGCTCGAGGCGCTGCCCTACATCCGCGAGTTCCACGGGCGCACCGTCGTGATCAAGTACGGCGGCGCCGCGATGGAGGACCACGAGCTGCGCGAGGAGTTCGCGCGCGACGTCGTGCTGCTCAAGTACGTCGGCCTGAACCCGATCGTCGTCCACGGTGGCGGACCCGACATCACCGCCTACATGGAGCGCCTCGGCCTGCCCGTGCAGTTCGTCGCCGGCTTGCGCGTCTCCGACGAGGCCACCGTCGAGGTCGCCAAGATGGTGCTCGTCGGCAAGGTCAACAAGGAGATCGTCGCCCGCCTCGCGCGCCACGGCCAGCCCGCCGTCGGCCTCTGCGGCGACGACGGCTCGCTGTTTCGCGTCTCCCGCCGCGCCGCGCCCGGTGGCGAGGACATCGGCTTCGTCGGGCGCATCGAGCGCGTCGGCGTCGACGTCCTGCACCACATCGCCAGCGACTACATCCCCGTGATCGCCTCCGTCGGCGCCGACCGCGACGGGCACTCCTACAACGTCAACGCCGACGAGGCCGCCGGCGCCGTCGCGCGCGCGCTCGGCGCGCACAAGGTCATCTTCCTCACCGACGTCCCCGGCTGGCTCGCCGACCCCGCCAAGCCCGAGAGCCTGATCGGCCAAGCCAGCGCCGAGCAGGTCCGCGACGCGCTCCCGACGCTCGAGGGTGGGATGCGTCCCAAGCTGCAGGCCTGCCTCGAGGCGATTCAGGGCGGCGTCGGCTCCGCGCACATCATCGACGGGCGCGTCCCGCACTCGCTGCTGCTGGAGCTGTTCACCGATGCCGGGATCGGGACGAAGGTCGTGGCGGCGCCGTGACTCGCGCGAGCCGACCGAATCCCCGCGGGCGAACCCGCGGGGCGCAGCGAAGCGGAGCCCAATCCTAACCATGCTCGCCGAGCTCCAGCGGATCGAGGCCGAGCACGCGATGCGCACCTACGCGCGCTTCCCGGTCGAGTTCGTGCGCGGCGAAGGGGCGCGCCTGTGGGACGCGGAGGGCAACGAGTACCTCGACTTCCTCTGCGGCATCTCCGTCACCAACGCCGGTCATTGTCACCCGCGGGTCGTGGATGCCATCCGCGACCAGGCCGCGCGGCTGATGCACGTCGGCAACCTCTACTACACCGAGCCCGCCATGCGCCTCTCCAAGCGCCTCTCGCAATCGAGCCTCGGCGGGCGCGTGTTCCTATGCAACTCCGGCGCCGAGGCCAACGAGGCCGCGCTCAAGCTCGCGCGCAAGGCGCGCCCCGCCGGGGATATCGTCGTCGTGCACGGCGCCTTCCACGGGCGCACCTACGGCGCGCTTTCCGCGACGCCCCAGGAGTCCAAGCAGGCGCCGTTCGCGCCGCTCGTGCCCGGCTTCCGCGCGGTCGCGCCCGAGCCCGACGCGCTGCGCGCCGCCGTCGACGCGCGCACCGCCGCCGTGCTGCTCGAGCCGATTCAGGGCGAGACCGGCGTGCACGTCCTCTCCGAGGAGCTGCTGCGCGCCGCGCGCGCGGCCTGTGACGAGCACGGCGCCGCACTCCTCTTCGACGAGATCCAGACCGGCATGGGGCGCACCGGCACGCTCTGGGCCTACGAGCAGACCGGCGTCGTCCCCGACGCGCTCACCGCCGCGAAGGCGCTCGGTGGCGGCCTGCCGATCGGCGCGCTCGTCACCGGCGCGCGCCTCGCCGACGTGCTCGCGCCCGGCGACCACGGGTCCACCTTCGCGGGCGGGCCCGTCATCTGTGCCGCCGCGCTCGCCGCGCTCGACATCCTCGACGACGCCGCGTTGCTGGCGCGCGTGCGCGCGCTCGGTGAGCGGCTCGCCGCCGAGCTCGAGCAGCTACCGCACGTGCTCGCCGTGCGCGGCCGCAGTCTGATGCTCGCCTGCGAGCTCGACATCCCCGCCCCCGACCTCGTGCGGCGGCTGCTGCTCGAGCAGCGGTTGGTCGTGAACGCCACCGGGCCCACCACGCTGCGGCTGCTGCCGCCGCTGGTTCTCTCCGATGCCGACGTCGAGGACGCGCTGGGACGGCTGCGGGCCGCGCTCGCGACAGCGCCGGCCACGCAGTAGCCTTCTGCGCCCGTGGCCGCTCCCGAGGACACCCAGTTTCCCGTCCGCACCGCCTCCTACGAGGCCGACCCCGCGCACGTCAACCGCGTCCTGCTGCTCTACTCCGGCGGCCTCGACACGAGCGTGATGCTCAAGTGGATCCAGGACCGCTACGACGCCGAGGTCGTCTGCCTGACCGTCAACCTCGGCCAGCCCGGCGAGGACTACGCGGTGATCGAGGACAAGGCGCGCCGGCTCGGCGCGATCGAGTGCCACGTCGTCGACGCGCGCGCCGAGTTCGCCCGCGACTTCGTCGTTCCCGCGATCAAGGCCAACGCGCTCTACGGCGACTACCCGCTGTTCACCGCGCTCGGGCGCCCGCTGATCGCCAAGCTCGCCGTCGAGCACGCGCGCGCGAGCGGTTGCGACACGATCGCGCACGGCTGCACCGGCAAGGGCAACGACCAGGTCCGCATCGAGGCGACCGTCGCGACGCTCGGCCCCGAGCTGAAGGTGATCGCGCCCGTGCGTTCCTGGCAGATGGGGCGCGAGGAGGAGGTCGCCTACGCCCGCGAGCACGGCATCCCAATTAAAGAATCCCACCCGCCCGGCACCGAGCGGACCCCGTACTCGATCGACGACAACCTCTGGGGCCGCTCCTCGGAGGGCCGCTGGATCGAGGACCTGAGCCACGCGCCCGAGGACGACGTCTTCCAGCTCGTCACCCGCCCCGAGGAGGCTCCCGACGAGCCCGAGACCGTCGCGATCGCCTTCGAGCGCGGCGTGCCCGTCGCCCTGAACGGCGAGCGCCTGGAGCTCGTCGCGCTGATCGAACGCGCCGCCCAGGTCGCCGCGCGCCACGGCGTCGGCATCGTCGACCACATCGAGGACCGCATCGTCGGGCTGAAGGTTCGCGACATCTACGAGGCGCCCGCCGCCGCGCTGATCCTGCCCGCCCACCGCGAGCTCGAGCGGCTCGTCGGCACGATCCACCAGAACCAGTTCAAGGGGCAGCTCGACCGCCAATGGGCCTACCTCGTCTACGCCGGCCTCTGGTGGGAGCCCCTGCGCGGCGACCTCGACGCCTACATGGACTGCGTCAACGAGCGCGTTACCGGCACGATCGCCCTCAAGCTCTACAAGGGCCACGCGCGCGTCGTCACCCGCGAGTCGCCGAACGCCGTCTATGATGCCGCGCTCGCCTCCTTCGAGCAGTCCGGCGGCCTCTTCTCGCAGACCGCCTCGCCCGGCTTCATCGAGCTGTGGTCGCTGCAGTCGCGCATGGCCTGGCGCCTGCGCAACGAGTAGGAGACGCCTCCCCTGAACGTCCGGTCGCGCGCATACGCTGAGCGGTGCCGTGATCGCAGAAGGAGACGACGAGACACCAGTCGGTGAGGGCCGCTCGCGCGAGCTCGAACGCGACGTGCTCGCCGAGCGGCGCGCCCGACGGACGGGCGCCGGCGATAGCGCGCAGCTCAAACAGGCGGAAACCGCGGAGGTGGCCGTGCGGGAGCTCGAGCGCCAGCTCACGGATCTCCGTCGCCAGCAGCTCGAGACCGAGCACGAGCGCGAGCGCGCCAGGGAGCAGCTCACCGATCGCGAGCACGAGTTGCGCCGCGTCAAGCAACGCGAGTACGCCGAGCAGCAGTTGCGCGTCGAGGCCGAGGAGAACGTGACCCGGTTGCGCCGCCGCCAGCGCGCCGAGCTCGATCGCCTTCAGCGTCACGTCGAGGAGGCGCGGATCTCGATGCAGAGCACCGGCGAGCGCGCCGAAGAGCTACGCGCGCGCGCCCAGCAGGAGCGCGACGAGGCCGAGCGGCGGCGCAAGGACGCCGAGCGCCGGCTCGCGGGAGTCGAGCGCGAACGCGTGCTGGCCGAGCAGCGCTGCACGAGCCTCGCGGCGCGCCTAGCGAGCGTCAACGACAGCTGCGCGCGCCTGCGCGAGGGCATGCTCGTGCTCGAGGGTGCCACCGCGACGCTGCGCGCGGAGGTCGAGGCCGAGCGCCGGGCCGCCAGTGCGCGGATCGCGCAGGTCGAGGCCGAGCGCGGCGCGGCGAGCGCGCGCATCGGCGAGCTCGAGCACGAACGCGCGGCCGCGGACGCACGAGTGCGCGAGCTCGAGCGGGCGCTCGGTCCCGCGAGCAAGCCGGATCCCGGCGTCGCCGAGGCCGCGCGGCGCGAGGAGATGGCCGGCGCGCTTGCCGCCGCCGTCGAGCGCCTGCGCGCGCGCGTGGCTGTCGCCGAGGAGCCAGACGAAGCGGAGCAACGCAATGCGGCATCGAAGATGCCCTCCCAGCCACTCGCGCCTGCGGAGCCAACGCCTGCGGAGCGGGCCGCCGCCGAGCCGCCCCCGCCCGCGGAGCCGGCGCCCGCGGAGCCGGCGCCCGCGGAGCAACCCACGGCTGTCCAGGTCGTGCCGCGCCAGTTGCCGCCGCCCACCGATCGCGAGCCCTGGCTCGCGGCCGCGATTCGCGGGGTCGCGACGCATCGCGACCCGAAGCTCGCCGCCGAGCTCGTCACGGAGCTGCTGCCGGCGCAGCGGCTCGTCGTGGAGCGTTCGCTGAGCTACGGGCTGCGGATCGCCGAGCTCGAGAGTCGCTGGGGGGTGAGCGTCGGGCAGGGACGCGCGGACGTCGGCGCGTTGCCCGGCCCGGACCGCTCGGGGCTGGACTTCGAGCTCGAGGGTCGCGCGGCGGACTTCGCGGAGCTCGCCGCCGGGGGCCTCGGGCGCCGCCTACCGAGGATCGCGGTGCGTGGCAGCCGCCGTCGCCTGCGCGTCCTGCGTCGCGCTCGGCGGCGCCCACTGGCGCTGTGGGACCTCGCGAGCGCCGGTATCGACGTATGGCCCGGTCTGCTGCTGTTGGCGCTCGCGGAGGCGATCGACCCGCGCTGGAGCGTTGGGGAGCGCTTCACGATCGTCTTCGAGATCGAGGAGTCCCCGCCGGCTCCCAAAAACGCCGCGCTGTACGTGCAGGCGCGCGACGGGGCCCCGCTGGGCGTCACCTCCACGCCGCGCGAGGAGCCCGCCACGACGGTGCGCCTCGGCGAGCGCGCCTTCACGTGCATGTTCGCGGGCACCCCGCTGCCCGCCGGCGAGCGCGTGCTCGTCGAAGGAGCGATGGATCCCCTGGAGTTGCTGATCGCCTGGTCCGACCGCGCCCAGGGAAGATCCTCCGCGGCGGCGAGCCTCCGCCGCTCGCGGGCCTAGTATCCAGTGCGGTGACCACCCCGGCCTGCGCCCACCTGCACGTCCACTCCGAGTACTCCCTGCTCGACGGCGCGTGCAAGATCGAGGCGCTCGCCGCGCGCGCCGCGCAGTTCGGGCAGCCCGCGCTGGGCCTGACCGACCACGGCGTGATGAACGGCGCGGTGGAGCTCTACAAGGCGTGCGCCAAGCACGCCATCAAGCCGATCGTCGGCTGCGAGATCTACCTCGCCGAGCGGGCCCGCGCGACGGCGCCCGGCGGCGGCGGAGCGGGCCCGGGCGCAAAGGTCGAGCGCAACCACCTGACGCTGCTGGCCGCCGACGACAGCGGCTATCGCAACCTCGTCAAGCTCTCCTCGGTGGGCTTTCTGGAGGGACTGCAGCGCGGCAAGCCGACCGTCGACCTCGAGCGCATCGCCGCGCACTCCGAGGGCGTGATCGCGCTGACCGGCTGCCTGGCCTCGCGTTTCTGCCAGCGCCTCGGCGAAGACCGCTTCGACGACGCGCGCGCCCACGCCGACGACCTGCGCCAGATCTTCGGTCCCCAGAACGTCTACTTCGAGCTGCAGAAGAACGGGATCCCGCTGCAGGAGAAGTGCAACGAGGGCATCGAGCGCATCGCCGGCGAACTCGGGGGCAGCCTCGTCGGCACCGGCGACGTGCACTACCTGCGGCGTGAGGACTACGACCACCACACGGCGCTGCTGTGCGTGCAGACCAAGAGCACGCTGGCCGCGCCGAAGATGACCTTCGACACCAACGAGTTCTATCTGCGCGACAGCGCCGAGATGGCGAGCGCGTTCGCGCAGTGGCCGCAAGCGCTCGCCAGCACCCTGGAGATCGCCGAGCGCTGCTCGCTCGAGATCGAGCTCGGCAAGCAGCTGATCCCGAGCTTCCCGACTCCCGACGAGCTCCCCGAGCGCGAGTATCTGCGCGCCCGCGTCGAAGACGGGCTGCGCGTGCGCTATGGCGACCCGCCGCCGGCGGCGGCCCTGGAGCGCATGGAGATGGAGCTCGGCGTGATCGACCGCATGGGCTTCAACGCCTACTTCCTGATCGTCTGGGACTTCGTCAAGTACGCCAAGGAGAACGGCATCGCCGTCGGCCCCGGGCGCGGCTCGGCGGCGGGCTCGATCGTCGCCTACTGCCTGCAGATCACCGACGTCGATCCGCTGCGCTACGAGCTGCTGTTCGAGCGCTTCCTGAACCCCGAGCGCGTCTCGATGCCGGATATCGACATCGACTTCTCGGTGCGCGGGCGCGAGCGCGTGATGCGCTACGTGACCGAGAAGTACGGGCGCGAGTCGGTCGCGCAGATCGTGACCTTCGGCAAGATGTTCCCGCGTGCCGCCACGCGTGACGCGGCACGCGTGCTGGGCTTCGACTACGGCACCGGCGATCGCCTGGCGAAGCTGATCCCCGACCCGATCATGGGTCGCTCGCCGTCCTTCGAGGAATGCCTGAAGCCCGGTCAGCCGCTGCGCAAGGCCTACGACGAGGAACCAACGGCGAAGCAGATCCTCGACGTGGCAAAGGGTCTGGAGGGGATCGTGCGCAACTCCTCGATCCACGCCGCGGCCGTCGTGATCGCCGACCGCCCGCTCACGGACATCGTGCCGCTGCAGCTCGCCGACGCCGGCACCGGCGATGACGGCGAGCGCAGCTACCGCACCGTGACACAGTTCTCGATGAAGCCGATCGAGGAAATCGGCCTGCTGAAGATGGATTTCCTCGGACTGCGCAACCTCGACGTGATCGAGGACGCGCTCGACATCATCGAGCGCTCGAGCGCCGCGCGCGCCGCCGACGGCAGCGGCCCCGCGAGCTCCGGGCGGCTGGACATGGCGACGCTCCCCCTCGACGACGCAAAGACCTATGAGATGCTCGCGCGCGGCGACGCGATCGGGGTCTTCCAGTTCGAGTCCGAGGGCATGCGCGAGGCGCTCAAGAAGGTGCGCCCCGACGAGTTCAACGACCTGATCGCGCTCGGCGCGCTCTACCGGCCGGGCGCGATGGACCAGATCCCGGTCTACGCCAGGGGCAAGCGCAACCCCGACGCGATCGCCTACCCCGACGAGCGCCTCGCGTCGATCCTGCAGTCCTCCAAGGGCGTGATCCTCTACCAGGAGCAGGCGATGCAGATCTCCAAGGAGCTCGCCGGCTTCTCGGGCGCCAAGGCGGACGATCTGCGCAAGGCGATCGGCAAGAAGAACCGCCAGGCGATGGCCGCGCTGAAGCCCGAGTTCGTCGCGGGCTGCCGCGCCTCGGGCACCAAGTCCGAGGTGGTCGAGTTCCTGTGGCAGACCAACGAAAAGTCAGCCGACTACTCCTTCAACAAGTCCCACGCCGCCTGCTACGCGCTGATCTCCTACCGCACCGCCTGGCTGAAGGCCAACTACCCCGCCGAGTACATGGCGGCGCTGATCTCCTCGGTGATGTCCACCAAGGACAAGGTGCCGTTCTTCGTCGCGCGCTGCGAGGAGATGGGCATCGAGATCCTGCCACCCGACGTCAACCTCTCCGACCACGAGTTCACGGTCGTGCAGGGCAACGTGCGCTTCGGCCTGGACGCCGTCAAGGGCGTCGGCTATCAGGCCGTCGAGGCGATCAAGCGCGCGCGCGAGGAGGGAGGACCATTCCTCTCGCTGTGGGACTTCTGCGAGCGCGTCGACAACCGCGCGGTCAACAAGAAGGCGATCGAGGCGCTGATCAAGTGCGGCGCGCTCGGCTCCACCGGGGCCACCCGCAAGGGCATGCTCGCCGTGCTCGAGCAGGCCCAGGGCGCGGGCCAGAAGGCCCAGCAGGACGCGCAGATCGGGCAGGGCTCGATCTTCGACCTGGACGGTGGCGGCGAGGATGCGCCTGCGGAGGCGGTCGCGAGTGTAGGCCTCGCGGCAGGCGGGTTCGGCGGTGGACGCACGCCGCACCTCCCGATCCCCACCGATGAGTTCGAACAGGCCGAGTTGCTCGCGGTCGAGAAGGAAGCGATCGGGCTCTTCATCTCCGCCCACCCCCTGAAGCCGGTACGCGAGGCGCTACGTGCCCGCAGCGACTGCGCGCTGGCGGCGCTCGCCGAGCGACGCGACAAAGACTGGGTGACGGTCGGCGGCATCGTCACCGAAGCCAAGCGGATCAAAACGCGCAGCGGCGATTACATGATGTTCGCGACGCTCGACGATCTCGAGGGCTCGGTTGAATTGCTGGTCTTCGGCAAGGCTCTCGCCGAGCACGAGGCGGTGCTCGCGGTCGACCGCGTGATCTTGGTGCGCGGCCGCGTCGATCACAAGGAAGCCGGCAAGACGTGCCTCGTGGTGCAGTCCGCAGAGCTGTTCGAGCCCACCACCGAGGAGTGCCAGCGCGCCGAGCTCGAGTCATCCGCCGCAGCACGCGCCGCGGTCGCGGAGACCCGGCCGGTGCGCCTGCGCGTGGATGCCACGCGCCTGCCGGCGAGCGTGATCGATGAGCTCAAGCACGTGATCGGCAACTTCCCCGGTCCCGCGGAGGTCGTGCTCGAGATGGACACCACCACCGGGCCACGGCACCTGCGCCTCGGCGACGCCTACCGCGTCGCGCCGACCTCGACGCTGCGCGCAGAGCTCGAGCAAGTGCTGGCCCCCGCCTGTCTCGCCGTCGCCTGACGCGCGCTCTCGCCCCGCTGGGAGGGCTGGCTGCGGCCCTATTTGCGCTTGCGCGCCCGCAGCCCGCGCTCGCGCAGCGCGATCGCGTACTCGACTTCCTTGCGCGATGGGCCTTCGCGGTTCTCGCCGGGGGTCTCGAGCACGCACGGCAGCTTCTGCAGGCCCGGCGCGGAGAGGAACGCGGCGCAGCCCTCCTCGCCGAGCTCGCCGCTGCCGATGTTCGCGTGGCGGTCGCGGTTTGAGCCGAGCGGGGTCTGCGAGTCGTTGAGGTGCAGCGAGCGGATGCGCCCGCGGCCGAGCGCGCGCGTCGCCTCGCGCAGGACCGCGCTCATGCCCGTCGCGGTGCGGATGTCATAGCCGGAGGCGAGCAGATGGCAGGAGTCCAGGCACACGCCGAGGCGCTCGCCGGCGGCGCCGCGCTTGCCGGCGGCCTCGATCAGCGCCGCGAGCTCCTGCAACGAGCGCCCGAGCGTCCCGCCGGCGCCGGCGGTGTTCTCCAGGTGCAGCTCGCAGCCCTCGCTCTCGGCGAGCGCCTCCGCGATCGTGGCGCCGGCGCGCGCGACCGCCTCGCCGACGTGGCCGGTCTTCGCCGATCCCGGGTGCAGCACCACACCGGCGGCCCCGATGCGCTGCCCGACGCGCAGCGAGTGCGTCAGCGATGCGAGCGATTTGGCGCGGATGTCGGGATCGTCGCTGGCGCAATTCAATAGGTAGACGGCATGGATCAGGACCGCGTCGATCGGACTGTCGGCGAGCGCCTCGCGGAAGGCGGCGACGTCCTCCTCGCGGTAGTTGCTGGGGCGCCACATGCGCGGCGACTGGTTGAAGATCTGGATCGCGCGAGCGCCGCGCTCGGTGCCGCGCTCGACGGCTTTGGGCAGACCGCCGGCCGGCGAGACGTGCGCTCCGATTAGCATGGCGCGGATCCTATGCGCGTTCGCTTCGCACCATCGCCCACGGGCGCCCTGCACATCGGCGGCGCGCGCACCGCCCTCTTCAACTGGCTGCTCGCGCGCGGTGCGGGCGGCGAGCTGGTGCTGCGCATCGAGGACACCGACCGCGAGCGCTCGACGCCGGAGAACGTGCAGCAGATCGTCGACTCGCTGCGCTGGCTGCAGCTCGACTGGGACGAGGGGCCGATCTTCCAGTCCCAGCGCGCCGCGCGCCACCAGGAGGCGCTCGCGCAGCTGCTCGCGGACGGCCACGCGTATCGCTCGCAGGCGACGGCGCAGGACGTCAAGGCTTACAAGGAGCGCCACGGTGCCGAGCGCGGCTTCCGCGGCGAGGGGCGGGCGGGCAATCGACAAGAGGGCGCGGTGCGCCTGCGAGTCCCCGATGACGGCGCGACGATCGTCCACGACGTCATCAGGGGCGATACGAGCTTCGAGCACGTGCACCTCGACGACCCCGTGATCGCGCGCGCGGACGGCTCGGTGCTCTACAACTTCGCGGTCGCGATCGACGACCTCGACGCCGGCATCACGCACGTCGTGCGCGGCGAGGATCACCTCTCGAACACCCCCAAGCAACTGCTCGTGCTGGAGGCGCTCGGCGCGCCGCAGCCGCTCTACGCGCACCTGCCGCTGCTGCACGGCCCCGACGGCAAGAAGCTCTCCAAGCGCCACGGTGCGGCCTCGGTCGGCGAGCTGCGCGTCGCGGGCTACCTGCCGGAGGCCGTGCGCAACTACCTCGCGCTGCTCGGCTGGGGCTCGGGCGACGACAGCACTGTCATGGCCACCGACGAGCTCGCGCGGCGCTTCGCGCTGGAGCGCGTGAGCCGCAACCCGGCGCAGTTCGACGAGACGAAGCTGCGCTGGCTCAACGGTCTGTACATCCGCGAGCTCGCGCCAGCGCAGCTGGCGGATCGTCTCGCCGACTACCTCGAGCACGAGGGCCCGCGCGACGCGCGCGCGCTCGACCGCGAGCTGCTCGAGCGCGCCGCGACGATCAGCCAGGAGAAGATCCAGACGCTCGCCGACTTCTGGCCGCTCGCGGGGTTCTTCTTCACGGGGCCGGCCGCCGCGGAGAGCTCGGACGCCGCGCGCGCGGCGCGCGCGCGCTGGTTGGACGAGCGCGGCATCGACACGCTGAGGCAGGCGCGCGCCGCGCTCGCCCAAACGCCGCGCTTCGACGAGGACGACGTCAAGGAGGCGCTGCTCGCGCTGCAGCAGCGTCTGCAGGTCAAGCCGCGGGAGATCTACCAGCCGCTGCGCGTCGCGCTCGCGGGCGCGACGATCTCGCCGGGCATCTTCGAGACAGTGGCGCTGCTGGGGCGTGAGGAGACGCTGCGCCGCGTCGACGCGGCGCTCGCGCAGGCCGCCTGAGCGATCGATACGGGGTACTACCTGCTGGATATGCGGCCAACCGCCTCAACCGTTCGTCCATGCCTGCCGATAGGAGCCAGGACCAAGACGCCCAATGGACTGGCCGTCTGCGACTCCACAAGGTTGGTGGCCGAGAGCAATGCAGAGCACTGCGACCAAGCGGCAGCCGAAGGCCATGGAACGGCCGACGGCGGCGACAGCGCAACGACCCGCACAACGCGGCGCCGCCGCGCCGGCGGGAAGCCGCCAGCAGAACGGAGCTTCGGCCCCGGCGGGAACGCGCCATCAGAACGAGGGCCACGGCCGGCGTCTGACGCAGGCCTTCGAAGCGCTGGAGGCCTTCCCGGCGCTCGCGGAGTCGCGCAAGCGGCTGTTGAGCGTGATGTCCAAGGAGCACGTCGCGACCGCCGACGTCGTGGCTGCCGTCGAGTCCGACGTGGCGCTCGTGACGGCCGTGCTGCGCATGGCCAACCAGGGACAGGGCACGCGGGGGCGCGTGGACACCGTCGTCGCGGCGGTCGAGATGCTCTCCCCGCAGACCGTGCAGGCACTCGCGGGCAAGGTGCGGACGTTCGACTTCTTCGAGCGCGCGACAGTGTGGGACGCGGCGCCCGAGCGCTTTCGCCTGCACGCGCTGGCGACACAGCACGCCGCGGACCAGCTCGCGGCGGAGATCGGCTACGAGCATCGCGATCGCCTGACGGTCACGAGCCTGCTGCACGACATCGGCAAGCTCGTGCTGATGCACGCCTACCCGGGTTATCCCGGGCAGGTCCACCAGGGCGCGCAGACCCCGGAGGCGCGCATCCACCAGGAGCGCCGCGAGCTCGGTGTCGACCACGCGCTGGTCGGCGGTGTGCTGGCGCGGCGCTGGGGCCTGCCGGTGTCCGTGGCGAGCGTCATCGAACGCCACCACAGCCAAGACGCGGTCGGCGAGGCGGCGTTCGTGCGGCTCGCGGACATGCTCGCGCACTACGCGCAGGGCGCGCAGGTCTCGCCCGCGGAGATGTTGCAGTGCGCGCGGACCGTGGGCCTCGGCCCCGAGGAGTTGCGGCGCGTGATGTACGAACTACCCAATCCGACGAGCCAGCGCCAGCGCCACGTGGACCCGTGCCCGCTCTCCGGCCGCGAGCTCGGCGTGCTGCAGCGCCTCGCCGAAGGCAAGGTCTACAAGCAGATCGCGCACGAGCTGACGCTCTCGACGAGCACCGTGCGCACCCACCTGCACAACATCTACGGCAAGCTCGGCGCGGTCGATCGCGCGCAGGCGGTCCTGATCGCGACGGAGCGCGGTTGGTTGTAGGTCCGTAGCATCGGGGTCGCATGATCTCGATCACGAGCAAGTCCCCCTACGCGGTGCTGGCGCTCGCGGAGCTCGGTCGCAGCGCGGGCACCGAGCCGGTGCCGATCGGCGAGCTCGCACGCCGGCGCGAGGTGCCGGTGCAGTTCCTGGAGCAGCTGTTCGCGGTGCTGCGCCGCGCGGGGATCCTCAGCTCGCAGCGCGGGGTCAAGGGCGGCTACCGCTTCGCGCGCGAGCCCGCGACGGTCAGCGTGCTCGAGATCGTCGAGCTGCTCGACGGACCGCTCGGGCGCGACTCCCAGGGCGTGTTCGCGGATGCGGCGCAGGCGGCGCGCAAGGTGCTCGCGGCGACCACGATCGCGGACGTCATCGAGCGCGAGTCGCGCGAGGCCGGCGCGAGCATGTATTACATCTGAGCAGCGCTCAGACCGGGCGGCGCGGGCAGCAGCGGCACGAGTTCGCGCGAATGCGCGATGCAGCGGGGGCAGTAGTCGATCGAGACCTGCGGGTGGCGCTGGCGGAGGTTGAGGTGGCAGCAGGGACAGTGCAGCATCGCTCCCGGCGTGTGGCGCCGCCGGGAGAAGGGCGGGTGCGCGGTCGGGGCGCGTGGGTGGGGGAGGGTGGTGTTTGTCATGACAGGAGGGTCGCGCGCTCGCTAAAGCGCGAGCTAACGGTTCTTGAAGCGGTTCGTAAAAGTGCGCGCGGCGCTCAGGGCACCTGCGCGCCGAGCGCTTTGGCGCGCTTGGCGGCGTACATCGCGCGGTCGGCCTCGGCGAGGATCTGCTCGTCGTCGCGGGCCTCGCGGTCGATCAGGGTAAAGCCGATGCTGCCGGAGAGGTGCAGGACGGTGTCGCCGGCGTCGACGGTGCAGGTGGCGATGACGCGGGTGAGATCGGCGACGACGCGCTGCGCGCTGGGCGCGTCGATGTGGGGCAGCAGCACGGCGAACTCGTCGCCGCCGAGGCGCGCGAGCAGGTCGGTGGCGCGCAGGCGACGTGTCAAGGTGCGGGCGAGCGCGCGCAGGGCGTCGTCACCGACGCCGTGGCCGTGGCGGTCGTTGACTGCCTTGAAGCCGTCGAGGTCGATGACGAGCAGCGCGGCGCTCTCGCCGTAGCGCTGACAGCGGCCGACCTGGAGCTCGAGGTCGGCTTCGAAGAGGCGGCGGTTGCGCAGACCGGTGAGCGGGTCGTGATCGGCGAGGTGGCGCAGGCGCTCCTCCAGGCGCTTGCGCTCGGAGATGTCCTGGAGCTGGACGATGAAGTGCAGGGGCGCGCCGTCGCGGTCGCGCACGAGCGAGATCGCGAGCAGCGCGGACATCGATTCGCCGGCGGCGTTGAAGTAGCGCTTCTCGGTCTCGTAGGCGGCGATCTCGCCATACAGCAGTTGGCGGCGTTGGGCGACGTCGTTGTCGGCGTCCTTGGGGTGCGCGACATCGTGGAAGCGACTGCCGATCAGCTCGGCGGCGGTGTAGCCGGTGATGTCGCAGAGGGCGTGGTTGACGAGCACCCAGCGGCCGTCCTGATCGAGCAGGCCCATGCCGATCGGGGCGTGGTCGAAGACCTGCGCGAGGTGCTCGTGGGGGTGGCGCGCGGCGAGGCCACCGTCCTCGGCGCGCCGGCGCGCGGAGACGTCGAGGACGACGGCGACGCCGCCGGTGACGAGCCCCCCCTGCGGGGACGATGCGGCGCCGAGTGCGCGGACGGCGGGTCCGTTGGCGCGCAGCGGGCCGATGTCGACCATCAGGCCGTGGCGCGCGTCGGTGCTCCAGAGCTCGCGCGAGCGCGTCTCGCCGTGCAGTGCGGAGCGGCAGAGCGGCTCCATTAGCCGCCAGAGGTCCGCGGGGAAGGCGTCGGCGATCGGCTGTCCGGCGCGGAAGGTGGCGGAGAAGCGCTCACTGCGGGCGAGCGCCTGGCCGGCGCTGAGCACGAAGCGCAGCTCGTCGTCGAAGACGAGGATCAGCGCCTCGGGGAGCTCGCGCAGCGCGGCCGCGGAGTGCGCGGCCTGGCGCTCGTCGAGGGCGTCGTGCGGCGAAGCCGACATGCTCTCTCATCGGCGGCTCGCGCGCCGGGCGTGAGGGCGGTGGGCGCGCGCTTGCAGAGCGCGGGCCACTATTGTCCGGGTAGGTATGGCCGGAATCCCGATCAACATTGCGGAGCTTGTCGGGGATACGCCGCTGGTCGGCCTGCCGCGCTTGCTCGAGAGCGAACGCGACGCGGGGGTGCAGCTGTTCGCGAAGCTCGAGTCGCGCAACCCGGGGGGCAGCGTGAAGGATCGTATCGGCGTCGCAATGATCGAGGCGGCGGAGGCGCGGGGCCAGATCGCGCCGGGCCGCACGACGATCGTGGAGGCGACGAGCGGCAACACGGGGATCGCGCTCGCGTTCGTGTGCGCGGCGAAGGGCTACGAGCTGGTGCTCACGCTGCCGCAGGGGATGAGCCGCGAGCGCGAGAGCCTGCTGCGGCTGTACGGGGCGCAGGTGCGGATCACGGAGTCCCTCGGCGGGATGAGCGAGGCGGTGGCGGCGGCGCGCGAGCTGGCGCGTGGTGACGACGTGTTCCTGCCGGACCAGTTCTCGAACCCGGCGAACCCCGCGGCGCACCGGCGCACGACGGGCCCCGAGATCGAGCGCGCGCTGGAGGGCGCGCCGGACGTGCTCGTCGCGGGCGTCGGCACGGGCGGGACGATCACGGGCACCGGGGGGTACCTGCGCGAGCGCAACCCCGACCTGCGGATCGTCGCGGTCGAGCCGGCCAGCTCGGCGGTGCTCTCGGGCGCGCCCGCGGGTCCGCATCGCATCCAGGGCATCGGCGCGGGCTTCGTGCCGCCGGTGCTCGACCGCGAGCTGCTCGACGAGGTGCTCGCGGTCTCCGACGACGACGCGATCCAGACCGCGTGGAGTTGCGCGCGGCGCACCGGCCTGCTGGCGGGGATCTCGGGCGGCGCGGCGCTGTGGGCGGCGCTGCAGGTCGCGGCGCGCGCGGAGTCCGCGGGGCGGCGAATCGTCGTGATCGTGCCGGACTCCGGCGAGCGCTACGTCTCGCAGGCGTTCTTCGCTCCCGCCTGACGCTACCCTGGGGGCATGCTCGGGCTGGGCACGATCGCGGGTGTCGCGAAGGAGCTGCGCCGCGATGTCGCGGCGGCGCGCGACCGCGATCCCGCCGCGCGCGGGGTCGGTCCGGCGGAGATCGTGGCGACGTGGCCGGGGATCCACGCGTTGCTCTCGCACCGCATCGCGCACGCGCTGTACGAGGCGGGAGTCCCGCTGGCGCCGCGGACGATCGCGACGGTGACCCGCACGCTGACGGGCATCGAGATCCATCCGGCCGCGGAGATCGGCGCGGGCCTGTTCATCGATCACGGCGCGGGCGTCGTGGTGGGGGAGACGGCGACGATCGGCCGCGACGTGACGCTCTACCAGGGCGTCACGCTCGGCGGCACGGGCTTCGCCGCGGGCAAGCGCCACCCGACGGTGCAAGACAACGTCACGATCGGCTCGGGCGCGAAGCTGCTCGGCCCGATCACGATCGGGCACGGCGCGAAGATCGGCGCGAACACGGTCGTGATCACCGATGTCCCGCCCAACTCGACGGTCGTCGGCAACCCGGGCCACCCCGTGCGCGTGGACGGTCGCCGCCCCGAGGGCCCCGACGCGGATTGGATCCATCTCCCGGACCCGATCGCGGAGGCGATCGGCGGACTCTCGAGCCGCATCGGTGCGCTGGAGCGCGCCGTGGGCGAGCTCTCGGGCGGGCGCGTGGAGCCGGTGGCGAAGGTCACGCGTTTGCGGCCGGTGAAGGGGCAGAACCCGGCGGGGGGCTAGCACCCGCAAGGCGGCTTGGGCGCGACGGCTCATACACGCTACCCATGTGTGCCCACACTCACACACAAGGCGGCTCAGATGGCGCACTATGTCTCTCGACCCGAAGTACAGCAGCATCCCTCCTCCCTCGAAACGGCCCGCCTCCCCAGCGGGCCGTTTCTTTTGGGCGGGTGGCGCGTGTCAGGAGGGGCTTGGGGAGCGCGAAGCGGCTACCGTTGCGGCGGCGGACCGATGCGCAAGCAGCGTCTTGACACCCTTCTGGCCGAGCGTGGCCTGTTCCCTTCGCGTAGCCGCGCCGCTGCGTCGGTGATGGCCGGCGAGGTCTGCGTGGGCGCGGAGCGCAGACGCGCGCAGAAGCCGGGGGAGATGGTCGCGGCGGACGCGGCGCTGAGCGTCGCGGAGCGCGCGCGTTTCGTCTCGCGCGGGGGGGTCAAGCTGGAGAATGCGCTCGCGGGAACCGGCGTCGCGGTGGCGGGCCGCCGCGTGCTTGACGTCGGCGCTTCGACGGGCGGCTTCACGGACTGCCTGCTGCAGCGCGGCGCGGCGGAGGTGGTGGCGGTCGACGTGGGCTACGGCGAGCTCGCGTATGCGCTGCGCACCGATCCGCGCGTGCGGGTGCTGGAGCGCACGAACGCGCGCAACCTCACGCCGGAGATCGTGCGCGAAGCGCTCGCCGGAGTCGTGGGCGGCGCGCCGGCTTCGCAGCGGCCGGATCTCGCGGTCGTCGACGTGTCGTTCATCTCGCTGCGCAAGGTGCTGCCCGCGGTGCTCGACTGCCTGGCGGCGGATTGCGAGCTGCTCGCGCTCGTGAAGCCGCAGTTCGAGCTCGGTCGCGAGCGCGTCGGGCGGGGTGTGGTGCGCGATAGCGGCGACCGGCGCGAGGCGCTGGTCGCGGTGGGGCTCGCGGCGCGGGAGCTGGGCGCGGTGGTGCTCGGTTTCTGCTCCTCGGGGCTGGCGGGGCCGAAGGGCAATCGCGAGACGTTCGTGTGGCTGGCGCGCGGCACGCGCGTCGCGCGGCGCGCCGAGGGCGCAGCGGCGCCTAGCAGGCCCGCGGCGAGCGCGCAGGACGTGGAGCGGCTGGCGCGCGAGGTCGAGCCGTGAGCGGCGGCGGTGCTGGGCAGGGGCGTATCGGCGTGGCACCGGTGGGTGCGGTCGTCGAGCGGGGAACCCGCGCGCGGAGCATTGCGGTGCTCACGCACGGGCGCACGGAGGAGACCGGCGCGGCGCTCGCGCGGCTGATCGAGTGTGCGCGCGCGGAGGGGATCGCGCTGCGCTTCGACGTCGAGGAGGCGCGCAAGCACGGCCTCACGGCGAGTGCTGGGGTGGAAGTCGCGCCGTCGCTGCGCGAGCCCTCGGATGGCGGTGCGGCGCTCGCGGAGGAGCTGTGCGTGGTGCTCGGTGGCGACGGCACGATCCTGCGGGCGCTGCGGCGCTACGCGGGCACGAACGTGCCGGTGTTCGCGGTCAACTTCGGCGAGATCGGGTTCCTCGCGACGGTTGAACCGGAGGAGCTCGAGGACGGTATCCGCCGCGCGCTGAGCGGCGACTTCGAGCTGCTGCGGCTGCCGGCGATCGTGCTCGAGACGCCGAACGGCGAGCAGGCCGCGATCAACGACGTCGCGATCCACCGCCGCGTCGGCGAGCGCGTGGCGCAGCTCGCGTACGCGTTGGATGGCGAGGAGGTCGGCAGCGTGCGCTGCGACGGTCTCGTGATCGCGACGCCGGCGGGCTCGACGGGCTACAACCTCGCCAATGGCGGCCCGGTGATGGCGTGGGGCGTGGAGGGGTTCGTGGTCTCGTTCATCGCGCCGCACTCGATCACGGCGCGCGCGCTGGTCGCGGCGCCGACGGACATGATCACGATCCACAATCGCTCGCGCGAGGCGCTCGACGTCGCGGTCGACGGCCGCCCCGCGTGTGAGCTGGCGGCGGGCGCGGCGATTACGGCGCGCTTCGTGGACGCGGTCGGCACGATCGCGCAGCTGCCGGGCTCATCCTTCTACCGCCGCCTGCGCGAGAAGTTCGGACGCCTCGCGCGCTGAGCCGCGCGCAGCTCAGGCCGCGCGCGTGCTGTGCGCGCCGAGGTCGCTCGTGCGCTGCAGCGAGTCGACGAAGCCGTCGAGTTGCTCGCGCGAGAAGCGACGCTGGCCGCCGGGGGTGCGGTAGCAGCCGAGATGGCCCGCGTCGGCCCAGCGGCGGATCGTGGCGAGCGAGACGCCGAGGTAGCGCGCCGCCTGGGAGCTCGTGAAGACGAGCTGACGGTCGGCGTGATTGAGGCTGGGGGGGAAGGCCATGTGGGTGGTTCCTCTCGTGTGCGGCCGCGTGTGGGCCTCTGGAGGGCGATGGGTTGCGGGCGGGCGACTGCGCCCCAGGGAGGCGCACCCGTTGCGTCGAGATTCGGCCGGATGTGGGGGCAAGCCGAGCGCAGCGCACGTTTGTGGACGTTTGATCGACAGCGCGCGCGAAAAACCTGAGCGGGAGCCCGTCGTTGGACGCCCATGCCTACTAAAAGGCCCCTATTTGCATGAGAACTTGCAAATAGTTGTGCAACATGGACAATTCGCCCTCGATCTGTACTATCCTGTGCAAACCTACTCATTCGTACGGCTTTTCCTGGGAGGACCGGAGCCAGGGGTCGTGCGCCTCCGCGGCCTTTGGCCCGAGCGAAGGAGAACAGAATGCACTGGCAGAAGTAGATTCGCTCTGCGCAAGCAGAGCACGAGATTCTTGCGGGGCGTAGGGATGCCCTGCCGCAAGAGCGCCGCTGAGGGAGCGGCGCTCTTTGCTTAACGGGCGCCGGGCGGCGTGGCGCGTGCTTCGCGATGCGGGTCGCGCGGCGCGGCGTGTCCTTCGCGATGCGGGTCGCGCGGCGCGGCGTGTCCTTCGCGATGCGGGTCGCGCGGCGCGGCGTGTCCTTCGCGATGCGGGTCGCGCGGCGCGGCGTGCGCGTCGGGGGTGCGAGCGGCTACCGGCTGGAGGTCGGCTGCGCGATCGCGCGCGCGCGGCGCTCGAAGGCGAGCTCGGCCTCGAAGTCCGCGTCCTCGCCGTCGACCGCGGTCACGGGGCCGTCGCGCTCGAGCATCGCGATGAAGCTGTTCACGAGCTCTCCGTCGAACTGGCGTCCCGCGGTGCGTCGCAGCTCTGCCATCGCGTCCTGCGGCGTCTTCGGCGAGCGGTAGGAGTCGCGCGAGGTCATCGTGTCGTAGGCGCTGCAGATCGCGAGGATGCGGGAGATCAGAGGGATCTCGTTGCCGATCAGCCCCGCGGGGTAGCCGCTGCCATCGACGTGCTCGTGGTGGTAGAGGATCGCGTCCGCGATCGGGCCGTAGCCGTCGAGGCGTCCGACGAGCGTCGCGCCGTCCTGCGGATGGCGGCGGATCAGCGCCCAGTCCTCGTCGGAGAGCACCTCCGCGTTCAAGATGCGGTCCGGCAGCGCGAACTTGCCGATGTCGTGTAGCAGGCCCGCGGTGTGCGCGATGTCCTGTTCGGCCTCGTCGCAGCCGGCCTCGCGAGCGAGGGCGCGCGCGTAGCGCGCGACGGCCGCGGCGTGGCGCGCGGTCATCCGGTCGCGCAGGGCGAGCGTCTCGACGAGCGTCACGAGCACACCGAGCTGCAGCGAGGCGAGGTGCATCGAGCGCGCCTCCAGCTGATCGGCGCGGTCCTCCGAGCGCAGCAGCGCGACGGCGAGGGACTGGAAGATGAGCAGCACGATCACCGCGCCGAGCAGCGCCGGGAAACCGAGGTTCGTGTAGGCGACCGCGAGGATCGCCGTCAGCGCACCCGCGGCGACCTGGCCGGGGAGCAGCGGCATGAAGAGATCGCGCACCTGCCCCAGCAGCGCGCGGCCCTCGAGGATCCGGTTGTCAAACGCGACCATCGCGAAGTTGAGCGCGTTCGTGACGATGAACACCGCGAACACGACCAGTCCGAACGTGATGCTCTGGATTTCGTGCAGCTCGCTCGGATTGTGGACGTCGCCGACGAGCGCGCGGACCATGATCCCGCCGACGACCGGAAAGACCGCGACCGTGGAGAGGTTCGTAAGCCACGAGCTCAGCGGCAGCCGCCGTGGCACGGACGTGATCGCGGTGATCGCGATGCCGAACAGCGCCGCCGGCGCCGGCCCGAGCAGGCTCATCGCGAGCACCCACGCCACGAACGCCGCCGTCAGGCGCTGCCCGCGGATCTCCACCGTCAGGCGCTGGCCGATGAGCGCGAGCGCGAGCAGCAGTGCGACGAGCTTCAGCGGCGCCCAGTCCTGCGCGTGCGAGGTCAGCACCGCGACCGCCACTGCGCCCGCGAACGCGAGCAGCTCGGCGAGCATGAAGAGTCTTCTGGTCAGCCTGGAAGCGTGCATCGTGGACGTACCTCTGTCGTCCTTAACGACCGATCCCGCGTAGTACTTAAAGGCCGCTGTCCGATGTACCCGGATGCTCGAGGGAGGCCAACGGTGCGGCGGAGGCCGCGTCGGCGCTCGCCGCACGCCAGCCCAGCCAGAGGCGCAAAAAGCCGACCGTCGCCGCGGCCGCCGCGAGGCCGAAGATCAGGAACGCGATCCGCGGCGAGCTCAGCGTCAGGACGAGTCCGCTCAACGGCAAGCCGATCAGCGGACACAGCGCGCCGATCGATTCGACTGTGCCCATCAGGCGCCCATGCAGCCGCCGCGGCGTGAGCCGCTGCACTGTGCCGATCAGCGACGCCCACTGCACGCCGTTGCCGACGCCGCCGACGAGCGCCGCCAGCGCGGCCAGCTCCAGCGAGGGCGCCGCGGCGAAGCCGACGTACGCGACGCCCACCGCGAATGTGCCGCCGGTCAGCATCGCCCCCAGCGAGCGTTTGCCGCCGCGCGCGAACAGCAAGCTGCCGAGGACCATTCCCACGCCCCACGCGCTCAGCAGCTTGCCGTAGCCGAGATCCCCCGCGTGCAGCGTCGCCTTCGCGTAGAGGACCTCGGCCGGGGCGCCGGTCTCGAAGAAGACGAGCGCCGCGGCCTCGGTCAGTAGCAGTGCCCGCAGCGAAGGCGTTTCGCGCAGATACTCCCACGCCGCTCTGAGACGCGCACCGACGGAGGTCCCGATGCGTTCCTCGATGTAGGGGTGCAGGTCGATCAGCAGCGCGCCGCAGATCAGGAAGGAGGCGGCGTCGATCAGCATCGCGATCGGTGCGCCGAATGCCTCGACCGCGCTCGCCGCGAGCAGTGGGCCGACGACGACCGAGACCGACAGCGCGAGGTTCAGCGCCGCGTTCGCGCCGTGCGCGCTCGGCGCCGCCGGCTCGGGATCCGCTCGCGCCGGCTCGGGATCCGCGCGCGCCGCCTCGGCGCGCAGCAGCGAGCTCGCCGTCAGCGAGCCCGCTCCGTCGAGAGCGACCAGCGCGAGGATCGCCGGCAGCCAGAATCGCCACACCAAGCCCGCGAGCGCCGCGGCGCTCGCGGCCTCGATCGCGTAGATCGCGCTGAGGCGCCCCCGGCGCGGCGATGCCTCCACGCGCGCGACCAGCGCGGGCACCGCGAGCGCCGGCAGGAAGCGCGCCACGAACAGCGCCGTGACCGCGATCGCGCTGTGGGTGTGGTCGTATACCGCGACCGAGAGCGCGACCGTGCCGAACCACGTTCCGAGCTGATTGGCCGTATACGCCGTGAGGATTCGGCGCAGCCGGGGCGATGAGGGCAGCACGGACACGCCGCCACGCTAACGCGTGGGCGAGACCGTCGTCGGCGGAAGCTTCGTCGAGGCTACGGCGGTCGTGCTCGCGATCGCGGCCCAACGGGGAGGGTGCGCCGCCGCGCAGAGCCTCACCCAGCGGGGAGGGTGCGCCGCCGCGCAGAGCCCCTCACCCAGCGGTAGACGCCGTCCGCTGGACGGCGCCGCCGGCCGGTCCGCTGTCGGCGAGGAGGCCGAGCGCGACGACGGGAAGACTCGGATGGCGGTGTCCCAGCACGTGCATCAACGACTCCGCGGTGACTTCGGCGAGGTCGCCTGCGAGCATTACGACACCGCTCGATGGGGCCTGCTCGAGCACCTCCCACGCGGCGCCCGCCTCGCCGAACTGGGTATCCGCCGGCAACGCCTCGCTCAGGTCGGCGAGCACCGCCGCGCGCCGCGCGGGGTCCGCGCCGGCGACGAGGATGCGCGAGCGCTCCGCCGCCAGCGTGCGGCGCTCGGCTGCGAGCGACTCCCCGCCGGTCCGCGGCGCGGGACTCGGCGTCTGGCGATGCGGCTGCGAGCCGCCGCGCAGCATCCGCAGATGCGGCCGGTGCGCGCTCGCGCGACTGTGATCGGATGTGCCGAGGAAGTTCATGTCGTGTAACCCGCGCTCGCGTGGCGCGCCGTGCCGCGGCCGCAGTCTTCGCGGCTCGCCCACGCCGCCTGTACACCCGACACGCCCCACGCCGCCGGTGCACCCGACACGCCGAGCTGCGCGAGTCGTGTCTCCAGCGATGGACGCCGCTGCGATGGGCGTGGCTGCTCGCGGCCTCCCACCAACATCCTCAGCTCGGCGTCGCCGACGATGCCGAGGTTGGCCTCGACGTCCCCGCGCGCCGCCAGGCGCCCGAGTCCGGAGAGCGCGAGGAACGCGATTCCGGCGATGCCCAACCAGCAGGCGAGAATGATGCCCGCGAAGCTCATTGGTGCTCACTCCTTGTCAGTTTCGGTTCCGTCCGTGGAATCCGCATGTCGGTCCTTGCCCTTTTCGCTTTTTGCCGGCCGATCCGCACCTACCAGAAGTCGCTGCCCGGAGCGGGGGCCGATTGACGTTTCCCTACAAGACGACATGATGCGCCCTCCGGAGCCGTTTGTCTGTCGGGCGGAGGGTGCCGATCTTGTCGTCCCAAAGGTGCCGATCTGTGTCGTCCCGGAAGGTCCTCCCAGTAGGCGCGGGGGCACTGCCGCTGCCGGGCTCGCTACGGTGTGCGCCATGCAAGACGGTGCCACCTCGGGTGTGGACCGGCCGATCGAGGTCATCATCGCCGACGACCACGCGGTCGTTCGCGACGGCATCCGCACGGTCCTCGAGCGCGAAGCCGACGAGTTCCGCGTCGTCGCCGAGGCCGCCGACGTGCCCTCGACGATCCGCGAAGTCCGCGCGCACAAGCCCGACCTGCTCACGCTCGACCTCTCGATGCCCGGCGGCTCCAGCCTCGCGGCGTTACCGCAGTGCTTCGTCGCGCATCCCTCGCTCGCGGTCGCGATCCTCACGATGCGCGAGGACCCCGAGTACGCGCGCCAGGCGCTGCGCGCCGGTGCGCGCAGCTACGTCCTCAAGGAGGCCGAGCCCGCCGAGCTCCTGCAGGCCTTCCGCCTCGCCGTCGCGGGCGGCAACTATCTGCACCCCCGCCTCGGCGCGCTGATGGTCGCCGGCGGGGACTCCCAGCAGGACGGGATCGCCCTCTCCGACCGCGAGCGCGAGGTCGTGCGCCTGATCGCCCTCGGCCACACCAACCCCCAGATCGCCGAGCAGCTGCACGTCGCCGAGCGCACCGTCAAGACCTACCGCGCCCGCGCGATCGAGAAGCTCGGCTTCTCCTCGCGCGCCGAGATCACGGCTTACGCGCGCCGCCTCGGCCTCGTCGACTAGCTCGCGCTCCGAGCGGCGCGCTGCTGCGTCCTTGCATCGCTTGCCCGGAGCACGTCCTAGCAGCGAAGTGCTCAGACAGCCGCCGGACGCCCCGCGAGCGGAATCGTCAGGCGCACGCGCGTGCCCTGGCCCGGCGCCGGTGCCAGCGTCAGCTCACCGCCGACGAGCTCCGCGCGCTCGCGCATGCCCGAGAGCCCGAAGCCGCCCTCCAGCCCGTCGCCGCGCGGGCCCGACGGGCCGCCCGCCGGCAGTCCGCGTCCGTCGTCGGTCACCGCGACGACCACCGCGGAGCCGTCCGCGCTTGCCGCGACGCTCACCACCGCCCGCGTGGCCTGCGCGTGGCGGCTCACGTTCGTGAGCGCCTCCTGCACGACGCGGTAGATCGTGCTCTCGAGCTCCGCGTCCATGCGCTCGTGCTCGGGGTCGAGCGCGATCTCCGTCTGCACGTCCAGCCCGTCGATCGCCTGCGCGCGCCGCGCGAGCGCCTCCAGCGCCGCCGCCAGGCCGAGATCGTCGAGCGCTGCCGGCCGGAGCTCGGTGATGAGGTGGCGCAGCCCATCGATCTCCGTCCCGAGCCCCTCCAGGACGTCGTCCACGGCGCCGTAAAGCTCCGCTTCGTCGTGGCGGTCGCGCGCGTTGGCGAGTTTCAGCCGCAGCGCGCCCAGGCCCTGCACGACCTCGTCATGGATCTCGCGCGCCCAGCGCGTACGCTCGCGCTCCTGCGCCTCCATCCCGTAGCGCAGACGCTCGATCTCGACCGAGCGCTCCGCCTGCAGACGCTGCGCGACGCTTGCCGCGAACGCCGCCAGCGCACGCCGGTCGGGCTCGCGAAAGCCCGCGTCGCTGCGCAGCGCGATCACGAGGCCGCCGCCCTGGCCCTCCATGCTCAGCGGCTCCACGAGCGCCGCGCGCGCCTCCATTCCGAGTTCGTGCAGCCACGCCGCGTCGCGGCCCCGCGGACGGTCGAGCGCCACCGGCTGTCCCGCCAGGTACAGCGCGCCCAGCGCGCTGCCCTCGACCGGCAGCACCCGCAGGCGCACCGAGCCCTCCCCGCTGGAGGCCGCCACGCGCAGCTCGCGACGCTCCTCGATCACCATCAGCAGCGCGCTCGCGTCGAGCAGCGCCAGGCCGCGGTCGGCCATCAACCGTAAGAGCCACAGCTCAGAGCCGGAGAGCATCCCGGAAACCTAGCCGCTCGCGGCTCACCGCCGCGCGCGCCTGCCCGAGCAGCGCCTCCGCGCTCATCCCCTCGCGCCACGCCGCGAGGCCCACCGCCATGCGCAGCGCCCGCCGCTCGCCGTGTACCTCTAGCTTGATCGCGCGCAGCCGCGCCAGCATCCGCCGCGCCACGATCTCCCCGCGCGGCCCGTCCGCGCCCGGCAGCACCACCAGCAGCTCGCCCTCGCTCGGGCGCCCCACGCGATCGAAGCCGCGCAGCTCACGCCGCAGCGCCAGGTCCGCATACGCAAGCGCCCGCTCCGCCAGCTCCGCGCCGTGCGTGCGCTCGATCTCCGCGAGGTCCTCGATGTCGAGCAGCAGGCAGCTCAGCGCCGTCCCGTGCCGCGCCGCGCGGTTGACCTCCTCGCGCACACGCGCTTCCAGCGCGAGCGCGGAGAGGTATTCGAGCGCGCCCCCCTGCGGGGAGCCGGTGGAGCTATTGCGGTCGCTGGCAGCCATGCCTTCGGGCAGACGAGGTGGGGGTGGCAGTCGTCGGGATGACACCCAATCAACGGAAGTCTATGCCTCGCCCTCGCGTCGTCCTCGCCGCGCATCCGCGGGTGTGGTTCGCCCGATCCGTCCCCACTCGCTGATACACCTGCGTGCGTGCTGCAAGAGCTGCGAGTCGAGAACCTGCTGCTGATCGAGCGCGCCGAGCTCGATCTCGCGCCTGGGCTGAACGTCCTCACCGGCGAGACCGGCGCCGGCAAGACCGTGCTCGCGCACGCGCTCGACCTGCTGCTCGGCGGGCGCGCCCGCAGCGGCATCGTGCGCCCCGGCGCCGCCGAGGCCTACGTCGAGGGCAGCTTCGCGCTGCCCGACGCGCTGCGCCACGAGCGCGGCGAGCTGCTCGCCGCCGACGCCGAGGAGATCGTGCTCGCGCGCCGCGTCGGCACCGACGGGCGCACTCGCGCCTACGTCAACGGCCGCTCGGCCGCGGTTGCCGACCTGCGTCGGCTGGGTACGTGCCTGCTGGAGTTCTACGGCCAGCACGAGCACCGCAAGCTCACGCTGGCCGCCGCGCAGCTGGAGATCCTCGACCGCTTCTGTGGCCCCGAGCAGGCCGCGCGCCGCAGCGCCTGCGCGGCCGCGCACCGCGAGCTGCGCGCCGTCAGCGCCGAGCTCGAGGATCTGCGCGAGCTCGCCGGTGCGCGCGAGCGCGAGCTCGACTTGCTGGAGTACGAGTTCGCCGAGATCGAGCAGGCCGCGCTGCAGGAGGGCGAGGCCGAGCGCCTCGCCGGCGACCGCGAGCGCCTGCGGCGCCTGGACAGCCTGCGCGCCGCCGCGGGCCTCAGCGCGCAGGCACTCGCACCGGCAATGCCCGACGCGCCCGGCGCCGGCGCGCTGCTGGCGGATGCGGCGGGGCGTCTCGACGCGCTGGCGGGCGTCGACGCGGAGCTCGACGCGCTCGCCGAGCGCTGCCGGGCGCTGCAGATCGAGGCCGAGGACGTCGCCGGGGAGCTGGCCCGCTACGGCGAGGCGCTCGCCGCCCAAGACGGCACGCTGGAGTCCGTCGAAGAGCGGCTCGCGCTGCTTGAGCGCTTGATGCGCAAGTACGGCGGCGCGCTGGTCGATGTGCTCGCTTACGCCGAGCGCGCCCGCGAGCGCCGCGCGCAGCTATTGGGCGCGGAGGTCGCGCTCGAGCACGCGAGCGCCCGTCGCGTGAGCGCCCAGGTCGCGCTCGACACCCAGGTCGAGGGTCTGCGCGCCGCGCGTGCCCGTGCCGCCCCGCGCCTGGCGCGCGCGGTCGCTGAGCAGCTCGCATCCCTGGCGATGCCAGAGGCGACCTTCGAGGTGCGACTGACACCGTGCGAGGTGGGCCCGAGCGGGGGGGAGGGCGTCGAGTTCCTGATCGCCTCCAACCCGGGTGTCGCGCCGGGTCCGCTGCGCGAGATCGCCTCCGGCGGGGAGCTGTCGCGGATCATGCTCGCGCTGAGCGCCGTCGCCGATGGCGGCGCCTCGGCGGCGGCGCGCAAGGCGCCGAAGCGCGGCGCGCGCGCACGCGTGGGGTGCGAGGAGTCTCGCGCAGGGAACGACGGGGCGAAGCTCGCGCGCGCGGGGTCAAAGCTCGGCGGCGCGGGGTCCGCCGGGTCCGAGCGCGCGACGCTGGTCTTCGACGAGGTCGACGCGGGCATCGGCGGGCACACCGCGCGGGCCGTCGGCGAGCGCCTGCGCGAGCTCGCCGGCGCGCGCCAGCTGCTGTGCATCACCCACCTGCCTCAGATCGCCTCGCTCGCGGACCGTCATTTCTCGGTCGTGAAGGACACGAGCGCCAAGCCGACCCGCACCGAGGTGGTGCGTCTCGGTGAGCCCGACGTCGTCGCCGAGCTCGTGCGGATGCTCGGCGCGCCCGAGGACGACGTCACCGCGCGCCGTCACGCGCGTGAGCTGCGCAAGGCCGCTTGAGCGCGACGCGGGCCAAAGCCCAGCATCGATCACGAATCCCTGTACCCGCCGCCGGGCCGTCTAGACTTCCTAGGCAGCCCTTCATGACTTCGCACCTCCCCGACCGACCGGCCGACGCTCCCGCCAAGACGCGGTTCATCTTCATCACCGGAGGCGTGGTTTCCTCTCTCGGCAAGGGCATCGCGGCGGCCTCGATCGGGCGCCTGCTCGTCGCGCGCGGCCTGACGGTCGGCTTGCAGAAGTTCGACCCCTACATCAACGTCGATCCCGGCACGATGTCGCCCTATCAGCACGGCGAGGTCTTCGTCACCGAGGACGGTGCCGAGACCGACCTCGACCTCGGCCACTACGAGCGCTTCACCGACGCCAACACCGGCCGCGCCTCGAACGTCACCGCGGGCGGGATCTACGACACCGTGATCCGCCGCGAGCGTCGCGGGGACTACCTCGGCGGCACCGTGCAGGTCGTGCCGCACATCACCGACGAGATCAAGCAGCGCATCGCGCTGATCGCGCAGTTCAGCGACGTCGACTTCGTCATCACCGAGATCGGCGGCACCGTTGGCGACATCGAGTCGCTGCCGTTTCTGGAGGCGATCCGTCAGTTCCCCGTCGACGTCGGGCGCCGGCGCTGCATGTTCATCCATTTGACGCTCGTCCCCTACATCGGCCACGCGGGCGAGCTGAAGACCAAGCCCACGCAGCATTCCGTCAACGAGCTGCGCCGCATCGGGATCGCCCCCGACATGCTGATGTGTCGCTCCGAGGGCTCGCTCTCGCAGGAGATCCGCAAGAAGATCGCCCTCTTCGCGAGCCTCCCACCGAGCGCGATCGTCTCGGCGTGCGACGTCGACAACATCTACAAGGTCCCGCTCACGTTCCGCGAGCAGGGCGTCGACGACTTCATCCTCGACCACTTCAGCCTCCAGGCCCCCGCACCGGACCTCGTGCGCTGGAAGGAGCCGATCGAACGCGCCGAGCACGCGCAGCGCACCGTGCGGATCGCGCTCGTCGGCAAGTACGTGCAACTCGAGGACGCCTACCTGTCGGTCTGCGAGGCGCTGCGCCACGCCGCCGCGCTGCAGGACGCGCGCGTGCAGATCGACTGGGTGGACTCCGAACAGCTCGAGGCCGGCGGTGCCGCGATGGAGCTGCTCGCGCAGGCCGACGGCATCCTCATCCCCGGCGGCTTCGGCGGGCGCGGGATCGAGGGCAAGATCGCCGCCGCGCGCGTCGCGCGCGAACGAAGCGTCCCATACCTCGGCATCTGTCTCGGCATGCAGATCGCGGTCGCCGAGTTCGCGCGTCACGTCGCCGGCATGGAGGGCGCGAACTCGACCGAGTTCGACCTCGAGACGCCCTATCCCGTGATCGACCTGCTGCCCGAGCAGAAGGAGGTCGCGGATCTCGGCGGCACGATGCGCCTCGGCGCCGACCCGATCAAGCTCCACGACGGCACACGCGTGCGCGAGATCTACGGCGAGGCCGTCGTCTACGAGCGCCACCGCCACCGCTACGAGGTCAACAACTTGCTGCGCAAGCTCCTCGAACGCGCCGGCCTGCGGGTCTCCGGTAGCTCACCCGACGAGCGCCTCGTCGAGGTCGTCGAGCTCGACGAGCACCCGTTCTTCGTCGCGTCGCAGTTCCACCCCGAGTTCAAGTCCCGTCCCGAGCGCCCCGCGCCGCTGTTCCGCGAGTTCGTGGCCGCCGCGCTCGTGCACGCCGGACGGCACGGCGAGCAGCCCGAGATCCGTGCGTCGCAGGGGGGCGAGCGGACGGAGACCGACCGCTCGAGCGCGCACAACCCCGAGGGCTTGGTGGGCCAGCAGTCGCTCGCCGGCGGCTCGTGAGCGCTACGAGCGGCGCCGACGAGCTCGAGCGGCGCTACCTGCACGACATCTTCGCCGAGCTCTGCCGTATCGAAAGTCCCTCCGGCCGTGAGGGCGCCTGCGCCGCGCGGGTCGCGGCCGAGCTACGCGCGCTGGGGATCGAGGTGCACGAGGACGATGCCGCGGACGCCGCGGGCTCGGACAGCGGCAACCTGCTCGCGCGGGTCCCCGGGGGCGAGGCGCCGCGACCCTCGGTGCTGCTGTGCGCGCATCTGGACACCGTCCCGCTGCAGGCACCCGTCGAGCCGGTCGTGCGCGAGGACTGCTGGGAGAACGCCAACCAGGGCATCCTCGGCGCGGACAACAAGGCGGCCGTGGCCGTCCTGCTCGCGCTCGCGCGGCGCGTGCACCGCGATGGCGCCGCGGTCGACCTCGAGCTGCTGTTCACCGTCGGCGAGGAGATCGCGCTCGCCGGTGCGAGCGCGTTTGACGTCGCGCGCCTGCGCAGCGGCTTCGGCTACGTCCTCGACCACTCCGCGCCGATCGGGCGCCTCGTGCTCGCGGCGCCCGGCCACTACCGCCTGCGCGCGAGCTTCCACGGCGCGGCCGCGCACGCCGGCGTGCGTCCGGAGCAGGGTCGCAGCGCGATCCTCGCCGCGGCGCGCGCGATCGCGGACATGCCGCTCGGGCGCGTCGACGAGCAGAGCACCGCGAACGTCGGCACGATCGCCGGGGGCAGCGCGATCAACGTCGTGCCCGAGCACTGCGTCGTGCTCGCGGAAGTCCGCAGCCAGCAGGACGCGCGCGCCGAGGAGCTGCTCGCCGAGCTCGTCGACTGCGTCCACGAAGCCGCGAACCTGCCGGAGTGCGAGTGCGACGTCGACATCGACGTCGCGCGGACCTTCGCGGGCTACCGTCTCGCGCCGGGCCTGCCCGTCGTGCGCGCCGCCGAGCACGCGCTGCGCGCCTGCGGGCACGAGCCCGTGCGCGTCGTCAGCGGCGGCGCCTCCGACGCGAACGCGCTCGTCGCGCGGGGACTGCCGGTCGTGAACCTCGCGAATGGCACCGAGCGCAACCACGAGCCCGGCGAGCGCGTCGCGGTCGCCGCGCTCGAGCAGATGCTCGACGTCGCGCTCGCGCTGCCCGACGCCGTCGCCTCCATCCTCGCCCCGCCAGCGCCCGCCCCGCCTGCTCCCGTCCCGCCCACGTC
>Ga0210396_10000705_pt1 | contig 40098 bp, 38 predicted proteins | sample IncBWH17OmetaG_FD_155466 | JGI IMG/M metagenome (GOLD analysis project Ga0210396, IMG submission 155466) | Forest soil microbial communities from Barre Woods Harvard Forest LTER site, Petersham, Massachusetts, United States - Inc-BW-H-17-O ... | reverse complement strand
TCAGCTTGACAGTGCTTCAAGGGCAAAAAATTCTTCCCCTGAAAACATCCTGAAATACCATTACAGACATATTGCTAAAGCTGATTTAGAACTTAGTTACAAAAAATTTGCATTGGGTATCAGTGTGCGCTACAATAGCTTCATGGTCAATATTGATGACTTTTTTGTAAACCCATTTTTTGCCAACGTTGTTCCGGGTATTGCCGCTTACCGCCAGCAATTTCCAAACGGAGATATCGTATTTGATAACCGGATTTCCTATCAGCTGAATAAGGTTGCCAAAATATCCCTCATCACCAATAATATGTTTAACAGTGAAACAACGGACAGGCCAGCAGATGTATTGCCACCCAGAAATTATGCTTTGCAGATCAGTATAAAATTCTAGAAACCGTATCCTTTATAATCTTTGGAAAATTCGTCGGAAGCAAATACAGGGTTTACTTTCAGGTTGACGTATTCGTAGGATTCAAAGAGCCCTGTATTGTCGTAGACCTTCGTACTCAATGGAAGCCAGGTTTTTTTATCGATAATAAGTTCTGTCGTGCGGGCATAAGAGCTGGGAACAACCAGTACTCTTCCCTGACGCACGGCACCATAATCCGTTAATTTATTTAACTCTCCAAGCTTAAACTCGCTTAGTTTCAGTTTACGGGCAATCGAAATAAGCGTCTCGTCCTTCCCTACCGTGTAAGTAGCAAATTTATAATCGAGATCGGTTATCTTCACCTGATAACAGGGAATGTTGTTCCAAGTTACATCTCCTTCGTATTTAAAAAAATCATCAAATCTAGTGCCACATCGTTGTATAGCATCCTTTATAATATCAGTCAAAAAATCATATCCAACCTCGTTCAGGGTATGATGTTGGTCCTTATGTAAGGTTGAACTGTTTACATCCAGGTTAAGATTGATATAGGGGAATCCGGCCGGGTTGACTAATACCTTTCCGTCATTCCACCCTTCCACATACAGGAGTTCGGGTCCATTCAGCTTCATGTAGATTTTTCGCGGTTTCCGCTGTAGCTTGACAGCCGAAATTGAATTTCGGTATTTTCCACCTACCCGTTCCTGTATTTTAAGGTCAAACTGAAGGCTTTGTAATGTCTCAGCAGCCTTGTTCATATTGGTGATAATGAGCTTAGCATTCACAATATCCTGAACCGGCTCCGGATGAATATTGCGGAATGAAGAGGATATGATAATCCCGATCAGGAGGAGAAATAAATGGATGCTTCGTTTCAAAATGATAAGAATGCCTAAAATTACGGTTTCCTGATGAATTCCGCTAAGATTATCCGGAACACACTGATAATGAGTGAGCCTGTTATAAATAAAAAAGCGAAAATGATCCTTAAAATTAATGGTCTTATACAGGATTTTCTGTCCGCATTTTCCTAATTTTGTGACGATGAAGATGGAGCTATACATTGCTGAATTACTTTACCGCCACGACTGTGTGATCATTCCGGGTTTTGGCGGGTTTGTGGCTAATTATGCACCTGCACAGGTGCATCCTACTCAGCATACCTTCAGCCCTCCTTCCAAAAAACTGGTTTTTAACCGAAGTCTTAAAAATAATGACGGTCTTCTGGCCAATCATTTGGCAGGAAAAGAAAACCTCACGTATGCTGACGCTTGCAAAAAGATTCAGGAGTTTACGTCCTCCTGTGCCACCTTGCTTAGCAGCGGCAAAAAACTCCTGCTAAGTGATATTGGCACTTTATATACCGATATTGAAAAAAATATTCAGTTTGAGCCTGATCAAAATATAAATTTCTATCTCGATTCCTTTGGCTTATCCACCATTCAAAGTCCTGCCATCAAACGGGATGGTATTGCTAAAAGGCTTGAAAAAGCTCCCAAGGATCGCGAAGTGGTGCCTGCAGAAGTTAAGCGTCGTATCAATATCCGGAAAATTGCTGCCATTACGGTAACAGCTGGAGTAGTTGCTGTTTTGGTATGGATACCATTGAAAACGGATCTGCTCAAAAATATCAACTATGCTAATCTCAACCCTTTTGCAAAAAAGGAGATTGCGGCCTATTCAGAAAAAAACATCACGCCTTTCATACTTCCTGAAAAAAGTATTGAAGAAGAGTCTGTAATGGTAAATGATACCAATGCATATCTTCACCTTTCCTTTCTTAACAAAGATGCATTGCCATTAACAGTAAAGCTAAAAGATCAGGCTCCTGCAGAATCTACACGCGTAGAGAACAAAACAGAAGAGCGGGTTATCGCAGCCTCTCCCAGAACATCGGCAGGAGAAAAGTACAGTGTTATCGGAGGCTGTTTTGCCATTCCCGAAAATGCCGATCATTTTGTAGATCAGTTGCGCAATGAAGGATACAGTGCATTTATTCTTCCTACCAACAGAAGCGTGTTACGACATGTGAGCTATGGAAGTTTCTCGTCATACAAACAAGCGTTGGATATGCTTGCAAAGGTCAAAGCTTCTAACAAAGAAGCCTGGCTGCTGGTTCAGTAATTATTCTTTACCCCGCCCCTCTTTTCCTTTCAATCTGCTCTTCTTATATAACTGTATTCCCAGATACAATGCTGTGGAAAATAATATCAGGCTTACCGCCAACCACATCCCGTTTTCGTTCGATTTCAGTTCAATAATAAACACAATTGCTACCAGAAGCACCGACGCCACTTCATTATAGGCCCTGAGCCACATGGAGGAATGCTTAAAGGTTCCAGCCTGTAATTGTTTAAATATAACATGACACTGGAGATGGTATAAAGCAAGACCAAACACAAAACATAATTTCAGAATAAAAAAAGCTTCTGTAAGATACGCCAGCCGGTAAACAAACAAGAGCCAGGGGCCAAAGATAAAGGTCATGACGGCCGACGGCCAGGTAATTCCATACCAGAGCCTGCGCATCATAATACGGTACTGTGCTTGAAGAATTGTCTTATCCGGCTCTGGCTTATCATTCGCTTCTGTCATATATATAAACAGACGAACGATATAAAACAGGCCGGCAAACCAGGTAACAATAAAAACAATGTGTAAGGCAAGGATGTATTGCATTCGCTGTTGGTTAAGAATTTATTACTTCAACAAAGGGTACAGGCTGCAAGTTAGCTATCTTTGTCCAAACATCCACCTGATGAAAGCCAGAACTGCAAAGGAAACCCTTACCGTAACTACCGAACTTGTACTTCCTAATGATACCAATACACTTGGTAATCTTATGGGTGGTCGATTATTGCATTGGATGGATCTGGTAGCTGCCATTTCTTCACACCGTCACTGTAAACGGGTAGTGGTAACGGCTTCTGTAAATAATGTATCCTTTACACAACCTATCCGCCTGGCAAGTATGATTACCCTGGAAGCCAAAGTATCAAGAGCTTTTTCTTCCTCTATGGAAGTATTCATCGATGTATGGGTGGAAGATCCTGTAACAGGTGAGAAGACTAAATCGAATGAGGCTATCTATACATTCGTTGCCGTTGATCAAAATGGCTCCCCCTTGCCAGTTCCGGAACTCATTCCGGAAACAGAACAGGAAAAAATTCGTTACGACGGTGCTTTACGCAGAAGACAGCTAAGCCTTATCCTTGCCGGCAAAATGAAGCCGGAAGACGCCTCAGAACTCAAAGCTTTGTTTCAGGGATAAATAAAATTACAGCTGTCTTTAAAGGAAAGGTGTCAGAAAGTAGTGCGAACGGCATTCACGATCACGCCCTCATCAATCAGGTTCATACATTTGAAGTGGCCTTTGGGGCATTTATTAAACCCTATTTTGGAACAAGGCCTGCAACTGAGATCTTTCACCTCCACCATCACACCGGCACCCTTTTCTCCATGTCCGCTGCGGTAAGGATACATTCCAAAGGCAGGAACAGTATTCCCCCAAACAGAAATAATTTCCTTTCCGAATGCGGCAGCAATGTGCATCATTCCGGTATCATGTGTAATTATTTTCTTTGCCTGGCGTACCAATGAGGCCGACTGTAAAAGGCTATATTTTCCGCAAGCATTAGTCACCTTCCCCGGCAGTTCCCTGCATATTTTTTCAGCCACCATACTATCCTCTTTTCCGCCAAGCAAAACAATGGTCTCATCCATTTTACGACACAGAGAAATGATTTTTTCAGCCGGCAAGCGCTTGGTTGCATGCTGGGCTCCGATTGCAAATCCAATATACCCTTTACGAAGCTGGGGTATCGCATTCACATCTATCTCTTCAACGGGAGGAATAAAAAAGTCAAGCCCTTTCCCGTCATCTTTCACCCCAAGTCCATTCAGTGTCATCAGATACCGTTCTGCCACATGCACATCCGGCATGTGGTTTTTTTTGAAGTTAACCAGGAGCCATTTACGGATATTCAGTTTGTTCAGCGTCTCCGAAGGTTTTCTTAAATTACGCTTCACACTGCGGCTTCGAAGGTTATTATGCAAATCCACTACAAAGTCATAATTCTCATATTGAAGCGCTGTTACCACTTCAGATACCTTATCCTCTATGGCAAACACCTTATCTACATACGGATTGTTTGCAACAAGGGGAGCGTATTCTTTTTTAGTCAGAAAATGCACCTCCGCTCCCAGCTGCAACTTTAAACAACGGGGCACTGGTGAGGTAAGTACAATATCACCAATGGAGCTGAAGCGTATAACGAGGATTTTTTTCAAGCCGGTTTAATTGGGAGCGAAATGGTATTCATAAACATCGCCGGTAGCAGCCGTATTCTGCATCCACAAATCTCCTTCTTTAAGCCGCAGTATAAGAAAAGCATCATTTACAGGAGTGGCTCCCGCATAATAGGAAAAGAATACAATGGTCTGATCTGTTGAAAAAGCCCAGCTGCCGGAATAGGAAACGGTACCGTTGTTCGTAACCAGATTATAGGAGAAACTGCCATCTGTGAATATATTTCTTGATTCCGAATAAATGATTGGCATTACCTGGGAAGTTATATCTGTACCATTTTCATATTCCTTCACCCGTTTCCAGTTTTCACATAAGCGGTGCTTCTTGGTACGCAAACTCAGCACAGGCCCGTCAGGATATTTTTTGCACCCGCCTACAAACAGAAACAGAATACCAAATAAGATAACTAAACGCAAGGTTTTCAAGGGCAGGAACTCATTATTAGCAAGCACAAAGATACAAAAAACAAGCTATTCCGTTTGGGCAGCCGGTCTTTGCATACTAATTCTGTTAATTTTGCAGCGTGATATTCTGTGATACACATACCCATCTTTATGCCGATGAGTTTCAACCCGACAGGGATGAAATGATTCAACGAGCCATCCATACCGGAATCACCCGTCTTTTTCTGCCGAATATTGACAGCACTTCCATCCCCGGGCTCTTTGCTCTTACCAAAACCTGGCCGGATCATTGTTTTCCAATGATGGGGCTTCACCCTTGTTCGGTAAATGAAGGCTTCCAGAGCGAACTGAAAGTGGTGGAACATTGGCTTTCTCAGAGAAAATTTTATGCAGTTGGTGAAATAGGAGTTGATTTGTACTGGGACAAAACCTTTAAGGAGCAGCAGCTTTATGCCTTTGAGTTTCAAATCCGCCTGGCTAAAAAATATGCCCTGCCAATAGTTATTCACACACGTAATGCATTCAATGAGGCTTACGAGGTAGTGGAAAGAAATAATGACACCTCTCTTACTGGAGTCTTCCATTGTTTCAGTGGCACCAGCGAAGAAGCAGAAAAAGTAATCGCCCTCAAAGGGTTTAAGCTGGGAATAGGAGGCGTGCTTACCTTTAAAAACTCAGGGCTTGACAAAGTAGTACAACAAATTCCACTCGAACACCTGGTATTGGAAACAGACTCTCCTTATCTGGCTCCTGTGCCACACAGGGGTAAAAGGAATGAAAGCGCTTACATACGTATTATTGCTGAAAAGCTGGCAGAACTAAAACAATGCAGCCTGGAAGAAGTGGCCCGCATTACTACTGAAAATTCCAAACATTTATTCGGTATCTGATTTATGGCAAAAAAAACTTCCGTACTCCTGATCTATACCGGCGGAACAATAGGCATGATACAGGACAACCGTTCAGGCCAGTTGCGCCCTTTCGATTTTGCTCATCTTACTGAGCAAATTCCGGAACTGAATAAATTCGATTTACGCCTATCCTCTGTTGCTTTCGATCATCCGATCGATTCTTCCGATATGAACCCGGCAATATGGGTACAAATTGCGACCATCATTCAAAAAAATTATTTACAGTACGATGGCTTTGTGATTCTGCATGGTTCTGACACCATGGCTTTTACTGCTTCTGCACTTAGCTTTATGCTCGAACATCTTGACAAACCGGTCATCCTTACCGGCTCTCAGCTGCCTATTGGTATCATACGTACCGATGGAAAAGAAAATCTGGTTACTGCCATAGAAATTGCGGCGGCAAAAGAAAAAGGGAAAGCCATAGTCAGAGAGGTGTGTATCTATTTTGAATATCGTTTATACCGTGGCAACCGAACTCACAAATTCAATGCCGAACACTTCCAGGCTTTTCAAAGTTCCAACTATCCTGTGCTGGCCGAAGCGGGTGTTCACTTGAATTACAATCATGAAAAACTATACCGCCCCGGAGGCAAAAAATTAAAAGTCCATACCACACTCGATCCCAATATCGGCATCCTGAAACTCTTTCCCGGCATTACACCGGCATTGGTTAGTGCGGTGTTGAATACAAAAGGCCTGAGAGGATTGGTGCTAGAAACCTTCGGTTCGGGTAACTGCAGCACTTCCAAATGGTTTCTGGATGCCTTGCGCGACGCTAAAAAAAGAGGCTTGCTGATACTCAACATTACCCAATGCAATGCGGGCAGTGTGGAACAAGGGAAATATGAAACCAGTGCCGCACTGGAAAAATTGGGCGTTATCAGCGGAAAAGATATGACCACCGAAGCGGCTGTTGCCAAGCTTATGTTTGTCATTGCCAATTCAAAAGGAAACAAAGAAGCTGAAAAAATGCTGAAGACATCCCTCCGCGGAGAGATCACCCTATAAGCATTTGTATTCTATTAACACATTGCATGGCTCTTCCCCTCCCCGTTCTTGAAATTATTCCTCAGATCAGAGAGACTCTCTCCTGTCATAATACACTCATCCTTCAGGCCCCTCCGGGAGCAGGAAAAAGTACGGTACTGCCACCTGCTCTTTTGCAGGAAGAATGGTTGCAGGGCAAAAAAATAATAATGCTCGAACCCCGTCGCCTGGCTGCAAGGGCCGTTGCCGGACGTATGGCCGAGTTGATAGGCGAAAGCACAGGCAAAACGATCGGTTATAAAGTACGTTTCGAAAACAAAACAAGTGCTGTCACCCGCATTGAGGTACTCACAGAAGGGATTCTGACGCGTATGCTTCAGCAGGACGGAGCCCTGGACGATACAGGTCTTATCATCTTCGATGAGTTTCATGAACGAAGTCTTCAGGCCGATCTGAGTCTTGCATTATGCAGAGAGTTACAACAGGTACTGAGAGAAGATCTGCGTATCCTTATTATGTCGGCTACACTTGACAGCGGTAAGTTGTCATCTCTTTTAAAAGGAGCACCTGTCATAACGAGTGAAGGGCGCCAATATCCGGTAAAAACCATTCATCTTCCCGAGGAATTCCGATCGAATATTCCTCTTCAGATGAGCCGTGCCATAGGAAAAGCATTATCCGAACAAACCGGTGATATCCTCGCTTTCCTTCCGGGGGCAGGAGAAATTCACCGTTGTGCTGAGCTCCTCGAAAATCAGATGAGCGGCATCTGCATTCATCCTTTGTATGGTGATCTTCCTCCACAAAAACAACAGGAAGCTATTTTACCCGATAGTGCCGGGAGAAGAAAAGTAGTCCTGGCCACTTCCATTGCCGAAACCAGTCTTACCATAGAAGGTATCACCACCGTTGTAGACAGTGGTTATTCACGAGCACCGCGTTTCGATCTGCGTTCAGGACTTACGCGACTCGAAACGGTAAAAGTAACTGCCGATGCTGCCGATCAACGAGCTGGGCGAGCCGGGCGTCTCGGACCGGGTGTTTGCTACCGTCTATGGAGTGCCGGTGCACAACATCAGCTTATCCCTCATCGTAAACCCGAAATACTCGAAGCCGATCTGGCGCCTCTTGTATTGGAACTTGCTAACTGGGGAAACACGAATCCGACAGCACTGGCCTGGCTTAATCCTCCTCCTCCTTCGGCATTAAACCAGGGAAGAGAATTATTACAGCAGCTGGGAGCTTTGGAAGGAGATAAGATTACCGCAAAAGGCAAAGAGATGTTAAGGCTCCCCACCCATCCACGTATGGCTCACCTGTTGCTTGAAGGACGCGATGCAGGACTTGCTGCACTATCCACCGATCTCGCTGCACTATTGGAAGAACGCGACCCTTTGCCTAAAGAAGCAGGAGCTGATATTGTACTGAGGCTGGATGCTTTGCGCAAATGGAGAAATAAAGAATTCGTCACAGCCGACAGAGGCCGGCTTGAACGTATTGATAAACTAGCAGATGCCTGGAGAAAGCTCTTTTCCGTAAAAACAGATAACACCCCCGTTATGCAGGAACAGGCCGGCAAACTGCTTGCCTCTGCTTATCCCGAGCGGGTTGCTAAACAACAAGGTCCTGAGCATCGCTACCGGCTCAGCAACGGACGCTTTGCCCGCACCGGAGAACAGGATCCGCTTACCCGTGAAAAGTGGCTGGCCATAGCCCATTTGGATGGAGGTAATCAAGAAGGTAAAATATACCTGGCCGCAGCGCTCGACCCGGATGACCTCTTGCCCTTCTCCCGTAAACAGGATATAATTAGCTGGGACAACCAAAAAGGAGAGCTGATTGCACGTACAGAAATTGCTTATGGCGATCTGGTTCTTTCGAGCATCCCGCTTAAACAAATCCCCGAAGAAAGTCGCAATGCTGTTTTACTTCAGGCTGCTAAATCAGAAGGCCTCCGGCTTTTTCACATTACAGAGGGCTGGAAAGAATGGCAAAGCCGTTTGCTTTGTCTGCGTATCTGGCGGCCCGATGATCACTGGCCCGATTTAAGTGACGCAGCACTTATACAAAACATAGAAGAGTGGCTCACACCGTGGCTTTCGGGTATCCGCAAAAGGGATGATTTCCATAAACTGGATTTACTGGAACTCTTCAGCAACCAGCTAAGCTGGGAGCAGAAACAGCAGATGGACAAACTGGTTCCGGCATGCATTCGTGTTCCCAGTGGCTCGGAAATAAAACTGGCGTATGCAGCTGACGGCAGTGCTCCTGTACTAGCCGTCCGCCTGCAGGAAATGTTTGGGTTACCTGACACCCCGGTGGTAAACGAAGGCCGGAACAAAGTCATCCTTCATTTATTATCCCCAGGCTATAAGCCGGTACAGGTAACACAGGATTTAAAAAGTTTCTGGAACAATACCTATCCGGACGTACGCAAAGAGCTAAGAGTACGTTATCAGAAACATCACTGGCCGGAAGACCCATGGACAGCGGAAGCAGTGAGGGGTGCAAAAAAGAGAAGACCTTCCTGAGAAAAATTGAAATACATATCATCTTTTAGAATAACTCTTTAAGATATCCTCCAAATACTGCGAACCGACAGTACAATACCCTACTAATCAGAGATAATACCCGTTTCTTCCGATATATGGGTGTACCTTCACCCAAGACTGCTTTTCTAAGCCATTACTTATTAAGGGGTTTAAGGAAAAATTCATCTTCTTAAGTAATTAGTCTAACATGAAATCAGCTCCTTCTTCGAAAAGTAAAAAAAGTCCTGCGCCAAAGAATCATACCGGTGCGCCCTTTACCGTAGTAGCCATTGGCGCATCTGCCGGGGGACTGGAAGCAATAAGCAAACTTTTGCAAAATCTGTCCCCGAATACAGGCATGGCCTTTATCTATGTCCAGCACCTTAGCCCCGATCACAAAAGCATGCTCACATCGTTGCTCTCCAAAAAAACGGCGATGAAAGTGCATGAAGTGACTGACATGGAAAAGATGCAGCCCAATAATCTGTATATCATTCCCTATGACAAAGAAATAGAAGTTACAAACGGGCATATAAAATCAATTCCCCGTCCCAAAAACAAACCGTCCAACTACTCCATCGATGTCCTTTTTAGTTCATTAGCTGAAACACATAAAGAGAATGTGATAGGCATTGTCCTTTCCGGCAATGGCAATGATGGTACCAGGGGGCTAAAGGAAATCAAGCTTCTGGGAGGGATCACATTTGCGCAGGACGATTCGGCAAAATCTTCCAGCATGCCGAAATCTGCCATTGCGGAAGGTGTAGTTGATTTTATTTTATCTCCCAAGGAAATTGCTCAGGAGATCCTCTCATTAAGCAAACACGCTCAGGCTAAAAAAACTACTACACAAGCTGCTCCCGAAGATGAAATCGAAAACAACGACAGCAGCTTAAAAACGATTCTTCAGCTTCTGCATAAAAAAATAAATGTCGATTTCAGTCACTACAAAATGAATACGGTCAAAAGGCGGATACTTAGACGCATGCTGATTCATAAAATCAAAAACATAAAGCTCTATTCGCAATTTGTCACAAAAAAGAATGACGAAATCGATTTTCTTTATAAAGATTTGCTTATCAATGTAACCGACTTTTTCAGAGATACGGATGCATTCATGCTTCTCAAGAAAACAGTATTGCCAAGGCTTTTAAAAAGTAAAGCACCGGGAGAGACATTACGGATTTGGGTTGCCGCCTGTGCTACGGGAGAAGAGGTGTTTTCCATAGCCATGCTTTTAATCGAATTGCAGGATAACAAAACAAACAATATTCCCTTTCAGATATTTGCTTCCGACCTGAGTGCAGAAGCCATACGGGAAGCCCGAAATGCAGAATATTCCACACAACAGCTTAAAAATGTATCACCCAAACGTCTTCAACGTTTTTTCACAAAAGTAAAAGACCGGTACCGGGTATCACAGCCTTTACGCGATGTATGCATATTTGCCCAGCATAATATATTAAGCGACCCTCCATTTTCAAGAATGGATTTTATCAGCTGCCGCAACTTTCTCATTTATCTGGAAACGCCGGCTCAAAAAAGAACTATTTCAACCTTTCACTACGCGCTCAGCGAAGGTGGCTGTTTAATGCTTGGAAAATCAGAAACCATTGGAGCGGCGTCACAGCTCTTCACTCCCCTCAATAAAACATATAAGATATATACCCGAAAAAATCATACCGGCGCTGCCAGGATCGCTCATTTAGCTCCCCGTTTATTACATCCAGGCATCATCGAGAAAAGTAAAAATTCAGCGTTGCCTTCCAAAAAACCAATTGCTTCCAGTAGTACCCTTGGGATCAAATTTGATTCCATCCTCCTCTCTCAGTACGTTCCGGCCAGTGTCATTATTAACTATGATATGGAAATCCTGCAATTCAGAGGGCAGACATCCTTATATCTTATGCAATCTCCCGGTAAGGCCAGTTTTAATATTTTAAAAATGGTTAATACCGAAATCACGTTTGAGTTGCGCAATGCCATTCATAATGCGATCAAATCAAAACAAAAAGTTCTGAAGACAGGGATTGAAATGAACCGCGATTTAATCGGCAATACCCTCCAAATAGTCAATCTTGAAGTCGCTCCATTGAGAGTAGAAGGCGAAGAGCCTTTGCTCGTGGTGGTCTTTACAGGACAACAAATAGGAATAGAAGGGCATCGTGTTAAAGGATCGAAAAACAATTCCATTGCCAAGGACAGAAGAATAAGAAAGCTGGAGGAGGAACTTGCCTCCACCCGTTATGATATGGGGTCTATTACCCATGATCAGGAAGCCGTTAATGAGGAGCTGCAAAGCGCCAACGAGGAGGTCGTTTCAAATAACGAAGAGCTGCAGAGCTTGAACGAAGAGCTTGAAACCTCGAAAGAGGAAATTGAATCCACGAATGAAGAGTTGACCACTACCAATCAGGAGCTTTATACCAGGATTCAGCAGGTAGAGGAACTATCCGCATACTATGACGGCATTCTTTCTACTATTCATGAGCCCATGCTTATTCTGGACAAGGACTTCCGGGTTGCATCAGCCAATAGTTCGTTTTGCAAGGCTTTTCATATCAATGAGCATGAGTGTATCGGAGCATCACTTTATAAACTAGGGAATGGACAATGGAATATCCCTCGCTTACGGGAGCTCCTGGAAGATATTGTGCCGAAAAATCATCACTTTCATGATTTTGAAGTAGAGCTTTGGCTTTCCGGCAGCGAGAAAAAAACAATGTTACTGAATGCCCACCGCATTTTACAACAAAGCACAAAGGAGGACTTAATTGTTCTCACGATTTCCGATATCACGGAAGTCAAACGCTTAGCCATCGAGCTTCAGCTGAAAGAAAATAAGGTATTGGAAGTGGAGCTGGAGACCGAAAAGAAAATGATGGTCAAAATTGAAGAGAGCAATGCCGAGTTGACAAAAGCAAGAAAGAATGCCGAGCTCAAAACACATATAGCGGAAGAAGCCGTTCAATCAAAGCAACGCTTTTTGTCCAATATGAGTCATGAAATCCGGACACCGATGAATGCCATCGTCGGATTCACCAGTGTTCTTCTAAAGACAGAGTTATCCACCAAGCAAAAAGAGTTTCTCCGCGCCATAAAAACAAGCGGAGAAGCATTAACCGTGCTAATTAATGACATCCTGGATTTGGCAAAAGTAGATGCGGGCAAAATGACATTTGAGAAAAGAGCTTTTAAAATGAAAGAGTCCATCTCCGCTATGCTGCATTTGTTTGAGACAAAGATTCAGGAAAAGAACCTCGAATTCATAAGGGAATATGATCCCAGGATACCTGAAATCCTGTTGGGCGACTCCGTCCGTCTTCATCAGATTATTTTGAACCTGATCAGTAATGCCGAAAAATTCACCACGCACGGAACAATTTCTGTTTGTGTTAAACTGTTAAGTGAAGATGAAAAAAAGGCAGCTATTGAATTTTCGGTAGCGGATACCGGAATCGGAGTGGCAGAGGATAAAATAGAACATATTTTTGAAAACTTTCAACAGGCATCCAGCGGCACTTCGAGATTATATGGAGGTACCGGATTGGGATTAGCCATTGTAAAACAATTGGTGGAACCTCAGGGTGGAACTATTCACGTCAAAAGTAAAATAGGAGTAGGCTCTACCTTTAGCTTTATCCTTGATTTTGAAAAAACAAACAAAGAGCTGGAAGAGGAAACCGGCAAGAATGAATCAAGTCGAGGAATCCAGGATATAAGAGTATTAGTCGTGGAAGATGTTCCGCTTAATCAACTGCTGCTTAAAACACTTTTGGATGATTTCGGATTTAAACACGATAGTGCATCCAATGGAAAAATAGCCATTGAAAAATTAACCGAAAATCCGTATGATATCGTTTTGATGGATTTGCAGATGCCGGAAATGAATGGCTTTGAAGCAACGGAATATATCCGCAACACCATGAATTCAAAAATACCCATCATTGCCCTCACAGCCGATGTTACCACCGTGGATCTTTCAAAATGCAAAGCCTTCGGGATGGACGATTATATTTCCAAGCCGGTTGATGACAAAGAATTGTACACTAAAATAATTTCTCTTGTTAAACAGCCTGCCACTGTTAAGTTTAACGAAACCGACAACAAAACAGGGCGGCATGGCAAATCATCCAAGTATACCGACCTCAATCATTTAGCACGCCGGACAAAATCCAATCCTAAATTGATGGTCGAGATGATTTCTATTTATCTGGAACAAACACCACCGCTCATCCGGGTGATGAAACAGAGCCTGCATGATAAAGATTGGAACTCATTACAGTCCACCGTGCATAAAATGATTCCTTCGTTTTCAATCATGGGTATTAGCAAGGATTTTGAAAACATAGCGAAGAGGGTTCAGGAAGATGCCGACAATATACAACGTCAGGTAAATGCAATACCCGATATGGTTTTACAGTTGGAAAATGTCTGCACACAGGCCTGTATGGAATTAGAGGAAGAGTTTAATAATATTAAAAGCGCTAACCCCTAAAACAAAGTTTATAACCTCTTTGGTGCAGATGGTATTACTTTTTATAAATGGCATTCAGTTCCTTCAAATCATTTGAATCCAGCTTTATATCTGCCGATTTCATATTTTCTTCCAGGTGTTTTACACTCGAGGTGCCCGGAATGAGTAGGATATTAGGTGAATGCTGGAGCAGCCAGCAGAGAGCAATCTGATGCACACTGTTTCCATGCTTCGAGGCGATTTTCTTCAGCACATCCAACTCCTTCACGCTGCCGGCATTTAAAGGGTACCAGGGAATAAATGCTATCGCATTCTTATTGCAATAGTCCAGCACCTCTTCCCATTTACGATTGTCTACACTGTACATGTTTTGTACGGAAACAACTTTAAAAAACTCCTGAGCTTTTTTTATTTCCTCTACATTTACTTCCGACAAACCGATGTGTTTCACCTTGCCGGATTTCTGTGCCTGTTTTAAAAATTCAAATGTTTCTTCAGCCGGCACTTTAGGATCTATACGATGCAATTGATACAAATCGATAGTATCCAGCTTTAATCTTTTCAGACTTCCATCCAATACCTCTTTCAAATGTTTAGGGCTGGCATCCAGGGGCCACTCGTTGGGGCCGGTTCTCAGCAAACCGCCTTTGGTGCCAATTACCAATCCTTTTGGGTAAGGATACAACGCTTCGGCGATTAATCTTTCAGATACATGGGGTCCATAACTATCGGCTGTGTCAATGAAATTAACACCCAATTCCACGGTCCGTTTCAGTACGCGGATAGCTTCCTGTTTATCGGCAGGTTCGCCCCAAACTCCAGGGCCTGTGATGCGCATGGCACCGTACCCAAGGCGGTTAACAGTCATCTGACCACCAATGCTGAATATGTGTTCTGTCTTCATGATATTTTTTGTCATGCTATTTCGTTTGAGTTGTTCTTTCCGTTTAAACAATACAAAGGTAAGGGCTTTCGCAATGGACATTACAACTTCGGCTATCCTTCCTCGAAGGACATTTACATGACTATCAGTCCATTATAGAAGTATGGGAGCTAAAATGAAATTCCATTTCCCCGCCCTACCAGAGCGAAAAATTAATATATTTGCAACCCTTATCGAATTTTCCAAGACCCCGGAGAGGTGTCAGAGTGGTCGAACGAGCAAGCCTGGAAAGTTTGTATACGAGCAATCGTATCGTGGGTTCGAATCCCACCCTCTCCGCAGTGAAGCAGAAACCACCCCCCGCAAAGCGGGGGTTTTGTTTTTCAGGAGTTTGCGAGCCAAACTTGTTTGAGTGAAGCAAACTCCTGAAAAACAAAATACCCGAAGGGTTGGTTTCGCTTCATTGCTGGCCACTCCAAGGGATCAACAAAGTTAATCCACCCTCTCCGCAGTAAAGTAGAACCAAGCCCCCACGCAAGTGGGGGTTTTTATTTTGTAGTGAATGAGAAAAAACTAGTTTTTTCGAAATGAGCGAAAAATAAAAATACCCCGAAGGGGCTTGGTTCACTTTACTGCAGGCCCACCTTAAAGGGATCACGAGCCACCGAAGGGGGCGAGTAATCCCATCCGTGGTGGTTTCGACTCCGCTCAACCACCGGTTAAATACTTGGCTCATTTTACTGCAGGCCTCCCCTAAAGTGAAGCGAAGTTTAATTTAAATGGTACATTTATTATAATAAGTGTGCATATCATACTGGCACTTATTACAATCATTGCCAATAAACTTGACTCACAAACTAATCTCTCGGTTAGGCCAGAAGATTTTAAGGACGGGCATTCCTATGATCAATCAATTGGTAATTGAAAATATATTTTAGATAACAACAAACACCTGTTAGAATAGTAGTACCATGGAAAGTAAAATCAGCATACCTGTTATTGAATTTCAATCAGCTAAAGAGTGGCGGACCTGGCTGTCAAAAAATGCTGAAGGCTCTAAAGGAGTTTGGCTGAAAATCTTCAAGAAAGATTCCAACAAAAAAACAATTACGTATGCGGAGGCGCTGGAAGAGTCCCTTTGCTATGGCTGGATAGATGGCCAAAAGAAAAGTTTTGATACGCAAGCCTGGCTGCAAAAGTTTTGTCCGAGGGGTGCAAGGAGTATCTGGTCTAAAGTAAATGTCGCACATATTGAACGTCTCACAAAAGCGGGTAAAATGAGGCCGCAGGGGCTAAAAGCGGTCACATCTGCAAAAGCTGATGGACGATGGGAAAAGGCTTATGATTCTCCAAGCAAGATGACTGCTCCGGATGATTTTATAAAAGAACTCAGTAAAAACAAAAAGGCGTATGCGTTTTATAAAACTTTAAACAAGGCAAATCTCTTTGCTATTGCATTTAGATTACAAACGGCTAAAAAACCGGAGACCAGACAGAAACGAATGGAAGTAATTCTTGAGATGCTTTCAAAAGGTCAGAAATTTCACTAGCATATATAACTAAGAGAGAAGCAAGCTCCACCAACTACTTAACACATCGGCAACCATAGCTACTCGTGTTAGGTTCATAAGTCCAAGTGCCTGTGTTTTCATTACATACGGTCCAGGTATTGGGTCCGTAACTGCCAACAGAATTACCGGCATCCATAAAGTTACCTACCGAAGATGTCCACACATAACTAACCGGTCCGCCTAGCCAACCTCCTGTGGGTGTACCCAGAGCACCTGACATGATATATTCTTCTTCTTGCCATGTGGGCATGCGCCAACCGGCACCCATAGCTACGCAAGAATTACGGCACACCGACCAGGTTCCGGTTGTACCCACCGCAGTCTGTGAAATACAACTTGAACAGCCGGTACTGCCGCCACCACCGGAAGTGCTAAGGGTCGTATAAGTCGGTTGCGTTCCGGCACCGTTACTCATAAGAACCTGGCCGCTCGTGCCTGGACTATTTGCAGGGGTAGCCATATACTGCCAACCTGAAGTAGTACAACCACTCGTACAATAATAATAATAACCTACCCCATTACCATTCGTCATACCGGCATTCGTGTTATACACGACCAGGCCATTGGCAGGCGTAGTGATGGTTGCCACATCCGTAGTGGAAACCAGAGACGCTTGTGCGAGTAAGACCCCGACATTACCCGTATTGCCGGTATTTAAGTCTAATATAGCGGATGCGTTAGGTGTTGCACCTGTAGCACTAATTCCTACATTTTGCCCCGCAAGATATAGTGATAGGTTAATTGCGATACAGAGAGTTAGTGTCTTTTTCATTTTATCGATAAATTACTTTTTAGCTATTTTAATTGTCCAAGGTCATAAACAATAGCAGCTCTTTTGGTTACAAAGTACAGGAGACTTTAACAATTTAACAATCGGGCAATTGCCCGATTATACTAGGGCGATCGCCGGTTTATAGTAGCTGTGCAGACCTCAACTCAGGAATCACGAGCCACCGAAGGGGCGAGTAATCCCATCCGCTACTTTATCCATGTGCATAAAATATCGCATATATGTGTATAGATAAAAAAAACATGAGAGCTAACATCGTGTTGAACGAGCGGCTCATAAAAGAAGCAATGCGCCTGAGTCACACGCATACAAAAAAAGAAGTAGTGGATCTTGCCCTTCAAAATTTTGCAGGACATCTTAAACGCCAAAAATTAAAAAATCTTTTTGGGAAGGTCAAATGGGAAGGTGATCTTAAGAAAATGCGACAGCTTTGAATAAGACAGCCCCCTACTCCACCACCACCGTTGTCTGCAAACGACGTCCCTCCTGCTGCAGAGACAGCAGATAAATTCCTTTAGGAAAAGCACCTGTATTAAGCATAAAAGAATTATTTCCCGTTTCCGCTTTCCGGCTTTCTTCGTAGATGGCCCGGCCCAGTAAGTCAATCATACGGATGGTAACAGGCGATTCATGCATCGTCTGGAATTCCACATGAGTCAATTCATTTGTAGGGTTAGGAAATACTTTCATAGAAAACAGGCTTTCCTGCTCTTCGGCAATACCGGTGAAACAGGGCGTATAATTTAAACTCATCGGATCGGATGCTACCCCATTGGCGGTTACAACAACAGAATATATACCGGCTTTCAAACCGGCAGGTAATGTAAATTGAGCCGTGTCAGCCAAGCTGCCTGTTTGTACTCCGGTGCGGTTCCAGTTAAAACTCCGAGCATAGTATACATTCGATCCAAGTGTTAGACGGATGATGGGATAATTCGTGGCCGTCTGCCAGTCATCTCCATAAGATGATCCTTCTGAAATACCGTTGAATAGTGTACCTGTGATGGCAAACTTACATCCCTGCTGAGTAATCTGGCTGATAGTCGGTTTAGCCATGGCAAGCGGAGAGCCTGTGGACTGATAGACATAATAATGTGTATCACCCATATCAGATAACATAACGCTGCCATCGGGGAGATTGAGCATATTCAATTCATAACAGGTTGTATTGACGCTTCCTGCTCCTCCGGGTACGGGAACAGGAGTGAATGTATTGTTTGTATAATCAAATTCAAAAAGATAAGCCGGAGTCAGAAATACCGTTGTATCGGAAGTAGGTATGGGAGAGGCCGCCAGCAGTATATGTCCATTTGGCAAGAGCGCCGCCGGAGCATCGGGTGTGCCTAGTCCGGAAGGCAGATCGGGGCCTGCTATCCAGCTCCCCGCACTTGCATTACCAGAGGGAGTATAATAAGCCGTATGTCCGCTGGCGCCAAAAAAGATGGCTTTACCATTGGGCAGCAACATGCCGGTACCTATCTCACCGAATTTCCAAAGCGAGTCGGGCAGAAAAGCATCCTGAACCCATTGGTTGGTGGCAGGGATATACCGTTCAGAACGGTAGTTGGCAGTGACGATCGGATTTTGAATAAACAGAATGCTGTTGTCAGGCAGTTTTACATACGAGGCTTCATCGGCGCATCCGTGACTGGACGGAGCGGATGAATACGTATTCGTAAGCGGATTAAAAAATATATTGGCGTTGACAACATGCGACACCAGCACTGCCTGCAGAACCCTTCCATCCGGAAGCATGGCCGAATTGGCATCGTACAGCGTATCTCCCGCCGGCACAGGAACACTTGTCCAGGTATTATTCAGCGAATTATAAGTTTCCGCTTTATTCAATCCTGTTCCATATTCTCCTCCTGCCACATACAAACGTCCGTCTTTCAATAGCTGTGAAGAGAAATACAAACGCGAGCTATTCATGGGTGCTACAGCCTGCCAGCTACCATTTACATAACTGCCTGTTGAATCGGGTATAAGCCGGTCCCATATATCTCCCACTCCAGATATTCCGCTTGATTCCGTAAATGTCTTTGTCAGTACCGTTCCATCGGAAAGCAGCAGCATTCCCCCTCCGCTTGTATCAGCGGTTACATTTGTTAAAGTTGTCCAGGTGCCCTGAGCGGGAATCGCAAAAGTAATGAGCAACAGCACAGATCCGGATAAAATACCTTTCAGAAATTTATTTTGCATATCAACAAATGATTTTAAGCAGGAACAGGAAGCTTCATGCTATCGTATAAAATAAGACTTGAAATCGGGGGATTTGTCTTTTATCAAGACCGTATTCCAAAGTTATACTATTTTCTTAAGTACATGCGGGTGCATTATTTTTTCTTCTTCTGTATGGAAAAATGAAAACAAGTTCCCTATAAGCAAAGAGCCCTTCATCCATTTCTCCTTTTTACCAAAACCCTAAGCCATGAATCAGAACCAACGGGTACAAATAGATAAACCTTGTCAGGCCAACTGGAACGATATGCTTCCGGATGAAAAAGGGAGATTCTGCCAGCAATGCAGTCAGGTAGTCGTAGACTTCTCCGATAAAACCCTGGAAGAAATCAATCAGTATTTATTGGCCACAGGGAAAGGTGGAATATGTGGTCGGTATCAGGAAAGACATACTACCGTCAATAGCAAATGGTATACTCTTTTGAATTCCATGGAAGCCCGATTATCAAACATGAAACTGCAACGTTTGTCCATGTTGCTGATAACAGGGTTGATGATCCTGACCGGGTGCCATCACCGGAGGTTACAAGGAGCGTACTCTTCTTTCTCAAGCAAGAAGAACAAGGATAAAGAAACAGCAAAGGAGCAGATAAATATAGCTAAGAGCGATCTTTTTCGCCCCGATTCCGATAAACAACAATTGTAAATAGACCGCCGATTATGGTTCCTTATTTATTTTTCCCTCACAAACACCTGACGTGTTTCTGACAATCCATCGGCTGTCGTTTTGAGCAGGTAACAACCCGGAGCAAGATCTTTCACAGAGAATGATTCGGTAAAGAGACCTGCCGGAGCTCTTTTGCCGGTAAGGTTCTTTACATATTTTCCATCCAATGAGTAAAGAAGCAAGTCAACCTCTCCTGCCCGTTCCATGGTAAAACGAACCGTAAACTGATCCGTTGCCGGATTAGGAAATAATTCAAGCAGGGGGCTGTTGCCTGCCAAAGCGACTATGCCTGTTGATGTGGTTGGGCTCAATTGCAGGTTGTGGGAGTAAACATTATCCAGTGCATCGGCTACACCATCTCCGTTGGCAGCATTACCATCATAATACAGATTGGCAATTCCGGATGCTGGAGCTGTCCAGTTAAATTTAAAGGTAGCCGAATTGGCAAACGCTCCTCCTCCCGGTTGGTGGGTAACGGTAACCCTGCCTGTACCAAACGATTGTCCTACCCTGGTATGCGTGGCATCGGTAATGGTGATGGTTCCCACTGCATTATTAATGGTGGTATTGGTGCTTCCGCTGTTATCCAGGGCTTCAAAATCAAATCCAAAAAGGCTTTTTCCTGTTTCACTTACCGTAACGGTGAGTGAATACGTGGTGCCGGGCACATATTGATTCCCTCCTGTAAAAGCAGGGCTGGCGGTAAGTACCACACTTCCCGGACCTCCATTGTCGGGTACGCCTCCGCTACTTCCGTTTCCATTTCCCGCTCCGTGACAGCCAGCTTCCGAACAGGTTGATTCACCTGGTCCGCCCGAATTACCCAGCTTTCCGTTTGAATCAACTAATGCCGTAGTGGCTGATAATAAAGCAATTGCCGGTATGGCAATGCAACAGGATAAGAGTAGTTTTCTGGGTTTCATGCAGGTCTGTTTTTTGTATAGATGCAAAAGAAGGCCCATGGGTTGCATGGGCCTTCTTTTAATCAGTACGGTATCTTACAATATGCTACAAGCTATCTGATCTCAGTCTTTAATAAATGTCTTCAGCCAGCTTACCGCCCGTTCATTATCCGGAAAAACCCGGGTAGGGATTTCCGGTTTATTATGATTTACATAAAAGTTAGCAAACAGTTTATGCGCCAGGGAGTGATAGGCTACTGCATCGGCCGAAGTATAAATATTGGCAGCCTTACTTGCCGAAAATATTCGCGCCTCTTTACCTACTGCTGAAAACTCTTCGCAATCGATGAGTACAGGATATTTTTTTTTGTTGCCCAATATTCCAATAGCTTCCACTACCTGTATCGCATCAATCAGCTGCATCTCCACACCTTCTTTTATGTGAATGTGCATGATGAAGTCGGGTCTTAAACTGACAGTTGCTGATGTTAATTCTATGGTTCTCATCGATTCCTTTTTATAATTATCTGCCAGGACATTAACCAAATCTATCTTGGATGTCCTTCTCCGCCTTCATGCTGTTGCGGAGGTGCACTGTGTTGTTGCGGTGGTGCTGCATGTTGTTGAGGAGGAGCACTGCGTTGCTGTGGAGGTGCTGCATGTTGCTGCGGAGGAGCACTGTGTTCCTGGGGTGGTGCACTGTGTTGTTGAGGCTGAGCGTGTTGTTGTGGCGGTGCCGTGTGCTGTTGTGCAGGTGCGCTATGTGGAGCCGGAGTGCTATGTTGCTGAGCAGGGGTACTGTGCTGTTGAGCGGGTGCAGCATGTTGTTGCGGAGCTGCAGTATGTTGTGCCGGTGATTTGGCAGGTGCTGCATTACCCGGTTTCTGAGGAGCGGGTTTACTTGCAGGAATAGAGCTATGACTATAAGAATCACCTACTTTATTCATTCCTGTTGTAGGAGGATTTCCTTTATTGACCGATGCAAACTGACTTTTATTCTGGCTTGCAGCCTGCTCATGTGAATGCTGAGCGGAATTTGGAGCAACGTGGTTTTCCTTCATGGCGGAGCGCTCATTTTCGGTTGGTTTGGTGGTTACACCGCCTGCTCCGTTAAAGCTGGAACGGTTTCCGGGACTTCCGTGCAGCACCGTTCTGTCTGAATAGGTATTGTGAACCGAAGAAGAGTTTACATGGCTCACCGCTGTATTATATTGAAAGTGTCCACCTTCCCAACGTCCGCCCGAATATCCTTCTCCGTCATATCCATGTCCGTAGCAAACGCCACCGTAGTAACCCATATGGGGGCCCCAGTAACCTCCGCTCCATCCATAATATCCGCCTTCATAACCCCAATAACCGGGAGTCCATAAAAAGCCTGATTCAGCAGGATACATCCATACTCCCGGTACCCAATAGTACCCGTTGTTGTAAGCCCAGTAACCGGGCGTCCAGATATAACCATCCACCGGACAGTCGGGTTGTACATACACGGGAATCAATGGCGGTGCCACACTTATCTGAACACTTACCTGAGCGCTCATTGTTGTTTTACCTGCGACTAAGGCCATCAGGATAAAAATAAACAGTATTGACTTTTTCATTTGCAGTAATTTAAAGGGGTTGGAGATTCGTTTGATTTAGAATTTAAAATTCACACCTACATTCAGATAGGCAATGCCATAACCTAATTCGGCAAATACACCTACATGATTTGTGATGCGGTATCGGGCGCCGGCATGGATGGCACATACAATACCTCCATACATGGGGCTGTCATACCGGATATGATCCGGACAAACAGAGTTGGTGTAATAGGTATAGTGTGCAAAATCATTTCCTAATAACAAACCGGCATATACATCCCATTTATCTCTTTTGATGAAACGGCCGAAGTGATAATCTCCCTGCACACCCAGGATATAATATGACCATTTATAAGTATCCGTAAAATACTGACCATTTCCGTGACCCATGCCGCAATCATCCCATCCGTAATAGTTATAGGATGCTCCGCTAAAACCACCGTAGATTCCGATACTGATATCATTGGTTATTCCATAACCAAGTGAAATACTTAAAGGAGTGATGGTATTATAATTATCCGGCCCCAGGATGGGGTTACCCAAACCGATTCCGATATTCAAATCTGTTTGTCCCTTTTGGAAGGATTGTCCGTTGCTAATATCCATGCAGCCAAAGCTGAGGAGAAGAATAAAAAAGGTTGTTTTGTAGATATTTTTTTTCATGACTAGATTGATTATTAATGGGTTTGGATTTATAGGACAAAGGTGTTGGTTTCAAAACAGGTTTCGTTACATCCATTTCATTACGAGTTACATCCTTCCCACATCGTCGGCTCCCATTGCTATATTAAGTCCGGCGATGTGGGAATAATGTAATTCTCCCCGGAATTATGTAACACAAAAGGCCATCCATTGCATCACCTTTGCCAATAAGCTTTAAATACTAAACACAAAAACATATCGCCATGATCAGAACTAAATCTCCCCTCCTGCACGACCTGATGGAAGACATTCTAAGTCTTACCATGCTGCTTAAATCTCAATACCCTGCCGTATACGCACATCTGGACGAAACTCCGGTATTTGATGAATCACATATAGGCGGCGAATTAAAAGCCATGCAAGATTATCGTGATACACTGCAAGCCCAGCTGGAAGACGCTAACACAGAAAAAGCCAGTCATATTATCGCGTCGGCCGAAGGCAAATAATCATTCACTTAAACCATTACTATCTATTTTATTAAAAACAAAGACTATGAACAGAATTAAAGAAATATTAAAAGAGCAGGGTCGTAATCAGTTATGGCTTGCAGCGCGTCTCGGAGAAGGATACTCCAGAGTAACAGGATATTGTAACAATAAAAAAGCCCTCACTCCTCCCATGCTCGATCGCATTGCAGCCGCGCTGGAAGTGGATGTAACGGAACTATACCGTCATAATTGATCCATCATGCCCAACACAAAATATCATTTCATTGTAGACCGTCTGATTAAATTGATCAAGGATAATAACTGGAACAATCTATTTGAAAAGGCCATTACAAATGCCGGAACCAAAAATGTGCCCTTGCTGGAAAATGTCAAAAATCTGGATGGCTATCTTAAATGGATCAATAACTTCCTCTACTGGATACCCCGGGAGAATTCCTCCGGACAAAATGTAAATGATCATCTGAGTGCATTCTATTTTATTGCCGATCAGGAATCCCTGGCCGGGTTACAAAACAAAGTGGAGCCCCACAACGAACCTCCAACACTTACTCCATTCTCCGCCTGGCTCGTCGATTATGCCGATGCCATGGGAGCCTTTCTGGACACACATGAATCGTTTACTCCGGAATCAGAGCAATCGTTTTACGATTCCCCGGCATATAATATGAAAGAGTATACGCGTCCTCATGGAGGATGGGGATCCTTCAACCAGTTTTTTGCCCGTCATTTTAAACCCGGTTTCCGCCCTATAGCCGCCATTTCCGATCCAACGGTTGTTGTTATGCCTGCCGATTCGACATTCGGGGGACAATGGGAAATCCGATCCGACTCGCATGTCACCGTCAAAAATCTGAATTGGGAAATCAGCGAACTGCTTGCTGGTAGTCCTTATAAAGATCGGTTTGAAAACGGCTTGTTCATGCATTCCTATCTGGGACCTACCGATTATCATCGCCAGCATGCACCGCTGGCCGGGAAAGTACTGGAAGCACGCGTTATTCCGGGGCAGGTTTATCTGGAAGTGGAAGCGGTACCTATTCCGGAAAGTCCCGGCAAACATAAACTCAGTCTCAAAAAGAATTATGATTCCCTGGATACTCCCGGTTATCAGTTTGCTCAAAGCAGGGCCCTCATTGTACTTGAAACTGCTATTGGCCTGGTAGCTGTTCTTCCCATTGGCATGTGTCAGGTATCATCGGTTATCATTACTGCCGAAACAGGCGTTACCGTACGTAAGGGCGAAGAGTTGTCTTATTTTCAGTTTGGCGGATCGGATATTATTCTCCTGTTTGAATCATCCAGCAATGTATGTTTCTCTGCACAGCGAACCCTTCATTACAAAATGGGAGCAAAAATAGCGCAAGCCTACCCCGTTTGTTAATACCTCTTGTATGCCATTACAGAAAATAAAAATAACTGCCTATCAGCTGGGGCAGAATATCAATATAAAAGGTCTCAAAGCAGCCTATACGGGAAGTGTTTACCACAGCTCCTCCACAGAAGTATATATTAAAAAGGGCGAGACTTCCTTTATCTATGTTCAGAACTACGGAGAAGTGGCTTTTTCCGATTGCGATGAAGACACGATCCACCAATTTACAGAATTTGTAAAAGGATATGTGGATGCTCCCGTCCTGTCAGGCAAAGAGTATAAAGAAGAATTTGTGATTGTGGTGAATCCCGGTCAGCTCCTCCTGTTTGATTATAACTCCATCCAGGTTCCGGAAATAAGCGCCGATGTAATTAAGATTGCCTTGCTGAATGTGAGCCAGTCGGTGGTGCTGGATTATTTTACAGAAATATCCCAACACCTCTTGTCCGAAACGGGTGTCTTTACCCGTGAACTGGAACAACGCGGAAAGCTGAGTATCTCCAAAACACGGCTGATGAAATTCATTGGAAAAACCCTTCAGACTCAAAACAGGATTATCGACAACCTCTATTTTCTGGATGCTCCCGATACCGTATGGGATATGGAATACCTCTCCGAAATCAATACCGGTCTTTCCGGTATCTTTCATCTGAAAACCCGTTTCCGGGAAGTGGAATACACCTTAAAAATTATTGATAATAACCTTCGTACCTTCGCCCAGCTGGTACAGCACCGCGATAGCAATAAGATGGAAGTCATCATCATCCTGCTTATCTTCTTCGAGATCGTGAATGCAATCATCAGCAAGCTTTATTAAACGTTTGCCCTCTTTGGTGTTGACGGATTACGATTATATCAACACCTACAGAGCATGAAAATCACTCCCGATCCCAAAACCATCTTTAATCATGTAAAAGATATTGGCGTTATCTGGGCTACCAGTGAAGCCATTAAGCTGGGCTATTACAATGGAAATCCGGAATGGGCCAATCTGGGTCAGGGACAACCGGAAACAGGTAAGCTGAAAAATGGTATGCCCCGTGTCAAGACCTTTGACATAGAACCGGGCGATAACCGCTACGGACCCGTAAACGGCATGGAAGCCCTGCGAAAAGCCATTGCTGCCCATTACAACCGCTTATACAGAAAGGACAAAGCTTCGCTCTATACATATGAAAATGTAAGTATAGCCATGGGAGGGAGACTGGCCCTGACACGCATCCTGTCCATGATGGGAACCGTAAGGATGGGTTACAAAGTTCCCGAATATCCTGCTTACGAAGATCTGCTTAACTACCAGCATAGTCACATCACCCCGGTGTGCATACCTACACATAAAACAAATAATCACACCCTACTTTCTCCCGATTTCCAGGCGGCTGTACAACATCACAAGCTGGATGCATTTTTGCTCAGTAACCCTTGTAATCCTACCGGCCATGTAATAAAAGGACAGGAGCTGGCAGCGTATATTCGCATAGCCGGAGAACAAAACTGTGCCCTGATCATCGATGAGATGTATTCTCACTTTATCTATCAAAACGGAGTGCCGTCTGCAACACCGGTATCTTCGGCAGCATATATCGATGATGTAAACAAAGATCCCGTTATCATCATTGACGGACTCACTAAGTCATTCCGTTATCCCGGCTGGAGGCTGGCCTGGATACTCGGTCCTAAAGAAGTGATTGCCGATATGGGTCGCGCTGCAAGCGGCATAGACGGAGGACCCAGCCTTCCGGTACAACGGGCCGCCCTTCCTTTGTTTGAGCCGGTAAAAGCCGATATGGAAACACAGGCCTTACGAAACGTGTTCAGCGGTAAACAGGGACTGATGATGCATACCCTGCATGCAAATGGAATAACCTGCTCGCCCGATACAGGAGGAACATTTTATATCTGGGCCGATATCAGCGCTTTGCGCGCTCCGCTCAACAATTCGGATGTTTTTTTCAGAGAAGCGCTCAAACGAAAAGTCGTTACCCTGCCAGGCCATTTATTTGATATACATCCGGGAAGACAGCAAGCAAACGCCGGTTTTAACCAGTATCTTCGTCTCTCATTCGGACCCGAAGAGGAAAATGTAAAAATGGGTCTCGAGCGACTTACCCAACTCATTCAGTCACATGGTCAATAAAATACCAAAAGGAAAATTACTTGTCATAGGAGGACATGAAAGCAAAGGAGAAACTCCCGGGGAGAATCTGACCGTTCATAAAAGAAAGACTCCAGCTTCCCACTTCGAAATACTGGGAACCCTGATCCTGAAAACACCCCGGCAACATCATGCCATTGAAATTATTGCAGCCGCCTCTTCCATTCCCCAGGAAATGGAAGCGCTTTATATCAGCTCGTATAAACAAGCCGGTTTTACCCATGTAGGAATCATAAAGGTGGAAAACAAAAAAGAAGGCTCAGACCCTGCTTCTTTGAAACGCATTAAAAATGCACACGCCGTATTCTTTACCGGAGGAGATCAGGAAAAACTAATGAGCCGTCTTGCCAAAACAAAACTGCTGGCAGCCATCAAAAAGAAATACTATACCGATCCTTCTTTTATTGTAGGCGGAACCAGTGCAGGGGCCATGTCTATCCCGGAAACTATTATTACAGGCGGCATCATCGGTGCTGCTTTATACAAAGGCGATATACGCATGGGCAAAGGCCTGGGTCTATTACCCGGAACTATTATCGATACACACTTTATTAAGAGGGGACGTTTTGCCCGTCTGGCACATGCCGTTACCTTACATCCTTCCTGCCTGGGTATAGGTTTGGAAGAAGATACAGCCTTTCTTATTTCAGAAGGCAATAAGGCGCAATGCATCGGGTCGGGAATGATTATCCTTATTGATGGCAGCCGCATCAAATCCACCAATATCAGTAAGGCCAAAGGTACCATCCCTATCATGGTGGAGAATTTGAAAGTATCTATCCTTGCCGAAGGAGGTTGCTTCCTGCTCAAAGAAAGAAAATGGGTTCGGAAATAAAACTTCCTTATCCCATCTATGAATTCTGTAACATTTTACTGAAAATATGTAAGATGTAAGAGGCAAAAACGCATGATATTTGGGTTACAAAAACCAACTACCATGGATATTCAAACTCCTGAAATACTCGTCCAAAAACAAAGAATCAAGATATTTCTGGTTGATGACGACCCACTCTATCTCCGCTTGCTGGAAAGCCATTTCACAGAAAATTCTGCAATGGATGTTACCTCCTTTATTACCGGAGAAGCCTGTCTGCGTCAGCTGGAACAAAAACCGGATATCATTGTGCTGGATTATTTCCTGAACGGAATGGACAAATCAGCCAAAGACGGCCTGGCCATCCTTATCAAAATAAAACAAGAGCACCCGGATATCCAGGTCATCATGCTCTCTTCTCATGAAAATGTGGAAATTGCACTAAACTGTATCAGTAACAATGCCTTCAACTTTATTGTCAAGAATGATACTACGTTCCTAAGACTGAAACATTCTATCAAACAGATTTTTCATCAATACTCTAAAGTAAAGGAGTTGGTGGTTTGGGATTGGTAGTGGTGGCTTCGACTCCGCTCAGCCACCGGGATTGAGCGTATAGAAGTCCGGTGGCTGAGCGGAGTCGAAGCCATGGGAAAGGCAGGCAGGGATCACATTCTCCTTCTTTAAAAAGCAACGCGGTCATCCTGAACAGAAGCGCTGCAATGTGAATAAGAGTGAAGGATGACCGCGATCGTATTTTCAAAATACTACTCGCAATCAGGATCTTGTCGTCATCAGCATCGCAATAACAACAACACCAATTCCGACGAACGTAAGTATAAACAGCGCCAGATATTTTGAAATACCAAACTCCCTAACCATAATCCGGATAGGTTCGGTAATGATATTATAGATCAGGTTGGTGATCTTATTTCTGGAACCAATACCTTTGACTACATAATCTTTGGCTCCTGCACGAAATGTTTCCACGGCCACAGCCATATCTTCATTTCCGCTTAGCATGATTACTTCTGTTTTAGGGTTGATTTCTTTTATCGATTTAAGCACTTCCAGCCCGTTTTTTCCTTCCATAAAATAATCCAGGATAACAATATGCGTATCTCCTTTTACTTGTTGTAAACAGCTTTCCCCATCGGCAAAGGTTTCAATGTTCAGATTTTTGCCAAAGCGGTCTTGCAAGTAGGCTCTTAGTGTTTGAACAACCAACTTGTTATCATCCACAATAAATAAATTTAATCCCTGGGTTTCCATGTGTCCTCCTTTTTTTGTGATGATGAGCTATCGTAATTAATCCACAACTAAGTAACGTTCATTCCGTGTATATAGTCTTACATTTTAAAAATCAATTCTTACATCTATCTTATTTATCCGTTCAAAATTTTATATCAGGAATCGTTCAGATATAATCTCCTTTTACCGCTTCCAGCTCAGCTATCGCTTCCTTACATACCCAGTGCAATGTTACATTCAGCTCCTTAATACGTTCTATGCCGGTGCCAGCAAGGCCTAAACTTTCCATTTCGCTCAAAACGGGTGACAGTATAGTAATACCCAGAATAGAAACCGATGATTTCATGGAATGAGCATACCGTTTTACACTCTGATAATCGCCAATTGCAACAGCTTCATCCATACTACTGAGCTCTACCGGAATCTGTTCCAGAAACGTATCCATGATTCCTTTAATCAACGGTTTTCTGGCTCCCAGCATTTCAGACAGATAATTCAGATCACATATAGTACTGCCCCGTTTTATTTCATTTTCCATCATGACCTTCTTTATAAAGTGTTAAATCGTATATTTTCTCAAACAATAAATTCGCATTGATGGGTTTGGAGATATAATCATTCATTCCCAAACTCAAACACCTTTCTTTTTCACCGGCCATAGCATGTGCCGTCATGGCTATGATAGGAATCCTGTACTTCAGATCGTTCCTTATTATGGTAGCTGCTTCATACCCGTTCATCACAGGCATTTCCATATCCATCAATATAATATCAAAGTCATGTTCTTTTAGTTTCTCAATCCCTACACTCCCATTTTCCGCTACCTGCAGATTTAAATTGTATTCCGAAAACAAGCTCAGAATCAGTTTCACATTCAGTTGATTGTCTTCAACCAATAATATCTTCAGATCACTGAGCGCCTCCATATTGAATTTTTCACCCACCACTTCTGTAGCATGCACAACTTCAACCGACTTTTTGTATGGAATGGAAAAAGAAAAGACAGAACCTTCTTTGAATATACTTTCAACAGAAAGTTTTCCTCCTTGAAGCTCCACCAACTGTTTTGCTATACTTAAACCCAGCCCGGTGCCTCCATACTTGCGGGTAATATGTGACTCTGCCTGACGAAATCGTTCGAAGATATGCTCCAGTTTATCCGTAGAAATACCAATACCGGTATCCTTGACAGAAAACTCCAGCATAACACTGTCATGTACATCCTGATTGACCCGCGCTGTGACCAATATCTTTCCCTTTTGGGTAAACTTGATCGCATTGCCGGCCAGATTGATTATGATCTGGGTAAGACGGGTAGGGTCGCCCAGCAAATTTTCGGGTACATAGGGTCCGCAAACAAATTCAAGATCCAGCTCTTTCTCTTTGGCTCTTCCCATCAACATTACAGAAAGAGATTTGAATATATCTTTTACACTGAACGTGTGTTCCTCAAATGTCATCATCCCCGCTTCAATCTTGGAAATATCCAGAATATCGTTGATGATGGTCAATAGGTTTTCCCCGGCAGTCTTAATAGTTCTCACATACTCCATTTCCTTTTCTTCCAGATTACCTTTCGACAGAATATCGGAAAAGCCGATGATGGCATTCATCGGCGTGCGTATTTCATGGCTCATATTGGCCAGAAAAGCTTCTTTCAGTTTGGTGCTTTCTTCGGCTTTTTCTTTTGCTTCGCTATAATCTTCGAGTATATTTAAAACAGCACGCTGCGTGCTTTCCATATTGGTCTTTTCCTCACTGTAGTCGTCCAGGATGTTGAGTAGTGCACGCTGACTGTCTTCGCTGTGATATTTTTCTTCCGAATAATCGTCCAGGATATTCAGTAACGCCTTTTCGGTATTCTGCAGATCTATCTTTTCTTCCGACACCAGCTCCTGATTCCTTTTCAGGGAACTCTGCAAAAGGCCCGTTTCCGGGTCTATTTTGAATTGCTGGGAGAGCGGTGTCATCTGCTGGTTTATTTTGTCTAAACGCGTTACTCGGTTCAGCCTTTATTTTTCAATTCTTCAATTTCTTTCTTTAGCTCTATCATTTTTAACTCACGCCCTACAGTCAGTTTCCTGAACCGTTCCAGCTCTTCAATACGCATGAGTTCTTTTTCCCTTCCTGCAATTTCCCGTTCGGCCAATTGTTTCTGAGCGGTGATATCGCGGGCTACAATTACCACACCCAATACATTACCGCGGTCATCTTTATATACCGAACCGTTAAAAAGCACATCGGTGAGCTTTCCTCCTTTATGCCTCAGCTTAAGTGGAGAGTCTATTACAAACCCTTTAGCAAACACTTCCTGATATACATCCCTCGCCTTTTGTGGTTCGGTGAAATAGTCGAAAAAGTCGGAACCAATCAGTTTTTCACGTTCCATACCGGTAATATTCACCGTCGCCTGATTCATATCCGTAATCTTACCTTCTGTGCTGATGGTAACGAGCGGATCCAGACTGGCTTCAATCAAACTGAGCGAATATTTGGAAAGCAGTTTCTGAGCCGTTACATCACGGGCCACAATTACCACACCCAACACATTTCCACGATCATCTTTATAAACGGAGCCATTAAAAAGTACATCCGTCAGCTTTCCGTTTTTATGTCTTAATGTAAGCGGTGAATCGGCTACAGAGCCTTTGGCAAAAACCTCCTGATATACTTCCCGCGCCTTTTGTGGCTCAGTAAAATAATCGAAGAAGTCGGAGCCGATTAGTTTTTCCCGGTCTATACCGGTAATATTCACTAACGCCTCATTCATATCCGTTATCTTTCCTTCGGTACTGATGGTAACAAGCGGATCCAGACTGGCTTCAATCAAACTGAGTGAATACCGGGAAAGCAGTTTCTGAGCCGTTACATCACGCGCCACAATCACTACACCTAATACATTTCCTTTATCATCTTTATATACCGATCCATTAAACAGCACATCCGTAAGCTTCCCGTTTTTGTGACGAAGCGTAAGCGGTGAATCCGCTACGGAGCCTTTGGCAAACACCTCCTGATATACTTCCCGTGCCTTCTGTGGCTCGGTAAAATAATCGAAGAAGTCGGAGCCGATCAGCTTTCCGCGTTCAATACCGGTGATATTCACTGTCGCTTCGTTCATATCCGTAATTTTCCCTTCGGTGCTTATGGTCACAAGCGGATCGAGGCTGGCCTCAATAAGACTTCGCGCATATTCGGATGATTGTTTCTGTGCATCTGATCCGCTTCCAATACTCGTTTTAATGACAGATTTGCTGTCCTTCTTGTTTTCCATGGCAATTGATTCTGATGAGGTCTTGTTGGATGTACAAAGATGTATCCTTCCCTGATAGGATATATTACACTCCCGAAGGGAAGTCTTACATCTATCCCATATTTTCCTTCTTATCAGGATAAGCTAACACCCGGATATGTGATTTATGTAACATTTGGGAAAGTATCTGTAAGACATTCCAATGATGGATACCACACTTTTGCAGCTACTCGTTTCTTATTCCGTCTCTCTTACTCTTTCGCTGATGTTTAACCGAAACCTGTTTTGCTTTTATCTTCTTTTCTCCCTGTTGTTTTTCACGACGCACGCAGAAGCGCAGCAAGCAACATTGCCCGCAGGTGGCAATACAACCGGGAGCACAGGATACGTGAGTTATTCTATCGGACAGGTCTTTTATACTATTAACACCGGACCCACTGCCTCTTCTTCCATGGGTGTGCAACAGCCTTATGAAATTTCCGTACTTGCTTCCGTAGCAGATATTAATCCCATTTCACTTACCTGTTCTCTCTTCCCAAACCCGGCAGCTGATTATGTTATTTTGAAAACAAACCAGAGTGTATCCAACGCTCTTATATATCAGTTGTATGACTGTTCAGGAAAACTGCTGAAAAGCAAAGCTATCAGTGGACCAGAAACAATCATTTCAATGGGAGAATATCCTGTTTCGGTTTACTTTCTTAAAGTAGTTAACCACAAGATGGAAGTGGAGACATTCAAAATCATAAAAAATTAAACCGATGAAACGTATCTATTCCTTATTGGCCTTTATGGTCTGTTCTTCATTTGTATGGGCACAGGCTCCTCAAAAAATGAGTTACCAGGCGGTGATACGAAACAGCAGCGATGCATTGCTCCCTTCCGCACCGGTAGGCATGCGTATAAGCATCTTGCAGGGCTCATTAACGGGTCCGAGTGTTTATACGGAAACGCAAACCACAACCACCAATGCAAACGGATTGGTCTCTCTTGAAATTGGGACCGGGGTTATCGTATCCGGTACTTTTTCCGGTATAGCATGGGGCAGCCACTCTTATTTCATAAAGACAGAAACCGATCCAACGGGAGGAACCAATTATACCATTGCAGGCACGGTACAACTGTTGAGTGTGCCTTATGCTTTGTACGCAGCTAAAAGCGGCGATACAACCGCAGTCGGCCCCACCGGAGCAACAGGTGCTACTGGTATTGCCGGGGTTACGGGTGCTACAGGAGTTGCAGGAGCTATAGGAGCAACCGGTGCAACTGGAATTGCAGGTGCCACAGGTATAACAGGAGCAACGGGGTCAACAGGAGTTGCAGGTGTTACAGGTATAACAGGCGTTACAGGAGCAACAGGTGCTACCGGCATTGCAGGGGTTACGGGTGCTACAGGAATTGCAGGAGTTACCGGAGCTACGGGTGCAACCGGCATTACCGGGGTTACGGGCGTTACAGGAATTGCAGGAGTTACCGGAGCTACGGGTGCAACAGGTATAACGGGTGTTACAGGAGCTACCGGCGCCACGGGCATTACCGGAGTTACAGGTGCAACTGGAATTGCAGGAGTTACCGGAACTAAAGGAAGTGTAGCTGATTATGCCGATTTTTATGCTTTAATGCCAGGCGATAATTCAGCAACTATTGCACCGGGAACAGCGATCAGTTTTCCTCAAAACGGCCCCACTTCGGCCGGAGCAATAACCAGAATCACCGCCTCCACCATCAATCTGGCAACAATAGGTAGCTACTCAATAACCTGCACCGTAAGCATCACCGAAGCGGCCCAACTTGTAATAACAGTTAACGGTGTGGAGCTGGCCTATACTACATTCGGAAGAAATGCAGGTACTTCTGAAGTTACCGGTACTTGTCTTGTCCAAACCTCCGTTGCCAATTCCGTTATTGCTATTCATAATCCGGCGGGTAATAGTACCGCTTTAACCATAACACCGATAGCAGGGGGAGCAAGTCCTGTATCTGCACATCTTGTTATTCTTTCTCTGCAATAACATAAGCACAGGCTCCATGGAGTAAGCTATTCCTTATTTATATTTCCCTTTCTTTTATTAAAGACAGGATACTTTCAGTAATCCATCCTGTTCAGATCCATTTACCTGGTGAACAGATCCAGACACCTATTTTTCGGATCTGTTGCGAGTGAATTTGCATCCATATTCACTGAATCAGGATCTTTCCTCACTGTATAAAGATCTTTATACATAGCTTAAAGCTCCTTATTCATCCTTTTCAGAGCTATATCCCATCTTTAAAGATCCATATACGATGTATCCGGATCTGTTTTAACTGAATTTGCATCCATATTCATTGGATTCAGCTCTTTTCAGATCGAATAAAGAGCTTTATTCCTGCTTTAAAGCTCCATTCTAACCCCTTCAAGAACCCAATACGATGTTTAAAGATCCATGCACGATGTGTATGGATCTTTGCACCTGTTTTCTGGATCCATGTCTTATCTCCCGGCAAAATAAAATGGTCTTTATCTTCAAAAAGAATAAAAATCAGCGTGCTTTTTGCTCCTGACGGCGTACTGACAAAAGGTACTCTTTCACAGATTCTACGCTTCTCTTCAGCTAAGTATAATACCCGAGTAGCGATGCTACGTATAAGTGCGTAAAGACAAGGACAAAGACGTAGAAGTGTTGGTATCAGTGAAGAAACAGGGAAAAAATAATCACCCTCAGAATCATTTCCTTAAGCGATTGGTAAGAAATTTGTCCGGTATGTACTTGCTTTTAAAGGGTGATTTAGAATATCTTTAATCGTATTACATATATAATACATCATGATTTAAAAATTCAAGCCGATGAGCAACCGACCCAAAGTCCGAAAACAAATGGTGGCACTTAAGCTATATACCAAGTCAGTGCCTCAGATTATTGCCGAAGCCAATCTGTATGTACAGAAAATGACCGGCAATCCCAGCTTTCCTAATCCTTCTCCTCCTTTAACCGATATCAGTACCGAGTCGGCTGCACTGGAAGCCGCCTTTACCATATCACTTACCAGGGCAAAAGGAACTGCAAGCCAGATGCATAGCTACAAGAAAACACTTTGCAGCAGCCTGAAAGGCCTGGCAGCGTATGTAGAAACAATAGCCAACAAAGACCCCGATACCGCTGAAGCGGTTATATGCAGCACCGGTATGCCACTGAAGAAACCGAGTTCACTCCCACCTAAAGAATTCAGTGTAAAACAAGGACCTGTTCCCGGCAACGTGATTGTCAATACCAAAGCCATCACCAAAGGGGCCTATATTTACCAGCTTAGCACCACTCCGGATAACCCTGCTTCGTGGACAGATGCCTACAAAAATGCCAAAGCCAAAGGAAGCATCTATGGTCTCACCCCGGGCATACGTTATTATTTTCGGGTAGCAACCGTGGATACCAACGGAGAAAGCGCCTGGAGCTCCCAGATTAGTCTGGTATTGAATTGATTAGAATCCCCCCCTTCCCGCACCTCTCCCTTTATCCCCCTCCTTGTTTCAAGGAGGGGGATACCAATACTTTGCATAATAAATTCCTTCTCTCCCTAAATTAAGACTAACTTACATGAATTGGCAGTTTTTTCCTGCCAAAAAGTGGGCTTTATGCAACATCCTCTAAGGATTGTATAACACTTTAAGGGCGGTATCTGCTCATCTTCGTATCTATGTTGTTCTAAAAAGCTAACTATTTGAAACTATATATCAAATACATGGTCAGTAACCGCTGTAAAATGGCGGTCAAGGAAGAGTTAAAAAAACAAGGGCTCCACTTTATGGTGGTAGATCTTGGAGAAGTTGATATCATGGAGAATATTTCCATGGAACAACGTCTGGCATTGAAAGCCGGTCTGCTCCAATCCGGTTTGGAGTTGATGGATGACAAGAAAGCCGTGCTTATCGAAAAGGTGATCAATGTGATCATGCAAATGGTGCATCATTCGGAAGAAATGCCCAAGGTGAATTATTCGGATCATATCAGCAAATTGCTTGATTATGATTATACCTACCTGGCTAATCTTTTTTCGGAAGTAAAGGGCATCACCATTCAGCAATTTATTATCGTTCATAAAATAGAACGGGTAAAAGAGCTCTTGTTGTATGAAGAACTGAATCTGACAGAGATTTCGTACAAAATGCATTACAGCAGTGTGGCTCACCTGTCCAATCAGTTTAAAAAGATAACAGGATTATCACCGTCTCAGTTCAAACATCTTAAAGACAAAAAAAGAATTCCGCTGGAAGATATAGGAAAGACAGCGGAGGAGCTGGATTAGTTTTAGCATACACACTGATTTTAGAATTTAATAATGGAAACGCTAAGACAAGAATCGAGATATGCCCGGAGTTTGATTGAAGCCAGCCTGGATCCGCTGGTAACAATTAATATAGAAGGTAAAATTACCGATATGAATGAGGCCACGGCCAACATTACAGGTCTTACCCGAAGCCAGCTTACCGGCACAGATTTCTTTGAATATTTTACAGAGCCTCAGAAAGCAAGGGAAGTTTATGAAGAAGTATTTGCCAAGGGTTCTGTAGCCGATTCACCACTGACATTGCGTCACAAAGAAGGAAAACTCACCGATGTGCTCTTCAACGGATCTGTTTACAAAGACGGCAATGGTAAATTATTGGGTGTGGTGATTGTAGCACGTGATGTAACAGCTCAGAAACTAGCTTCTCAATACGCCCGTAGTTTAATTGAAGCCAGCCTGGATCCGCTCTTTACCATCAACCCGGCCGGCAAAATCACCGATATGAATGATGCTTCGGTGAATATAACCGGCATTGCCAGAGAGCAATTGATAGGCACCGACTTCTTTGATTATTTTACAGAACCCCAGAAAGCACGGGAAGGCTATCAGGAAGTATTTGCAAAAGGATTTGTGGCCGATTATCCGCTTACCATACGCGATCATAAACTCACCGATGTACTCTTTAACGGATCGGTATATAAAGACGACCGGGGAAATGTGCTGGGCATTGTGGTGGTGGCACGTGACATTACCGAGCAAAAAAGGATAGAGAATGAAATGACCGAGGCGAAAGTGTTTGCCGAGCTGGCCACCGAAATTGCTGAAGAAGCCAAACACAAGGCCGAGGATGCAACAGGACTAGCCGAAGATGCAACCAGAATAGCAGAAGATGCGGTAAAGGCAAAGCAACAGTTTTTGTCCAATATGAGTCACGAAATACGTACCCCGATGAATGCCATTATTGGCTTTACCAAGGTGGTGCTTAAAACAGAGTTGTCTACCAAACAACGGGAATACCTGGATGCTATCAAGATAAGCGGTGATGCCCTTATTGTGCTGATCAACGATATACTGGATCTGGCTAAGGTGGATGCCGGCAAGATGTCGTTTGAGCAAACACCCTTTAAAATAACCGCTTCCTTATCGGCCATGCTTCATTTGTTTGAGACGAAGATTCAGGAAAAAAATCTGGAGCTGATAAAAGATTATGACGAGCGGATTCCGAATGTATTGGTAGGCGACCCGGTACGCTTGCATCAGATTATCCTGAATCTGGTCAGTAATGCCGTTAAGTTTACCAACGAAGGTAAAATAACCGTCAGCACCCGTCTGTTGTCGGAAGATGCTGAAAAGGCAACGGTAGAGTTTATGATCACCGATACCGGAATAGGTATTCCGGCAAATAAGATTGATTATATTTTCGAAAATTTCCAACAAGCAACCAGCGGCACCGCCCGTTTATACGGAGGAACAGGTTTGGGACTGGCCATTGTAAAAAAACTGGTGGAAGCACAGGGCGGAGAGATTGCGTTAAAGAGCAAACTGAAAGAAGGATCTTCGTTCAGCTTTAGCTTAAATTTCAGGAAAACAAAAGCGGAGGCTGAAGTGGAATCAGTTATCCATATTCCGGATGAGGAATCCAAAAATATCAAAGTACTGGTGGTGGAAGATATTGCACTCAACCAGCTGCTGATGAAGACCCTGCTTGATGACTTTGGTTTTGAAAGAGACATTGCTGCCAATGGAAAGATTGCCATTGAAAAACTACAGGCCAAATCCTATGATATTATCCTCATGGATTTGCAAATGCCTGAAATGAATGGTTTTGAAGCCACTGAATATATACGTAACAAAATGAATTCGAAAATCCCCATCATTGCCCTGACAGCCGATGTAACGACAGTGGATCTGGCCAAATGCAGATCAGTAGGCATGAATGATTACATTGCCAAGCCGGTGGATGAACGGGTTTTATACAGCAAAATAGTGGGACTGGTAAAAAAGGCTCACCCTGTCAATATTCCAATGGATGTTCTTTTCAGCTCGGTCAAAAAGCCCCGCTGTATCGATCTCGATTATCTCAATCACCGCACCAAATCAAATCCGGTAGTGATGATGGAAATGATTTCGCTTTATCTGGAACAAACTCCACCGCTTATTCTGGCTATGAAAAAAGGGTTTGAACAGAAAGACTGGGCCTCGCTTCATTCAGCAGTACATAAAATGATTCCGTCATTTTCCATCATGGGCATCCATATCTCTTTTGAAAACATGGCCAAAAAGGTACAGGAATATGCACATACCCAGGAAAGCAGTGAAGAAATAAATGATATGGTTATGCAGCTGGAAACGGTTTGTGCTCAGGCTTGTCTTGAACTGGAAGAAGAACTTACAATGATAAAAAACAACCAATAATGGAGAACGAGACCAAAATAAAACTGTTTCTGGTAGATGATGACGCGCTTTTTTTGAAGTCGCTCGAACTCGAATTTCTTCAAAATGCCGATTTCTCTATCGAAACATTTGCTACCGGCGAGCTATGCATCGCCAATCTGTCACATAATCCCGATGTAGTTATTCTGGATTACCAGCTGGATGGCATTGATAGAAACGCCATGAATGGAATGGTAACGCTGGATAAAATAAAAGCCCACAATCCCGATATCCCTGTAGTGATGTTATCTTCCCAGGATAAGATCGATGTAGCCATTGATTGTATGCACCACCGCGCCTTCGACTATGTAGTAAAAAGTGAAACCGCTTTTATCCGCCTTCAGAAAATCATGACAACGATTTTCCGTTATAAAAAGATGGAAAAAGAACTGAAGTGGTATATGGAACGGATGTAAGGCCTATTTCTTATCAGACTTATCGTTCTTATCACTCTTGTCATTCTTATCATTATCCTTTTTTCTGGTAAATCTCCGAAAGAGGATGTTATGACTGGCGGCATCCATATTCTGCTTAAAGCCTCCAGCCCCCTGTTTAATATTTGTTAAAGCCTGTGCAACGGTCTCGGCAAAAGCACTGTCCATAAACAGTTTTCCGATGGTTCCTTTACCCTGGCGTATATTATCGGTAATGACAGACAGATTGTCGGTTATGTTAGCCGCATTATCGCTGGTCATTTTGATCTTCAGCAATACATCATCCATATTAACCGGGCGACTTGTTTCTACAAAATCATTATCAGCCAATACTCGTTGC